>Ga0208330_1000761_pt1 | contig 12468 bp, 13 predicted proteins | sample DeeseametaMP1896_FD_184180 | JGI IMG/M metagenome (GOLD analysis project Ga0208330, IMG submission 184180) | Marine microbial communities from the Deep Pacific Ocean - MP1896 (SPAdes) | ecosystem: Environmental > Aquatic > Marine > Oceanic | place: East of Hawaii, North Pacific Ocean | collected...
ACACGCCCAAGACCGTGGCGGTGGTCGGGGCAGGGCCCGCCGGTCTGTCGGCGGCGATCACGGCGGCAGAGCGCGGCCATGACGTCACGCTGTTCGATGCCGATAAAGAGATCGGCGGCCAGCTCAACATGGCCAAGCAGGTGCCGGGCAAGGAGGAATTTCACGGCCTCGTCGACTGGTTCCGCACGATGGTCGACCTGCACGGGATAGAGACGCGTCTGGGCCAGCGCGCCGGGGTCGACGACCTGCGCGGCTTCGATGCCGTGATCGTCGCCACGGGTGTGCTGCCGCGCGATCCGCAGATCCCCGGCCAGGATGGGCCGAATGTGCTGGGCTATGTGGACGTGCTGCGCGGCCGGGCCAAGCCTGGCAAACGCGTGGCGGTCGTGGGCGCAGGCGGCATCGGTTTCGACGTTTCGGAATTCCTGGTGCACGAGGGCGAAAGCCCGACCGAGAACTTGCCGGAATGGATGCGCGAATGGGGCGTCACCGATCCGGCCGAGGCGCGCGCGGGTCTCGCGCCCGACGGCCCGCAACCCGGGGTGCCGGCGCGCGAGGTGGTGCTCTTGCAGCGCAAGGCGGAAAAGCCGGGCAAGCGCCTGGGCAAGACGACCGGATGGATCCACCGCGCCGGGCTGCAGATGAAGGGCGTGAAAATGCAGGCGGGGGTCAATTACGAAGGCATCGACGCCGAGGGGCTGCATGTCTCCTACGGCGAGGCGCGCGAACGTCCGGGCGTCATCGCCTGCGACACGGTCGTGCTCTGCGCGGGGCAGGTGTCGGAACGGTCGCTGGCCGATGCGCTCGACGCCGAGGGCATCGCCTGCCACGTCATCGGCGGGGCGGATGTCGCGGCGGAACTGGATGCGAAGCGCGCCATCGACCAAGGGACGCGGCTGGCGGCGACTTTGTAGTTCGACGTTGCCGCGGTTCGATGCGTCGGAGCGAGGGGCCAGCCCCTCGCGCTCCCCGGAGGTTTATTGGCAAGATGAAGCTCGGGGCCGGTCTGGAACAGTCGGCGGCGGTGCGCGTTCTATCGGGGAAGACGCCGGTATGATCCGGCGCCACACTGAAAGGAGGACGTGATGCCGCGCATTACCGAATCGAAAATCCTGATCCTGGCCACCCATGGCTTTGAACAATCCGAGCTGGAAGTGCCGCGCGACAAACTGCGCGACGCGGGCGCCACGGTGCATGTGGCCAGCCTCGACGGCAAGGCGATCAAGGGCTGGGACGGCGACGACTGGGGCCGCGAGGCCGACGTCGATCTGTCGCTTGAGGACGTGAGCGTCGGCGATTACGACGCGCTGGTGCTGCCGGGCGGTCAGATCAACCCCGACCTCTTGCGCGTCGAGAAAACGGCGATCGACGTCATCACCGCGTTCCACGATCAGGGCAAGACGCTGGCCGCGATTTGCCACGCCCCGTGGCTGCTGGTCGAAGCTGGTGTCCTCAAGAGTCGCGACGCGACGTCCTACCCGTCGATCAAGACCGACGTGATCAATGCCGGTGCGCACTGGAGCGACGTCGAAGTCATCGCGGACAAGGGCATTGTCACAAGCCGCAACCCCGGCGACCTCGACGCCTTCGTCGGCAAGATCATCGAAGAGATCGAGGAAGGCACGCATACCCGCGCCGCCGCCTGATCGACCTGAATACCGAAAGGAAGGGCCGCAGTTTTCTGCGGCCCTTTTTTCATTCCACCGTCACCGTGATCTGGTCGGACGTGACCGGCGGATCGTGCGGGACGTGGTTGGCGTCGCCAAGCACCAGCTGCAGCGTGTGCTCGCCCGGTTCGAGCTCGACCGAGGTCTCGGTCTGGCCGCCGCCGAAGTGCCGGTGATTGTCGTCCGAGGGCAGCGCCGAGGTGAGTTCTTCCTCGCCCATCTCGCCCTGGCCCAGGGGCGCGCGGTCGATGAGAAGGTGATGGTGGCCGGTCATCTCCTTTTCGGTGCCGGCGGGGGCGACGCCCATGCCCGACAGGCCGAAGCGAACGATCACAGGCGAGCTGACCGTGTCGCCGTCTTCGAGACCGATGAAATAAAGCTGTGCATCGGCGGGGGCTTCGGTGCCCTGGGCGAAAGCGGTTGTTGCGAAGGCGGCAAAGGTCAGTGCCGCGGCGGTTCTGAGATACATGAGATCCTCCCTTGATCGCGGCCGGGCGCGCGGTTCTGCGCCGTCCCGGCTCAATTTTCAAATAGCATCGTGTGGATGCCTCTCAAGGGGCGGGGTTGTTTCCCGGCACCGAACACTTGTTCGAATACCCTTGTATTGTCCGTCTCATGCCACGGTTGTGCCTGAATTGACCGTCATACCCGGCGTCGAACAGGATTACTTTGGGAGCGACGGATGGATCGTCTGACGGAAATGGAGGCTTTTGCCATGGTTGTGGACCAGGGCGGCTTTACCGATGCCGCTAAGAAAATGGGCATCTCGAAATCCGCCGTGTCGAAACACGTGTCCTCGCTCGAGGCGCGACTGGGCGCGCGGCTGTTGAACCGCACCACCCGCCGCGTCAGCCCGACCGAGATCGGTCTGGCCTATTACGACCGCGCCCGGCGCGTTCTGAACGACGCCGGCGAGGCCGACGCTCTGGTCACGTCGATGCAATCGGCGCCCTCGGGGCTTTTGCGGATCAGCGTCGCCACCGATTTCGGCGTCAATCATCTGAGCCCGGTGCTGGGCGAGTTCCTGGCCGAGTTCCCTGACATCACCGTCAACATGGTGCTGAACAACCGCTACGTTGAGCTCATCTCCGAAGGCTTCGACATGGCCGTGCGCATCGGAGAGCTCGAGGACAGCACCCTGCGCGCGCGCAAGCTGACCGAGACCACCAAGCGGATGATCGCCTCGCCCGGCTATTTCGAGAAATTCGGCCGGCCGCAGAAGATCGACGATCTGAACGAACACAAGCTGCTGCACTATTCCAACCAGGCCAGCGGCAACGTCTGGAAGGTGACCGCGCCGTCCGGTGAAAAGCGCCAGGTGCGCACTGCCGGCTGGCTGTCTGTCAATGACGGTCAATCGCTGCTCAACGCCTGCGTCGCCGGGCTGGGCATCGCCTACCTGCCGTCCTTCCTTTATGCCGATGCGATGGAAAAGGGCCTGGTCGAGGATGCGATCCCCGATCTGCCGGCCGAAACGCAGGGCATCTACGCGGTCTATCCGCCGGGCCGTTTTACCCAACCGAAAGTCCGCGCCTTTATCGATTTCCTGGTCCATGCCTTTGCCGACAAAGGCCCGATCGACTGGTAACCGTTCATTCCCTGGCCTCTGCGGGCACACCTGCGCCCCGGCATCGTCCGGGGCGCTTTTTCTTTGGGCCGCTGATGCGCAGCGTCATTCGGTCGAGGACAGCACCGCCTCGATCCGGCGATTGCGGCGGCGGCCCTCGTCGCTGAGGTTGCTGGCCAGCGGTGCGAGGTAGCCGACGCCTTCGGCAGAGACACGTGACCCGTCCAGCCCGTGGCGCCGATCCAGATAACGCACCGCGGCTTCGGCACGGCGTCGTGACAGCGCGATGTTTGCATCCAGCGACCCGGTGGCATCGGTGTGCCCGACAAAGACGATCTGCCGTTGCGGATTGGCCTGCAGGTAGTCGGCGATCCGGTCGAGTGACGGCACCGCGCCGTCGCCCAGGTCGGACGACCCGCTGGCGAAGTCGAGGTCGGGCAGAACCACGTGGCCCGCGCGTTCCAGTTCCCGCGCCAAGCTGCCGGGCTCCGGCGCGGGGTCGGTCGGCAGGGTGGCGGTGACCGGGTCGGGTGGCTCCTCACCCGTGCCGACGCGGATGATCTGGACGAAGCCCGCAGAGGATGTGCGGCTGACCAGCAGGCTGACCGCCTCGGCGTCCGCGCCGGTGCGGCGGGCCGACAGGAAGCGGTAGTCGGTGAGGTTCACGTACATCGCCGGGCCGGGCAATACCTCTGTCTCGAAACGGAAATCGAAACCGCCACAGACCGACGCGGCGCATTCGAACACCACCTCGAAACCATCGGACAGCAGCTGTGCCCGCAGCGGCGCCAGCAGTTGCAGCGTCGTGGCGCTTTGTCCGTCGATGCGCCAGGCCTGCCGTGTCACGGCACCTTCGACGCGGGCTGACGGAATGCCGCCCTCGTCCTGCCAGGGGCCGGTGGGCAGGCGATAGCTGGACTGTTCCGACGTTGTTTCGGTCAGCATCCGCGCGCCCTGCGGCAGCTCCAGCGCCGCCGCGGGCCAGGCCAGGCACAGGATCAGCCCGGCGCTAGCGCGCCTGTGCGTGATAGTCGTCATTGGGGCGCATGTCGGTGGCGCTGGCAACGCGGTTGGTCATGTTGAAAAAACCCGCCACGTTGGCGATGTCCCAGATGTCGCGGTCGCCGAAGCCTGCGTCGCGCAGGGCGGCACGGTCGGCCTCGACGATCTCGGCAGAGGCCTTGGTGATTTTCTCTGCAAAGGTCAGCATCGCGGTCTGGCGGGCATCGAGGTCAGCGACACGCCAGTTCATCACCATCATCTCGCCAAGCTGCGGATCGCCCGACAATTGCCGAACGGCGGCGCCATGGGCGGTGAGGCAGTAGAAGCACTTGTTCACCGACGACACCACCACCGCGATCATCTCGCGCTCAAGCTTGCTCAGGCCCGAGTCTGCCAGCATCAGGTCGTTGTAAAGCGCGGTGAAGGCATTGAGCTTGTCGATGTCGAAGGCATAGGCGCGCAGGACGTTGGGCACCATGCCAAGCTTCTCCTGGCAGATGTCGAAGTATTTCTGCGTCTCGGGCGGTAGCGGGTCCACCATCGGCAGGTTCAGCGCGGTCGGCAGGTCTTTGGTCACGGGTCAGTCGCCTTCGGAGTTGGGCAGCATGCGGTAGTGATACTGTCCCACAGCCTGCATCCCGAGGGAAGCATAGAGACCGTTGGCCGCGGCATTGGCATCGGTGCAGAGCGCGGTCATGTAGTCGGCGCCGTTCTCCGCCGCCCAGAAACTCGCGCAGCGCATCATCCACTTGCCCAGACCCTTGCCGCGATGCGCGGTGGCGATTTCCAGCGCATGCACCATGGCGATGCCGTCATGCACGGCGCAGAACCCGGTGCCCGCCGGTTTGTCGTTCACCCGGCCGAAGATCGAGGTCTTCGGCCCTGTCGCCCGGCGCATCACGCGTAGGCGCGCGGGTCCGATGCCGCCCGCGTCCCAGATCTCGGTCATGATCGCCAGGGGTTCCCAGATGGCGAAGGCGGTGACTCGGGGCAGGGGCTGATCGGTCAGCTGCGCCACCGGGCAGAGCCACAAGGTCACCGGGTCGACCACCTCGTAGCCGCGCGCGGCCAGCGCTTCGTCCAGTTCCGTTTCGCCCGCCCGCACCATGAACAGCGGTGTCTGCTGCAGAAGACGCATCGCCTGTTCCGCCGCCGGAAGGTCGTCTTCGCTCCATTGGGCCTCGGCAGTGGCGCAGGACACCCGCTTGCCGCCCCCCGCGCCGTCGCGCAGCATCCACGGCCCGGCCAGGGTGCGCGAGGCGGGCGGCCACGTGGCCTCGATCGCCGCGTAAAGCCTGTGCGCCTCGGGACTCATTCCGAGAAGATCCCGTGCAGCCGCGACATTGCCGCGTCGATCTGCGCGCCGTCGGTGCCGCGGATCACGATGTTCGCACCGAACGCGCCGTTCTTCTGGAACGGATAGGATCCGATGGAGAGGTCGGGATAGTCCGCGGCCAGCTCGGCCAGCGGTCCGGCAATGTCGCCCTCGCCCCGGTCGATGCGCAGGGTCTGGCTGAGCAGCGGTGCGCCACCGACGAAGCGGGGCAGGACCGAGGCCACCATCGCCTGGAAGACCGATGGCACCCCGGCCATCACGTGCACGTTGCCGATGATAAAGCCGGGCGCAACCGACACAGGGTTGTCGATCAGCGTGGCCCCCTCGGGGATGCGCGCCATGCGCAGCCGTGCGGCGTTCAATTCGGACCCTTGCCGGTCGTAATGGGCCTGCAACAGGTCCCGCGCATCGTCACGCACGTCGATGCCCACGCCAAAGGCCGCGGCGATGCAATCGGCGGTGATGTCGTCATGGGTCGGGCCGATCCCGCCCGAGGTCACCACGTAATCATGCGCCGCGCGCAGGGCGTTCACCGCGGCGATGATCGCGTCGCGGTCGTCGGACACGATCCGCACCTCGCGCAGATCGACGCCGTGCTTGGTCAGTTCGCCGGCAAGGAAATGCATGTTGGCATCGCGGGTGCGGCCCGACAGGATCTCGTCTCCGATGACCAGCATCGCGGCGGTGGGGTTGGGCATCGAAGCGCTCCTTGCCTGACAGTGACCAGAGGTATAGGCGCGCCCCATGCGCTTTCAAACCCCCCTTGTCCCGGCCGTGCTGATCCGGCGATACAAACGCTTCCTGGCCGATGTGCGGCTCGAGGATGGGCGCGAGGTGACGGCGCATTGCGCCAACCCCGGGTCGATGATGGGCCTCGCCGAGCCCGGCATGCGGGTCTGGCTGGAACCCAATGACGACCCGAAGAAGAAGCTGAAATTCGGCTGGCGGCTGGTCGAGGTGCAGGGCGGCATGGTCGGCGTCGACACGAGCCTGCCGAACCGGATGCTGCGCGCTTCGCTGGAGGCCGGGGCGGTCGCTGGTCTGGACGGTTACGACACCGTGCGGCCCGAACAGAAATACGGCACCGGCAGCCGCATCGACTTTCTGTTGCAAGGCGCGGGCCGCGCCGCTGCCTATGTCGAGGTCAAATCCGTCACCTTGTCGCGCGTATCCGGCCTTGCGGAGTTTCCCGACAGCGTCACCGCGCGCGGCGCCAAGCATCTGGCCGAACTGGCGCAGGTTGCGCAAAACGGCGCGCGGGCGGTGATGCTCTACCTCGTGCAGCGTACCGACTGCGACCGCGTGAGCCTTGCCGGTGACATCGACCCCGCCTACCTCGCCGCGTTTGCCAAGGCCCGCGCCGCCGGGGTCGAGGTGCTGTGTTTCGGCTGCCGGATCACCCCCGAGGGTGTCTGGCTGGATGCGCCGCTGCCCTTCGCATCGCCCGCGCCGACTATCGGTTGACGCGGCTTGGCGTCGGGTCAGCGTGACGCGGCCTAACCACTGGTAAAATCCCGACATTCGGCTTAAATTGGGAGGTGTGACACCATGGAGCCGCAGCCGTGAACGAGGAAACGCGCGGCCGTCTGACGCGAGACGGCATCCGCCTGTATGAAAAAGCCGATTTCGCCGGCATGAAAGCCGCTGGCGAATTGGCTGCGCGCATCCTCGACGAGGTTGCCGAGCACATCGTCGTGGGCCAGACCACCGGCGCCATCGACGCGTTCATCGAACGCCGCGTGACCGAGGAAAACGCGATCTCGGCCACCATCGGCTACAAGGGCTACCAGCACGCCAGCTGCATCAGCGTCAATCACGTGGTCTGCCACGGCATCCCCGGCGACAAGAAGCTGAAGGACGGCGATATCCTGAATATCGACGTGACCGTGATCCTCGACGGCTGGTACGGCGACACCAGCCGCATGTATGTAGCCGGAAAGTTGCCGCGCAAGGCGGAGCGGCTGATCCAGGTCACCCACGACAGCCTGATGAAGGGCATCGAGGCGGTGAAGCCCGGGAATACCTTCGGCGACATCGGCCACGCCATCCAGAGCTTTGTCGAAAGCCACCGCATGTCCGTGGTGCGCGATTTTTGCGGGCACGGGCTGGGCCGCGTGTTCCACGCGCCGCCCAATGTCCTGCATTACGGGCGCCCCGGCACCGGCGCGATCCTCGAGGAAGGCATGTTTTTCACCATCGAACCGATGGTGAACCTCGGCCGTCCCGAGACCAAGGTGCTGGCCGACGACTGGACCGCCGTGACCCGCGACAAGTCGCTGTCGGCGCAGTTCGAGCATTCGGTCGGCGTGACGGCGGACGGCTGCGAGATCTTCACCCTGTCCCCCGGCGGCAAGTTCCACCCCACCTATTGATCCGTTGCGTCGGTCTGCGCGCACAGGGCATAGCGCTCCGGGCCGGACGCAGGCTATGTAGACGCGAAACCACAGCGGGATGCGCGTCATGGCCGATGAAAACAGAGTCCTGATCACTGTCCTTTCGGCCTGCAATTTCGTCATCGGCATGGGCGCCTTCGTCGTCATCGGGCTGCTGGCCCCGGTAGGCGAGGCGCTGGGCGTCACCACGGCGCAGGCGGGCTACCTGATGACGATCTACGCCATCGCCTACGCGATCCTGTCGCCGCTGCTGGTCTCGTGGACCGGGGGGCTGGGGCGGCGCCGGGTGCTGGCGATCGGCATGGGGCTTTTCGGCCTTGGCGCTTTATGCTCGGCGCTCGCGCCGGGGATAGGCTGGCTCTACGCCGCGCGGGTCGTGATGGCCGCGGGGGCGGGCATGTTCACACCCGTTTCCGCGGCGGTGGCCGCGGGCCTCAGCGCGCCGCAGGAGCGGGGACGGGTTCTGGCGGCCGTCGTCTTCGGCCTGACGCTGGCGCAGGTCTTCGGCGTGCCGACGGGGTCCTGGGTCGCCTATACCTTCGGCTGGCGTTTCGCCTTTTGGCTGGTGCTGGCGCTGGCGGCCGTCGCGGGCTGGCTGGTCTGGACGCGGGTGCCGAAAGGGCTGCGGTTCCAACCGGTCAGCCTGGGCGATCTGGGCGTGGTGCTGCGCGACGGCCTGGTGATGGGCGCGGTCCTCTTCACCGCTTCGTTCCTTGGCGCGATCTACGTGCTTTTCACCTTCTTCCAGCCGCTGCTGTCAGCGACCATGGGCTTCGAGCGCGACGGCATCACCCTGGCGCTGCTGGTCTTCGGCATCGGCGCGGTCGCAGGCAATATCCTCGGCGGCTTCATGGCGGATCGCATCGGGCCGGTGCGCACGCTGGTGATCCTGAGCCTGTCGCAGATCGTGATTTTACCGGTCTTCTCGATCCTGCCGCTGCCGGTCTGGCTGCTGTTCGTGGTGATCTTCTTCTGGTCGGTCTTCGGCTGGTCCTTCATGGCAGCGCAGCAGTTGCGCCTGTTGAGCCTCGCCCCCGAGAGCGCCTCGGTCGTGCTGGCGCTGAATGCGGCGGCGATCTACGTGGGCACCGCCGCGGGTTCCGCCGTGGGCGCGCAGGTGCTGGCCTTCGGCGGGCTGAACCTGCTGGGCGTGGCCGCCAGCGTCGCCGCCTTGGGGACGCTGGGGCACATCCTTTGGTCGCACCGCGCGGCCACCCTGCGCGCGACCGCTGTCTAGTCGTCGAAGCGCCAGAGCGCCGGGATGAAGCGGTAGGCCTCGCCCTCGCGCATCACGTGACCGACGCCGGGGAAGGGAAAGTGGTAGCCGATCACCGCCATCCGGTCCGCCGCCGCCATGTCCAGAAGCTGCTGGCGCGTCGCAACGGTCTGCTCGCCGTCCATGTCGAATTCGTTGTACCAGCCCGGCTTGGCAAAGCTGATGTAGGCGTGCGACAGCGCATCCCCCAGCGCGACGATCTGCTGCCCGTCGCTTTCCACCACCACCGACATATGCCCCGGGGTGTGACCCGGCGTGTCGATCACGCGGATGCCCGGTGCGATCTCGTCGCCATCGGCCACGGTCGTCCACTCGGCGCCATCGACCTCGATCGAATTGACCGCGCCGACGACGAATTGCTGCATTTCCGCGGGAACCGACGTGGCAAGCCCGTCCTGCATCCAGAAATCCCGCTCCGCCCCGCCGATGAACTTCTGCGCGTCGGGCAGGATGGCCTCGTCGAAGTCATCCCGGATGCCCCAGATGTGATCCGGGTGGGCATGGGTGATGACGACGTGGGTGATGCCGGCAGGGTCGATGCCCGCCGCGTCGAGGTTGTCCATCAGCCGCCCGGCGGTGGGCAGGAACCGGTTGCCCGAGCCCACGTCGACCAGCACCTTGGCCTCGCCCAGCTCGATCAGCAGGTGGTTGGTATGGGCATAGTTGGTCTCGGGCGACAGGAAATGCGCGGTGAGGAACGCCTGAACCTCGGCGGGGTCGGCGTTGACGCCCAGCCCCGAGGCCGGCAGCGACAGCGACCCGTCCGAGATCACGGTGAACTGCGCCTGCCCCAGCGAAAACCGGAAATGCGCGGGATTCGCGGCGACGGGTGCCGCCAGTTGCGCCGGTACGCGGGTGGCCGACAGCGTCAGCGCAGGCATGGCCGCGGCCATGGACAGCAACGCGCGGCGTGAAGGTTTGAAAACGGGCATCGGGCGGCTCCTTCTTATTCACAAAGCTGAATTTGAGGATAGGCGGTTTGCGCCTGAAAACCAGCGGTTTCTTTGCGCGCCCGACGGTGGGGAGATCTGCCTTTGAATTCCCCGCCATTCGCCGAACACGCAGGGGTACGGGGCGGTTAAGCACAAAGTCTGTGCCGCGGCATTTGCGACCCGTTTGCAAGACGGCGCAAACCCGCCTAGCTATGTCATGTGCTGCGCCGCAGTACCTAGAGCCACGATCCTAACGGAGACTGCCGCGATGACGCTCGTGAAATCCGCAGCCCTCGCCGCCCTTCTGGGCCTGACCCCAACCGCTTCCCTCGCGCAGGAGGTCACGCTGCGCTTTCAGCATTTCGTGTCGCCCAATTCCGCGAACCCGAAGTATTTCATCGAACCCTGGGCCGAAAAGGTCGAGGAAGAGTCGAACGGACGCATCAAGGTCGAGATCTATCCCTTCATGCAGCTGGGCGGCAAGGCGCCCTCGCAATACGACCTGATCCGCGACGGCGCCATCGACGGCGGCTGGGTCATTCCCGGCTACCAGCCCGGACGCTTCCCCGAGGCCGAAGCGCTGGAACTGCCCTTCATGGTGCCGAAGTCGGGCGAACAGGCCAGCCGCGCCGCATGGATGTTCACCCAGGACCACCTGATGGACGATTTCCAGGATGTGCACCTTATTGCCGCGCACATGCACGGGCCGGGGCTGGTGCACAAGAAAGGCGCATCGATCAAGGACATCAGCGATTTCGCCGGTCTCAAGCTGCGCGGCCCGTCGCGGCCCGCGACGCTGCTGCTCAACAAGCTGGGCGCGGTGCCCATCGGCATGGCCGTCCCGGCCTTTCCCGAGGCGCTGTCCAAGGGTGTCGTCGACGGTGGCGTGATCACTTGGGAAATGGCCCCGTCCCTCAAGCTCGACGAGCTCACCGACAGCCACACGGACGTGGCCGGCGACATGTCTTTGTACAACCTCTATTTCATCTGGGCGATGAACAAGGACACCTACGAGGGCCTGCCTGACGACCTGCGCGCGATCATCGACGCCAATTCCGGGCTTGAAACCTCGGCCTGGGCCGGGCGTGCCCATGACACCGGCGACCAGGACGGTATCGCGGTGATGCGGGACGCGGGCAACGAGATCGCCGAGATCAGCCCCGAGGTCACCGAAGAGATCAAGGCGCTGGGCGCCGAGGTGACGGAGGAGTGGATCGCGGAGATGACCGCAAAAGGGCTGGATGCGCAGACGCTGGTGGACGACGCACGCGCAGCGGTCGCCGAGGCCCGCAACGCTCAGTCCTCGGGCGGCTGATCGTCCCAGCGGCGCCAGAGCGCGCAGAGAAGCGTGGTGTGATCGGCGGCGGTCGAACAGTCGCCGATGAACACCGGACCAGGGGCCGGACGCGCGGGGATCGTGCGTTCGGCCTTTTTCGTGCGGGGGGCCGGGGCGAAGAGGCGCTGGGTCAGGGAAAAGGCGGTCATCGGGCAAAGATAACACTTTCGACCCAAAGTGCGAGGTTCGCCGGGTCGGGCCGGTGGCAGCCAGCGGGGTGCCGTTCCGACGTTGGGCCTAAGCACTTTATGTCGGCCACGTCCGAAAGACCTCGCGACTGTGCACCAAGCTTCGCCAAAGCGGCAGCCCGGGGGCTGGCTGCCGCTGGCCCGGCACCTTCGGTGCTGTTCGGGCCGGCAACTGTTAAACCCTCAGTCCACCTTCTCCAAAAGCGTCACATGCGTGTCGCCGTACCGCCGCGTATCGAGCAGGTCGAACCCCGCGACCGCAGATTGCGGCGTGCTTTCCTCCCAGACCACCAGCGCGCCTTCCGCGATCCAGCCCTGCGCCAACGCCGCCTCCAGCGCCCGCGCACCGAGCGCCTTGCCATAGGGCGGGTCGAGGAACACCAACGCGCAGGGCGCCTCCGCCTGCGGCAGCCGCGTCGCATCGCAGCCCAGCAGCCGCGTGCGGTCGCCAGCCCCCAACAGGCCGATGTTCTTGCGGATCAGCGCCTGCGCCTTGCGCCCGTCGTCCACCAGCGTCACATGCGCTGCCCCGCGCGACAGCGCCTCGAGCCCAAGCGCGCCGGTCCCGGCGAAAAGGTCCAGCACCCGCGTGCCGTCGAAGGGGTCGCCGAACCGCCCGCCCGCCAGCATGTTGAACAGCGCCTCGCGCACCCGATCGGTGGTCGGCCGCAGATGCGCGCCGGGGTCGCCCTTGCCGACCGAGGCCAGCGCCCGGCCGCGATACGCTCCGGCAACGATCCTCATTCTTGTGGCGTGCCGGGCGTGGACGGG
>Ga0208330_1000768_pt1 | contig 12374 bp, 14 predicted proteins | sample DeeseametaMP1896_FD_184180 | JGI IMG/M metagenome (GOLD analysis project Ga0208330, IMG submission 184180) | Marine microbial communities from the Deep Pacific Ocean - MP1896 (SPAdes) | ecosystem: Environmental > Aquatic > Marine > Oceanic | place: East of Hawaii, North Pacific Ocean | collected...
CGCCTGCACGAAGGACCAGAACACGTCGTCGGGCCGCAGGAACGTGCGGAAGTAGTGCTCGTAGGTGCCGATCGACTGGCCGTAGAACACGGTGGTGGTCACCTGCGCGGACAGGAAGCTCATGATGATCGCCATCGCGTAGAGCGGGATGATCACGACGAAGCCGGCCATGATGCGGGTGGACACCAGGTAGGAGATGGACTTGATGCCCATCACCTCCAGCGCGTCGATCTCCTCGCTGATGCGCATGGCGCCCAGCTCGGCGGTGGCGCCCGCGCAGACGGTGGCGGCCAGCGCCTGGCCGGCGACCACGGGGGCCGCGATCCGGACGTTGATCAGCGCGGCGAAGAAGCCGGTGAAGGCTTCGACGCCGATGTTGCCCAGCGACGCGAAGCCCTAGATGGCGACCAGCGACGAGCCTGACAGCGTGACGAACCCGACGATCGCGACCGTGCCGCCGATGACCGCCATCGCCCCGGTGCCCATGCCGATCTCGGCGATCAGCCGCAGCATCTCGCGGCGGTAGTAGCGCAGCGCGTGTCCGATCGAGCCGACCGCGGTGATGACGAACACCGCGATGTGCCCCATCGCCTCCAGCCCGCGGCCCGGCGCGCCGGCCCACTTCTCGGCGGTGGCGACTCCGCGGGGGCACCGGGCCCGGATGACTGCAGATGTCGACACGTCAGCTCCCCGTTCCGAATCGGACGCCGATGGTCGTCAGCACAACGTTGACCGCGAACAGCGCGATGACGCACAGCACCAGGGTCTCGTTGACGGCGGTGCCCACACCTTTGGCGCCACCGGCCACCGTCAGGCCGCGATAACAGCCGACGAGCCCGGCGATCAGGCCGAAGGTGCGGCTCTGACGATGGAGGTGACCACCTCGGGCAGGCCGGTGATCAGTGTCAGCGTGGACACGTAGGCGCCGGCGGAGACGTTCTGCAGATAGACGCCGAAGATGAAGCCACCGACCAGACCGACGGTGATCACCGCGCCGTTGAGCAGGATCGCCACGAATGTCGAGGCGATGACGCGGGGGACGACGAGGCGGTGGATCGGGTCGATGCCGAGTACCTCGAGTGCGTCGATCTCCTCGCGGATGGTGCGCGCACCCAGGTCGGCGCAGATGGCCGTCGAGCCGGCTCCGGCGACCACGAGCACGGTCACCAGCGGGCCCAGCTGGGTCACCGCGCCGATCGCCGCGCCGGCGCCGGAGACGTCGGCGGCGCCGAACTCGGCGAGCAGGATGTTGAGCGTGAAGATCAGCAGCACGGTCAGCGGGATGGACACCGCGAGTGTGGGCAGGAATGCCACCCGCATCAGGAACCAGCTCTGCAGGATGAACTCCCGCCACTGGAACGGCCGCAGCACAGCGCCCTGCCGACGCGCACACACATGCGCACGAAACCGCCGACGGCCTCCAGACCGGGTCTGGTCTGTTCGCGGATGTACGTGCCGAGGTTCTGAGTCGTCATCGGGCAACTCCCGCGACGTCCCCAGGGCTGGCGTAGCGCACCGGTGGCACCTGTCGCACGCTCCCTTCCAGCCCCGACCCGGTCAGTGTGATCTCCGCCCTATTACTCGCTGGTAGTAAGGCGGACCACCGGACTGTACCCGATGGGTCGAGCCCGACGTACTGCATCGGCGCGTTTGCCCATCGGACCGTAAGCAAAGCCGCCCCCTCTCGACTAGGTCCGCCGCGCACCGGCTGAAACGGTTGTCGGAGAGGAACTTTCGGAGACGTCAATCTCGGCTGCCGAGCCGAACCGCGACCTCAGTTCGGTCTTGAGAACCTTGCCGGCGGGGTTGCGCGGCAGCGCGTCGACGATCTCGACCGCCTTGGGGTGCTTGTAGCGGGCCAGCTTCGCCGACAGGAACTCCTCGAGGGCGGCGACGCTGATCGCCGACTCGCGGGCCGATCCCAGCGAATCCCGGACGACGACCACAGCAACGGGAACCTCCCCCCACTTGCGGTGCGCCCGGCCGATGACCGCCACCTCGACGATGTCGGGGTGGGCCGCCAGGACGTTCTCGACTTCGGCGCAGTAGATGTTCTCGCCGCCGGAGATGATCATGTCCTTTTTACGGTCGACGACCCAGATGTAACCCTCCTCGTCCTGCCGGACCAGGTCACCGGAGTGGAACCAGCCGCCCGCGAACGCTTCTGCGGTGGCCTCGGGCTTGTTCCAATACCCGGCCATCAGGGTGGGGGCGCGGTGGACGATCTCACCCACCTGCCCCACGGGCACGTCGTTCATGTCGTCGTCGACGATGCGTGCCGACACCGTCGGGATGACCTTGCCGACCGACCCGAGCTTGCGGATGGCGTCGTCGCCCAACAGCATGCAGGTGACCGGCGACATCTCGGTCTGGCCGAACGCGGCCAGGATCTTGGCGCCGGGGAACGTCTCCGCCATGTCGCGCAGCAGCGTGTCCGAGGCCGGCGCCGCACCCCAGGACAGCGTGCGCAGCTGCAGCTGGCGGGGGTTGGCGCGCTGCTCGGCGCACACCGCCTGCCACTGTGCGGGGACCAGGAAGATCCCGGTGACCTTCTCGTGCGCCAGGACGTCGAGCAGGTGGCCGGGGTCAAACGCGCCCAGCGGGTAGATCACCGTGGGGCGTCCGAGCAGCAGACCGAAGATGGTGTTGCCGATGCCGGCGATGTGGAACAGCGGGACCCCGACGAAGCCGATGTCGTTGTTGATGTCGGCGCCGTTGGTGAACAGGTGCGTCATCGCCTGCCCGGCCAGGTTGGTGTGGGTCAGTACCGCCCCCTTGGGCCGGCCGGTGGTGCCCGAGGTGTACATGATCAGCGCGGGCGAGTCGTTGGGGATGTCCACCGTCGGACAGGGCGCGTTCTCGGCCACCAGGTCCTCGTAACCCAGGACGCCGTCCTCGGTGGCGGCACCGGCGACGAGCACGGTGGCCAGCGCCGGGTCCAGATCGCGGACGGCGGTCGCGACCGGCGCGAGCACCGGCTCGGTGACGACCACCTCGGCGGCGCTGTCCGAGACCAGATAGGCGATCTCGGCCGGGGTCATCCGGAAGTTCACCGGGACGGCGATCGCGCCGAGCTTGTTGACCGCCAGGAACGACTCGACGAACTCGGGGCGGTTCAACATCAGGATCAGCACCCGGTCCCCGAACCCGACTCCGCGCCGGTGCAGCGCCCCGGCCAGCGCGGTCACCCGGCGCTCCAGCTCGATCCAGGTGGTCGTCGCCCCCAGATGCCGCAGTGCGGTGTCGTTGGGCTGCATCAGCGCATGCCGGGCGAGCTGGTTGGTCCAGTTCTGCCGACGGGCGAGGTAGGGCTGCTCGGTCGGATGATCAGGCGTACCGGCGGGAACAGTCAACGTGTCCTGCTTCGTGGGATCGTGGCTTGCGGTGCGGTGATATTGATCAAACATGGTGTTGCCTCGGTCACAGTATGGCCCCGGCGGGCTCGCGACAAGTCTCGATCGCCGCCCCGGCGAGATCTGCCCGAAAGGCCTTGCATCCGATGTACGCCCCCGTCCGCACCCGTTCGGCGGGTGCGGTGCGCCGCGAGCAGCTTTCCGACGAGGTGGCGGCGCGGCTGCGGGCCGAGATAATGACCGGCGCGCTGCGGCCGGCCACCTTCATCCGGCTCGACGAGACCGCGGCGCGGCTCGGCGTCAGCATCACGCCGGTGCGGGAAGCGCTGCGCACGCTGCGCGGTGAGGGCATGGTCGAGCTGGAGCCCCATCGCGGTCACCGCGTCGTCCCGCTCAGCCGCGCCGACATCGAGGACATCTTCTGGCTGCAGAGCACCATCGCGCGCGAACTCGCCGCGACGGTGGCCCGCCGCGTCACCGCAGCGCAGATCGACGAGTTGGTCGAGCTGAACGCCCAGCTGGCGGCCTCCGCGGCGACCGGCGACCCCGATCAGGTCGCACAGTACGAGTTCGCGTTCCACCGGGCGTTCAACCGTGCGGGCGGGCGGATCAAGCTGGCCTGGTTCCTGCTGCACGCCTCGCGGTACCTGCCGCCGCGCCTGTTCGCGACCGACCCGGTCTGGGCGGCAGGCGCGGTGGCCAGCCACGAGCAGCTGATCGAGGCGCTGCGCCGCGGCGACGTCTCGACGGTCGTCGCGCTGACCGAGGGTCAGTTCAGCGACGGCCTGGCCCGGCTGCTGGCCTATCTGGACCAGATCGGGCTGTGGGACTGACCCGGGCCGGGGTCAGCCGGCGGCGAGCTGCTCGGCGCGGGCCTTCAGGTTGTCCGCCAGATACTCCAAGGTGTCGTTGACGGCCTTCTTCACCATCTGCTTGGGAATCGGCATGGTGGTCTCGACGTCGAGGTCGACGGTCAGCAGCGACGTGGCGCCGATCGGCACCACCGAGAACTTCTGTTCCTGCTTGGAGAAGAAGTCGCCCTGCTGCAGCATCGTGTAGATCTGGTTCTCGCCCGGGTAGTACACCGCGGTGATGAACGTGCCGGCCTGACCCTGCACCACCACGTCCAGCCGCAGCTGGCTGGGCCGGCCGTCGTGGTACCGGGCCAACACCCAGCACCCCTTGATCTCTTCGTTCCAGTGCGGGTAGGCCTCGAAGTCGGCGACGATCCCCATGATCGTCTCGGCGGAGGCAGCCACCTCCACGGTCTTGCTCACCAACGGCATCGGGCGAGCATATCGTCACAGCTGCGCGCGCAGCTCCCGTGCATTGCGGACCGCGTTGCCGCCGAGGTCGTTGTTGAAGTACACCAGCACATCTCGGTCCTGCGCCTGCCATTCCCGGATCCGCTCGGCCCACCACCGCAGGTCCTCGCCGCTGTAGGAGCCGCCGTACAGCGCGTCCGGGTCGGGGCCGTGCAGTCGCACGTAGACGAATCCGGCGGTGGCCCTCAGCACGCACGGCAGGTTCGCCCCGCTCATCACGACGTAGGCGGCGCCGTGCTTTTCCAGCAGGCGGTAGACCTGTTCGTCGTCCCAGGAGGGGTGGCGGAACTCGACGGCGACGGGGATTTGCGCCGGCATCGCACCGAGGAAGTAGTCGAGCCGGGCGTCATCGCGTTCCAGCGCCGGGTGCAGCTGGACCAACAGCGGGCCGGCGCGGTCACGCAGGGCACTCCAGCCGTGGTGCAGCCGTTCGATCCATTCCTCCGGCGACCGCAGCCGGCGCGCATGGGTCAGGCCGCGGGCCGCCTTGACCGCCATCGTGATCCCGGGCGGGAGCTGATCGCGCCACCGCGCGAAGCCCTCGTCGCGGGGCCAGCGGTAGAAACTGCCGTTCAGTTCCACGGTGTCGAACTCGGCGGCATAACGGGTCAGGCGTCGCGCCGCTGGGACCCCCTGCTCGTAGAGCACGCCCGCCCAGTGGTTGTACGACCATCCGGAGGTGCCGATGCGAACCGTCACCGCATCCGGGTACCCGCGTTTCAGGTCAGCGTGTCGGCCTCGACCGTGACACCCAGCGGTGAGCTCTGCCGCACCGCGTCGTCGCGGATCAGGCCGCGCAGCAGTGCGGTGCTGAACTCCACGGCGATCTCCTGGGCGGTGCGCCGCCCGTGCGGCCGCAGCCACCGGTAGGAGCCCAGCGTCATCCCGATGTAGCCCAGAGCGAGAACGTGGGAGTCGCAGTCATACAGCTCACCGCTGGCGATGCCGCGGTCGATCACGTCGCGGACGTGCTCGTAGACCTGGGTTTCCTTCTCCCGGATGTAGGCCACCTGCTCCTCGGTGAACCACTCGGTGATGTAGGGGCCCTCCTGGAAGTACACGGCGGCCCGCTCGATGTTGCCGGCGATGCCGACCAGCAGGCGCCGGGCGAAGTGGTAGATCATCTCCCGCGCCGAGGCCGACGGATCGTCGTGCAGGGCGTCGACGGTGAAGTCGGCGGCGCCCTTGTAGATGTCGTAGAGGATCAGCGACTTGCTGGCGTAATAGTGGTAGACCGTGGCCTTGTTCAGCCCGACGGCGTCGGCCACGTCATCCATCCGGGTGCCGTGGTAGCCGCGCGCGGCGAACAGCTTGGTGGCCACGGCCAGCAGCTCCTCGCGACGGGACATCCCGTTCGTCGTGACGGTTTCAGACATGGCGACTCACTATAGGCAGGGGCGGTCCACTAACTGGTTGGTTCAGTCTAGGCGGATGCGGTGCCGTCGCGGGGGCGGCGGGTCTACACTCGGCCAGAGCCCTGCAGGCGAGAGGTGATGACGTGGACCCGAACCCGGATTACGACGCAAGCGACGAGTTGGAGTACGGCATCAACTGGTTCGCCTGGATTCTTCGCGGAGTCTATCCGCCACCGGCTTACCCGCCGGTCTGATCGTCACCGGCAGCCTGTGAGGCTGCGGGCTTTTCGTGGGCGCCTCGGCGCTCGGCCATGAGCGGCGGGCGCTCATCTGGGGTTGCCCGGCGCTCGGCCGTAGTCGCCCCGCTCCCCTTCCGTGATCGGCCGGTCCCCTTCCGCCGCGTCCGGTTCCTGCTCGCCGCGCCGACGCGCCGCGACCTTCTCTTCCAGCGTGTGCTTCGAGGTCTCCAGCGTGTGCTTGACGGTGTCGGCCCACGTGCGCACCCGCCCGGCGGCGTGGCCGCCCCACCGTTCCGCGGTGTCCGCCGCCTCCTTGCCGACGCGGGTGGTGACGCGACCGGCCCGGTCGACGTGCTCGCGGAGCTCCTGGCGCCAGTCTCGCGGCGGAACCGGTTCCTGGTCGCGCGGCCAGACGATCGGCGGTTCGACCGCGACGGACACCGGTGGGTACGCCAGCGGCTGGCTGTCTTCGCCATAGCACTCCCCGCATTTGCGGCACCGCACCTCATAGCGCGTCACGGGCGAGGCGTCGTCGGTGACCGTCTCGATGAAGACGTAGTCGGCCATCGACACACATCGCGGACAGCGCGCCAGCCCACGTTCCACAACCATGCTCACGTTGGTCATCGTGCGTGGCGCAGCACGTGACGCGCACCTGGGGCGCAGATCTCGATGCCTGATCGGTGCTGTTTCGAGACCTGCCCGGCTAGAGCGCCTTGAGCTCCTCGATCACCTCGGTCACCGACTTCTTGGCATCGCCGAACAGCATGGAGGTCTGGCCGGCGAAGAACAGCGGGTTGTCGATACCGGCGTAGCCGGAGCTCATCGAGCGCTTCAGCACGATCACCGACTTGGACTGGTCGACGTTGAGGATCGGCATCCCGTGGATCGGTGAGCTCGGGTCGTTGCGCGCGGCGGGGTTGGTGACGTCGTTGGCGCCGATGACGAGGGTGACGTCGGTGCGGTTGAACTCGCCGTTGATGTCGTCCATCTCTTTCATCGCGTCGTACTCGACATCCGCCTCGGCGAGCAGCACGTTCATGTGTCCGGGCATCCGGCCGGCCACCGGGTGGATGGCGTACTTGACCTCCACGCCTTTGCTTTCCAGCATGTCGCCCATCTCCTTGACCGCGTGCTGGGCCTGCGCGACGGCCAGACCGTAGCCGGGCACGACGATGACCTGGTTGGCATAGGCCATCTGGATCGCGGCGTCAGCGGCCGAGGTGGCCTTGACGGTGCCCTGCTCGCCGCCGGGCCCGGCCGCTGCGGCGGAGTCGCCGCCGAACGAGCCGAACACGATGGCCGGGATGGACCGGTTCATGGCGACGGCCATCAGGTTGGTCAGGATCGAGCCGGACGCACCGACGATCATGCCGGCGACGATCATCGCGGTGTTGTTCAGCGCCAGGCCGGCCGCGGCGGCCGACAGGCCCGTCAGCGCGTTGAGCAGGCTGATGACCACCGGCATGTCGGCGCCACCGATCGGGAAGACCACGAACAGCCCCATCACACCGGCGGCGACCAGGACGGCCACGATCCACCAGCCGCTGGTCTCGTTGCCGGGGGCGGCGTTGAGTCCGATGTACACCGCGACCCCGACCGCCACGATCAGCAGCGCGATGTTGGCGGCCTGGAACAGCTTGGCGGAGCGGATCAGCCCCTTCTCGACGTTTTTCGGGATCGATTCCTGCAGCTTGAGGAACGCCACCAGCGAACCCCAGAACGACACCGAGCCGACGATCGCGGCGAACAGCGATCCGACGACCAGCGCGACGGTGGGTTGCTGATCGGGCCGGAAGTGGGAGAAGCCGTCGGTCTCGATGAACTCCGCCCAGGCGATCAGTGCCACGGTGCCGCCGCCGACGCCATTGAACAGCGCGACGAGCTGCGGCATCGCCGTCATCTTGGTCTTCTTGGCCGGCGGCACACCGAGCACCACACCGATTGCCAGACCGGCGATGATCAGGATCCAGTTGATCGCGGCCGTGTTGCGCACCGCGATCAGCGTGGCCACCACCGCGATGCCCATACCGGTGGCGGCGATCCAGTTGCCGCGCACCGCAGTCTTGGGGCCGGTCAGCCCGGACAGGCCGAGGATGAACAGCGCGAACGCGACGATGTAGAGGACATTGACGAGGTAGGTCACCGGGCTGCCCCGTCCTTGGCCGGAGCAGGTTTCTTGCCCTTGAACATGCCGAGCATGCGGTCGGTGACCAGGAAGCCGCCGATCACGTTGAGCGTGCCGAAGATCAACGCGATGAACGCGATGATGCGCACCCCCCAGCCGGCGTCGGCGGGCAGGTTGCCCAGCACGATCAGCGCACCCAGCACGACGATGCCGTGGATGGCGTTGGTGCCCGACATCAGCGGGGTGTGCAAGGTGTTGGGCACCTTGGAGATGACAGCGAACCCGACGAACCCGGCCAGCACCAGGATCGCGATGTTCAACAACAACTGGTCGTACATGGCTAGTTCCCCTCGCGTGTGACGCAGGCGCCGGCGATCACTTCGTCGTCGAAGTCCGGCGCGAGTGCGCCGTCGGTGATCAGCAGATCCAGCAGTGCGGTGATGTTCTTCGAATACAGCTCGCTGGCGTGCTCGGGCATGGTGGCCGGCAGGTTCAACGGCGAAGCGATGGTGACGCCGTGTTTGACGACGGTCTGCCCGGGCTCGGTGAGCTCGCAGTTGCCGCCCGTCTCACCGGCCAGGTCCACGACCACGGAGCCGGACTTCATCCCTTCCACCGCCGCGGCGGTCACCAGCCTCGGCGCGGGCCGGCCCGGCACCAGCGCGGTGGTGATGACGACGTCGAAGCCGGTGATGGCCTTCTCGAGTTCCTTCTGCTGCTGCGCGCGCTCGTCCTCGGTGAGTTCGCGGGCATACCCGCCCTCGCCTGCTGCGTCGATGCCGAGGTCCAGCCATTGGGCGCCCACCGAACGGACCTGATCGGCCACCTCGGGGCGCACGTCGTAGCCGGTGGTGCGGGCGCCGAGACGTTTGGCGGTCGCCAGCGCCTGCAGGCCGGCCACCCCGACGCCGAGCACCAGCACCGTCGCCGGCTTCACGGTGCCGGCCGCGGTGGTCAGCATCGGGAAGAACCGGGTCGACTCCGAGGCGGCCAGCAGCACCGATTTGTAGCCGGCGACGTTGGCCTGCGACGACAGCGCGTCCATCACCTGCGCGCGGGAGATCCGGGGAATGGCTTCCACGGCGAAGGCCTGCACGCCGGCCGACTTGAGCGCACCGATCTGGTTGTCGGCGTTGCGGGGCGCCAGGAATCCGATCAGGGTCTGGCCAGAACGCAGCTTGGCGATCTCCTCGGCGCTGGGCGGGGCGACCTTGACGACGATGTCGGCGGCCCACGGGTCACCGATGGTGGCGCCGGCTTCGGTGTAGAGGTCGTCGGGAAGCAGCGCCGCGTCGCCGGCGCCGGATTGCACGACGACGCTGACTCCGCTCTTGGTCAGCCCGGCGACCGCTTTGGGAACGAGCGCGACGCGCCGCTCATCGGCGGCCGACTCGGCGGGCACGCCGACGGTCACCGTCGTGGCGTCGGGGCGCGGGGCGCCGGATTCGACTTCTGTCATGGCGACGTTGATCTCTTCCGTGTTGTTCGGGGTTGTTCGGTTCCCTGGGTGGCGAGCCCGCGTCAACGTGGGGCGCGATGTGTGATCAGACACCATAGCGGGTGCAAACGTCGAGAGCCGATTCCGTTTCGGCCCCATCGGCACAGTTCAGCGACCGAGACACCGGTCGTGATGGCCGGTCAAGTACGTGGGAACGCCGGTATCGGACGAGGCAGCGGCGCAGAAACGGGGGTCGACCGCGGCCGGCACGCGGACGGACGCGGGTGTGATCACCGCCACAGTGATCGAGGGCGGTTGACAAGCGTCAAGCGTCGACGAGGGGTTCCGGCGGCGACACCGCGGTGATCCGGGTACCCGACCCGGGCGCAGAGTCGATACGCATGGCGCCTCCCATCGCGTCGAACCGGGCAAGTAGCGAGCCGAGGCCGATGTGGCCGGCGGCCACCGAGTTACCGACCTGGTGCGGATCGAAGCCGTTGCCGTCGTCGCGAACGCGGAGCACCACGCGGTCCCCATCGCGGTGCACGTCCACCCAGACGGTGCCCGCACCGGCGTGCTTGGCCACGTTGGTCAACAGCTCGCGCGCGGCCCGGTAGAGCAGCGACTGCGACTGCGGCTTGCCGACCTCATCGAGCTCGGCGATGACGTCGATGTCGTGCCGCGACTGGTATTGCCGCAGCAGCTCGCGGACCGCCGCGGTCAATCCGAGCTGCGCCAGGACCTGCGGGTGCAGTTCGGTGACGGTGGCCCGCAGCCCCGCCGCGGTGTCCTGCAGCGCCGCGTAGACGTGGTCCAGCGCCGGGTCGGAGATCCGGTCACGGGCTTCGTCGAGCTCGAGACGCGCGGCCAGCAGGGTCTGCAGCGGACCGTCGTGCAGGTGTTCGGCGACCTCGCGGTTGTGCCGTTCGTCGGACTGCATCGCCTCCGACACCAGCTGGGTGCGCACCTCCTGCAGCGCGGTCAGCCGGGCCGCCCGCCGGGCCAGCACGAAGCTCAGTGCCGTGGTGGCCACCGCCATCCACACGATGAAGCCGAAGTGGGTGTACACCATGTTGGGCAGCCCCATGGTGTCGTCACGTTTGGAGTAGAAGATCCACACGGTCAGGTAGCCGGCGGCGGTGATGGACCCGATGACGGCGGTCAGACCGGGTCGGTCCTGGAACGCCACCGAGATCGGCAGCAGGAAGAACACCGGCAGCAGCGCCGCGGTCGCGCCACCGGACACCACGCACAGCAGCAGGATCACCAGCAGGTCGACCGCCGTCGACGCCCAGGCCGCCCACCTCGGGACGGGGCCGCGCAGCACCGCCAGCAGCCACACCACCGCGACCGCCGCGTAGACACCGAGGATCACCGCGTACAGCTGGGGCAGCCAGTGGTCGACCTCCCAGAACCAGACCAGCACCGCGATCAGCACGATCAGCGGCAGCCGCAGCACCGCCGAGACGCGGACCGGTTCGGCGGCCAGGAAGTCGCGGTAGGAGCGCAACCGCCCAGTGGACGCTTCCACGTCAGTCCAGCAGTTTGCGGCGCATGGCTTCAGCCACGGCAGCGCCGCGGTCGCTGACGCCGAGTTTCTCGTAGAGGCGTTGGACGTGGGTCTTGACCGTCGACGGGGCCAGGAACAACTCTTTGGCCATCGCCGGAATGCTGCGGCCGGCCGCGATGAGGGTCAGCACTTCTCGCTCTCGGGGGCTGAGCACGGGACCGTCGGGCACCGAGCGTTTGCGGATCTCGGCCGCCAGGCCGGCGGCGACGCTCGGGGCGATCACATCGCGGCCCTTGGCGCAGTCCAGGACAGCGGCGACCAGTTCACCGCGGGAGGACTCCTTGGGCAGGAATCCGGCCGCACCGTCCTGCAGCGCCTGGTACACGATGGCGGATTCGTCGTGCGCGGAGATCAGCAGCACGCGGGTGGGCAGTTCGTCGCGCCGCACCGCGGCCGCCACCGCCGCGCCGTCCATGCCGGGCATGCGGTAATCCAGCAGCGCCACCTGCGGGCGATGCTCGCGGATCGCGGCCAGGGCCTCCACGCCGTCGTCGGCCTCGGCGATCACCTCGATCGATCCGCTGGACTGCAGTGCCCGCACCACGCCGTCGCGGAACATCGGATGGTCGTCGCCGACCACCACCTGCACCCGTTCTCCGCTCGCCACGCGCTCAGCCTCCCACAGCCGGCGCGCGCTATCCCCCGATCGGTGGACGACCGATTCCACCGCCGCATCCACCCGTTCGCCGACAGACATCGACGGCCGCGGGCGGCATTCTTATGTCATCGCCGGAACACACCGGCGGGGAGAACCGAAAAGTCAACTCACACAGGAGAACTCATCATGAAGAACATCACCCGCGCACTGGTCCTGCCCTTGCTGTCCGCCGGCGTCATCGGCGGTGCCGCCCTCGGCCTGGCCGGCCCGGCCGCCGCCGCGACCACCACCACCCACACCAACGGCAGCCACTCGATCGTCACCACCCCCGACACCCGGGCCACCGACAAGGCCCACGGCGGCCAGCA
>Ga0208330_1000771_pt1 | contig 12341 bp, 10 predicted proteins | sample DeeseametaMP1896_FD_184180 | JGI IMG/M metagenome (GOLD analysis project Ga0208330, IMG submission 184180) | Marine microbial communities from the Deep Pacific Ocean - MP1896 (SPAdes) | ecosystem: Environmental > Aquatic > Marine > Oceanic | place: East of Hawaii, North Pacific Ocean | collected...
CCCCCTGCGGGCCCGCCTTCGGCGGTTTCAATTCGCTCCCGGCGAATTGGTACTCGTCGCTTGTTTGGAATGACCAAACTTCACTTCTCGCGCCTTGCCTGGCCTGTTGTCAGGCGGCAACTTGGCGGCGTGAATAACTCAGTGGTTCCTTAAATGAACGGATACATCATCAAGCGCAGCGAAATCGAGACACTGGCCGGAACCGACAAGACTCATTTCCTGAACGCCAACGCACGACGGATCAACAAATCCTTGGGCGACCTCACGGGGCTCACCGGGCTGGGTGTCCATCTGATCGAGATTCCGCCCGGCGCTGAGTCCACGGAGTTCCACGTGCATTCAGATGAGGACGAATGCGTTTACGTGCTGGCCGGAACGGCCGACGTGGACATCGGCGACAAGCGTTACGCGGTCGAGGCCGGCGACTTTATCGGCTACCGCGCCGGCGGGCTGCCGCACAGCATGCGCAACACCGGATCAGACACATTGCGCTGCCTGGTGGCCGGGCAACGGCTGGCGTTCGACGCAGGCGACTATCCGCGCCAGGGCAAGCGCATCTATCGACGCGCCGGGCATCCACCCGACCTCGTCGAGATCGCACAGATTCAGCATCCGACCATGGGCGGCAAGTAATCAGGCATGAAAAAGCCGGGCAGTTGCCCGGCTTTTTCGTGTCGCTGCGCGACCCTACATCACGCCCAGACGGCGGATGGTCTCCATGGTCAGTCCGCCCGAGGACAGCCCGTTGTCACGCTGGAAACGACTGACCGCCGCCATGGTCTGCTGACCAATGCGCCCATCAATCGGACCCGGGTTGTAACCGCGGGTATCCAGCGCCTGCTGCAACTTGCGCACGACACCCGGCGTGGTGTTGGTTTCACAGAGAATCGAACGCCAGGCGATCTTGGAGTCCGTCACCTTCACCGACTTGGTCACCGTGTCGTACTCGGCGGGGATCGTCTTGCGAATCTCGCGAGACGGCTCGACCAGGCGTCGGACACGCACGGTCTCGTACTCGGCCGGCGTTGCCACCTTCCTCACCTCAGCGGGGCGCTCAAGCACCTTCTTGCGCACGGTCGTGTATTCGGCAGGAATCGTGATCTTGCGCGTGGTTGCCGGTGTCACGAGAACGCGTTTTTCCACATTCTTGTATTCGGCGGGCACTTCAACCAGGCAGAGAATTTCGCCAGTGGATTCGTCCAGCTTCTCGATCGGACCCCGGCCCTTCTTCCATGTGGTGTAAGCCGGCCGCACAAGCTGACGCTCGGTGACAGTCTTGTAGACGGCGGGGACGGTATCGACCTTTTCGGTCGCAGGCTTGACTAGGACGCGCTCCTCGACCGTGCGGTAGACCGGCGGTGACACCTCGACGATCTTTTCCCCGGCTTCCTGAATCACGACGCGTTGCTCCGCCCACTCGTAGCGCGCAGGAATCACATCGATCTGCTCACCGGATGGCTTGACCAGGACGCGCTCGTCACGCTCCTCGTACTTGGGTGGCGTGACGACGCGGGCATAGCACTCGCCTGGCTTGGGGTTGGGGGGCAGCATTTCGTTGCCACCGACCGGACTGCTGGTCTGCACGGCTGGCGACGGCTGCTCCGCGTAGCGGCGCGCGGTTTCGGCCTGCTGAGCCTGGACGCGGCGTTGCGCTTCCAACTCCTGAGCCAGCGCCTGATTGCGGGCGCGCTGTGTGGCCAACTCACGCTCCAGATCGGGATCGCGGCTAGCTGGCGGCATCTGCGGCGGCACCACCCGGCTCTGGCGCTCCTGATCCAGTTCGGCCGACAACGACCGATTGGCGGCGCGCTCGGCGGCGAGTTCGCGCTCCAACGCCGCCACGTCAGCGTCATCGCCGGTAGACGAGGCAAACGGATTGGATGCACATGCTGTGAACAAGGCAGTCGCGGACACGACTACCAGCAGACCTGCGTTACGATTCATTGTTACTCCCTGAAGACGGCTAACCGCATGCGTCGATTACAAATCGTACGCGGACCGGCGCTGATTATCTCGTTGTTCACGTGAACGCTTCGTTAATTCCCCGAGACACCTGGAAAATTTTCGTGAATGCCGCGCGAATCAGCCCAAGGGCACACGCTCGTGTCACCGCCTGGGTAGCCGTCGAAGGCTCGTCGCATTGCTCCGCATGACCGCTGACCGACGGCGGATCATCTTGCGGCTAGCCTGGCCGATCATCGGCGGGATGACGTCGCAAAACATCCTCAATTTGATCGATATCGCCATGGTCGGTCGCCTCGGCGCAGCGGCGCTTGCGGGCGTGGGACTGGCGGGCTTCCTGAATTTCATGGCGGTGGGCGCGATCATGGGGTTGTCGGCTGGCGTCCAGGCGACGTCGGCACGACGTGTAGGAGAAGGCCGGGACGACGAATCGGCCGTGCCGCTAAACAACGGCCTGTTAATCGCCCTGGCAGCCGGTTTGCCGCTGTCGATCCTGCTCTGGTGGTTTGCGCCGATGATCGTCGCCACGCTGGTCGATGACCCCGCGGTCGTCGGCGAGGGCACCGCGTATTGGCAGGGGCGCCTGGTGGGGGTCGTGGCGATCGGCGCCAACTTCTGCTTCCGCGGCTTCTGGAGCGGCGTCGGCCACACCCAGGTCTATCTGCGCACGCTGGTGACGACCCATATTCTGAACGTGCCGATCAGCTATTGCCTGATCTTCGGCAAACTCGGTCTGCCGGAACTCGGCGCGCTCGGAGCGGGCATCGGCACGAGCCTCGCTGTGTGGATCGGCACGGGAATCTACCTGACCGTGGCTTGGCGTCACGCACAGCAACGCGGCTTTCCGCACGAACGAGGGCAACCCGGTGATTTCGCACGCCTGATTCGACTGGCCCTGCCGAACTCGCTACAGCAGTCGCTATTCGCCGCCGGGTTTGCGGTGCTGTTCTGGATGATCGGGCAGGTCGGAACGCCGGAGCTGGCCGTTTCCACGGTGCTGATCAACGTGATGCTGGTCGCCATTCTCCCGGCCATTGGCTTCGGGCTGGCGGCCGGGACGCTGGCCGGCCAGTCGCTGGGCCGCAAGGATGCCGACGACGCGCAGCGCTGGGCCTGGGATGTGATTCGCATCGGCTGTTTGTGGCTGGCCTTGCTGGGGCTGCCGATGTGCGTCGTCCCGAGGCTGTTGCTAGGCGTATTTCTCGACGAAGCTGCATTGGTCGAGCTTGGCAAGATCCCGCTGCAGCTGTTTGGCGTAGGGCTGATCATCGACGGAGCCGGAATCATTCTGATGCAGGCGCTGTTGGGCGTCGGTGCCAGCCGCAGCGTGATGTTTGTCGCGGTCGGCTTGCAGTGGCTGCTATTCCTGCCCGTGGTCTATGTCCTCGGACCCATCCTGCAATACGGCCTGATCGCGATCTGGCTGGCGATGTTCGTTTGGCGCGGCCTGCAGACCGGTCTGTTCATCTGGCTTTGGCAACGGGGTGGCTGGCGTCATTCGCGTGTCTAAGAAAACACTGATCTATGCACGCCGCCAAGCTGCTGCCTGAAAACGAGCCAGGCAAAGCCCGAGAAGTGAAGTTTGGTCATTCCAAATGAGCGGCGAGTAATGCCGCATGCCCTGTTTTCAGGCGCAATCCGTATGGAACGGGCCGTGTTTCAAACAGCGATCAGGTGCACACCGGAGGGGTTTTCGTCAGACCGTGCGATTTGCAGCGCGCGCTGGGCCAGATCAATGAATTCGGACACGCTGCCCAAGTCGCTAGGCTTGCCGACCGCGATGCCCGCATTGACCAGGGAGTGACCGACCGGAGACCGTGGGTCATGAATGCTTGCGGTGCGCACCTGCCCACGGAGGCGGTCCGCCAAGCCCCGAGCGGCAACTTCGTCTCCACCGGTTGCGATCACCGCGAACCGGCCGTCCTCCAGCCGCCCGACAAATTCATTCGAGCGCCGCACCGTCCCCAGCAACGCCTGCCCCACCTGCACCAACCGATCGGGCGTGGCCTCGCCTGCTTGCCCTGCAATGTCCGCCATCGCGAGCACGATCAACACCAGCGCGGTGTCATCGTTCATCGCCCAGTTCCAGCAACGGTCCAACTCGGCCTGGAAGGCATCCGCGGAGGGCAGCCCGGTCTCCAGGTCCGGATCTCGCAGGCGAATCACCTCCCTCGCCAAACCCCGCTCACGTGACACCTCGCGCCCCACGCAGATGATGTACTGACGCGGACCGTAGGTGACGCGACGTGCCCGAATCTCGATGGGCATCCGTCGTCCGGGCCCATTAAACATCTCGAGCTCCACGGTCGCGTGCCCGTAGTACTCGATCGATGCCCGAAGCCGCTGCCAGCCAACCGGCCCGGCCGCAAACAGACGTTGCGCGTTAAGCGACCCGCGGTGGACCTCGGCTCGATCGGTGCCCGTGATCCTGCGGACCTCGATATTGGCCTCGACGATATAGCCGGTGCTCATGTCGACAACAAACAGATAGTCGCGACACTCATCAGCCAAGGCGAAGAACAACTCCAGCCGCTGCGCGTGTTCGGCCATCTGCGCACGGACTCGCGCGCTGCCAACGGCCGCGTGAATTGATAGCGACAGACGGGCAGGGTCCAGGTCGTCCTTGGCCAGCACGTCGTGCGCGCCCTGCCGAATCGCATCGCGGGATAACGCGACGTCCATCCCGCCGGAGATCAGCACCAAACCGACTGGTTCGATGTTGGCGAGCATGTTGAGCAGGTCCAGGCCCGTCATGTCTGGCAGCCCCTGATCAATCACCATGCAAGCGACACGGTGACTGCGCAGCAACTCCAGGGCATCCTGCGCGGTTTCCGCCTCGACAAGCTTGAGGCCGACGGTCGCACCATCGGCCAGCATACGGCGAATCAGCAGGCGGTCAGACGCGCTGTCGTCGACCACCAAAAGCTGATCGCGGTCTGCTGAATCCTCGCCAGATGGACCGGATTCGCGGCGCGGTCCGCGCTGCGCGGGCGCCTGAGAACTCGCTGTGGAATCCACTCGTTTCTGCATGGCCGCAGCATACATCGGCGGACGGGCATCACGGGCCGCGGCGCGAGACACCCAAGTGGTGTCGAAATCAGGCCGCCAGCAACGATTGCTGGCGGCCCGCAGGCAACTAAGCCGGTGTCGCCAACCGAGTGGAGACAGCCTCGCCCAGCATCAGCCGGGCGCGCAGCACAATGTCGTCCATGGATGGCGACCGCGCGAACATCTTGTGTGCCCGCGCGCGCACTTCGTCCACCGATGGCAACTCGGGCAGCTCGGGCAACTCGAAGTGCTGGATCGCGTCCCGACCGCGGTCGATACGGGCAGCCAGATTGCGCTTGAAGTCCTCGACGGCGATGCCGCTTTTCGTCAACCGGGCATGCACGCTGTCGGTGAGCGTGTCCGCGCAGAATGTGGCGGCCAGCTGCGCCGCCACCCGGTCCTTAAGCTCGGAGGACAGCTTGCGCTCGCCGGCGAGCACATGCTTTGGCGGCTGCTTGAGATCCCAGACGACCCCCACCCACGACAGCATTTTGAGGATGTAGAACGTCGGGTCCCACTCATACCAGCGGAAGCCCTGGCGGGTGCTGGACATGAAGTAGTGATGGTTGTTGTGCCAGCCCTCGCCCATGGTCAGGAAGGCCAGCACGGCGTTGTTGCGCGAATCGTCGCCGGTCAAATAACGCTGCCTGCCCCAGACGTGGCAAAGCGAATTGATCGTGAACGTCGAGTGATAGACCAGCACCGTGGAGAAGAAGAACCCGAACCACAGGCCGGACCAACCGAACAGCGCCAACACGGCCACACCCAGCACGATGGCGGGCATGAACCGGTTGTTGTCCAGCCAGACCAGCTCAGGGAACTTGGTCAGATCCTGCACGTTATCGTAGTTCGCATCCTGGGCCTGGTTGTTCCAGATCCAGCCCATATGGGAGAACCAGAACCCATACTGCCGCGGGCTGTGCATGTCCTTCGCGGTATCGGAGTAGCGATGATGATCGCGGTGCTTCGATGCCCACCAGATCAGTCCGGACTGCGCGGTCGACTGCGCCACGAATCCGAGCATGAACTGGAACACGCGACCGGTCTTGTAAGAGCGATGTGCGAAAAAGCGGTGATAGCCGGCGCCGATGGCGAAGATGCGCACCCAGTACAGGGTGACGCAGACCACGATGTCCGTCGTGGAAATGCCGGTAAAAAAGGCACCCAGCGCCGCGATATGCACGCCGAAGAAGCCGAGCATCGCGCCCACACTGGCGGGAGTGAATTTCTTGTCGTACGTCAGTTCAGCCATGAGTCTCGTCGTTTGTCTGTCCCCGGCCACCGCCCTGTTGCAGCCTGCCGCGCACCGGTAGGGACCTGCCATCGTCAGACAGGCAAGTTTGGTGCCCCGAACCAACCAGCACGTTTACTGCCGTACTACTCAGTTCGTTCCGTGCTCACGAGTCGATGCGAACCGGATGTCGGGCCACCGCTCTTCCGTGAGCTGAAGATTCACGCGGGAGTTCGCAAGATAAACATGCGCGCCTGCGTGATCCACTGCGATTCTAGACACATTCTTGTTAAGGAAGTCTTTCAGTATCGACGGATCGTCCGCTGTAACCCAACGAGCGGTCGCCACCGGCGCCTGATCGTACTTGCAGTTCACGCCGTATTCGTCCGCCAGCCGCTGACGAACCACGTCGAACTGCAGCACCCCCACCGCGCCCAGAATCACATCGTTGTTGCTCTTCGGGCGAAAGACCTGGGTCGCGCCCTCCTCGCAGAGCTGATCCAGCCCCTTGTTGAGCGCCTTCGCCTTGAGCGGATCGGCCAACACCACACGCTGGAACAGTTCCGGCGCAAAGTTCGGCACACCGCTGTAGATCATCGCAGTGCCTTCCGAAAACGAGTCCCCGATGGAAATCGTGCCGTGGTTATGCAGGCCGATAATGTCACCCGGCCAGGCCTCTCGTGCGGCCCCACGGTCGGAGGCCATGAACGTCACCGCGTCGGAAATGCGCACGGCCTTGCCCTGGCGCACGCTGTGCAATTGCATACCCGGCGTGTACTTGCCCGAGCAGACCCGCATGAAGGCGATGCGGTCGCGGTGGCGCGGATCCATGTTCGCCTGAATCTTGAACACGAAGCCGGTGAGTTCGCCGTGCGTCGGCACCACTGATTCCGGCTCGGCCTCGCCCACCGTGGCCTCACGCGGCAGCGGTGGCGGCGCCCAGTCGGCGAATCCGTTCAGCAGTTCGCGCACGCCAAAATTCGAGATCGCCGCACCGAAGAACACCGGTGTCAGCTCACCGGCGCGATAAAGCTCCAGATCGAAACCATGCCCGGCCGCCGAGACGAGTTCGATCTCTTCCAGCAAGGTCTGGTAGATCGAGCCGAAACGTTCGGCCATGCCTTCGGCCCGCAAGCCCTCGATGGTCTCGATATCGCTGATCCGTTCTTTCGGACCGTCGTACAGGTAGAAGCGGTCTTCGAGCAGGTGATAAACGCCAGCGAAGTCTCGCCCCATACCCAACGGCCAGGTGACCGGCGCACAGGCGATCTGGAGGACATCCTCGACCTCGTCGAGCAACTCCATCGGTTCACGGCCATCACGGTCGAGCTTGTTGATGAAGGTGATGATGGGCGTGGTCCGCATGCGGCAGACCTCCATCAGCTTGATGGTCCGCGCCTCGACACCCTTGGCCGAGTCGATGACCATCAGTGCCGAGTCCACCGCCGTCAAGGTGCGATAGGTGTCCTCCGAGAAGTCTTCATGCCCCGGCGTGTCCAGCAGATTCATCATGCAATCACGATACGGAAACTGCATGACGGAGGTGGTGATGGAAATGCCGCGTTCCTGCTCCATCTTCATCCAGTCGGAGGTCGCATGCCGCGCGGCCTTGCGCCCCTTGACCGTTCCGGCCAGCTGAATGGCACCGCCGAACAGCAGCAGCTTTTCAGTGACGGTGGTCTTGCCCGCATCGGGATGCGAGATGATGGCGAACGTGCGTCGGCGCTCGGCTTCTGCGCGCAGATTGGCAGGACTGCCGGACATGATCGGAACTGCTGGATAAAGGGCCGCGAATTGTAGCGGCTAGACCGGGCCCCGGTCGAAACGTCGCAGCGGCCGAAGGACGCGCCAGCGGCAGCCTAGCCGGCGGCGACAGCCCGCCGGCGCGGTCGCTTGCCACTGGGAAATGTCAGCCGCAGCAGCTTCCAAAGGACACTGCCAAACTGGCGAATGAACGGGCGACTGTTGTACGTCAGTCCATACTGCTCGCAAAGCGCGCGCACCTCCGGCGCAACGCGCACGTAGTGGTTGCTGGGCAGATCGGGAAACAGATGATGCTCGATCTGATGCGACAGGTTGCCGGTGAGCAGGTGCATCAGGCGGCCGCCACGAATGTTGCAAGACCCGAGCATCTGACGCACATACCAGGCCCCGCGTGACTCGCCGGCAACAATGGACTTGCTGAAATGCGACACGCCTTCGGGAAAATGCCCGCAGAAAATCACCGCGAAGGTCCAGATGTTGCGCAACACGTTGGCCGCGAAATTCGCAGCGAGCACGATCAGGAAGAACGGCCCGGCCAGCAACGGCCACAGCACGAAATCCTTCAGCGCCTGACGCCCGGTCTTGGCGCCTGCCTCACGCAGAATGGCTCGGGCTTCGGCCTTGTTGCGCTGGCCCTTGAGCACCCGAGGGATCTCGAGGTCGTGCAGGGCGATGAACCAGTCGAAATAAACGGCCATCACCACAAGCCAGAGCGGCTGGAAGAGATAGAACGGATGCCAGCGCTGGCGTTCGGTCACGCGCATCATGCCGTAGCCGATGTCGCGATCCATGCCCAGCACGTTGGTCCAGGTGTGGTGCACAACATTGTGCGTGTGCTTCCATTGTCGCGCCGGGCAGGCGTGGTCCCACTCCCAGGTGGAAGAGTGGATTGCCGGGTCGTTCATCCAGTCCCACTGACCGTGGATGACGTTGTGGCCGATCTCCATGTTCTCCAGGATTTTCGCCAGCGCCAGAGCGCCGATGCCCAGACACAGCACGACCCAGAACATCGGCCAGCTGCCCAGCGCGGCCGGCAACCAGGCCAGCGAGGCAAAAATCCCCAGTCGACCGCCGATTGCGAGCAGTTTCTGCGCCCGAATCAGGCGCAGGATGTAGGCGCGATCCGCCTGCCCCAGCGAAGCCCGCTCCCGTGCCCCGATGGCGTCCAGTCGCTCGCCAATCGCATGCAGGTCCGCTTCAGTGAGATGTGAGGGAATCATCGATGGCCTAGAGGTCCAGGGAAACGGGGCCAACCGCTGCGTTCACACAGGGCTGGATCAGAACGCCGGGCGTTTGGGTCAGCTTGCCCGTGCGCAGATCACGCACGGCACCAGAGCGTAGCTGGCAATCGCAGCTGTGGCAGATGCCCATCCGGCATCCGTAGGCGGGATTCAGACCGGCCTGCTCGGCAACCTGTAACAGCGCCGCACCCGGCCGGGCCACGGCGCTGCGTCCGCTGGCAACGAACTCGACCTCACCACCACCGACAGCGGAATCATCCACCATTGGCAGAGAAAACCGCTCGATATGCAGGCGGTCACGTACGCCGGCCTCGGTCCAAAGCGCTTCGGCGGTGCCTAGCATGCGCTCAGGGCCGCACAGCCAGGTCTCGCGATCCCGCCAGTCCGGACATAACCGATCGAGCGTGTGGCGGTCGAGGTGAGGGGCACCGTCTCCGGTGAGCTGCTCACAGTAATGATAGCCGGGCCGGGCCGCGGCCATCGCCCGTAGCGCGTCGGCGAAGATGACGTCATCGCGATGACGTGCATAGTGCAGATGGCAAATCTCGCCGCTGTCTGCAGCACCGGAAGCGAGCATGCCCATGATCGGCGTGACCCCGCTGCCCGCGCTCAGGAACAGCCGGGGGGCGGCGATGTCGTTCAACACGAAATCGCCCGCCGCCGGGCTGATCTGCACCCACGCACCCGCGGCCAAGGTATCGACCAGATACCGCGAGACACCGGCATCCGATGCTGCGTGCACCGTCAGGCGAATGGTCTTCTTAACCCGGTCATCGGAGCTGATGGAGTAACAACGCGGCCGCCAGACGCCGTCGATGTTCACGTACAGGGTGACGAATTGCCCGGCACGGTGACCGCGCCAACCGCGGCCTGGCCGCAGGGTCAGGGAGCGTGTGCCAGTCGCCTCGGTGGTCGCGTCGATCACCCGCGCGGTAAACCGCGCCCCGGCCCGATCCGCCTTGGTCAGCTGCGGTGCCACCAGCGAGGTGTAATCCCGTGTCGTCCGCGGAAATGCGAACGCGCGGGCCAGCCGTTGCGGCCAAGCGGGTTTCGGAAGAGCGGCAGCTGAATTCATGACCGCGAATATACAGTTGTATATACACTTGTCAATTCATCGGCCGCAGCGCATCCCGGCCCCGCTACGGGCCGTAGGGATGGACTAGGGAGAAACCGGCGCACCAGCGCCGCGGTAGGGGAAACGCCGAAGCGCTAGGCGATCACCGGCACGCCAAACAAATGCCCGTGTGCATGCATCAGGCCCATATAGGCCACGAGGCCGATGATCACGGTGAGCACATCCAGCATCGGATTCACCCGCGGGCGAACCGGCGCGGTGGCGCGTTTTTTTGCGGAGATCACGTCGACCACGGCGAAGGCCAGAAACGCCGCGAACAGCAGCATCGACGCGAGATCACCGTTGGCGAGCAAATGCACCAGCGCCCACAGCTTCACCGCCGCCAGCATCGGATGCTTGACCACCCGGCGCAGATTGTTCGGTACGTACGCCGCAACCAGGAGGATCAGCGCGATAGGCATGAGCGCCAGGGGAACATGGCGCGTCCAGACAGGCGGATTCCAGATGGCGATGAAGGGGGCCTCGGCCTTGCCCCAAATGATGAGCACGAGGCCAATTGCGGCGACGATCGAGAACAGCCCCTTATAGCCGCCCTGCCCCAGCCGGTCTTGCAAGCCACCACGCAATGCCGGGCGGGTGGGCACGAGATGCACGCCGAGAAACACGACGAGCCCGATCAACAATGCAATCATTCCGTTCTCCCCTATTGCCCCGAATGGAGCACCCCTCACGATGGACGCGCCAGACTACTCGCTCGATGCCCTGCGGAAAACCTCGGTTGGAACCATTAACGAACTGCTCGGGGTGGAGGTCACCGAAGCCGAGCGCGGGCGGATTGTCGGGACGATGCCGGTCTCCGATAAGAACGTGCAGCCCTACGGAATTCTGCATGGCGGGGCCAGCGTGGTGCTGGCGGAAACCTTGGGTTCCATAGGCTCGGCGCTTGTCGCTGCCGAAACCGGCAAGCGCGCGGTCGGGCTGGAAGTGAATGCCAACCACGTTCGCCCCGCCCCCAAGGGCACGCTGGTCACGGGCGAGGCGGTGCTGGCCCATGAAGGCCGCCGAATCCACGTCTGGCAGATCACCCTGCGCAACGAGGCCGGCAAGCCCACCTGCCTTTGCCGGCTTACGGTCTCGCTGATCGACTGACGCGCCCGGCCCTGCGGACACGCAGGACACCGGCCGCCAGCAGCGCCCAGAGCGCCCAGAGCCCGAACGAACCACTGCTGTCATCGGAGTGCAGCCGGTCTGGCGAGCCGACCGTATCGGAGAATTCGAGCCCGCCCTGATTGAACCAAACCTGCACGACACCGGCGTCGGTGAGCAGCACCAGATCGCTGTCGCCGTCCCGATCCATGTCAGCCAACACCAGATCGATGGCATCGGCTTCGATCGCCATGCTGTGGACCAGCAGCCGGCCGTTGCCATCGTTGCGGTATAGCTGCACGACACCGTTCGGGCTGGCGTTCACTGCATCCAGGTCGCCGTCTGCATCCAGGTCGGCCGCCGCGAGACGGCGGGTCAAACCCAGATCAACCCGTGCGTCCTGCTCGACGACGTTCCGCGGCTGGCTGCGCAACAGGCGCAGTTCAGGTGCCCTGGGCGAACCCATCGCCATCTCCGGCCGGGCGGCAAGCAGATCGCCATCCTCATCGCCGTCGAAATCGGCGCCCAACCAGTGGGTCACCCCCGCGGTCGGCAAGGACAGGCGAGCACCAAAACTGCGTCGACCGATGGTGGGCTGAAATACATCGCCCTCTGCCACGCCGAACACCGGCTCCGGCCGACCATCCCCGTCGATATCCGCAAGTCCCAGTGACAACGCCTCGGCCGGCTCCAGCGTCGCCGTGAAGAAGCCGTCACCACCCTCGGAGAAGTAGACCCGCGGCACGGCATCCGACTCGAGAATCACGATGTCGGCCACACCGTCTTCGTCCAGGTCGGTGGCCAGCGCATCCAGGGCCGGGCCGTCACCCAGATCGTTCGGTGCCAGGGCAAACGCGCCATTGCCCGTGTTGCC
>Ga0208330_1000772_pt1 | contig 12340 bp, 12 predicted proteins | sample DeeseametaMP1896_FD_184180 | JGI IMG/M metagenome (GOLD analysis project Ga0208330, IMG submission 184180) | Marine microbial communities from the Deep Pacific Ocean - MP1896 (SPAdes) | ecosystem: Environmental > Aquatic > Marine > Oceanic | place: East of Hawaii, North Pacific Ocean | collected...
CGGGGGGCAGCAGCATGCCTCCGCCGACACGCCGGTAGCTCTGGATCTCGGGTATGTCGAACACGCCGACCCGCGCCAGCGGACCCGTGCCTTCGGCCGAAATGGTGCCGTCTTCCGAAACGATGAGCGCGCCGATACCCTCGGTGGGCAGCGCGATGGGCGCGCCGCCCTGGTCGAGGACCCTGGCACCGGACAGCACGGTCAGGTTGCCATCGGTGTCCAGCGTGAAGCTGCCGTCGCGCCCGTAGGACATCTGGCCGTCCGGCATCCGGTAGCCGAACCAGCCGTCGCCGTTCAGCGCCATGTCCAGCGGATTGCCGGTCTGCGACATCGCCCCGGGGCGGGTGTCGATGTAAGAGCCCGTGTCGCTGACGAAATTGGCGGCATCCTCGCCGGCCGGGGTGCCCTTTTGCACGAGGCTTTCGAACACCATGTGTTCGCCCTTGTACCCGGCGGTGCTGGCATTGGCGATGTTGTTCGCCGTCATGTCCAGCTGCCGCTGCAGGGATGTCGCGAGCGACATGCCGATATGGGTGGTCTCCGTCATATCCGGCCTTGAATCCGCAAGTGCAAAAGCACAATCTATGCACATTATGAAATAACTGATGGATAGAGGCAAGAATAAAGTGTATTAAATCATGGAAATGATACGTCTGGGTCAAATTACGTTTGCCTCCTTCTTGCTTCTGACCTCGCCGGTCTTTGGCCAGGATAGCGCTGTCTTTGCCCCACTTGACCTGTCCAGTGCCGGTGAGCGCGATCTGCTGGTGGAGCGGCAGGCGCTGATGGCGCGGCTTGTCGCACGCGTGCCGAGTGGCGAAGAAGAGCCGCCGAGCGAGGCGGCGGCACAGCTTTACCTCGACCTCGCGGAACTTCATCTGGCACAGATGCTGCGCCGCGAGGCCGCCGGCCTTCTGTCGGTCATCGCCGTGGAGGACCTGTCCCCCGAAGCGCAGCGCCGGCACCGGACCTTGCAAATGGTCCTCGACCTGTTGTCCGAGCGCGATGAGCTAAGCGCCGTCCTGTCGCGGTCGATCGGGTGGGAGCAGGGGCAGGCGTTGCGCACCGCAGCCTTTGCGCGGCTGGACCGGCACGCGGAGGCGGCGCGTCTGCTGCCCTTCGCCATCCAGACCCTGGACGCGCTGTCTCCGGCGATCAGTGCGGCCATTCTGCCCGATCTGCTCGAAACGGCGCTGTTTGCAGAGGCATGGCCCGAAGCCAAGACGCTGGCCACGCGCTTTGCCGATCATGCCGAGTTGCGCGACTCCCCGGCGTATCGGTTCCTGCTGGCGCATGCGGCAGAGCTGTCGGGCGATCTTCTCTCGGCATTCGACGGATATATGCGCGCCGCGGAAGGGCGGGACGCCTACGCACAGCGGGCGCGACTGGCGCTGGTGCTGATGGGACGGCGGACGGAAACCCTGTCCCTGGCGGAGGCTGTCGACACATTGAAAACTGCGCGCTGGGCCTGGAGCGGCGACGAGGTCGCGACGGAGGTTGCGCAACACCTGGCGGACTATGCCTTTGAACTCGGCGATTTCCTGGCGGCGCTCTGGGCGCTGGACCAGCTCTTGACCGAAGCCTCCGACCCCGAGGTGGCGGAGGCCCTGCGCGACCGCGCGCTGGACGTGCTGGAGGCCTTCTACGACGCAGGTGCAACAGGCGGGATCGCGCTTGGCACCTACCTCGAAGACCACGCCGTGATCAGCCTTCGCTGGCGTTTCCTCGCGGGTTTCGTCGAACGGGCGGCGGTCTTGCCGCAGGTTTTGCTCGACACCGGTATGACGGCGTTGGCGGCGCGTGAATTCGGGACGCTTCGGGACGTGGAGGAGGCGTCCGGCGAATTCGGGCAGTCGGTTCCGGACCGCGCGCTGCTTCTCCAACTATCCTTGGGCGAGGCCCGTGCGTTGCTTGCCGGCGGGCAGGCCGATGCTGCGGTCGATGTCCTCATACCCTTGTCCGCCCGGCACGGCGGCGACGACGACGTGGAGCGATTGCTGGTTGAGGCGCTCAGCCAGGCGGGCAGATCGTCGGAGCTGGCCGACCTGCGCATCCGCGGGCTGGATTTCGATCTGCAGCGACGCCGCGCCGCAACGCTTTACGAAAACGCCAAGTGGGCCCCTGCGCATGAGGCCTTGCTGGAGCTTTGGGACAGCTATCCGGGCCAGTTCGGTTTTTCCGACGCCAGCCGGCTGATCCGTGCCGCCCACGAGCTGGGCGACACCGTTACCGTCAGCCGCGTCGCAACCGCCTTTCCCTCTCTGTCGGATTTGCCCGGCTGGTCCGAACTGGCGGTGACGCTCAAGGACCGCGGCACGACACCGACGGAGCTCGACACCAAGCTCATGCGGTCGAGCATCGAGAACGCGGACCGGGTCCTGAACGCGGTGACAGAGATCACAGACTCCATGAATAGAGAGTGACATAAATGATATTGTTTGAATTTATTCTTGATATCTATCTTTGAGGGTGAACTAATCTTGGCTAGGCTAAGAGCGGACCACAAGCGAGACGGGAACCAGACATGAGCATTTCCAGCGCCCTGCAGATTGGGGTCAGTGGCCTGCAAGCCAACTCCTCACGGGTCGAGAACATCTCGAGCAACATCGCCAACGCCAACACGGTCGGCTATCGCCGGACGTTCAGCGAATATGTCACGCAGAACAGCGGCAGCACCCAGGCCGGCGTGCTGACCGAGGCGCGCGCCGACGTCTCGGCGAACGGCGGGCTGAGGGGCACCGGCAGCTCTACCGACTACGCCGTGCAGGGCGACGGGTTCTTCGTGGTGTCGCGGACGCCGAACGATCCGGCGGCCTCGAACTACTACCTCACGCGGTCGGGGTCCTTCACCCCGGACCAGGACGGCAACCTGCGCAACGCGGCCGGGTATTTCCTCGCGGGCTTCCCGGCCGATGCCTCCGGTGCGACCGGGGCCATCACCGGCGCCGGCTTCACGGATCTCAGCACGGTCAACATCGCCTCCTACCAGATTGCCGGTACGCCCAGTTCGCAGATCGAGATGTCCGGAAACGTCCCGGCGCAGGAATCCGGCAAGGCCGTTCCGGGGGCGCCGTTCGAATCCACCATGCGCTACGTCGATCAGCTGGGCGGTACGCGGACCCTGAATCTGTCCTGGCAGCCGGGCGCCGCCAGCAGCCAGTGGACCGTCACGATCAGCGATGATGCCGGCACCTCCTACGGGTCGGCCGAGGTCGCCTTCAACGACAGCGGTCCCGATGCGGGAAGCCCGGCCAGCTACACACCCGTCGGCACGCCGGCCTTGCCCATTGATCCGGCGACGGGTGTCGTCACCCTGGCGCTCAACAACGGCACCACGCCGCAGACTTTGGACATCTCGCTCGGCGCGCCGGGCTCCTTCGACGGGATGACCCAGTTTTCCGGCGACTACACGCCGCCGGCCTTCACCGATGACGGCAAGGAGACCGGGAGCCTCGTGCGCGCCGAAATGGCCGAATCCGGTGTGCTTTACGGCGTGTTCGACAACGGTCAGCGGCGGGCGCTCTTCCAGCTTCCGCTGGCCACCGTGACGAACCCCAACCAGATGCGGTCGATCGACGGCAACGCTTATGTCGCCACCCGCGACTCGGGCGCGGTCACGCTGAATGCGCCGCTGTCCAACGGCGCAGGCGCCATCATCAGCGACACGCTGGAAGATTCCAACGTGGATATCGCGCAGGAACTGACCGACCTCATCCAGACCCAGCGCGCCTATGCCTCCAACGCCAAGATCATCACGACCAGTGACGAGATGCTGGACGAAACCCTGCGCATCAAGCGCTGACCCGGAACGGTGAATGAGCATTTCGTCGGCCTATAACATTGCCCGCAGCGGCCTGCGCGTCACCGAGGGGCGGGCCGATCTTGTCGCGGGCAACATCGCCAATGCCCAGACGCCGGGTTACGCGCGGCGCGACGGCGTTCAGACGAGTGCCGGCTCCGGGCAGGGGGATGCGGTCGACCTGCGCGCGATGCGGCAGGTGAACGACCGGCTGGCGGGGATGACCCGTACCGCGCGCGCCGAGCAGGGCGCCGCCGCCGTCCCGGCCGATGTGCTCAACGGATACCTGCTGACACTGGGCGAGCCGGGCGACGAGGCATCGCCCGCCGCGCGGCTCGCGAATTTCCAGGCCGGGCTGGACCTTTTGGGGAACAACCCTGGCGACGTGAACGCGCAGGGCGACGCGCTGGCCCGTGCCGAGGGTTTCGTGAACAGCCTGACCACCGCGTCGCGGACGCTCGAGCAAAGCAGGGCCCAGGCGGCCGAAAGCTTTGACAGGAGCCTGGGCGAGATCAACACGGCCCTGTCGAACGTGGCGGCGCTCAACGCGCAGCTACGCCAGGCGGGCGACAGCCCCCGCGACACAGGCGGGCTGATGGACCAGATGAGCCGCACGCTGGATGCCCTTGGCTCGCAGATGGATTTTCGGACGCGGTGGGAAGCGGACGGGTCGCTGACCCTGCACACCACCGGCGGAACCGAACTGGTCAGCGGCGCCGACGCGGTGCGGTTGACCGGCGACAACCGGACCGGCGGGATCTTCGCGGAAGGCAACGACGTGACGCCGGATCGACCGGGCGGTCGGGGGATTTCGTCCGGCCGGCTCGCCGGGCTGAGCGAGATGCTGTCGACGGTCCTGCCGCAGATGCGCCTGCAGCTCGATGAACTGGCCCGGGGCATGATTCAAGGCTTCGAGGCGGCCGACCTGTCGCTGGCGCCGGGGGACCCCGGCCTCTTCACCGATGCGGGCGCGGCCTTTGATCCGGCCCGGCTCGACGGGCTGGCGGGCCGATTGGCCATCAACGACCGTGTGCGTCCGGACAGTGGCGGCGCACTTTGGCGGCTGCGCGACGGCATGTCCGCCACCGCGCCGGGCGAGGCGGGCACGACCATGCAGGTCAACGCCTTCATCAAGGTCTTCGACGACGCGCGCGGCATCGACCCGCGCACGGGGCTGGGCGCGACCGCGCGCCTGGGCGATTTCGCCGCCAGCCTGGTCGGGCATCAACAGAACGTCCGGGTCAGCGCCGATGCCCGTGCCGATTCGGCCAGCGTCAGGTTGGCGACGTTCGAGGACAACCGAAGCGCCGTCGAGGGCGTGAACATCGACACCGAGCTGCAGAAACTGCTGGAGATCGAACAAGCCTACGGCGCGAATTCTCAGGTTCTCAGCAGCTTGTCCTCGATGATCGACACCCTCCTGAGTTCCGTGTGAGGCCGTCATGAGTGAAATAGCCCGTACCATATCCTCGGGCCTGCAAAGCCTGCGCCAGCGTGAGTACACCAGCCGTCTGACCGGCCAGATTTCCGATGCCTCGCAGGAGATGACGACCGGGCTGAAGGCCAAACCGTACGATGCGCTCGGGCCTCGGTCCTCCGATGCCATCGCGGTCCGCATGCAGATCACGCGGAACGACGGGTTCCTGGCCTCCAACGCGCTTTTGGACCGGCGTTTCCTGGCGGTCGAAACATCCCTTGGTGCCATGCGCACGGTCGGGCAGGACATCCTCGAAAAGTCCTTTCTGGCGCTGTCCGGCGCTGGCAAATCGCCCGGCAATCTTGCCGCCGAGGCCAGGTCGGCGCTGGATACCATCATCGAACGGGCCGCGGTGAGCGACGGGTCCGGGTTCCTCATGTCCGGAACGCGGCTCGATGCGCAACCGCTGCAGGGCTGGGACACGGTTCACCCCGACACCGGACTGTCGCCGTCTGGTATCGTCAGGGATGTCGCGGGCGGTATGACGACCCTGGCCGAGGTCGATGCCGGCATCGACGCGCTGAAGGCGGTCTTCTCCGACACGGATGCCGCGAACCCCGCACGCAATTTCGAGGCGAGCTTCTATAATGGCACGCGGGCGCTGGGGCCGGACGGCCAGCCGAATTCGCCGCTGACCGCGCGCATTTCCGAAACCGAAACCCTGACTCAACCGGCGCAGGCGAATTCGGAGGCGATACGCGATCTCATGCGCGGACTGGCCATGCTCGCGTCGGTCGATGTCGATGCCATCGGCGACGAGTTGGCCCGTTCGGCCTGGGTGAACGAGGCGCGCAGCGCGATCTCTGACGGGGTGAGCGGCCTGATCGAGCTCGAGACGACGACGGGTCTGCGCCGCAGCCGTCTGGAGGACACCCTTGCGGCGCAACAAAGCCGGGCGGGTTTCCTGGACGGGGAGCGGCTGGCGCTGGAAGGGACGGACCGATACGACGCCGCCACGCGCCTGACGCAGCTGCAGACGCAGCTTGAATCGAGCTACGCGGTGACCGCGCGGCTTTCGCGCATGTCGTTCCTGAATTTTCTATAGGCGGGGCAGCGGACCATGATCACGACTCTGAAATTCATGCTGATCGGCCTCTTGCTCGGGCTTGCGCTGCCGGCGGAGGCGCAGGTGCGGATCAAGGATATCGTCACGGTCGAAGGGGTCCGGTCCAACCAACTTGTCGGCTATGGCCTCGTGGTGGGGCTGAACGGCACCGGGGATTCGCTGCGCAACGCGCCCTTCACGCAACGCGCCATCGAAGGCATGCTGGAACGGCTCGGCATTGGCAACCTTACCGAGGACCAGATGCGGACCGCCAACACCGCCGCGGTGATGGTCACGGCATCGCTGCCGCCGTTCGCCCGCGCCGGCAGCACTATCGACGTCGTCGTCTCCTCGCTCGGCGATGCCTCGTCCCTGCGGGGCGGAACGCTGATCGTGACCTCTCTGTCCGCCGCTGACGGGGAAATCTACGCCGTGGCGCAAGGGCCGATCGCCGTCGCCGGATACGCCGCGCAGGGGCTGAACGCCTCCATCGTCGAAGGCGTGCCCACCGGGGCGCGGATCGAGAACGGCGCCATCGTCGAACGCGAGGTCGAATTCGACTTTAGGGAATTGAACCGCATTCTCCTGGCTTTGCGGAATCCGGATTTCGTGACGGCGCGCCGGGTCGAAGAAGCCATCAACAACGCCTTCGGCATGCGGGTCGCCACGGCGCTGGACCCGCGCACCATCGCCATCGAAGAGAGTGGCAAGACATCCATCCTCGACATGATCGCCGATATCGAAACGCTGGTGGTGGAGCCGGACCAGGTGGCGAAGGTGGTCATTGATGCCCGCTCCGGAACCATTGTCATCGGGGCGAACGTGCGGATCGACCGGGTCGCGGTGAGCCAGGGCGGGCTGACGGTGTCGGTCCGCGACGATTTCAACGTCAGCCAGCCGGAATCGCTGTCGATTGGCGGCACCACGGTCGTGGTGCCTGAAAGCTCAATCGAGGTCACCAAGCGTGACGCCAAGTTCGCCGTCATCGACGGATCGGTCAGCCTGCAACGGCTGGTCGACGGTCTGAACGCGATCGGCGTCGGCGCGACGGAAACCATTTCGATCCTGCAGGCCATCAAGGCCGCCGGCGCGTTGCACGCCGATCTTGAAATCATATAGGGCGCAACCGGTATGCAGATCCCTCCCGTTCAGACGACGCCCGTCGCAGCTTCGTCCACTTCCCCCGCCGGGCAATCAGCCGCCGAGTCGGCAAAGGAATTCGAAGCCATGTTCCTGGGCCAGATGGTCGATGAGATGTTATCGACCGTGAATATCGGAAACTTCGGCGGCGGCCATGCCGAAGAGACCTGGCGCAGTTTTCTTTCGGACGCCATCGGGCGGAGTATTGCCGAGCAGAATTCGACGGGAATTGCCAAGGGAATTGAAGCGGCGATCCGGAATTATCAGACGGGCCAGGATCTATGAGCGATCAACGCAGAGCCCTTGCCGTGGTTGACGCCCTGGCCGCCGTGCTGCGCAAGGAGATCTCCGCGGTCGAGAGCGGGCAATTCGAGGCGCTTGTGGCCTTCGCCGGTGAAAAGGCGCGACTGACCTCGGCCCTCGAGAAATACCTGCAGGACGATCCGGCAGCGGTGAGCAAGCCGCGTCTGGCCGAGCTTAAAGATTTGATCCTGCAAGATAAAAGGAACCTGGAGCTTGCGCAGACCGCAACCGCCGACATGATCCGGGAGATCAGGACGCTGCGCGAACGTCACAGTGTCGCGGGACTTTACGGGACCACCGGCGCGAGACGTGACATACATGCAACAAACGGTGGGGCCGTCGACAAAACAGTCTGAATTGCCTCATTGTTGACAACTTTTCGAATAAAACTCGAAACAAGCGGGAAATTCTCGCAGTCGTCAGAAGGACGACAAAAACATACTAAGAATAGTCTGGAAATACGATGTCTTCCATCCTCACCAACAACTCCGCAATGAACGCACTGCAGACCCTGCGGAGCGTCAATAACAACCTCGGCGAAACCCAAAACCGGATCTCGACCGGTATGAAGGTCAATTCCGCCAAGGACAACGCCGCCTATTTCGCCATCTCCGAAACGATGAAGGGCGACAGCGGCATGACAAAGGCGATCAACGAAAGCCTAACCCTGACCAAGAACTCGCTGGCCACGGCCCATGTGGGTGCCGAATCCTTCAAGGACCTCGCGCGCCAGTTTTCCGAGCGTGTCGCCTTCGCCCAGGGTGGTGATGGCAGCATTGACGACGTCAAGGACGAGCTTGACGAGATCGTCAAGCAGATGAACGCGTCGATCAAGCAGGCGACCTTCAACGGCGACGACCTGATCGGGTCCGGCAACACCGTCGCCACGGCAACGGTCGTTGCGGCAGACGGCACCATCGGCACCGCCGCAACCACCACCGAAAGCTCGCGGTCCATGTCCGTCGTGACGGGTCTGACCCGAAGCGCGACCGGCATTGCCGCAACGACGATGACCGTCGACGGTGTTGATCTGACCCGGACCTACACGGACTTCGCCGCCATCGCGACGGCCTTCAAGACCGGTTTCGACACCGCGGCGGGCACCAGCGAAGCGGCCGGTCAGACCTACCTCGCCAACACCCTGACGGCGGTGGAAGGCCTGCTCGACGAGGCGATCTCTTCTTCGACCACGCTGGGCGTCGGCATGAAATCCGTCGAGAACCAGCAGGAGTTCCTGACCAAGCTGACGGACAACCTCGACAGCGGCGTCGGCGCGATGGTCGATGCCAACATGGAAGAGGAAGCCGCACGCCTTCAGGCCCTTCAGGTGCAGCAGCAGCTGGCCTCGCAGTCGCTTTCGATTGCCAATCAGGCACCGCAGAACATCCTGAGCTTGTTCCGCTAAGACCTTCCAGAACGGGGGCGGGGCCCAGGAAGGTCCCGTCCCCAATTCGGACACAGCAGAATCTGGGTTCGAATATGGCAAAAAAATTAAGGAAGAATTCCTATGGGGCTGGCAGCTTACAAACGAACAATTCGCGAAAGCGAAACTCCGCGGCAGATCGAGCGCCGCATTCTCTCGCGAGTCACGCACGACCTGACCGAAAAGGGGCAGGGGTTCGATGCAACGGACGACAAGACACAACGCCTTTCGATCCTCGCCGGGGGCCTGCGGGACGCGCTGAGCGAAAATCAACGCTTCTGGGCGGCTCTGCGCTTTGACCTGGCCGAACCGGGCAACGCGATGCCCGACGCGCTCAAGGCGTCGCTGATTTCCATCGCGCTCTGGGTGGACCGCCAGACCGCCGCGGTCATGGCCGGCGAAGGGCGCCTTGCCGGGCTGGTCGAAATCAACGGCAACATCGCTGCGGGCCTCGCCGGTCAGGCCGCCTCGCCGCTTCGGGGGGTCTGAGATGCTGAAACTGACGCTGAGACCGCGCGAACGGGTGGTGGTCAACGGATGTGTCATCCGCAACGGCGACCGCCGGCAATCCCTGACGGTCGAGAACCGCGCCGATATCGTGCGGGAATCCGACCTGTTGAAGGCGGACGCACAGGCCACGCCGGTGTCGAAGGTCTATTTCCTCGTGCAGACGGCGCTGCTTCAGGCCGACAAGCGCGATGTGATCGTGCCGATCGTCCAGAGGGAACTGGCCGACCTGGTCTGCTGCTTTGGTCAGGAGACCCAGGACCGCATCATGATCACCGCGAACTACGTCAGCATGGGCGATTACTACAAGGCCATGAGCGAATTGCGGGCGGTGCTCAAATACGAGGCCGAGTTGCTGCAGCTGCGGCCGGCCGTCCGCGTGGAACCGCAGGAAATGGCCCGCGCATGATCTCTCTCTCCGGGATGGGCACGCAACTTGCGCTCAACCTGTTCGACGCGACCAGGGACAAGCAACTGGACCTGGTCGCGCGCGACCGCCTGAATGCCCGCCAGATCGAAGCCTTCAGCGACAGGATCGCCATGATCCGCTCTCCGAAAGAGCTGATCGCCGATACCGAGGTCTACACCTTCGTCATGCGCGCCTTCGATCTGGAGGACCAGATCTTCGGCAAGGCATTGATCCGGAAAACGCTCGAGAGCGATGTCAGCGATCGCAGCGCGCTGGTGAACCGCCTGACCGATCCCAATATCCGCAGCATGTACAAGGAACTGGGCTTCGCGCCCGGCGGCGGCGCCAGCGCGAATTTCGCCGATGCCGAATGGCAGGCCGACATGATCAGGCGCTTCAAGGAACGCCTGGTCCTGAACACCGCCGCAGAGGGCAACACCGGGGCCGGGCTGGCGCTGGAATTCCGGTCCAAGGCGCCGCAGGTGGAGACCTGGTTCGACGTCTTGAAGGACAAGGACCTGGGCCGGTTCATGCGCCGCGCGCTCGGGGTGCCCGACGAGATCGTCCAGATGGATATCGACCGGCAGGCCAAACTTTTCGAACAGAAGTTCGACATTGAAAAGCTCAAGGATCCGGCCGAGATCGAAAAATTGGTGCAACGGTTCTCGGCTGTCTACGACGCGGTCGAGGGGATTGCGGCGCAGTCCAACGTGGCGGTGTCGCTGATGCAGGGCGCGGTGTCGATCGGGCAGGGCAGGAACTTCACGCCCATCACGCTCGACATTCCGTCGATCGTGCGCGGCTACGGCGCCTATCGCTAAAGCAGCTCGTCGTCCTCGTCGTTGGCCGAGGGCAATTCGATGACGCCGCTGTCGGCCAGCTCCTTGGCGTAGTCCACCATCGCCGCCTGCGCCGCGCGGACATCGCGGCCCTTGACCGGTCCGGTCGCTTCCATTTCATCCATGAGCATCTGGCGCGACCGCTGAGGCAGGCATTCCAACAGGTGATCGCGCAGCGGCTTCTGCGCCCCGCGCATGGCCAGCGGCAGCGTGTTGCCGTCCAGCCCCCGCATGACCTGGGCCAGGTCCTGTGCGCTGAGCCTGATGAGGTCGTCAAAGACGAACATGCGTTTCTTGATGGCCTCGAAGGCTTCGGGGATGCGCGCGTCCAGCGCCTCGGACAGCTGTTCGAAGGCCTGCACGTCGAGCCTGTTGAACAGGTCGGCCATGCGCTGATGATTTTCGGCCGCGCTCGTATGGACGGCGTCGGACATGATGTCCTGCTTCAGCGTTTCCTCGATCTGCTGCATCATGTGGATCGGCACGGCCTCCATGGCGATCATGCGCTCCGCGACGTTCTGCATCCGCTCCGCCCCCAGAAGCGGCAGAACCTTCGCGGCGACCGACGGGTCGACGTTGTTGAGGATCGCGGCCGCGGTCTGGTTGTGCTCGCCCTTGAGGTAGTTGGCGATCACCATTTCGTTCAACGCGCCGAACCCGCGCCACAGGGCTTCCTCGCGACGGTTGGTCCGGACGTTTTCGAGAATGTTGGCGACCTGGTCGTCGGGGAGGAACTTGCGCAGCATGGTTTCCGCCGAGGTAAGCGAGCCGTTCACCGAGCCCGACCCGCTGACCATGTTTTGGGTGAATTCCCGCAGCACGTCCTCGACCACCCGGGCCGGGATCGGTCCGAGGGCGCTCATCGCGGCGGTGATCCGCTCGATCTCGGTCCGGCCGAGCCGCTGCATCAGCTCGGAGCCCACCTTTTCACCGAGGCAGAGGAAGGTGATCGCGGCCTTTGCAGGACCGCTCAGTTTCCTGGCGGCCGCCGAACTTTTCCGGGGTTCGTTTAGCGTATCGGTCAACATCGGGAGTCCTTCGCAAAATCAGTCTATCCGCCGGCCAGCGGCGCGTAGCTTTCGATCAGGGAGCCGGCGAGCATGTACCAGCCGTCGATCAGGACGAAAAAGATCACCTTGAACGGCAGCGAGATCATCACCGGCGGCAGCATCATCATGCCGGCGCTCATCAGGACCGAGGCGACGATAAGGTCGATCGCCACGAAGGGCAGGTAGATCAGGAAACCGATGGTGAAGGCGCGGCGCAGTTCGGAGATCATGAAGGCCGGGACGAGATGCCGGAACGACGCCTCGGACGCGTCTTCGGGCAGGGGCGTTTCCTCGGACGCGGCGTCGGTCCGGGACAGGTCGAGGAACAGGGCATAGTCCTCGGGGCGGG
>Ga0208330_1000775_pt1 | contig 12331 bp, 8 predicted proteins | sample DeeseametaMP1896_FD_184180 | JGI IMG/M metagenome (GOLD analysis project Ga0208330, IMG submission 184180) | Marine microbial communities from the Deep Pacific Ocean - MP1896 (SPAdes) | ecosystem: Environmental > Aquatic > Marine > Oceanic | place: East of Hawaii, North Pacific Ocean | collected...
CGGCTCGAGATCCCGGGCGGCCAGATACAGCACCGCGTACCCGCACAGCGCCGACACCGCGGTCGCCGCCCCGACGCGCACCACGCTGCTGCGGGTGACGGCCCCGGAAGGGCTGGCGGCGGCGTCGGTCACGGCAGGTCCAGCTCGGGAACCTCCGCGGAATACAGCCACGCCGCCCACAACGGGCGCAGCGAGTCCTCGGTGTACTGCGCGGCCAGCGCGATGAAGTCGTCGGTCACGACGCTGGCATGCCGGTACCGCGATGTCCACTCCCTGAGCAGCGCGAAGAACGCGTCGTCGCCGATGCGCCGGCGCAGCGCGTGCAGGGCCAGCGCGCCGCGCTTGTACACCCGGTCGTCGAACATGTCCTGCGGCCCGGGGTCGGCGAGGACCAGATCCTGCGGCGAGTCGACCAGCCGCCGGTGGTAGTGGCGGGCCCAGTCGTCGGCGCTGCGCTCCCCGCAGTGGTCGGACCACAACCACTCGGCGTAGCAGGCAAAGCCCTCGTGCAGCCAGATGTGGCGCCAGCGTTGGGCGGTCACGGAGTTGCCGAACCACTGGTGGGCCAGTTCGTGGGCCACCAGCCGTTCGGAGCCGCGCCGGCCGTCGCAGTGGTTGGCCCCGAAGATCGAGATGCCCTGCGCCTCGAGCGGGATCTCCAGATCGTCGTCGGTGACGACCACGGTGTAACCGTCGGCCAGCGGGTACGGACCGAACAGCTTGACGAAGAGTTTCATCATCTGCGGTTGGCGGCCGAAGTCGTGGTCGAACTCGCGGCGCAACCGGTCGGGCAGCACCGAGAAGATCTCCACGCCGTTCTTGGCCATCCGCCGCCTGGTGTACGGGCCGACCTGCAGCGTGATCAGATACGTCGAGGTCGGTTCGCTCTGCTCGTAGGTCCAGGTGGTCATGCCGGCGCGGGCCCTGCGGGACAACAACTTTCCGTTGGCGAGCGTGAGATAGGCGCTCTCCGTGGCGATCTGGATCCGGAAGCTCGCCTTGGCGCTGGGATGGTCGTCACACGGGAACCACGACGACGCCCCGTTGGGCTGGCCGGCCACCAGCGCGCCCTCGGTGAGTTCCTCGAAACCGACCTCACCCCAGGGGGTCCGTTTCGGTCGCGGTGTCCCGCTGTAGCGCACCGCCACCGTCATCGCGGCACCGGCGGGCAACCGATCGGCGAGCGTGATGTGCAGCTTGTCCCGATCGGTGCGAAAGTGCTTCGGCCGCTTTCCGTTCACCGTCACCTTGGCCACCGACAGCGCGCTGGACAGGTCCAGGCTGAACGTCTGGAGCTCGGCCAGCGTGACGGCGGTGACGGTGGCCGTCCCGGCGAGCCGGTTGATGGCGACCTTGTACTCCAGCTCCAACTCGTACCGCGACACCCGGTAGCCGAAGTTGCCTGCCGTCGGCAGATACGGGTCGATGACCGGGGCGGAGCTCTTCTTGCTTGCTCGTCGACCCGTCACGCGGCTGCCGGTTTCTTGGGCTTGGCGCCCGACTGCCCCTGCTTCTTGCCCGCCGGGTTCCACGGCGCGATCGGATTGCCCTGCCACCGTGTCGACGGCGGCACCTCGTCACCGCGCATCACCAGGGAGGCGGGGCCGACGGTCGCGCCGGCGCCGATGCGGGCGGCGGGCAGCGCCACGCAGTGCGGTCCCAGCGTGGCACCGGGTTCCAGCACCACGGTGTCCATGCGCATGATCCGGTCGTGGAACAGATGGGTCTGCACGACACACCCGCGGTTGACGGTCGCGCCGTCGCCGAGTGTCACCAGGTCGGCCTCGGGCAGCCAGTACGTCTCACACCACACTCCACGTCCGATGCCGGCACCCAGCGCCCGCAGCCACAGATTCATGACGGGGGTACCCGCGGCCGCGCGGGCGAACCACGGCGCCGCCACGGTCTCGACGAAGGTGTCCGACACCTCGTTGCGCCACACGAACGACGACCACAGCGGGTGTTCGATTGCGCCGATGCGGCCTACCAGCAGCCACTTCGCCAGCACCGCCACCCCGCCGGCGATGGCTCCGGCGGCGAGCACGACCGGCCCGGCCGCGAGCGCGGCCCACAGCCAGCCCGCCGCAGTGGCCAGCGCCTGGATCGCGGCGAGCACACCGACTCCGATGGCGAAGGTGATCACGACCGGCACGATGCGGAACGTCTCCACGGTGGCGCGCAGCACCTTGAGCTTCGCCGACGGGTGGAAGGTGCGCAGCGCGTCGGCCGCGGTGGGGCGGCGTCTCAGCCGTACCGGGGGACTGCCCAGCCAGGACGAACCGGCCTTGGCCTTGTGCGGGGTCGCCGAGAGCACGGCCACCAACCCATCGTCGGGCACTCGGCGGCCGGGCTGGGTGATTCCGGAGTTGCCCAGGAACGCACGCTTTCCGACCGTGGCGCGGGCGACGTGGATCCACCCGCCGCCCAGTTCGTAGGAGCCCACCATCGTGTCGTCGGCGAGGAACGCGCCGTCCTCGACCACGGTGAACTTCGGCACCAGCAGGGCTGTGGAGATCTCGGTGCCGCGGCCCACCTCGGCGCCGAGCAGACGCAGCCACCACGGGGTGAGCAGTCCGGCGTAGATCGGGAACAGGTAGTTGCGGGCGGCGTCCATCAGCCGCTCGGTGGCCCACAGCTGCCAGCCGGAGCGGCTGCGCACCGGGTGGTAGCCCTCGTGCAGCCCCACGGACAGCAGTCGCACGCCCAGCACGGTCAGCGCCGCATAGCTCAGCACCGCGGCCAGAGTGGCCGGGGCGGCCCACAGCATCGCCGCCGGCACGGCGTCGGCGACGCCGGCGGTTTCCCGCACCGCCCATCCGATGACGGCCAGCCCCACGGTCAGTGCGGCCAGCGGCAACGCTCCCAGCAGCATGGACGTCAGGCCGTACACGGCCACCCATTGCAGGGCGCGCGGGGGCCGGTGATCGGGCCACGGATGCTTGGCCTTCCCGGACTTGATCGCCGGTGAACCCTTCCAGTACTGCCCGTTCTTGACCTTGCCGACCACCCCGGAGCCGGGGGCGACGTCGGCGTTCTTGCCGACCACGGCACCCGGGAGCAGGGTGGTGCGCGCCCCGACCGTGGCGTCGTTGCCGATCGTGACAGGCCCGACGTGGAAGGCGTCACCGTCGATCCAGTACCCCGTGAGGTCGACCTCGGGCTCGATGGAGCAGCGGTGCCCCAGCGTCAGCATGCCCGTCACCGGGGGCGCCGAATGCAGGTCGACGCCCTGCCCGACCTTGTTGCCCAGCGCGCGGGCGTAGTAGACCAGCCAGGGAGCACCCGCCATGTTCTGCGCCCCGCTCGCCTCGGCGAGCCGCTCGGCCAGCCACACCCGGAGGTGCACCGCGCCGCCGCGTCGGTACGTTCCGGCCTGCACGTTGCCCAGCAGCGTCCGCGCACCGACGACCGCGATGCCCATCCGGCCCGGCGGGGTGACGAACAGCAGGAATCCGGCCAGGATCCACCACCAGCTGATCGGCGCCGTCCACGGCACCAGGTCCAGACCGGCGGCGACATTGTTGGCGACCGCCAGCCAGACCACCCACTGCATCCCGGTCAGCGCCGCCAGCGGAACGGTCAGTGCGATCTGCACGGCCTGCGTCCGTCGCGACACCGGCTCGACGGTCCGCGGCTCGACGGCCGGGGGCGGTTCCAGTTCGTCGAGGTATCCGGCCAGCGACCCCAGCCGCGGGTGGTCGTAGAGGTCGGCGACGGTCACCTGCGGGTAGCGCTGCCGCAGCGCGGCGATCAGCTGGGCGGCAGCCAGCGATCCACCGCCCAGGGCGAAGAAGTCCGCCTCCGGCCCGTCGACCTGTGCGGCCAGCACGTCGCGCCACAGCCCGGCCAGCCAGCCCGTCGTCCCGAGAAGGTCCGGTGCGTCGTCCCCGGCTCCGTCGACCGGCCACGGCAGCGCGTCGCGGTCCACCTTGCCTGACGTGCGGGTGGGCAGCTCGTCGACGAGGACCAGACGGGGCACCAGGGCGGCGGGCAGTGACTGCGCCAGCGCGGTCCGGGCGGCGGCCAGGTCGAAGTTCGGATCGGCGCTGGCGACATAGCCGACCAGCAGGGGGGTTCCGCTGGCCGTGCGCCGCACCGCCGCCGCGCCGCCGCTGACCCCCGGCAGATGCACCAGCGCGCTGTCCACCTCACCGAGCTCGATGCGGCGGCCGCCGACCTTGACCTGGTCGTCGGCGCGGCCGACGAAATACAACCCGTCGGCCTCCAGCCGGACCAGGTCGCCGCTGCGGTAGGCGCGGCTCCAGGCGAGCGTGGGCATCGGGGCGTACTTCTCGGCGTCCTTGTCGGGATCGAGGTAGCGCGCCAGCCCCACCCCGCCGATGACCAGCTCTCCGACCTCCCCGAGGTTCACCGGCCGGCCGTCGGCGCCGACGACCGCCAGATCCCACCCGGGCAGGGGCAGGCCGATGCTGACGGGCCCCCGCCCGAACAGCCGCGCCGCACAGGCCACCACGGTCGCTTCGGTCGGGCCGTAGGTGTTCCACACTTCGCGGCCGTCCACCGCGAGCCGCTCGGCGAGTTCGGGCGGGCACGCCTCGCCGCCGAAGATCAGCAGCCGCACCGCCTCCAGGGCCTCCGCCGGCCACAGCGCCGCCAGCGTCGGCACGGTCGAGACCACCGTGATGTCGCGCGACACCAACCAGGGGCCCAGGTCCATCCCGCTGCGCACCAGCGAGCGCGGGGCGGGCACCAGACAGGCGCCGTGCCGCCACGCCAGCCACATCTCCTCGCAGGAGGCGTCGAACGCCACCGACAGTCCCGCCAGCACCCGGTCCCCGGGGCCCAGCGGATTGTCCCGCAGGAACATCCGCGCCTCGGCGTCGACGAACGCGGCGGCGCTGCGATGGCTGACCGCGACACCCTTGGGGGTTCCGGTGGAGCCGGAAGTGAAGATGATCCACGCGTCGTCGCGGCTCAGCGGTGCTGCGGCGCGCCAGCCGCGTGACGACCCGGGACCGCGGACGAGTCCCTGCTCGGTGATGACGGCGACGACGCCGGCCTCGGTGAACACCAGTTCCGCGCGCTCGACGGGGTCGTCGGCGTCGACCGGAACGTAGGCGGCGCCGGTGGCGAGCGTGGCCAGGATCGCGACATAGAGCGCGTAGCTGCCCGAGGGCATCCGGATGCCGATGCGGTCGCCGCGGCCGATCCCGCGGGCGGCCAGCCAGGCAACGCTGTCCTCGATGTCGGAGACCAGCTCGGCATAGGTGAGCTGGACGGTGCCGTCGTCAAGGGCAGGCGCGTCGGGGTAGCGCCGCGCGGTGTCGTAGAGGATGTCGATCAGCGTGCGCGGCTCGGGGGCGAACGCCGACAGCACGAACTGGGCGGGGATCTCGGGGGTTGGATCCGCTGCTGTCACGGGTACAAACTACTAAGCGCCGGGCGGCCCCCGGTGGCGTCGGGTGGCGGTTGATTCGCGTGTCGGGCGACCGGCTGGCAGAATCACCGCCCTGGAGGGGAGTATTCCTTCGCCACAACGTCGTCACCACGTCGTCCATCTCTGATCGACCGGTGTTGTGGGCCGCACTCGGCGGTGGAAGAGACCTCCGGCGTTGAAACGACGACCGGAGGTTTGATGAACGTCAGCGGACTCGAGTGGGCGATCACGCTCAGTGTGACCATCGCGATCCTGCTCTTCGATGTGATCGTGATCGGGCGGCGCCCGCATGAGCCCTCACGGCGTGAGACGGCCACCGCGCTGAGCTTCTACGTCGGGTTGGCGATCCTGTTCGGCCTGTGGACGTGGTTCTTCCACGGCAGCCAGTACGGGCTGGAGTTCTTCGCAGGCTGGCTCACCGAGTACAGCCTGTCGGTGGACAACCTGTTCATCTTCTTGATTATCATGGCCAGCTTCAAGGTGCCGCGGATCTACCAGCAGCAGGCGCTGCTCGTCGGCATCATCCTGGCGCTGGTGTTCCGGGGCATCTTCATCGCCCTCGGTGCGGTCGCGATCGCCCGGTTCTCCTGGGTGTTCTACATCTTCGGTGCGTTCCTGCTGTACACGGCCATCCAGCTGGTGCGCGACACCGACCACGACGACGACGCCGACAACGTGGTGGTCCGCTTCGCCCAGCGGCACCTGTCGTTCACCGACCAGTGGGACGGCCTGCGGCTGTGGGTGAAGGAGAACGGCAAGCGGTTGATGACGCCGATGTTCCTGGTGATCGTCGCGCTGGGTACCACCGACCTGATCTTCGCGCTGGACTCCATCCCGGCGATCTACGGCCTGACCCAGGAGCCCTACCTGGTGTTCACCGCGAACGTGTTCGCGCTGATGGGGTTGCGTCAGCTGTACTTCCTGCTGGGCGACCTGCTCAAGCGGCTGGTGTACCTGTCGCAGGGACTGGCGTTCATCCTGTTCTTCATCGGGGTCAAGCTGCTGCTGCATGCGCTGCACGAGAACGAGCTGGCGTTCATCAACGGTGGCGAGCACGTGCCGGTACCCGAGATCCCGACCTTGTGGTCGCTGGCTGTCATCGTCGTGACGCTGCTGATCACCACCGTGGCCAGCCTGTACAAGACCCGCAAGGATGCCCGACGGCTGGCCTCCGAAGCCGAGGACATCGCCGGGCAGGCCGACCCGCAGTCCGGCCCGCGTCCCTGAGCCGTCAGGCGCCGGCCGCCCAGCGGTCGCACACCTCGCGCAGGCCGTCGGCGGTCAGTGAGCCGAACAGCCGCACCCGGGCCATGCCGCCGTCGGGGTAGACGTCCAGGCGCGCTGCGGTGACGGGGCGCCGCTCGTGGACGCGGAACCGGTGCCGGGTGTCGGGCTGCAGCTCGGTCAGCGGCAGGATGTCGAACCACGAACCGTCGCCGTCGCGGCCCGACAGGCGGGCCGCGCCCGGGGCGTTGCCGACGAAGTACGAGGTGTCCAACTCGACCGCGTCGAGCACGCCCTGGCCGGCCAGCTTCATCTCCACCCAGTCGTTGCCGGCGTCGCGGCGCCGCGAGGTCTCCCACCCATCACCCATGGTGCGGGCCACTCCGGGCAGCAACAGATTGTTCGGTGAGCTGTAGAACATGTTGGAGCAGGCGGTGATTCGCCCCCCGTTCTCGAGCGCGGCGAGGTCCAGCGTCATGTTCTCGGCGAAGTCGGGGTTGATCAGTCCCTCACCATGCACCCGGAACCGCGCCACTCCGCCGTCCGGGTAGACGGACAGGCGCAGATGCGTCCAGCGCCGCGACGAGGAGGTGGGGAACGGGTTGCGGGTGTCGCCGTTGACGGTGGAGCGTTCCACGATGGTGGTCCAGTCCGTCTTGCCGGGGTCCTCGATGAGCTCCTGCACCGAGGGGTAGCCCGCGACGAAGGCGGCCTCGACGGAGATCTCGGGCGGATAGTTTCCGGTGAACCACGCGGTGTCGACGACGACGCCGCGGACGACGGCCGGCACGCCGAGCCTGATGACGGCCGAATCGTGGGACTCGGCCGTGACCCCGCGGCGCCTGCGCGTCTCCCAGCCGTCGTAGACCTGTCCCTTGTGACCGAAGGTGGCGGGCCGGTGTTCGGCGGGCCCCGGCTTGATCAGGTTCTCTTTCTCGGCGAACAGATCGTCGTTTGCCCACACCACAGCCCCGCCCGCGGTTCTGGCGGCAAGGTCGGGAAGCGACAGAAAGTGCGGGTGACCTGTGGGTCTCGGCGGTGTGCTCACCGGGACGAGCCTAGGTGAGCGGGCGCTGGCCGGGGCGGTGAGCCGTCACCGGTCGAGCGTCACCAGTTGTCACCAGTTGTCGTAGCCACCCTCGGGGCCGAGCATGCGTTCGAGCCGGGTGCGGTTGATCCGGGCCAGCTCGTTGCGCACCACTTTGCGCTCGGTCTCGTAGTCGTTGTGTAGGCGGTCGTGCAGCGCGGCGAGCACATCGTCGGCGCCGTAGCCGTTGATGTACATGACGAACCCGAAACCGAAGTGCTCCAGGTAGGACTTCGACGCGGCGGACAACTCGGCCATGATCTCGGGCCGCTCGTCGATGATCGCGCACTGCTCGGCGTGGGACTTCTCGCTGCCCGGCCGTCGGCCGACGTCGGGATAGGCCTGCAGGATGGAGTCGATGGACTCCTCGCCGAGGCCGAACAACTGTGCGTCGGCGTACCGGAACAGCTGTTCATGGCTATCGAAGGGGCGGGCGCGCACGAGGTCGGCGGCCAGGGGCACGCTGTAGCAGCACTCGAACACGGCGTGCACCGCCCGGCGCGTCGGCATCTCGTTGAACGCCTCCAGGCCGATCCCTTGATGCAGTAACACACCGCCATGATGGGAGCCCGATTGAACAGTGACGTTACGCCGTGTTACAGGCACGCAAAATCGCTGATGGTGCAGGTCACACTGGCGCCGACATCGTCTCCTGTGTCACCGGCGCCGACATTGCGATGAGGGTTGTGGACTCGATCTGCCCACGACCCTCACAGCACTTTCGTGCAGGTCCGGCTAGTGCCCTTCGGTCTTGAACCGTTCGATCGAGCGGTTGACCTCGGCTTCGGCCTCTTCGCGGCCCACCCAGTCGGCAGCCTTGACGAACTTGCCCGGCTCGAGGTCCTTGTAGTGCACGAAGAAGTGCTTGATGGCGTCCAGCTCGAACCCCGACACGTCGCCGATGTCGGTGATGTGGTCCCAGCGCGGATCGGCGAGCACACAAAGAACCTTGTCGTCGCCGCCCTTCTCGTCGGTCATGCGGAACATGCCGACCGGGCGCGCCTCGACCACACAGCCCGGGAACACGGGTTCGGGCAGCAGCACCAGCGCGTCCAGCGGGTCGCCGTCCTCGCCGAGGGTGTCCTCGATGTAGCCGTAGTCGGTGGGGTAGCCCATGGCGGTGAACAGATACCGGTCCAGCTTCACCTTGCCGGTGTCGTGGTCCACTTCGTATTTGTTGCGGGACCCCTTCTGGATCTCGATGAGCACATCGAACTGCACCGTCGCGACTCCTCCACCTGTGCGAAAAGACTGCCGAAAACATCGTGTGACCACGGGGTCGTCGGGTGACGACGCGGCTTAACCCTAGACGAGGGATACCCTGCTCTACAGGGGTGGCTCGGGTTGTCGATCGAGGGCAGGAGAAACATGCGGCCCACTCGGTGGCAACGATCCACCTACGTGGTGGTGGGGGCGGCGGTACTGCTGCTGGTCGTGGCGGTGGTCGCTGCCGCGGCGGTGGTGGCGTCCCGCCAGACCGGCGACGAGGTGGCCGTCGAGCCGGCTCCGCCGCCGGCCACCGCCGAACCCGAAGTCGTCCCGGTCTCCACGGACGCGACGGCCCCGACCCCGCGCGGCCTGGCCCGTGCGCTGGCGCCGGTGCTGGCCGACCCGAACCTGGGCAGGTTCACCGGCCGCATCACCGACGCGATGACCGGGCAGGAGCTCTGGGCGCTGGGTGCCGAGATCCCGATGCAGCCGGCCTCGACGAACAAGCTGCTCACCGCGGCGGCGGCGCTGCTGGCGCTGGACCGCGAGGACCGGCTGACCACCCGCGTGGTGTCCGACACCCCGGGAACGGTGGTCCTCGTCGGCGGCGGTGACCAGACGTTGTCGGCCGCCCCGCGGGGCGAGGAGAGCTGGTACCGCGACGCCGCGCGCATCGTCGACCTGGCCGACCAGGTGCGCCGCAGTGGTTTCGCGGTGAACCGGGTGCAGGTCGACGTCAGCGCCTACACCGGTCCGACGATGGCGGTCGGGTGGGATCCGCTGGACATCGACGGCGGAGACATCGCCCCGATCGAACCGGTCATGCTCGACGGTGGCCGTACCCAGCCGGTCAGCGTGGAATCGCGGCGCTCGAAGACCCCGGCCCTGGATGCCGGCCGCGCCCTGGCCGTGGCGCTGGGCGTCGACCCGAACACGGTGACCGTGCTGCCCCGTGACCGCAGTGTCGACGGCACCGAGATCGCGTCGGTGCAGTCGCCGCCGCTGATGCAGCGGCTGCGCGACATGATGAACTTCTCCGACAACGTGATGGCCGAATCCATCGGCCGTGAGGTGGCGGTTGCGCTGAAGCGGCCGGCCAGCTTCGACGGCGCCGCCCGGTCGGTGCTGGCGACGCTCGACGACGCGGACCTCGACACCTCGGGAGCCCGGTTGTTCGATTCCAGCGGACTTTCGGTGGACGACCGACTGACCGCGCTGACCCTCGACGAGATCGTCACCGCCGCCGTCGGGGACTCCGCTCCGGCGTTGCGGCCGCTGGTGGACCTGGTGCCGATCGCCGGTGGCAGCGGCACGTTGTCCAACCGCTACCTCGACACCGCGGCAGCCGGGTATCTGCGGGGCAAGACCGGTTCGCTGACCGGGACCAACACCCTCACCGGATTCGTCACCGACAAGAGCGGTCGGGTGTTGACGTTCGCGCTGATGTCCAACGACGCCGGGCCCACCGGGCGCACCGCGCTCGACGCCTTCGCCGCGACGCTGCGGTCCTGCGGGTGCGCCGCATGAGCCCGCAGAGCGGCGCCGGCTTCAACGTGGGCCGTGCGGTCGACTGGAACCTGGCGGCGACACTGGGCGGCAAGCTGGCCCGGCCGGAACCGGCGGCCACCGACTACACCCGGCGCCAGGCCATCGACCAGCTGAGCGAAGCAGCGCGGGCCGCCGAGATCCCGGTGCGGGAAGTGACCGGGCTGGCCGAGGGCGGCGACGTTCCCGAAGCGCGAATCGTCAACCGCCCGGAGTGGATTCGCGCCGCGACCCGCTCGATGCGGGTGATGACCGGCGGGCCGGCCGACGACGCCGGCAAGCCGCGGATGATCAGCGGACGCGTCGCGGGAGCGCAGACAGGTGCGGTGCTGGCGTTCGTCTCCTCGGGCATTCTGGGCCAGTACGATCCGTTCGCAGCCGGTGGCGGTGAGCTGCTGCTGGTCTATCCCAACGTCATCGCCGTCGAACGCCAGTTGCGTGTCGTCCCAGCCGATTTCCGGATGTGGGTGTGCCTGCACGAGGTCACCCACCGGGTGCAGTTCCGGGCCAATCCGTGGCTGGCCGACCTGATGTCGGAGTCGCTGGCAGTGCTGACCGAGGATGGCGGTGACGACGTCACCCAGGTCGTCGGGCGGGTCGCCGGCTATGTGCGCGAACGTCGGACCGCGACCAATGACGCAGAGGCCAACGGCCAACCGGCCGAACCCGGCTCGTCCGGGGTGCTGGGGTTGTTGCGCGCAGTACAGTCCGAACCGCAGCGCCAAGCCCTCGACCGCCTGCTGGTGCTGGGAACCCTGCTGGAAGGCCACGCCGACCATGTCATGGATGCCGTCGGTCCCGCGGTGGTCCCGTCGGTGGCCACCATCCGGCGCCGCTTCGACGACCGCCGACACCGTCACCAACCGCCGCTGCAGCGGCTCATGCGGGCGCTGCTCGGCATCGACGCGAAGATGAGCCAGTACAACCGGGGCAAGGCGTTCGTCGACGCCGTCGTGGCCGAGGTGGGGATGGCACGGTTCAACACGGTGTGGTCGAACGCCGAGACCCTGCCGCTGCCCAGCGAGATCGACGAGCCGCGGCGATGGATCGACCGGGTGCTCTAGCCGAACTGCGGGCCGCAGTGACCCGCTTCGCCGGCGAGCACACCCCGCGCGACCCGGGGTGGTGCGTGGCGTTGTCCGGAGGACCGGATTCGTTGGCGCTGACCGCGGCGGCCGCCGCGCTGAGGCCCACCACGGCGCTGATCGTCGATCACCAGTTGCAGCAGGATTCGGCCGAGGTGGCCCGCACCGCCCAGGCCCAGGCGTTGACGGTGGGCTGTGTCGCGGCCCGGATCCTGCGCGTGGAGGTCGGCGCCGTCGGCGGTCCGGAGGCGGCGGCCAGGTCGGCGCGCTACGCGGCACTCGACGAGGCACGCGCCGGGGCGGCGGTACTGCTCGCGCACACCCTCGACGACCAGGCCGAGACGGTCCTGCTGGGCCTGGGGCGCGGCTCGGGCCCGCGGTCCATCGCGGGTATGCGCAGCTACGACCCGCCCTGGGGTCGGCCACTTCTGGGGGTGCGCCGTGCCGTCACCGCGGCGGCGTGCGCAGAGTTGCAGCTCACCCCGTGGTCGGATCCGCACAACACCGACGCGCGCTTCACCCGGGTCCGGTTGCGCACCGAGGTGCTGCCGCTGCTCGAGGACGTCCTCGGCGGTGGAGTCGCCGAAGCCCTGGCCCGCACCGCCGACGCGCTGCGTGCCGATGGCGAGGTGCTCGACGTCCTCGCCGCCCAGGTACTCGACCTTGCGCGCCGCGCAGACGGCCTGGCGGTGGCCGAACTGACCGAGGTGGCGCCCGCGGTGCGGCGCCGGGTGCTGCGCGCGTGGCTGCTGGCGGGCGGGGCCCGCGGGCTCACCGACCGCC
>Ga0208330_1000781_pt1 | contig 12299 bp, 11 predicted proteins | sample DeeseametaMP1896_FD_184180 | JGI IMG/M metagenome (GOLD analysis project Ga0208330, IMG submission 184180) | Marine microbial communities from the Deep Pacific Ocean - MP1896 (SPAdes) | ecosystem: Environmental > Aquatic > Marine > Oceanic | place: East of Hawaii, North Pacific Ocean | collected...
ACCATGTTCAGCAGCCGCACCAGCCGCGCCGAGGTCGCCGTCATGCGCTGACCTCGCGATCGGTGTCTGCGTGCGCCCGCAGCCGGGCCAGCACATCCTCACGGAGCGTCGCAGGCTCGAGCGCCACCGCGTCGGCACCGTAGCTGGCCACCTCCCGGGCCAACCGGTCGAACATCCCGATTTCGAGGGTGATCTCGTCACCGGCTCGTCCGCCCAGGGTTCTGGGCCCGAGCACCGTGCCTTGTCTGCGTAGTGCTGTCGCGCGACCCTCGGCCACCCATACGCGAGCCTCCCCCGTGCTCGGCCAGTCCCCGACCACCCGTGCCACGAGTTCGCGCAGGTTCACGTCCCCGGGCGGGTGCACCGAGCCGGGTGCCCCGACCGCGGTGATCTCCGCGCCGATGCGCGAGAGCCGGAAGGTACGCACCGCCTCACGGTCCCGGTCATGTCCGACGAGGTACCACCGGCCCCGATGGGTGACCACACCCCACGGTTCGACCGTGCGGGTCACATACGGCTCGCTGCGTGCGGCGCGGTGGGGAAACTGCACGGCCTGACCGGAGTCGACGGCGGCCAGCAGGATGCCCAGCACCTCCTCGGAGCCGCGCAGCCCGGGCAGCGCGGCCGTGGAGGTGATCGCGATGTCGTCCTCGACGGAATCGATATCGGCACCGGCGGCCCGGAGCTTCAACAACGCACCCTGGGTGGCGGTGATCAGCTCTGGGGATTCCCACAGCCGGGTCGCCACCGCGACGGCGGCGGCCTCGTCGGCGGTCAGATCTACTGCGGGCAGGGCGTACGCGTCGCGGTTGATCCGATAGCCCTCCGTGGGGTCGGTCGACGACACCCGCCCGGTCTCCAGCGGAATGCCCAGGTCACGTAGTTCGTTCTTGTCGCGTTCGAACATCCGTGAGAAGGCCTCGTCGCTGCCGTCACCGGAGTATCCGAGCACGGTCTCGCGGATCCGGTCGGCGGTGATGAAGGTGCGCGCCGACAACAGCGCGATGACGAGATTCATCAACCGTTCGACTTTGGAGATCCCCACGCCCTAGAGCTTAAGGCGCGGCGGGGTTGCCGCCTGACGGCACGGCGGCGAGCCGCCAAAAGATCACGGCGGCGAGCCGCCAAAAGAACAACGGCGGCGAGCCGCCAAAACGTTAATGCGGCGAGCCGCCAAAAGAACAAGGGCGGCGAGCCGCCCAAACGTTGAAGCGGCGGGACTGACAGGATCGGCGTCATGGGAACCCGGTGGCAGAGCTCCGACGCCCCGCGCGGGCAGGATTACGACGCCCGCTGGGAACGGCTGGCCGCCAGCGGTGTCGGCGTGCACGGTGAAGCCGACCTGATCGAGTCGCTGCTGAGCGAGACAGGCGGCTCGACCGTTCTCGACGCGGGGTGCGGCACCGGACGGGTCGCCATCGAACTGGCTGCCCGCGGATTCGCGGTGGTGGGGCTCGACGCCGACCCGGCGATGCTGGCGGCCGCCCGGTCCAAGGCACCCGATCTGCGCTGGATCGAGGCCGACCTCGTCGACACCGGCGCTCACCTCGGCGAGGCGTTCGACCTGGTCGCGCTGCCCGGCAACGTGATGATCTTCCTCGACCGCGGCACCGAACCCGACGTTGTCGGCCAGCTGGCGGCGCGCCTGCGGCCCGGAGGTCTACTGGTCGCCGGATTCCAGCTGCAGACCGGTCGGCTGACACTCGATCGCTACGACGAGATCACCGCTGCGGCGGGCCTGCAGCTGGTCGACCGATGGGCCACCTGGGACCGGGAGCCGTTTCACGGCGGTGACTATGCCGTTTCGGTGCACCGCCGTCCGGCGTGATCACATGCTGGCGATGAGGCGTTTGACGCGCTCGTCGACCGACCGGAACGGGTCCTTGCACAACACCGTTCGCTGCGCCTGATCATTGAGCTTGAGGTGCACCCAGTCGACGGTGAAGTCACGACCGGCTTCCTGCGCGGCGCTGATGAACTCGCCGCGCAGTTTGGCACGGGTGGTCTGCGGCGGGGTGTCCACCGCAGCCTCGATCTCCTCGTCGGTGGTGATGCGCGCCGCCAATCCTTTGCGCTGCAACAGGTCGAACACCCCGCGCCCACGCTTGATGTCGTGGTAGGCCAGGTCCAGCTGGCTGATCTTGGGGTCGGACAGCTCCATGTTGTAGCGGTCCTGGTAGCGCTGGAACAGCTTGCGCTTGATGACCCAGTCGATCTCGGTGTCGACCTTCGCGAAGTCCTGGCTCTCGACTGCGTCGAGCTGGCGCCCCCACAGGTCGACGACCTGGTTGATCTGCGCGTTGGGTTCGCGGGTCTGCAGATACTCGACGGCGCGGGCGTAGTACTCGCGCTGGATGTCCAGCGCGCTGGCCTGCCGGCCGCCGGCCAGCCGCACCGGACGCCGACCGGTCAGATCGTGGCTGACCTCGCGGATCGCCCGGATCGGGTTGTCCAGTGAGAAGTCTCGGAACGCCACGCCCGCCTCGATCATCTCCAGCACCAACGACGCCGAACCCACCTTGAGCATGGTGGTCGACTCGCTCATGTTGGAGTCGCCGACGATGACGTGCAGCCTGCGGTATTTCTCGGCGTCGGCGTGCGGCTCGTCGCGGGTGTTGATGATGGGGCGCGAGCGGGTGGTCGCGCTCGACACACCCTCCCAGATGTGCTCGGCCCGTTGGGACAGGCAGAACGTCGCGGCCTTGGGGGTCTGCAGCACCTTGCCCGCGCCGCAGATCAACTGGCGCGTCACCAGGAACGGCAGCAGGACGTCGGAGATCCGGGAGAACTCGCCCGCGCGGACGATCAGGTAGTTCTCGTGGCAGCCGTAGGAGTTGCCCGCGGAGTCGGTGTTGTTCTTGAACAGGTAGATGTCGCCGCCGATGCCTTCGTCGGCCAAGCGCTGTTCGGCGTCGATCAACAGGTCTTCGAGCACCCGCTCCCCGGCCCGGTCATGGGTGACCAGCTGGCTGAGGTTGTCGCACTCGGCGGTGGCGTATTCGGGGTGGCTGCCCACATCGAGGTACAGGCGCGCACCGTTGCGGAGGAAGACGTTGCTGCTGCGTCCCCACGACACCACCCGCCGGAACAGATAGCGGGCGACCTCGTCGGGACTCAGCCGGCGATGGCCGTGGAACGTGCAGGTGACACCGAACTCTGTCTCGATGCCCATGATTCGTCGCTGCACCTCATCGAGACTACTTGCTGCCCGACCGACGTGGTGGCCGGACCACGCCCAAGACCCTGTGGATAACCGGATCGGGGGCACGCCGGGATCTGTCAGCATGAGCCATGGGGGAAATCGCCAGGGTCGATCTCGAAGAGCTGCGCAGCCTTGCCGACCGCGTCACTGCGGCGGCCGGGGTCGTCACCGAACTGCGACCAACCGCGCTGGGCGACGGATTGACCGGCTCAGCAGCGGCCGCCGCCGTGGCTGGACAACCGCTCGGCGACCGGGTCGCCGACGTTGCGGCGGGACTGCGCGGCTGGGCCCAGGCGGCCCGGCAGTCGGCCGATGCACTCGAGCAGGCCGACCGCGCCCACACCGGTCGATTCTTTCTGCGGTGAGTCACCCGTCGGTCTCGCAAGCGCGGGCGTGGCGGCCGGCGGCATTGCTCGAGCTCGCTGAGGGGTGGGACACGCTGGCCACCGTGCTGGCCGGGCATGCGGAGCGGTTCAGCGCTGATGTCGAGCGCAGCCGGGACTGGTGGCGCGGCGCAGCGGCCGACGCGGCGCGGGTGGACGCGCCACGCGTCGTCTCGACGATCACCGCCCTGGCCCGCGCGTTGGTGTCGGCCGCGGTGGCCGCCCGCGACGGCGCCCAACAGCTGGACCTGGCACGCTCGGATGTTCTCACCGGCGTCGAGGAAGCGCGAACGGAGGGATTCGCCGTGGCCGACGACGCCGCGGTGACCGTCGCCGCGGGCCCGGCTCCGCTGATGGTCCTGCTCGCCGGCGGCGACGATGCCGTAGCGGCGACGCTGCTGGCAGCCCGCGCCAGGGAATGGGAACGTCGAATCAGCGAGGGCCTCGAGCGACTCGCCGCCGCCGATGCCGACGCCGCCGCCGACATCGCCGACGCGTTCGGCGAGAACCCTCCTCCGGCTGCCACGGTGCCCGCTGCAGTCGGTCCCGGACCGGTGGCGGGCTGGCCCACCATGAGCCAGGATCGCATCGCCGAACAGATCGCCGAAATGAGCCCGCAACAGCGCGACCGACTGATCGCCGAATATCCCCGGCAGGTAGGCAACACCGACGGAGTGCCGTGGCCGATGAGAGCGGCGGCCAACCGGATCAACATCGCCTCGGCAGTCCTGACCGAGACCGGCGCCGACGACGATTCCCGGCGCCGGGTGGCGCTCTATCGCGCCCTGCTCGGCGAGATCGACGACCCGTCGGGACGCCCCGGCCGCATCGAGCGGCAGATCCTGGCCTTCGACCCGGCCCGCGCGTCGCTGGTCGAACTCAACGGCGACCTCGCAGCCGCCCGCAGCGTCGCGGTGCTCGTGCCCGGGGTTAACACCCGGATCGAGGATTCGGCGGCCAACACCGTCACCGCTCGCCGATTCGTGACGGCCACCAGCGGGGACGCCGCCGTCATCACGTATCTGGGTGGCCCGTTCCCGCAGGTGCGCGACCCGGTCGACGTGATCACCGAGGCCGCTGATGCGCGTTACGCGCTGGACATGGCGCCACGACTGGTGGCCTTCAGCGAGGATGTGGACCGGGTGGTCGGCGACGGCGTACCGGTCACCGTGATCGGCCATTCCTACGGCGGTTCCATCGTCGGCACCGCCGAGACGCAGGGCTTGACGTCGGATCGCACCCTGTTTCTGGCCGCTGCCGGCGCCGGGGTGGGCGTCGACGATCCCGGAGACTGGCACAACCGCAATCCCACGGTGCTGCGATTCTCGATGACCGCGCCGGGTGACTTCATCGAGGCGGTCCAGGGCATCCCGGGCGGTCCGCACGGCGCCGATCCCGACGAGATGCCGACGGTGGTGCGGTTGACCACCGGCAGCTACGACGACGGGGGTCGCGTGGCAGGCTGGCCGGCGCACAGCGGAATGCTGAATCGGCCTTCGGATGCGTGGCGCACGATCCTGGCGGTCATCACCGGCGATGCGCCCACGCTGCACCGGGCCGCTGCCGTGAGCTGACCGTTCAGTCGCGCGAAATCCACCCCAGCCGACGGCTGATCTCGTCGGCCGCGGCGATCGTCAACTTCGCGACCTCTTCGAAGCGGTCCACGCCGAGCCGGTAGGTGGGTCCCGAAACGCTCAGCGCCGCAACGACTTGGGAGTGGACATCGTGGACGGGGGCTGCGACGGCGTTGAGACCTACTTCCAGTTCCTCGGTGACGCTCGCCCACCCACGATCCCGGACGGAGGCGAGTTCATTGTGCAGCTGCGAGAGGCTGGTGACGGTTGTGTCGGTGAATGCCTCGAGACCGCCGCCCAGCCTGGTCCGCACCTCCGCGGCGTCGAGCCCGGACAGCAGGGCCTTGCCGCTGGAGGTCGCATATGCCGGGCAGCTCTGCCCCACCCAGGTGCGCAGGGTGATCTCGGCGGGTCCGATCGCCTCGACGATGTTGACGATGCGGTTCTCGTCGAGGATGGCCAGGTTGGCGGTTTCGCCGACGTCCACGCTCAGGCCGTCACAGATGTCCTGGCTCACCTTCACCAGATTCAGGTGCGCACCGCTGGCGGCGGCCAGCCGGGTGATGGCAAACCCGATGCGGTACTTGCCCCGTTCGGACACCTGCTCGACGAAGCCCCGCGCTTCGAGCACCGCGACGAGCCGCGACACGGTGGATTTGTGCACACCGAGCTCGGACGCGATCTCGGTGACTCCGGCGTTACCCAGCTCGGCCAGGATGTCGAGAACCTGCAGAGCGCGGTCGACGGACTGCACAGCGGCGGGAGAGTCGCTCTGGCGTTGGTTGTCCTGACGCTTCGGCATCGCCCACGAAGCCTATACGCCCACCGGGTCCGACGTGCGGACCTGCCCTACGCCGGACCCGCGAGCCGCGCGAGCACCCAGTGGTGGAACTCAGCGATGTGATGCTCGGCGGGAACCAGCACTCCGCCCTGTCGATAGGCCTTCGACGACATGGCCGGCTGGGTGCGTTCGCACGCGTCGAAGTCCTGCACGTTGACCCGGTGGAACAGTTCCACCGAGCGCGACACGTCGTGACCGGAGTCGAGCACATCGGGAGCGTAGAGCCAGTCACATTCGACGACGGTGCGGTCGGCGGCCAGAGGATACATCCGGTGGAAGATGATGTGGTCGGGTACGAGGTTGACGAACACCGTCGGCCGGATCGTGACCGCGTAGTAACGCCGGTCCTGATCAGGCGTCAGCCCTGGCAGCATCGCGAACCCTGCCGACCCGTCGACGGTGAAACCGTTGATGTCCGGCCCGAATTCGGCGCCGCGACCGACATAGGACTGGGCGGCCATGCCCCGGGCGAATTCGGGAAGCACTTCGACGAGTTCAGGGTGGATTGCCGAACAGTGGTAGCACTCCATGAAGTTCTCGACGATCAGCTTCCAGTTGGCCGCGACGTCGTATCTCACCCGGCGGCCCAGAGCCAGCTCCCCGATGCCGTAACGGTCGATGGCACCGCGGTCGCCGAGCCGGTGGGTGACATCGCCGACGACGTCGTCGGCGAACGGCGGCGGCTCGTCGGCCAGGCACACCCAGGCATACCCCAGCCATTCGGTCAGCGCCACGGGCGTCAGGCCGTAGCGGTAACGGTCGATCGGGGCGCCCGCATCGTCGGTCAGCGCACCGAGATTGGGCGCGGCGACGAGTTTGCCGTCCAGACCGTAGGTCCACGCGTGGTAGGGGCAGCGCAGGGTGCGTTTGACCTGACCGGAGTCCTCGGTGCACAGCTGAGCACCGCGGTGCCGGCACACGTTCAGGAACGCCCTCAGCACACCGTCGCGGCCGCGGACCACGAGGACGCTCTCCCGCCCGACCTGGACCTTGCGGAATTGGCCGGGCTGAGCGAGTTCGGCGGTGCGCACGGTGCACATCCACATTGCCTCGAAGATGCGGGTCTGCTCGTCGGCGAACACCGCCTCGCTGGTGTAGTAGGTGCCGCCCAGTGTGGTCAGCAGCGCCGACTGTGGCGGTGTCTCGTCAGCGATGGTCATGTCGTCACCAGCCTGCTCGGGTCGAACAACGAGATCGGGTGGTCGGTGGCGCCGTCGATGGCCAGATCCGCGAGGATCTCCCCCACCACCGGGACGAACTTGAAACCGTGGCCGGAGAATCCGCATGCGATGGTCACATTGGCGCACTGGGGGTGGCGGGCGATCACGAAGTGCTGGTCCGGTGTGTTGGAGTACATGCACGTCGCCGAGTGCAGGCAGGGCCCGTCCAGGTCGGGCAGCAGTTGTCCGACCCGCTCGCGCATCTCGCCGATCTCGTGGGGGTGGACGGTGCGGTCGATGGTCTCGGGCGTGCACTCGACACCTTTGCGGAAGAAGGCGACCTTGACTCCCCCGCGCGCGCCGTCGATCGCAGGGAAGCCGTAGATCTGCATCCCTGAGTCGTTTTCGTCGATGAAGATCGGGTGATCGGTGAACGAGGACGTTCCGCGTACCGGGTCGAGCCAGTAGAGCACCTGACGCTCGATGGTGATCGGTACGCCGAAGTCGGCCAGCAGTTGCGGCGCCCACGCACCGGGGCAGATCACCAGCTGCCCGGCGGTATAGGCGCCCCGGGCGGTGCGCACCGTCACGCCGCCGGCGGTTTCGGCCCACTCCAGCACGTGCTCACCGAATTGCAGTGTGGCCCCTGCATTCTCAGCGAGTGCGAGGTGCGCCTGCACGGTGAGCTCGGGGCGGGCGAAGCCGGCCTTGGCCTCGTAGAGCGCGATGTCGCCGTCGTTGGGGGTGAAATTGGGGAATCGGGAGCGGATCTCGCGGGCGTCGAGCAACTGGTGGGCCAGGCCCCACTGCTGACTGGCGCGCAGGCTGCCTGCCACCGTGACACAGTCTGGCGGACCGAGGAAGAGTCCACCGGTCAGCCGGTAGACGTCGCGGCCGCTGTCTCGAGCCAATGCCTCCCACAGCTCATAGGCACGCAACAGCAGCGGCACATACGCCGGATCCTCGAAGTACGACTGCCGGATGATGCGGGAACCGCCGTGGCTCGACCCTTTGTCGTGGGCGGGGTTGAACCGCTCCAGGCCGAGCACGCGCTGGCCGCGCGCCGCGAGATGGTAGGCCGCGGCGCTTCCCATGCCACCCAGCCCGACGACGATGACGTCGTAGGCCCAGTTGTGTTCATTCATCAGCGGTCACCTCTTGATCCGGGTCATCGCGGGGTCAACCACCGGCTCGGCGGCCACCACAGCGGTGTGGGTGGTGCCGCGGTAGTCGACGGTGACGACGTCGCCGATCCCGACGGTCACGGGCAGCCAGGCGTAGGCGATGGTGCGCCCGAGCGTCGGCGAATGCCCGGCGCTGGTCACGTAGCCGGCGCAGCCGCCGGCGACGAACACCGGCTCTGACCCCAGCACGGCGGCGTCGGGATCGTCGAACACGATGCTGCGCAACATCGATGAGGGCGGCTGCGCCGCGCTGAGTGCGGACTTTCCGACGAAGTCGACTGCCTTGTCCATTCGGACGGCGAAGTCCAGACCGGCGGCCGACGGCGTGTGCTCGGCGGTCATGTCGGAGCCCCAGCTCCGGTAACCTTTCTCGACGCGCAGGCTGTTGAAGGCGATCCGACCGGCGGGGATGATTCCGTGGTCCTGGCCCGCGGCGGCCAGCAGATCCCAGAGTGCCGCGCCGTACTCAGCGCCGGTGTAGATCTCCCAACCGAGTTCGCCGACGTAGGACAGCCGCATCATCGTGACCGGAATGGCGTCGAGGTGGGTCCGTATGGCACGGAAGTAGCGGAACGCTCGGTCGGAGAGGTCGTCGGGGCACAGTGGTGCCGCCACGTCACGCGCTGCCGGACCCCACAGGCCGACACAGCAGGTGCCGCCGGTGATGTCGCGCAGCACCACATCGGCGGGCTGGTGCCGGGTCAGCCAGTCGAAGTCCAGCGGCGAGTTCGCCCCGACCTGGAAGACGTCGCGGGCGAGCCTCGCGACGGTGAGATCGCTTCGGATTCCGCCCCGTTCGTCCAGCAGCAGGGTGTAGGTCACCGAGCCGATGCTCTTGTCCACGTTGTTGGTGGTGAGCTGCTGCAGGAAGGTCAGTGCACCCGGCCCGGCGACCTCATAGCGGGTCAGCGGCGTCATGTCGTACATCGCGACACGGGTACGAGTCCAGTGCGCCTCGGCCACCGAGATCGGCGACCAGAATCGGGCGGCCCACTCGTCACGCACGGGAAGACGGAGCCCCTCACCGGCAAGCCGTTGCATCAGTGCGGCATTCGCGTCGTACCAGGCCGGGCGCTCCCAGCCGCCACCCTCGTAGAAGAACGCTCCCGCCTGCACCTGGCGGGCGTGGAACGGGCTGGTGCGGAGCCCGCGCAATGCACTGCGATGCTGATGCGGATGGATGATGTCGTAGACCTCGACGAAAGCTTGCGAACTGGTCTGCGCAATGAACTTCGGGCTCCGCGCGACGTCCTCGAACCGGTAGAGGTCACACTCGTGGACGTCGATCGACGGCGTCCCGTCGACGATCCATTCCGCGGCCGCCCTCGCCACCCCGGCGGAGTGGGTGACCCATACCGCCTCGGCGACCCAGAAACCGCTCAGCTCCCGATGCTCCCCCATGATCGAGTGGCCATCCGGGGTGAAGGAGAAGACGCCGTTGAAGGCCTCCTCGATCTTCGATTCGCCCAGTGCCGGAAGGAGTTCGACCGCCGACTTCCAGGCCGGCGCGAAGTCTTCTTCGGTGAAGGGCAACATCGACGGCATGGCCTCGTCGGCGGTGTCCGCCAGCAAGGTGGACATGTCCACCGGCATCGGTTTGTGGCTGTAGGAACCGATGCCGAGGCGGTCGCCATGCTCACGGAAGTAGAGATCCTGATCCTGATGCCGCAGAATCGGCAGTCCCGCTTCGGCGTACTCGGAGTTGCACCCCACCAGTTCAGCGAGCTGACCCGTGCGAGCGTATTGATGGGCCATCGGCACCAGCGGCAGCACCAGCCCCACCTGGCGGGCGAGTTGCGCACCCCAGAGCCCTGCCGCGCACACCACGATGTCGGCGTCGATCACGCCGTCGGCGGTGCGCACGCCGATGACCCGTCCCCCGTGTTCCAGGATTCCGAGCACCTCGGTGTGCGGGCGCAGCGTCGCACCCCTGGCCTCCGCCCGCCGCGCTTGCGCCTCAGCGGCGCGCAGTGCTTTGGCCAGTCCGTCATGGGGGGTGTGGAAACCGCCGAGGATGCGATCACGCTCGATCAACGGGTGCAGTGCAACGCATTCTGCGGGGTCGAGCAGTCGTCCTTCGATGCCCCAGGACTGCGCCCAGCCAGCCTTGCGGTGCAGGTCAGCCCAGCGCTCCGGCGTCGTGGCGACCTCCAGCCCGCCAACCTGGTTGAACGTCCAGCCGCCCGGATGCTCGAGGCTGTTGAACTTCTCGACGGTGTAGCGCGCGAATGCGGTCATCGTCTTTGACGCATTGGTCTGGAACACCAGGCCGGGCGCATGGGAGGTGGATCCCCCTGTCGCGAACATCGGTCCGCGGTCGACGACGGTGACGTCGGTGCAGCCACGCGCGGTGAGCTCATCGGCCAGCGAAGTGCCGACGATGCCGGCACCAATCACGACAATTTTGGGGTTCTTGGGGATTGTGGGGATCTTGGGGATTTTGGGCATGGGGCACCCGCTCCGGTTCACCAGTGAATGTTCAGAATGTTGCGCATAACGCAACGTGATGCGTTATGCGCAACATCATCCACCCTGGGCTCGGTGCACGCAAGACGGACACGCCTGGAGAAATGCTGTGAGCGTCACCGCGGGACCTGACACCGGATCGGTCGACGATCACCGACAGCGCGAGCCCTGCTGGGCAGGGTTCGGATCGAGTGGAGGGTTCAGGTCACGTGACACATGGCCATCGCGGGCACCGCAGGAGACGCGATGCCGCTCGACGAGACCGCCAGCTCGCTACGACTACGCCTTGGCCATCCGCAGAACTCCAGGGCTGTCCTGGGACAGATCGGCCGCATCCTCGAGATCACGGACCAGCACTTGCACCCCCGCTACGGCAGGGTGCGTCGCACTTAGTTCTCGGCGCCGTCGGACTCCGGAACGGCTTCGGGCAGAAGCGCTTCCAGAGCCGAGCCGGTGATGCGACGGAACGCGCGCCGCGGGCGGTTCACGTCGAGGATTGCCACCTCCAGAGTGGACGGCCCCAAAGTGCGCGGCTCGCTGCCGTTTCCACCCGCGGTCAGCGCGTTGACCGCGATGCCCATCGCGTCACGCAGCGACGCGTTCTCGGTGTAGGTCTCGTTGAGCGCGGTGGAGATCGGTTCGGTGGTACCGCCCATGACGACGAAATGCGGCTCGTCGGCGATCGATCCGTCGTAGGTGATGCGGTACAGCTCCGGCGGCTTGGTTTCACCGAAGTGCGCGACCTCGGCCACACACAGCTCCACCTCGTAAGGCTTGGCCTGCTCGGTGAAGATCGTGCCCAGCGTCTGGGCGTACACGTTGGCCAACTGGCGGCCGGTGACGTCGCGCCGCGAGTACGCGTAGCCCTGCGTGTCAGCGAACCGGATTCCGCCGCTGCGCAGGTTGTTGAACTCGTTGAACCGGCCCACAGCGGCGAATCCGACGCGGTCGTAGAGTTCGCTGACCTTCTGCAGGGACCGCGACGGGTTCTCCGCAACGAACAACACGCCGTCGGCGTAGGCCAGGGCGATCACGCTGCGGCCGCGGGCGATGCCTTTGCGTGCGAGCTCGGAACGCTCGCGCATCGCCTGTTCGGGCGAAATGAAGTACGGGAAGCTCACGAATCTCCTCGCGCGTCTGGGGCACGGTGAGCGTCAGGGCCGAACGTGTCGGCCCGCGAACGACTGTCGATGATGTTCTGGCACACAGCGGCGATCTGCTGCTCGTCGACAACGGAAGCACCCTCGGCGCCGACGAGTACCGCGGTCGGGAAGATGCCGCGCACCAGGTCGGGGCCGCCGGTTGCCGAGTCGTCGTCGGCGGCGTCGTAGAGCGCCTCGATCGCTACTCGCAGGGCCGAGTCGGCACCGTCGACCTGCGAGTACAGCTTCTTCATCGAGGACTTCGCGAAGATCGACCCCGATCCGACGGACTGGTAGCCCTCCTCCTCGAAGTTCCACCCGCCGGCGGCATCGAAGGACACGATGCG
>Ga0208330_1000783_pt1 | contig 12256 bp, 14 predicted proteins | sample DeeseametaMP1896_FD_184180 | JGI IMG/M metagenome (GOLD analysis project Ga0208330, IMG submission 184180) | Marine microbial communities from the Deep Pacific Ocean - MP1896 (SPAdes) | ecosystem: Environmental > Aquatic > Marine > Oceanic | place: East of Hawaii, North Pacific Ocean | collected...
TGCCATCGTGGACGAGGCGGATTCGGTGCTGATTGACGAATGCCGAACACCTCTTATCATCTCGGAAACCGGCGCACCGGACCCGGACTGGCCCCGCGATGCCATTGCCCTGGCCGGCACGCTGGCCGAAGGCCGCGACTATACCGTGGACCGCGAACGCCGCCATGTCACGCTGACGCCGCGCGGCGAGACGCGGCTGGCAGAGGCGGGCGAGACGATGGGCGGCATCTGGCGCAACGCGGTGCGGCGCGACCATGCCGCCGTTCAAGCGCTGAGCGCCGAACATCTCTTCGTTCGGGACGAGCATTATATCGTCCGCGACGGCAAGGTGGCGCTGATCGATGAATTCAGCGGCCGGGTGGCCGAGGACCGGGCACTGGGAGACGGGCTGCAACAGATTGTCGAGGCGCGCGAATCCGTGGCTGTGACCGGGCGGCGCATCACCCGCGGGCGGATGACCTACCAGCGCTTCTTCCGACGGTACCGCCGACTTGCCGGCATGACCGGCACCGCACGCGAGGTGGCGGGCGAATTCCGTGCCGTCTACGGTCTGCAGGTGATTGCGCTGCCGCCGCACCGACGGTCGCGGCGCAAATACGGCCGCGTACGCATCTTCGCGACCGAGGACCGCAAGTGGTGCGCCGTTGCGGCGCGCGCGGCGCGGATCGCGACACAGGGCCGTCCCGTGCTGCTGGCCACGCGCACCATCCGCGCCAGCATGGCGCTTTCCGACGCGCTGACCGATGCGGGTCTCGAACACACGCTGCTGAACGCAGCGCAGGACGGCGACGAGGCCGCGATAATCGCCGAAGCAGGCCGTCCGGGGCGGATCACGCTGGCCACCAACATGGCCGGGCGCGGTGTCGACATCCAGCTGGACGACGCGGTGCGCCAGGCGGGCGGGCTGCACCTGATTTTGACCGAGCTCAACGAGGCGGCGCGGATCGACCGGCAGGTGATCGGCCGCTGCGCCCGGCAGGGCGATCCCGGCACGTGCGAGGTCTACCTGTCGCGCGACGACGGAATCGTGGAGAAATTCGGCTCGCGCCGCGCGCGGTCGTTTCTTGGCGGCTGGGTGCATCTGCGCAAGGCGCAACGCCGCGCCGAACGGCTCTTGGCGCAGGCCCGGCTCGACCTATTGCGGCACGATCTGAGCCGCGACGAACATCTTGGATTTCTCGGAGGAAGCGAATGAGAACTCGGGCCTTGTGCATGGCGGCGGCGCTGACCGTACACTCCGTGCAGACAGCAGCCGCGCAATCCGAGGTCGATTGCGTTCTAGAACCCGCGGCCCGCGTCACGATCTCGGCCAAAGCCGAAGGCACGATCCGCGAAATTCCGGTGGGGCGGGGCGATCTGGTGGAAAAGGGCGATCTGCTGGTCCGCCTCGACGCCGAACTCGAATCTCTGCAACTCGAGCTGGCCCAAGCTCGCGCAGAGTCCGATCTCGACCTACGGGGCCAGCGTGAGCGGCTGTTGCTACGGCAGAAGGAATACGACCGGGTCGAACAGCTGTCTCAGCGCAATATCGCGGCGACCAGCGCCCTGGACGATGCAGGGATCGAATTGTCGCTCACGGAATTGGCATTGGAACAGGCCAAATTTGACCGCAAGCTCGCAGCGATCGAGGTTCGCCAAGCGCAAGCTCTGCTCGACCGGCGGTCGGTGCAAAGCCCTTTGACCGGGCGGGTGGTCGCGGTCGATGCGGCAGTCGGCGAATTCGCCAACGAACAGACCAGCATCATGGAGATCGTGCAGACCGATCCTATACACGTCGAGGTTTTTGCGCCGGGCGAGCTCTTTGGACGGATCACCGAAGGCGAAATCCACGAGGTTGTTCTGATGCCGCCGCTTGATGGACGTTTCAATGCGACCGTCGCGGTCGTCGACCGGCTGTTCGACACGGCCAGCGGCACGTTCGGCGTGCGGCTGGAAATCGACAATCCCAAGTCCATTGTGCCGTCCGGGGCGCGTTGCCGGATTCTGTTCGGCGCGGGCTGACGGGGCCGCATCACAGCGCACTCGGTCCCCCATCTGCGCCGCAGCAACCGAGGGACAACTCAAAAAAGAGGTGCCTAGTCGATTGCCAGCGGAAAGATTCTGCGCTCGCGAACAGGAGTTTTTCCACAGGATGGGCGGATTTTGTTGAAGAAGTCGTGTGGAAAGAGCGGTATTCTCTGCCCGTGCTTTCAGGCGATGCGATTGGGTCCGGGCCATCACCCGTTGCGCCGCAACGAGGCCGTCATCTTACCGCTCAGCTCACGTTGCGGGCTCCTGGAATACGCACTGTGGCCGTAGCTTCGCGAGTTTTTGGAGGTTCTGGGCAATGGCGGCGAGGAGGAATTCATCCTTGGCGCCGTTTGGACCACGCAGGCGCAGCCTGCTCAGGCCGAGTATGCGCTTCAGGTGGGCAAAGAGCATCTCGACCTTCTTCCGCTTGTCGCGGGACACCTTGTAGGCATTGGTCTTACGGCATTCACGGGCGAACTCGCGTGCTTCCTCGTGGGGCTCGCGGGTCACGTATCGCGCCTCCGCTTTCAGGCAGCAAATCTCCTTGGACGGGCACACCTGGCAGGTCGCCTTGAAGGCGCGGTATTTCTTCCGCCCGCTGGGCTCCTGACCCCGGTTCGGATCAGAGTAGTTCCGGCGGAATTGTTTGAGGGCATGGCCCTCGGGGCAGATGTATTGATCGTGTGCCTCATCCCATTCGAAGTCTGATCGTGAGAAGGTCCCATCCGTCCGCTCCGACTTGTCGAGCACGGGGATGAAGGGAATGATGCTGCGCTTCTTGACCAGCCATCCGAGGTTCTCGGCATTGCCGTAGGCGGTGTCGGCCGCCAGCCAGTCGGGCCGGATCCCGAACCGCTTCTCGGTCCTGTCGAGCATGGTGCGCGAGGCACCGACTTCGGCCTGGCGGATCGCCCGCGTGGCCTCGACGTCCATGATCACCGAGTTCTTGGTGTCGATCAGGTAATTGGTGGCAAAGACACAATACGGGCGGCTTTCCTCGGCGCGGGTCCATTGCGCGGCAGGATCGGACTTGGCCACGAACTTCGGCTGGACCGGCGACGCGGCTCCGAAGGCGGCGTTATCCAGCGTCTCCATATATTCCTGCGCCGCCCGGTTCCCGGCTGCGCGAGCGACCTGCGGGCTCCAATCCTCGGCCGGGATGGACCGGACCTTGTTCGCATCGGCAGAGATCAGGCTGGCATCAACGGCGAAGCCCTCGCCAGAAACCAGATCCTCCTTCAGACACCGCTCGACTGTAGACTCGAACACTTGCCGCAGCAGGTTGCTTTCCCGGAACTTGCCATGGCCGTAGCGCGAGAAGGTCGAGTGGTCGGGGACTTTCCCCTTTAGGCCCAGCCGGCAAAACCAGCGATAGGCCAGGTTCAGATGGACCTTATCGCAGAGGCGGCGCTTTGACCGGATGCCCATGACATATCCGATCACAAGCATCCGGATGATGAGTTCGGGATCGATGGAGGGACGCCCGAGATGGCTGTAGAACGGGCGTAGCGCGTCCCGCAGGCTGTCACCATCAAGGATCAGATTGATCACACGCAGGATGTGTTTGGCCGGGACGTGCCGCTTGACCTGCTCCCCTGAAAAGTCCTCGATTTGAGGTTAGCCTGTTCTCCAACGAAGGAGACAGACGATGAAGAGAAGCCGTTTCAGTGAAGAGCAGATCATTGGCATTCTGAAGGAGCACCAATCTGGACTGGGCGCGAAGGAGCTGTGTCGCAAGCATGGGATCAGCGATGCGACGTTCTACAAGTGGCGGTCCAAGTATGGCGGCATGGAGGTATCTGACGCGCGGCGTTTGAAGACGCTGGAGTCCGAGAACGCCAAGCTGAAGAAGATGCTCGCCGAGCAGATGATGGATGTGGTTACGCTGAAAGAGATGCTCGGAAAAAACTTCTGAGGCCCGGTTCGAGGAGAAATGCTGTGAACTGGGCCATGAAGACCAAGGGCTACAATCAGCGAAGCGCCTGTGCGCTGGCCGGGATCGATCCGCGTGTCTGTCTATCGACGGACGTCGAAGCGGCCGGCAGACACCGCGTTGCGCGCCAGGATGAAGGGGCTGGCGTCCGAACGGCGAAGGTTCGGGTATCGGCGGCTCCACATTCTGCTGAAGCGAAGGCTGGGCGGTGAACTGGAAGAAACTGTACCGGATCTACCGGGAAGAAGGGTTAACCGTTCGTAAACGGGGCGGACGCAAGCGCGCAGTGGGCACCAGGACGCCCATGGCGATCCCACAGGGGCCGAACCAGAGGTGGTCGCTCGACTTCATGTCGGACGCGCTGGAAAACGGGCGTCGGTTCCGGGTGCTGAATGTGATTGATGACTTCAGCAGGGAATGCCTTGGCCGCCGTCGTGGATACCTCCATTGGCGGCGCGCGTGTCGCCCGTGAGCTGGATCGCATTGCCGAACTGCGAGGCTATCCTTGCCTGGTGGTCTCGGACAACGGGACGGAACTGACATCGAATGCGATGCTGAAATGGCAGGAAGACCGCAAGGTTGATTGGCACTACATCGCGCCAGGCAAGCCCATGCAAAACGGCCTGGTGGAGAGCTTCAACGGGCGGATGCGAGAGGAGTGCCTCAACGAGCATCTGTTTCCGTCTCTGCGCCATGCCTGCCGCATGATCGCGGCATGGCGCGACGACTACAATCAACACCGCCCGCATTCGAGCCTCGACGGACTCACCCCGCGGGAGTATCACCAACGGTCAGAAGAGGACCAAAACCTGAACAGAGCTAACCTATAAACGCGGACTCCAAGGGGAGCAGGTCACGCTCAAGATTGAACTCGTAGAACAGCTGCGCCGGAGCTTCCTGCCTGCCCATCATCCCGAAATCCTCCCATCCTCCCATAGTTGAGTGAATCGAAAGACTTGCCGAACCGCAACAATGACTTTTTCAACAGCATGGGCGGGGAGCGGACCTTCGCCGCGGTCGCGAAGGCACCTCGGTCACACCGTTGAAGCGGACATTCATCCGAGAACCACGACCGGATCCAGCCAGGTCGACACTTAGGGCGGGAAGCAGACGTTCGCTGCGCTATCTGTGAACGTCCGCTATGCACCATCTGCGGCATGGCGGATGGCCCACGCTTTTGCGTGAGCCGCCTCATTCTTAGTGGCGATCCCGATTAAAGATCGTTGACGGGCATATTCACGATCTCCGGCCGCTTGGCCACGGCCCCCGCAATGACTCACTTGGGGGCTTCTTGATACTTCGCCAGAATGGCAGCATTCACGAAGAGATGGAGCTTGCGGTCCACGATATCGGCATAGCGGGCATCAGCGGTTGCGGCAATCGCGTACGAGACAGTCGACGAAATCGGCGAAGGCCGCATCGTTGATATGTGCGTCGAGTCGGTGGAGCTGATGGGTCTCCGACCGGTCAAACGCCGACTCCAGCGTCTCGAACAGGGCTTTGTCTGCTGCGGGATCCCAGAAGGCCTCACCGGGTGCGTCGAGCGCGGAGACACCGCCCAGCGGCAGGACGAGATCCACCGGACCGGGCGAGGAGTTCAGCTTTGCCGCCAGCCACCGCGCCATTTCCGCGTTCTCGTCCGGGGTCGTGCGCATAAGCGTGATGTTGGCATTGTGGACGAAGAACTGCCGGTCAGCATACCGCTCCGGCACCGTCTCACGCGGGCCGAAGTTGACCATGTCAAGCGCGCCGCAGGACCCGATCCATGGAATGCCGGTCCGCGCCAGCACGTCAAAGCGCTCCGGTCCGGCGGAACATATGCCGCCCATCAGGTGATCCGCGACCTCCGTCGTGGTGACGTCGATGATGGCTGAGACCATGCCACTGTCCCCGATGGCCTCCAGAGCTTTGCCGCCGGCCCCGTTGGCATGGAAGACGATGCAGTCGAACGCCTTGTCGAGACGTGCGCGAAGCTGCTCGACGGCTTTCGTCGTCACGCCGAACATGGACAGGGCGAGCGCCGGTCGCGCGTCGCCGGTCGTGCCGGCGTCGGCACCGACCGCCATGCCGGCAATCGCGTGCGCCGCGTTTGCCAGGATGCGCCGCGATACGGTGTTCAACCCGGCGATATCGGTCACCGGAAACATCATCGTCATGTCCGAGACGCCGACATAGCCGGATGTGTCGCCGGAAGCGACGGTCGACACCATGAGCTTGGGAACTCCCAGCGGCAGCGCACGCATAGCCGGTGTGATCAGGGACGTTCCTCCCGAGCCACCCAGCCCGACGATCCCGGCGATGTCGGTGCGCGACGCGACGAAACGGGTCAGCGCTTCGGACATCGCCATCACGGCTTTGCCGCGGTCGCCCGCCTCCAGCACGCGAGCGGCGCCCTCGGGATGGTGCGATGCCACGTCATGCGCGGGAATGTCCGCCTCGGCCGAACTCTCCGTGGTGCCGACATCGACGGTGGTGACATTGATGCCTGTCGCGCGGATCAATCTCGCAACGTAGGAAAGCTCCTCGGCCTTGGTGTCGAAGGTACCGATGACGTAGACGCGGCCGTCGGTCACCGCCGGACCTCGCGGCCGTGGATCACGTCCTCGGTGCCTTCGAAGGCAAAGCGGAACGTGTCCGAAACGGTCTGGTGCACCTCGTCCGCGTCGGCCCCGGACACGTCGTATTCGGCCCACCATTCGCCGAAGGTCTGGCCGCCCTCGGTGATCGGCTTCAGCGTCATCTCCGACACGTAGTTCTGCACGGGCAACGTCGCCTCGAGGATGCAGTAGCAGCAGCGGTATTCGCGGTCCGAAAGGGTCAGGAGCTGCTCGCGGATATGTCCGCCGTCGTGGGTGTGGAAATTGCGCACGCAGCCGATCTGATCGGAGGGCAGACCGTCCTCGATCTCGCTGCTGCTGAAGAACCGATGGTAGCGCGGCAGCGCGTTGAAATCGCGCAGCACGGCCCATGCGGCTTCGATCGGCGCGTCGATGATCGCGCTTATGTAGACTCTCGCCATGTTCTCCTCCCGGTTTGGTTCATTTCATCTTGAGTGCCTTGAAGGCTTCGATGTTGGATTTGATCGCGGTCTCGACCGGTAGGCGCTCGACGCTCGACGCGCCGTAAAAGCCGTTGCAATGCTCACTATGTTCCAGAACGAAGGACACGTCATCCGGCGTGGCGATGGGGCCGCCATGGGCGATGATGATGATCTCCTTGCGGATCTTTCGGGCGGCTTCGGCGCATTCGTCGATCAGGCGCACGGAATCCTCGAGCGTTTTCGAAGTGGTAGCGCCGATGGTGCCGCCGGTGGTGACGCCCATGTGGGGCACGATGATGTCGGCCCCGGCCTTGGCCATATCGGTCGCCTGATCCGGGTCGAAGACGTAGGGTGTCGTCAACAGGTCGATCTCCCGCGCCTGCCGGACCATGTCCACCTCGGAGGCGAAGTTGATGCCCGTCTCTTCGAGGCTGACACGGAATGTGCCGTCGATGATACCGACGGTCGGAAAATTCTGCACGCCCGAGAAACCCAGTTCCTTCAGTTCGCGCAGGAACTTGGGCATTATGACGAAGGGGTCGGTGCCGTTGACCCCGGCGATCACCGGCGTCGTCTTGCAGACGGGCAGAATCTCGAGCGCCATTTCCTTGACGATCTCGTTGGCGTTTCCATAGGCCAAGAGCCCGGCGGAAGAGGCGCGCCCCGCCATCCGGTAGCGACCGGAATTGTAGACGATGATCAGGTCGATCCCGCCGGCCTCTTCGCTCTTGGCCGAAATGCCAGTGCCCGCGCCGCCGCCCACGATGGGCACCCCGTCCGCGATCTGCCTGTTCAGGCGCTCCAGGATCTTGGAGCGGTCAATTCGTGCCATGTTCAGTTGTCCTTTTCTTCATGTGAAACCTTGGCAGAGCGGCGGGCCGCAAGTGCCGCATGGAGTTCGCCCACGATCCCCCTGCGGAAGAGCAGGACGCAGCCGATGAAGATGCCGCCGACCATGATGGTCACCCATCCCCCCAGCGCATCGAAGTAGTGGTAGAGCGAAGAGATGAGCGCCGCTCCGAGCGCCGGTCCGAGAACCGAGTTCATGCCTCCCAGCAGCGTCATCAGGATCACGTCTCCGGACATGCTCCAGTGGACGTCACGGAGCGAGGCGACCTGATAGATGATCGCCTTGAGCGACCCGGCCAACCCTGCCAGCGCGGCCGAGAGAGTGAAGGCGAGAATCTTGTACCGTGCGACCGGGAAGCCCAGCGATTTCGCCCGTGGCTCGTGTTCGCGGATCGCGCGCAGCACCTCGCCGAAGGGCGAGTGCACGATGCGGTGGACAAGGGCCAACCCGGCCAGTGTCAGCACCATCACCACGAAGTAGAGCGTCAGATCGTTCCGCAGGTCGAGCACGCCCAGGAGCACCCCGCGCGGGATTTGCTGCATCCCGTCCTCGGCATGGGTCCAGGGCAGGCGCAGGAAAAGGAAGTAGACCAGTTGCGACAGCGCAAGCGTGATCATGGCCAGGTAGATCCCCGATCGTCGCGTCGCCAGTGCCCCGAAGATCGCGCCCATCAGCGCCGCGCTGGCCACCCCGGTCAGCAGCCCGATTTCCGGCGGAAGGCCCTGCTCCTTGACCATGTAACCGCAGAAATAGGCGGCGCTGCCAAAGAAGGCGGCGTGGCCGAAGGACAGGATGCCGGTGTGTCCCAGCAGGATATTGAACGCGCAGGCAAAGAGCGCCAGGCACAAGACCCGCATCACGAAGACCGGATAGATCACGTGTGGATAGAAGGGCACGAGGATCAGGGCCAGCAGAAGCGCTGCGCCCAGTACCAGGGGAAGCGCGCGGCCCATCTCAGCCCTCCTCGCGTCCGAAGAGGCCCGCAGGCCGAACCAGCAGGACAATTGCCATGATGAGGAAGACGATGATCGTCGAGGCTTCCGAGTAGAACACCTTGGTCAAACCCTCGATCACACCCAGCATCAGCCCGGTGATCGCTGCGCCCGAGACCGAGCCCAGCCCGCCGATCACCACGATCGCAAAGACGATGACCACCAGTTCGGAGCCCATCGACGGGCTGACGTTCTGGATTGGTGCCGCCAGGACACCGGCGAGCGCGGCCAACGCCACGCCGGCGCCGTATGCCAGGGTCATCAGCAGTGGCACGTTTATACCGAAAGCCTGGGTCAGTTGCGGCCGTTCGGTCGCCGCGCGCAGCTTGGCGCCCATGGAGGTCCGTTCAATCACCAGCCAGGTCGCCACACAGATCGCCACCGCCGCGGCAATCACGAAAAGCCGGTATATCGGCATGAACATGAATCCGAGGTTCACCGCTCCGCGCAGCTGGTCGGGCGCGGTATAGATCTGGCCGGAAGACCCGAAGGCAACCGTGAATCCGCCTTCGATCACCAGCACCATGCCGAAGGTCAGGAGCAGACCGTAGATCGGGTCGAGCCCGTAGATGCGTCGCAACAGGAGCCTTTCGGCGACGATCCCCAGCAGGCCCACGATGAGAGGCACGATGAAGATCGCGCCCCAATAGCCGATCCCGAGGGTGTCGAGCAGCAGGAACGACAGGAACGCGCCCATCATGAAAAATGCGCCGTGGGCGAAGTTCACGACCTTGACGATGCCGAAGATGATGGCGAGGCCGAGGCTCAGGACGGCATAGAAGGCGCCGTTGACGATCCCGAGCATGATCTGCCCTGTCAGCGCGACAATCGGCACGCCGAAAACCTCGAACATTGGACCTCCCCCTCGACCGCCCCGTGTCCGCGCCATCGGGCGCGCCTTGCTTTTACTGTTACCCACTTTACTGTCGCTGCAAATGCCAAAACAATGGTCGCCATGCACGACAAACTATCCGAAACCCACATTGTCGGCGAGGACACGCACCAGCAAATCGTGCGCGCCGAAGACTGTCCGCTGCTGGCGCACCGGCTGCTTTCGCACGTGGGCGTCGGCGATGCCGCGCCGCCTTATCAGGTTGTCCGGACGAACCTCAGCGGGGCGTACCTGCACGCCTGCCTGGGCGGCGAGGGGCGTATGTTGCTGGATGGCCGCTGGCGACCGCACCGGGCGGGCATGGTGACGCTCGCCCCGGCCCATGTGCTGCACGCCTTTCACGCCGTGCAGGGCAAGCGCTGGCAATATTGCTGGGTCCGCTACATGCCTCAGTCCCGCCGGTCGGCGATCGGGGGGATGACGCCGCTGGTGACGCGGGTGGACCCCAAGCCGCTGTCCGACGCGATCCAGGGGCTGTACCACGAGGTGAACAGCGGCGGCGACATCGCGGCCTCGGCGCTGTGGATCGACCTGATCGAGCATTACGTGAAACGCTACACCGAGCCGCTGCGCAACGAGGAACGGCTCAGCAGGCTCTGGGCCGAGGTTACGGAAGACCTGGGCCATCCCTGGACGCTCGACCAGCTTGCCGCGATCGTCGGTATCAGCGGAGAGCATCTGCGCCGTCTGTGCCAGACCCGGCTGGGCCGCAGCCCGATGCAGCAGCTGACCTACCTGCGGGTGCAGCAGGCAGCCCAGGTGCTGGCAACGACCGACAAGCGGGTCGAGGACGTGGCCTTCGAGGTCGGCTACCAGAACGCCTTTGCCTTCTCGAACACCTTCAAGCGGATGACCGGGTTCCGGCCCTCGCGGTTCCAGCGTCGCCGCAAGCCACCCGTGGCGAAGGGCGCCTGAGCGCGCTCAGGCGCTGAGGCGGGCGCTGATCCGGTCGAAGTCGCTCAGCAGCGTGGCGTTGTCGAAGGTTTCGGCCACGTGCCCGCGGTCGATGACATAGTGCCTGTCGGCCACGGTCGAGGCGAAGCGCACGTTCTGCTCGACCATCAGGATCGTGTACCCGCGGGCCTTGAGGTCCGCGATGGCGGCGCCGATCTGCTGGACCACCACGGGGGCAAGCCCCTCGGTGGGCTCGTCCAGCAGCAGCAGCCGGGCGCCTGTCCGCAGGATGCGGCCGATGGCGAGCATCTGCTGTTCGCCCCCCGACAGCTTGGTGCCGGGGCTGCCCATCCGGTCCTTCAGGCCCGGGAACAGGTCCAGGATCTCGGCCACGCTCATCCCGCCCTCGGCCACGATGGCGGGCAGCACGAGGTTCTCTTCGGCGGTGAGGCTGGCGTAGATGCCGCGATCCTCTGGGCAGAAGGCCACGCCGGTGCGCGCAATGCGGTGCGAGGGCAGGGCGGTGGTCTCGGTTCCGTTGATCACGATGGAACCGGCCCGGCGCGACACCATGCCGACGATGGATCGCAGGGTCGTGGTCTTGCCCGCGCCGTTGCGGCCGAGCATGGTGATCAGCTCGCCGGCGCGCACGGTAAGGGCGATGTCGTGCAGCGCCTGGCTGGGCCCGTACCATGCCTGCAGCTTCGAGATGTCCAGAACGGTGCGCGTCGTGGTCTGTGATGTCGCCTCAGACATGGCTGCCCCCAAGATAGGCTTCGATCACCTCCTCGTTGGCGGCGACGCTGGCGTAGTCGCCCTGGGCGAGGATACGGCCCCGTGCAAGCACGGTCACCTCGTCGCAGATCTCGGAGACGATGCCGAGGTTGTGCTCGACCATCAGGACCGAGCGGCCCTGTGCGGCATCGTGGATCAGGCGCGTGATGCGGGCAACGTCCTCGATCCCCATCCCGGCAGTTGGCTCGTCCAGCAGGATGACCTCGGGGTCCAGCGCCAGGGTCGTGGCGATCTCGAGCGCGCGTCGATGACCGTAGGAGAGATCCCCCGCGGCGACCTTTGCCAGGTGGGCGATGCCGACGCTGTCGAGATGCTCCGTCGCTGCATCGCTGTTGGCTGAAAGGGCGGACTTGCGGGTCCAGAAGTCATAGGACTCACCGCGTCGGCGCTGCAGGGCCAGCATGACATTCTCGAGCGCCGTCATGGAGTTGAACACCGCCGAGATCTGGAACGACCGCACAAGCCCCATCCGCGCGATGGAGCCGGGGTCGAGCGTGGTGATGTCGCGGCCGTTGAACCGGATCGTGCCCGATGTGGGCGTGAGAAACTTTGTCAGCAGGTTGAAGCAGGTCGTCTTGCCCGCACCATTGGGGCCGATCAGCGCGTGAATGCTGCCCCGGCGCAGCGCAAGGTCGACGCCGCCGACGGCGGTGAAGGCGCCGAAGCTCTTTGTGAGGCCCTGGGCCTCCAGCACGTTGGCGGTCATTTGAAAGTCTCGCAGGGGGGTGTGGAAAGCCGGGCCGCGCGGTTGCGGCCCGGCGTTGCTCAGGGACCCGTGGTCAGCCCTCTTCGCCCGTAACCAGGTAGCAGGTGCTCTGGTCCAGCGGACGGAAGGCGTCCTCGGCGGGGA
>Ga0208330_1000785_pt1 | contig 12225 bp, 12 predicted proteins | sample DeeseametaMP1896_FD_184180 | JGI IMG/M metagenome (GOLD analysis project Ga0208330, IMG submission 184180) | Marine microbial communities from the Deep Pacific Ocean - MP1896 (SPAdes) | ecosystem: Environmental > Aquatic > Marine > Oceanic | place: East of Hawaii, North Pacific Ocean | collected...
GCTGCTGTCCGACCGCGACCTGGCCCCGCGCCTGCCGAACCTGCGCCGCCGCGCTCCAGTGACCAAGCGGCGGCAGCTGTTCTTCTGGGCTATCGCCGCCGTCGCTTCCGTCGCGCTCATCATCGGCGTGCTGGTGCCGCGCCTGGCCGATCAGCTGGCGGTCTTCATCCCGCCCGAAGGCGAGCGGGCCCTGGGCGAGGTCACGCTGGAGCAGATCCGGTCCGCGCTCGACCAGACCGGCATGGCGCCGGTGCCGCTTTGCGAGGCGCCGGAGGGTGTTGCAGCGCTGAACGCCATGACCGACCGGCTGACCGACGGCCAGACAATGCCGCTCGAGATCACGGTGAGCGTACTGGACCACGAGATGGTCAACGCCTTCGCCCTGCCCGGCGGGCAGGTGGTGCTGTTTCGTGGGTTGATCGAAACGGCGGAGACCCCCGAAGAGGTCGCCGCCGTGCTGGCGCACGAACTGGGCCACGTGGTCAGCCGCGATCCGACCCGCCACGCCCTGCGCTCTGCCGGGTCCATCGGCGTGCTGGGGCTGCTCTTCGGAGATTTCGCCGGGGGTGCGGTGGTGCTCTTCCTTGCCGAACGGCTGATCGACGCGCAGTACACGCAAGCCGCCGAGGCCGGCGCCGACGCCTTCGCCCACGACCTGCTGCTGGCCGCCGATGTCGCGCCCGGCGCGCTGGCCGAGATGTTCCGGCGGATGCGCGAACTCGGCGGCGAACCCGAGGGGCTGGTGGCGCACTTCCTGTCGCATCCCGCGCTCGGCGACCGCATCGAGGCCGCCCGCGAAGCGACGCCCGAGGACTTCACCCCCACGCCGTTGCTGGACGACGGCGGGTGGTCCGCGCTGCAAACGATCTGCGACGATTAGGGGGGATGGGCGCCGCGCGACTCGGGCTTATCTGTCATAGGGAAGCTGCCGGAATCGGCAAAACGCGGCGTCGGAAGGCGATAACGTGACGATTTTGCCCTGTTTCCCCGGCGCGGCAAGCGGTATCACCGCGAGGAACGTGTCAAAGCCGCACCTTGCGTGCGGCCGAACAGCCAAGGGAGATTTCTGCCGATGAAGGTATTGGTGCCTGTCAAACGCGTGATCGATTACAACGTGAAGGTTCGCGTCAAGGCGGACGGAAGCGGCGTCGATCTTGCCAACGTGAAGATGTCGATGAACCCGTTCGACGAGATCGCCGTCGAAGAGGCGATCCGCCTGAAAGAGGCCGGCAAGGCTGATGAAGTGATCGCCGTCTCAATCGGCGTCAAGCAGAGCCAGGAAACCCTGCGCACCGCGCTCGCCATGGGCGCAGACCGCGCCATCCTGGTGACCGCCGCCGACGACGTGCACACCGACATCGAACCGCTCTCGGTGGCCAAGATCCTTGCCGCCATCGTCAAGGAAGAAGAGCCGGGCCTCGTCCTCTGCGGCAAGCAGGCGATCGACAACGACATGAACGCAACCGGCCAGATGCTGGCGGCGCTGCTGGGCTGGAGCCAGGCGATGTATGCCAACAAGATCGACGTCGAGGGTGACCATGCCGTGGTCAGCCGCGAGGTCGACGGCGGGTTGCAGACCGTCAAGGTCAAGATGCCGGCCATCGTCTCGGCCGACCTGCGCCTCAACGAGCCGCGCTATGCCTCGCTGCCCAACATCATGAAGGCCAAGAAGAAGCCGCTCGACGAGAAGACGCCCGAGGATTACGGCGTCGACGTCAGCCCGCGGCTCGAGATCGTCAAGACCGGCGAACCCGAAGAGCGCGCCGCCGGCATCATGGTGGGCTCGGTCGACGAACTCGTGGCGAAACTCAAAGAAGCAGGAGCTGTATAATGGCCGTACTTCTGATTGCCGAAATCAACGATGGCGCGCTGGCGATGGATGCCACGGCCAAGGCCGTGACTGCCGCCAAGGCGCTGGGTGACGTGACCGTTCTGGCCTGCGGCGCCTCGGCCAAGGCCGCCGCCGACGAGGCTGCTACCATCGACGGCGTGGCAAAGGTGCTCTGCGCCGAGGACGATCTTTACGGTCACCGCCTGGCAGAGCCGGTGGCGGCGCTGATCGCGTCGCTGGCGGGCGACTACAGCCACATCTGCGCGCCCGCGACCACGGATGCCAAGAACATCCTGCCGCGCGCCGCCGCCCTGCTGGACGTGATGATCCTGACCGACGTGACCGCCGTGGTCGACGCCGACACCTTCGAGCGCCCGATCTACGCCGGCAACGCCATCCAGACGGTAAAGTCGAAGGATGAAAAGAAGGTTATCACCTTCCGCACCTCGACCTTCGACGCGGCCGGCACCGGTGGATCGGCCTCGGTCGAGGCGATCTCGGCAGCCGACAACCCGGGCCTCTCGGAATGGGTGTCCGACAAGGTCGCGGAATCCGACCGCCCCGAGCTGACCTCTGCCGGCATCGTCGTCTCGGGTGGCCGTGGCGTCGGGTCCGAGGACGACTTCGCTCTGATCGAGAAACTGGCCGACAAGCTGGGCGCCGCCGTCGGCGCCTCGCGCGCGGCGGTCGATTCGGGCTATGCGCCGAACGACTGGCAGGTCGGCCAGACCGGCAAGGTCGTGGCGCCCGAGCTTTACATCGCCGTCGGCATCTCGGGGGCGATCCAGCACCTCGCGGGGATGAAGGACAGCAAGATCATCGTCGCGATCAACAAGGACGAAGAGGCGCCGATCTTCCAGGTCGCGGATTACGGTCTGGTCGCCGATCTCTTCACCGCGGTGCCGGAACTGACCGAGAAGCTCGGCTGATCCCGACGCACAGGACAGGACACGAAAGGCCCGCCCCACGGCGGGCCTTTGACGTTTCGGCACCCCGCCGCCCGTCCTGAAAATGTGACTGGCCCTTGGACTGCCGCCGGCCTAAATCTGGATCAACTCACAGGAGATCCCATGCGCTGGCTGCCCCTCGTTCTTTTCGTCGCTCTTGCTGCCTGCGAGGCGGCCCCGGTCGCACGGCCTTTGCCGGTTCCGGAACGGACACAGCAGACGCCCCAGACCCAGTCCGGCAACTCCAGTCAGGCCGAACTGCGCCAGCGCGCCGATCGCGCGGCACGAAACTTTGTCGAGGTCGTGGAGACGGTCGAACCTGTCGCCGAACGCGAATGTCGCCGCGTGGCGCCACGTATGAACTGCGACTTCCTGATCGTCGTCGACGACCGCCCGGGCCAGCCGCCCAACGCTTTCCAGACCGTCGCCCGGAACGGCCAGCCGCTGCTGGCCTTCAACCTCGGGCTTATCGCCTCGGTCGAGAATGCCGACGAACTGGCCTTTGTCATGGGGCACGAGGCGTCGCATCACATCATGGGGCATCTCGGGCGGATGCAGCAGAACGCCGCCGTGGGCGCGGTGATCTTTTCCGGTCTCGCCTCCATGTCCGGCGCCAGCGCCGCCAATGTCCGCACCGCCGAGGAATTCGGCGCCGCAGTGGGCGCGCGGACCTATTCCAAGGATTTCGAACTCGAAGCCGACCGGCTGGGCACGATCATCACAAAGCGCGCGGGCTACGATCCGATCCGGGGCGCGCGGTTCTTCACCCGCATCCCCGATCCCGGCAACCGCTTCCTGGGCACCCATCCGCCCAATGCCGCGCGGATCGATATCGTCCGCCGCACCGCCAGCCAGATTTGACCTGCATCAAGGCGCAGCCTCGCCGCAAGTGGCAGTCTCGTGTCCAGGCATGGGATGCAAGGAGGCTGCGATGCTTGGACGGACAACCCTGAAACGCCACGCGATCCTGGTGGACCGCATGGCAGCGCAGGCCGGAATCGACCTGCAGGAGGCCGCGATGCGCGGACGCATCACGATCGCGGAAATCGAGGACGCGGTCTTGCGCTGTACCGGTTGCGCCCAGCCCTGCGCCTGCGAAAGCATGCTGGACAGGATGGACCTGCCGGCGGGCCAGGTGCCGGACTTCTGCCGCAACTCCGAGGTCTTTTCCGAATTGCGCAAGTGAGCGCGGCTGCCCGACCGCAGCACGAACGTGCCGCGGTTCAGCGCCGTCAATAGAAATCGAAAACGGCGGCCCGCTCTGACGCGCGCTGCCGTTTTAACAGGACAGGCATGCCGTCCAGCAAAGCCGATGCCGCAGCCCGCGCTCGGATCAGCGCGTGCGCAGATTCTTCGCCGATTCCTTGATCTCGGAATATTGCCCGGAGGGGCGGAAGCGCCAGAGGTAATCGGGCAGCACCGCCTCCATCGACACCGGCGAGATGCCGAGATCGGTGAACCCCTTGGCATCCGGGGCGACCACGTTGTCGCGGCGCAGGTTCGCGACCTGGTCGCGGGTGATCTGCGCGCTGACCAGCCCAAACGTCAGGGTCTGCCCCAGTTCCATCAGCCGCGCCAGGATGCCCGCCGCCCAGAACGGGATGTTCACCACCAGCCGCCGGCGGCGAATGACGCCCAGCATCTCGACCATCAGCTCGCGGAAGGTATGAACGTCCGGTCCGCCCAGCTCGTAGATGCCCGGCTTTGCCTGACCCAGCACGCCCATCACGGCGGCGCGGGCCACGTCGTCCACATAGACCGGCTGGAACCGCGTCTTCGCACCGACCACCGGCAACAGCGGCCCAAGACGGGCCATCGCCGCGAAACGGTTGAAGAATTCGTCCTCAGGCCCGAAGATGATCGACGGGCGCAGGATCACGGCACCGGGGAAATGGTCAAGCACCGCCTTTTCGCCCGCCGCCTTGGTCTGCGCGTATTCGCTTGCAGACTCCGCATCGGCCCCGATGGCCGAGATCTGCACCAGCTGTTCGACGCCGTTCTCGGCCGCGAGCCGCGCCACGCGTGCGGCGCCGTCCCTCTGCACGGCCTCGAAACTGTTCTTGCCGCTTTCGGCCAGGATGCCGACGCAGTTCACCACCGCGTCCGCGCCCTGCATCACCGCCGCCACCGAGGCGTCGTCGCGGATGTTGCACAGCACCGGCTCGACCTGGCCCACCACGCCGTAGGGGCGCACGAAGATGGCGTCGTTGGGCCGGCGCACCGCCACCCGCACCCGCCAGCCTTGCTTTGCCATGCGGCGCGCGATGTAGCGCCCGACGAAGCCGGAGCCGCCGTAGATCGTGACGAGTTTGGCCATCGGAATTCTCCTTCACACGCGCGTTGCACCGATACCTACCCAGCCCCGGCGCGAGTCACAAGAGAGGCGATGCGCCGCGCCGTCGCAGGCAGAACAGAATGCCCGAAAAAAGCCCGTTGACACCGCCCGGCCGCAGCATTAAACGCGCCGCACGACACCTGCCCAGGTGGCGGAATGGTAGACGCGCTGGCTTCAGGTGCCAGTGGCCGCAAGGCCGTGGAGGTTCGAGTCCTCTCCTGGGCACCATTCGTCAACCCCAAAATCCAAGTATGCTTGGTTTTCAGGGGTTCTCGACGAGGATACCCCGAAAACTGCCCCACAATCCGCCCCACAGGGCGTCCGTAGTTCAGCTGACCAGATCACATTCTTCGTGCTGCGCGCGCGAGGTCGTGCAGCCGCGCCGCATACCACCGAAGCCCTGCATCGACCTGATTGCGTCGACCGGCATCGACGGGAAGCGGGTGGCAGTCCTCGCCCTGCAACGAGAGCAGCGTGTCGACGGCCTCTTCGAGGGTCATTGCGAGCTCGGAAGCCGTTTCCGAGGGCGAGAAACAGGCTTCGATCGCGCGACGGAACGCAGGTCCGTGTGTGCTCGGGAATCGACGGAGTAGGTCGTCGAGGCCGGGTCCGTGCCGATCGAGGAAGCTCCGCGTCATGCGGTGCGCTGTCCATTCAGGGACGCCGGTTTTCCGGTTTATGTGGATGACTTGCTGATTACCCATGGAGGTCCTCCTTTGCCGGGGACCGGCGGCACCATGCCGCCGCGGAAAATCCACCGGCCGTCGTGTCAAGAACCGCCGCGCAGGAGGACGCGGCGGCTTGGATCGGAGACGAAGGGACGCCGTCTCGGATCCGTTTCGACATGCCCGGATGTTCCGGTCCGTTAGCGGCATGTCGAATTCTGAGTTCTTGTTGTCTTGGCTCCGCAAAGCTGCTCTCGGGAGCGGCCTCCGAACAAAGGCCGATCACGACAGCAGCGCAGGCCCATGGGGCTACTTGCCCCTGGCAAGACCGCCCTTCTGGAACTCCATGATCGCGGACAGTCGCTCATGGGCCGACAGACGGGCCTCAAACACCACCGTTCCCGGAGAAGATCTCGAAAACCCCTTCAGCGATGTCGCATACCCAAGGGACCTCAGGGCAAAGCCGGCCGTCCTGATGATGGGAGCCTCGTCGAACTCGACATAACGTTCTGCGAGCCTTGGCTCGAGGACGATCAATTTTCCTTCGACAAGGAAAGCCACTGCCACGAGGCTGTAGATGGGGGCGTTGCGGTGGATGTGTCGACACCATGCCGCAGTCCGACCGAGATCCGCGGCGATCGCGGGCTTCCGGAAGATCAATTCAGGTTCAAAGTCCATCTTTCGTCCTCCAGTGTCGACGGCTCTCGCGCAGAAGAGCCGTCGACACTGGAGGACGATTTTCGCCTCGATCATCGCGTCCAGTTACAATCTCTCCCAAAATAGTGGGTATGGTAGAATTCAACCGCTCTGAAGGTTAACGATTTCCGAGGCTTGGCTTGCTGCGCAGTCAGCAAGAACGGGTTTGGGGACGTCACGTTCATCCATTCGACGCCGCCCATTCAGTGGCTCAGGTCCCCGCATCCGGGTTCAGCCAGCAGATGGCCGGGGTCACATGCACGGTGGCACGGGGCGATCCGGCATCTGAACGGGGCGACCTGCATTTTGGACGGGGTCCATTGGGGACCAATTGCTCTGAGTAACCTCGACCTGGAGCCCCCATGCCCATAAATGATACCTATGTCGTCCCCGCGCCCGTCGTGAATTTCCTGTGCGAACACGAGCGCAGCTTTTTGGCCCTTCGCCTGGTCCATGGCCTGCTCTACGTTCTCGACACTGCGCTCAGAGGCAAAATGGCACTTGTGCCTGCGCACTTCTCCAAGCAACACAGCGTGCGGACGAGCACGCTCGCCGCAGCCGTTGGCCCGGAGAAGGCCACGGACAACCGATGGGTGCACGCGGCGTGCCTCGAGCTCGCCGACCAGAACATCCTGAAGAACCCGACCGTTCAGGGACGGGTGTTCCGGTTCGAACTCGGCAAGAAATTCTCCGCGACATTTTCGATGCCGACGACGGCATTCGCGGTCATGCGCACCGATCAGATCCGGCAATGCCGCACCCTGCATGACCTGATTTTTCTCTCGCTGACGTGTCTTCACGGCGGCAAGGATCGCCCCCGGTTCCTGCTTCCACGTATTCCTATGCGTCTCAAGCCTGAGTCGTCTCCAAGCTCACTGCTCCCGCAGGAGCCACCAGTGCAGGACCCGTGGCGCGTGCCGTGGTGCAAGTCCAGCCGCTCCTGGGTGAACGCAGCAATCCGGACGAGCCAGATACTCGACCATGGCTACCTGATCGCACCGCGCCAGGACATGATCGACGACTTCGTGTCCGAGGTTGCGGTCAAAATCCAGACCACGAAGACGACGTGGGAGCGCGGCAAGCTCTACAAATTTCCGCCCGGCACGCGGAGCGTTGTCCAGATACCCATCGCAGGGAGCAAGACAACGCTCAACGCTGAGACCCTTCAATACAAGTGGCACCAGACCGTGATCCAGTAGCACGTGAGAAATCGGCGCCGGTGCATTTCCGTGTGCCGGCGATCGAAGCCAAATCCTCTTCAGACCGCAACATCTGGAGAAGACAATGATCGCCCCCGCACCTCACCTGCCTGACAACCTGGCCCAGAAGCTGATCGCTGCCGCCAGGTCATTTCAGCGGGACTACGACACAATCACCCTCGCCGAAGCGCGTCGACTGCTCGGCCGCCATGACTTCCGAGTGCCTGTCCTGTGCTCCCTTGCCTTTCATGGGAACGGCAATCTGAAACAGGTCAACGTGCGTGAAAACCTGAAGTGCAAGGTGCCGTCCCCAAGGCAATTCGCCTCCTTCATCAGGATCTTTGCCACTCCCGATCAAGGCGCAAACGACCTTCGTTCAGGCTGCTTTCGCTGGATCGCGGAGGATTCTACCAAAAGGTTCTTAACCGAGGGGCGCCATCAGGCATTCCAGTTGTCCGAGGAGGAGATCGAGACCCTTCTCCGCAGGATCCCGGAGTATGCACCCCATAAGGCCGTGGACTTCGAGGACGTATCCTTGCTCGCGATCCGGCGGATCGTCGAAACGGAGCATGAGCTGCGCCGCGGCGAGAGCAACCACGCCCGTCTCATTCGTCACGCGCAGACGATGCCGCGCGGCTTCTTGGCCGAGCTGGAGGACGAGCGCGTGGCCGCACGGTCTCAGTGGGACGAGGATATCGCGAAGGGATACACACCCTTCATTCCCTTCGCATACCGGAGCTGGCCTGAGGAGGAGGGTATCGTTCTTGCCTACCGGGAGCGGACCTATGAGGCCACTTTCCGGTGATTTTTTTGGCGCGCAAGGTGGCACTCCTGGGCGTTCAGTCAGATCTCAAGCGCTGGCGGACGCGCGCCTTGCGCATGACATGGATTGCCTTGTTGAAGGGAGTATTCGAGACCTCACGCACGTAGGTTTCCGGATCGATCTCGATATCCTCTCCGGCGGGCATTTCCATCTCTTCGCCGCTCTGCGCCATGGCGATGACCTCTTCGTACCCACTCCGCGGGGAGGAGATGTGCACCGCCTCCTGCGCGGCCTCTTGTGCCTCCTGTTCCGTCTTCGCTTCGGCGATCCCGCGCTTCTCCGCCGCGGCCTCAACCTTGCGCGCGGCCTCCCTCTCTGCCGCGATCCGCTCAGAGTCCTCGATCCGCGCCCGCTCCCGTTCAAGAGCGCGGCGCTGCTCCCAGGCCATCCAGATTTCAAAGTTATGCTCTTGGATCGTTTTCCGTGCCTTCACGCGACCAGCGTAGTGAGGCGCGGCACCGTGGCTTGCCTTCGGCCCGACGTGCGGCTGTGCGACAAGGCCGTCCGGCGCGTGGCCTGCGGCTGCCATCGCTCCGTAGGATCGGAGGTCAACGCGCGCCTTCGATCCCGCTCGCTTCAACGCGGCGTTCGTCCTGAACTCCCATTCATCTCGCATATCCTGGACCGCTTCCGGGCCCGTCCTGACATGATCGAGACACCGGATCTTGTCGGTGAAAGCGCCGGTGTCGCGATCTTTTCGCCGATTGGAGGTCAGGATGTGGGCATGGAAATTCAGATTGGTGCGCGCCGGGTCCGAGAGGATTCCGAGATACTCTTCCCGGCCCATACTCCCTTGGCGATAGAGACGTTCGACGCGCCGACCGTCGTCACGGTCGTGAAACCTCGGTGCATGAATGACCCATTGGGCAGCCAGCCCATACCGATCGACCAGATTGCAGCAGAATCCATGGACAACCCGGCGCATCTCGTCGAGCGGCAGCTCGACGGGAAGTGCCACCCGGATTTCCCGGGCCACCCGGGAATTCTTGCGGGTCTCGGAGCGCTCGACCGCGTTCCAGAGGCGCTCAAGCCCACCGGCCCAGTTGACCGTCCCCTGCTCGAGAAGACCGCCACAGCGGGCGTATGAGAAGGTCTGACCTGTCCGCTTATCGTGCAGGCGGCAGCGCGCGATGTAGGCGGCTCGGGCGACGGCACCAGCGGTCTTCCCACGGGTCAGTGGCGAGATGGAAAAGTGACATGCAGCGTGTTTCATGCTGAGGGAGATCAGGCCCCGGCCAGGATCTCGCTACGAAAAAAGCCCGCTGCAGGCGCGCCGCAAAGGAACTTTGCGTAATTGCGCCTTCCGAGCCCTCAGCTCGTCAGGTTGGGAAACCAACGCAATCTGTCCTGGTCGCGAAAAACCTGGAGCGAAGCGCCGGCCCGGGCACGACATCCCCCTTCCAGATCCACGATGAAAGGAACCAGGGGATGTCGCGAAACCGAAAGATGATAGAAGCGCTGGACCGCGAGATCGAGCAGAAGAAGGCCCGCCGGTCCGACCTGATGCAGAAAGCGAAGGAGCAAGAGCGGCGCGCCGATACCCGCAGGAAAATCATCTACGGCGGGGCCTTCCTCGCGCTGGTCGCCACGCTGCCACCCGAGAAACAGGAACGCACGATGGCGGCGGTCAAGAAATTGATCACGAACAAGAAGGACCGGGAGTTCCTGGGGCTGCCGCCACTCGACAGCAGACCCTGAGCCCCAATACCCTCAGAACAGTTCGGCGACCTCCTGCATCCTTGCCGCATCGTATTCTGCGCTGGTCTCGGAGAAATGCGGCGCCGTCAGGCCGAAGGCGATTGTCGTAGCCTGTTCCTCGGTCAGCGGAGTCATCTCGAACCCGATGACCACCGGCGTCTCGCCCAATATGCCGTCCGACCGAAGATCGACGAAGAGGGTCCCTTGGCATCCGTCATCGACCATCACGATGTCATCGCATCCGAACCAGAAGGGATACTCCATCGCTTCGAACACGCGTTCGTCCAGGTCGACGGAATACCCCAGGTCAGTCTCCGCCCTGTTATCCGTTCGCACCCATAAGGTTGGCAATGCGTCCGAATCTCCCTCCAGTGGCGCACTGATCGTAATCCGCGCGACATCGACGTGGACGCGCCTCAGTTCGCTGTTGGCCGATTCTCCCATGGGGAAAGGCTCGTAGATGTCGAAGAAACCCTCTGCCGTCATTGGCGTGAAGGCGGCAGTGTCCAGCCGGTTGGCGGTCTCGGACACCTCGGCGACGATCTTGTTCATGTTCTCGTGGAACCGGTCCCCACGTGTTTCGATCGCGGCGCGCAGACCTTCGAAATAGATGGTACTGTCCGTCTGGCATTCTTCGCGGCCCTGCTCGTCCAGCGCCCCGATGCGGGCCATCGCCTGGCATGCATCCGACCGCGGTCCAGCCAGATCCACCGGCGGGTTGTTCTCGATGTAGCTTGAATATCCCAGCCATCCCAGGCCGCCGATCAAAGCGATACCCGACATGTATTCGAAGATGGTCCACGCTTTGCCCAAGAATGCCTCCTTGCGATATCGCCGGCCCGGATTGCCCGGAAAACAGGTCGCAGGGCTGAGTGCAATCGGGTTTTCCTTTCGGTTGCGGCATGTCCGGAGCCGCTTTCCATTGACGGGTCAGTCCCTTAATCTGCCGACGACAAGCCGGGCCGCGAAGATCCGGTGGGAAGAATGAGGGACGGGCATGCCGCTTCTGCATTGGTTGACGAGGGATGAGGATCTGCGGGCGGCGGATCGCGTGCCGTATCGGCTGCTCGACGAGGTGCCCGACCTGAGTGCCGGAGAGGGCGACGAGGGGCTGCTGGTGCAGGGAGATAACCTCGAGGCGCTGAAGGCGCTACTGCCGTTCTACGCGGGACGGGTGAAGTGCATCTACATCGACCCGCCCTACAACACCCGGTCGGCCTTCGAGCACTACGACGACAGCCTCGAGCATGCGAAGTGGCTGGCGATGATCGTGCCCCGCCTGATGCTGCTGCGCGAGTTCCTGAGCGAGGACGGCTCGATCTGGGTGTCGATCGACGACAACGAGGGGCATTACCTCAAGGTCGTCATGGACGAGATATTCGGGCGGCGGAATTTCATCGCAAATGTCCTATGGCAAAAAGTCTTCTCTCCGAAGAACTCGGCGCGGCACTTTTCCGACGATCATGACCACATTCTTGTATTCGCGAAGAACGCAGATTCATGGGTGCCGAATCCGATGCCGCGGTCAGAACGCTTGAACAAAGGATACAAGAATCCAGACAACGACCCACGGGGGCCATGGACATCGGGCGACGTCTCGGCCCGCAACTTCTACGGGGCTGGGACCTATCCGATAACCTGCCCGAGCGGTCGAGTGATTTCCGGTCCACCCAACGGAATGTATTGGAGGGTCTCTGAGGAAAGGTTCAAGGAAATGGATGCCGACAACCGCATATGGTGGGGAAAGGACGGCAACAACACTCCCCGGATCAAGAGGTTTCTTTCCGAGGTGAAACAAGGCGTCGTCCCGCAGACCATGTGGTTCAACACCGATGTTGGGAATACTCAGGAGGCGAAGAAGGAAGTCGTCGCGATTTTCGGAGACGTGAACTTCATGACTCCGAAGCCTGAGCGCCTCTTGCAACGCCTTCTTAACATCGCCACCAACCCTGGCGACCTCGTTCTCGACAGCTTTTTGGGCTCCGGCACCACGGCGGCCGTGGCGCACAAGATGGGCCGCCGGTGGATCGG
>Ga0208330_1000787_pt1 | contig 12177 bp, 11 predicted proteins | sample DeeseametaMP1896_FD_184180 | JGI IMG/M metagenome (GOLD analysis project Ga0208330, IMG submission 184180) | Marine microbial communities from the Deep Pacific Ocean - MP1896 (SPAdes) | ecosystem: Environmental > Aquatic > Marine > Oceanic | place: East of Hawaii, North Pacific Ocean | collected...
CGCAGGGCCGGTCAGCGCAGGGCCGGTCAGCGCAGGGCCGGTCAGCGCAGGGCCGGTCAGCGCAGGGCCGGTCAGCGCAGGGCCGGTCAGCGCAGGGCCAGCCCACCGCCGTACGCCTCGGCGACGGCGGTGAGGCGTGCCCGGGTGATGTCGGCGACCGTGGCGAGGCCCGCGGCGGCCGCGGGTGAGCCGGGCGGCACGGGCTCGGGGTGGTTGATCGACAGGCAGGTACGCCGCCCACCGTCCTCGGCGTTGAGCATCGCCACCGCGTGCCCCGTGGTGCCACTACCGGCGAACGGGTCGAGCACCCGGGCATCGTCGGGGTAGGTGCCGAGGACGCGGCGCAGCAGCCCGGTGGGCTTGGGCGAGGCGAACACCGGCCCGACCAGCGCCTTGAGCTCGGCGACGGCGGTGTCCGTGGAGCCGACCTCCTCGGCCAGCCAGACGGTGCGCAGCTTCTTGCGGCGCCCGGCGTGCAGCCAGTCGCGCTGGTAGACGTCGACCCGCTCACCGGCGCGCCCCTTCACCACCCGACAGACCAGGTCGTCAGGGCGCTCGTCGACGCGCGGCGCACTCCACCGCCAGACCGCCGGGGTGCCGTCGCCGAAGACCGGCTCGATCTCCTGCGCAGCCCCGAAGGGATGCGTCGCGACCCGACCGGTCACCGGGTCGCCCCAGAGCGGGAAGTGCAGGGTCCGCGCCGTGGTGGGGTTGAACTTCTTGTTGGTGTTGCGCAGCGGCAGCAGTCGGAAGGCGCGGCCGCTCGCCTCGTCGTGGTGCGGGAAGTCGGCGGGGTCGACCGTGTCGGGGGTCGAGGCGTCGAGCGCGCAGGCCGAGCGGTCGACGGCGTACACCAGGAGGTACTCGTGGCTGGTGGCGAAGCCGGGCCCGAGCTGGCGCCCCTTGGGGTTGAGGTTGACCACGACCTGCGCGAGGAACTGCTCCTCGCCGAAGACCTCGTCGAGCAGCAGCCGCAGCCGCGCGACCTCGTGGTCGTCGATGCTGACGAAGACCGCGCCGGTCGGCGCGAGCACCGCACGCACGGCCTCCAGTCGTGGCCGAAGAGCCGCGAGCCACTCCTCGTGCGAGGCCGTGCGGTCGCGGTAGGTCAGCGCGCTGCCGGTGTTGTAGGGCGGGTCGAGGTAGGCCACGTCGAAGCGCGCACCCTCCGCGGCGAGCTCGGCGAGCACCACGAGGTTGTCCCCCACGGCCAGGGAGTTCCAGGTGCCCACGCAGAGAAGGTACGCCGCCGGCGACCCGGTCCGCGGCAGCCCGTGACCTGTGACGACCGTCTCTCGTTGTCCCCGGCAACCGAACCTCCGAGGAGCAAACCCCGTGCGTCGTACCACCCGAGCCAGCCGTGTCACCCGAGCCGCCGTCGCGACCGCCCTGGCGGCCGCGCTGGGGCTGACGACGCTCGGCGTCACCAACGCGACCACCGCGGAAGCACGCACCAGCACACCTGGTGCCCTGGTGACCGACGGATGCCTGCAGAGCGTGCCGGAACCCGGTGAGACGGAGCCGGTGGACATCTGCTGGACGCTCTTCCAGCCCGCGGGCGCCACCCCGGAACGGCCGGTGCCGCTGGTCTTCCAGTCCCACGGGTGGGGCGGCTCGCGGTGGACCGAGTCGGGGCAGGCACTGAGGTTCACCCGGCACGGCTACGGCGTCCTCTCCTTCGACCAGCGCGGCTTCGGCGAGTCCGGCGGGCACGCCCACGTCGAGAACCCCGACCTCGAGGGCCACGACGTCCGGGCCCTGGTGAAGCTGGTCAGCGAGCTTCCGTGGGTGATCCAGGACCGCAAGGGCGACCCGCGGATCGGCGCCATCGGTGGGTCGTACGGCGGTGGCTACCAGTTCCTCATGGCCTTCGAGGAGATCCGGGCGACCGGTCGGCAGGTCGTCGACGCCCTGGTCCCGCAGATCACCTGGCACGACCTCGAGGAGAGTCTGGCTCCCGAGGGGGTCGTGCGCACCGAGTGGGCTGCGGCGCTCTCCGCGGGCTCGCTGCCCAGCGACGCGCTCCCGCCGAACGTCTACAAGGCCCTCGTCGAGGGCGCCGCGACCGGCACCTGGCCGGACGGCTCGGTGCCGGGCACCGAGGACATGGTCGAGTTCATGGAGAAGAACGGCCCGAAGTGGCAGGTCGCCCAGGGCGCGAGGCTGGACGTGCCGGTGCTGATCGGCCAGGGCACCACCGACACCCTCTTCCCGCTGGAGCAGGCGCTGACCAACTGGAAGGTGGCGCTGACGCGGGAGGCACGCAAGCGCAGCATCTTCACCGCCTACAACGGCGGCCACGCCCTGCCCGCGGTGCTGCCCGCCGGCGTCAGCGTCAGCTCCGACCCCTGCGCGGAGAAGCTCTCCGGCGGCGACTTCACCGACCTGACCCTCGCCTTCCTCGACCGTGCGCTCAAGGGGGCGAAGAAGAAGGTGCGCGGCTACGGCCGCTTCCACGTCGCCACCCCGGAGTCCGGCTGTGTGACGACCCGCAGCATCAAGCGCCGGCTCGAGCTGCCGGTCGGCACCGTCGCCACGACAGCCGCCGCCGGCGCACCCATCCCCGTCGAGGTGGCCGAGGGTCCGCTCACCGTGGCGGGCGGGTCCCACCTCACGGCGCTGGCCACCACGATCGGGGCCGACGCCAGGGCGTTCTACGGCCTGGCGATCGGCACCTCGCCCGCCGACGCGACCCTGGTGCAGAACAACGTGCTGCCCTTCCGCGCCGCGCTGCCGCTCGTCGGCGAGGAGGTCCGCATCGAGCTGCCGGCCGTCGGGGTCGAGGTGCCGGAGGGGCAGTCGCTGTTCCTCCTCGCGAGCCCGATCAGCGACACCTTCGTCGGCATGAGCAGCCGGACCCCCGGCGTCGTGCTGCTCGAGGACACCGTGCTGCACACGGCGGGCCGGCTGGGCTGAGTGGGGCGGGCTGGGTCGGCCGGGCTGCGCTGAGGTTCATCGGGGCCCCGATGAACCTCACGGTCCGCCGATGCACCTGCGTCGGGAAACCGTGAGCCTCATCGGTGGGCCGCTGAAGCTCACACGTCAGCCGCCAGCCCTTCCGTCACATCCGTCACTCCTTTAACATCGACGGGTGCGTTCTCGGTCCGTCCTCGCTGCCCTCGCGCTGAGCGGCGTCGTCGTCGCGCCCGCAGCAGCCGTCCCGGGCGCGGACCGGCCGTCCGACGCGACCGCCGAGGAGCGCGTCGCGCGCCCCGCGGACCAGGTGGTCGACCTGGGGCCGGCGGAGCCCACCTGGCACAGCTCCGACGGCGTGGTCGGTCAGCCGGCGCCGTACGTCGCGGCCCGCAGGGCCCTGCCCGCACAGCGCTCCGCCACGACCCAGCGTCGCCTCGGCCCCGGCGTCGTCCACACCACCTGGACCCAGACCGATGCCCGCGGCCCGGTCGTCGCGCACCTGCTGGCCGTCGACCTCGATCGTGACGACATCCGCCTCGACGTGGTCAACCCCGGCAAGGTCGCCGCGGTCGAGGACGTCCTGACCATGGCGCGCGACGCGGGCGCGGTGGCCGCCGTCAACGGCGACTTCTACGACATCGGTCGCACCGGGGCACCGCTCGGTGTCACGACCTCCCCGCGCAGGGGGCTGCTCAACGCGCGCGTGACCGGGTGGAACCAGGGGTTCTTCCTGACGAAGAAGGGGCGGCCGCAGTTCGGCGAGATCGACTTCCGGGGCAGCATCAAGCAGCGCCCGGCCGCCGACGTCACCAACATCAACAGCCACTTCGTGCTGCCCGGCGGCATCGGGATCTACACGCGCAAGTGGGGCCGCACCCCCGGCTACGAGGTCACCCAGGGCCAGCAGCAGGACGTCCGGATGGTCGAGGTCCGCGGCGGGCGGGTCGTGGCCAACCGCGGCAAGCTCAGGGCCGGACGCACGATCGACGGGCTGGTGCTGATCGGCCGGGGCGAGGGTGCGAAGCAGCTGCGCAAGCTCAAGCGCGGTGACGCCGACGTCTCGTGGGGGCTGCGCGGTCGGCCCCGGCTGGTCATCACCGGCTCCAAGCTGCTCATCGACGACGGCGTCGTGCAGGTCGTGGACGACTCCGAGATGCACCCCCGCACCGCCGTAGGCATCGACCGCGACACCAACGAGGTGCTGCTGCTCGCCGTCGACGGCCGCTCCGACGACAGCCGCGGCTACACGATGGTCGAGCTGGCCCGGATGATGCAGGACCTCGGCGCCGACGAGGCGCTCAACCTCGACGGGGGCGGCTCGACCACCATGGTCGGCGGCAAGCGCGGCGTGCTGAAGGTGCTCAACGACCCCTCGGACTCCGTGCTGCGCAACGTCGCCAACGCGCTCGTCGTCCGGCGCGACTGAGCGCCTCCCGCACCGCTGCGCCTACAGCAGCCCGGCGGCGCGGCCGACCTCGGCGTACGCCGCTGCGAGGCTCTCGACCGTCTCGTGCGCGTTCAGCCCGCTGGGGTTGGGCACCACCCACAGCTCGGCCGGCCCCATCGGCTCCGGCTGCCGCCCGGGCACGGCCTTGGGCAGCGCGAAGGCCTGCCGGTAGGCGGTGATGCCGGCGACGGCGACCACCCGCGGGCGCACCCGCTCGACGAGCGCGACCAGCTCCGCTCCCCCGGCCCGCAGCTCCTCTGTCGTGAGCTCGGAGGCCTTGGCGGTGGCGCGCCGCACGAGGTTGGTGATGCCGAGGCCGCGGGCCCGGAAGCGGGCACGGTCCTCCTCGCTCATGCCGGCGGCGGCGTCGACGGGCGCGGTGATGACGCCGCCGCGCAGCAGTGCGGGGTAGAACCGGTTGCCGGGGTGGGCGAAGTGGGTCTGCGTGGCCGCGGTCCACAGGCCGGGGTTGATACCGACGAACAACAGCCGCACCGGCGGGTCGTCAGGGCCGCCGAGCAGGTCGGGCACCTCCGCGTCGCGGAAGGACTCGAGCTCGGCACGGGAGAAGCTGGGGCGACCTGGCACGCCCTCACCCTGACAGGCGAGTGGTCCAGACCGCCTCACGCGGGCGGTCCGACCGGCGAGTAACCCACGTCACACCTGCGTCGTTGGTCGCGCATCCCCCAGGAGGCACCAGTGCGCATCCCCCACATCCTCGCCGGCGCGATGGCGACCGTCGTCGTCGCTCCCTGCATGCTGCTGACCTCGGCGGCAGCAGACCAGTCCGACCTCGCGCAGCTCGCCGAGCAGGCTGCCCAAGGCGACGCGACGACACCGGCCGAACCGACCCCGGCGCGACGGGCCGAGCGACGGGCGGAGCGCCGCGCCGAGCGACGGGCCGAACGACGGGCCGAACGACGGGCCGAGCGCAACGCTGCCGACGCGACACCGGGCTCACGGGGCGCCGCCCCGATCAAGGCCGGGTGGTGGTGGCTGGTCAACGAGCCGCCGGAGGAGGCCGAGACCGGGCTCCTCGCGATCCCTGCCCCGCCCACCCCGACGGTGCCGGCCGGCACGCTCCCGGTCAGCGCGGTCGCCGGTGACGCCGAGAAGGTCAGCGCCCTCGAGATCGGGCTCGCGGAGCCCGACCGCGCTGTGCAGCGACTCGTGCTGGGCCTGCAGGAGGCCGAGGACCCGCAGGCGAACCCGGGGGCCGACATGGCCGTGGTCCTCGCCTGCCAGGTCACCGAGGCGTTCTGGGCCGACGGCCAGGCTGCGCGGTGGCGCTCCCGTCCGGCCTACGACTGCGAGCAGGGCGCGGCGCAGGGCGTGCGCGACGAGACCGGACGCTGGACCTTCGACCTGACGCCCCTGGCACGCAACTGGACCGGCGAGGACGCGCTCAGCAGCTCGGTGGTGCTCGTCGAGGCCGCTGAGGCCCCGGGCTCCTTCCAGGTCGCCTTCCAGGGCATCGGCTCGGACACCATCGGGCTCACCGCCGTCTTCGGCGACTCCGTGCTGCCTCCCGAGGACGACGAGCAGCCCGATCCCGAGATCGTCGACGAGGCGGGCACCCCGCCCTCGGGCTCCGGCGGAACGGTCTCGTCCGGCGGCGGGCTGGACGGCGGCTCGGGCGGCGACCTCGGCTCGCCCCCCGGTGCCGGGTCGGACCCGGTCGCGGCCGGCGCGTCCGGCGACGGCGGCGCCACCGAGCCGGGCTTCGAGACCCGCGCCGTGACGATCCCCAGCTGGTACGACGGGATCCCCGCCGGCGGCCTGATGCTGGTCCCCATCGCCCTGCTCACCGCGTTCCTGGCGATGCTGGCGCTCGGCCCGGACGGCCAGCCCGTCCCCGGCCGCCCCATGCGCGGGGTGAGCCTCGCCCTCGAACGGCTCCGCGGCTCCCGACCCCCGGCACGACCGGGCGCCTGAGCCCTCCGCCGCTCACCCGTTCCTTCCCTTCCCTCCCTTCCCTCCCTCCCCGAGAGGACGTCGCGATGACCCGACCTGCCCGCACGAGGACCCCGCACCGCCCGGTGCACCTGGCGGTGAGCGCCGTCGCCGTCCTCAGCCTCACCCTCCTCGGCGCCTGCGGCCAGAAGGCCGGCGTGGCCGGCACCGGCGCCGGCTCGGGCGCCGTGGGCGCGGGGGTCGTCGCCGACGGATTCGGTGGTGGCGTCGGCGCCCGCGGCAGCCTCGGCGGCGGGTCCGGGTCGGGCTCGCTGGGAGGCGGCTCGGGCAGCGGCAGCCTGTCCGGCGGCGGCTCCGGTGATGGGGCGGGGGGCGGCTCGGGGTCCGGCGGGTCCGGGGGCTCCGGGTCCTCCGGCAAGGGCACCAAGGGTGGCTCCGGAGGGTCCGACGCCTCGGGCACCGACACCCCGGCAGGTCCCGGCGACCGCACCGGAGTCACCGACTCCACGATCCGCATCGGCATCCACGCCCCCGTCACCGGTGCCGCGGCCATCCCCCAGCAGTCCTTCGAGCGCGCGGTCGGTGTCTACTTCGACGCCGTCAACCGCGCCGGGGGCATCAACGGCCGCAAGGTCGAGGTGCTCTTCCGCGACGACGGTTTCGACCCCAACAAGGCGCGCACCGAGTGCAAGCGCCTCGCCGAGCAGGACGAGGTCTTCCTGCTCGTGGGCGGCGGTGGTGCCGACCAGATCGACGCGTGCGCGCGGTACGCCGCCTCGGTCGGCGTCCCCTACATCTCAGGCGGCGTGCACGAGACCCGGCCGGGCCTGGGCTCCCTGGCCGTGGACACCTACTTCGCCGTCACGTTGACCTACGAGCAGCAGATCCCGCTGCTGGTCCGGCTCGCGAAGTCCAAGGACCTCGCCGGCGAGGACGTCGCCCTCGTCGTGGCCGACAACGACAGCCTGAACAACTTCTACGACAAGGCGGCCGCCGCGCTCGGCTCGGGCGTCGGCGACCGACTGGTCCTGAAGCGTCGCATCCCCAAGAACACCACCTCCGACGCTCCCTCGGTCGGCACCTCGATCTGCTCCAGCGGCGCGGGCGTCGTCGTCTGGAACGCCAGCCCGAGCACGCTGCTCAACGTCTCCAAGGCGATGGCGTGCACGGTCACGTTCATCGGCCCGGGCCTGACGAACGGGCTCAACATCGTCGCCGACGTCGGGTGCCCCAACCTCGACGACGCGCTGTTCTACTCCCCCTTCCCCGGGTTGGACGTGATGCGCCGCGACAACGCCTTCGTCTCGGCGTACCGGCAGAAGAACAACGCCGAGCCCGACGACATCGGTGCGGCGATCTACGGCCTGGAGAAGCTGGTCGGGGCGATGCTGGTCGCCACCGGCAAGGATCTGAGCCGGGAGTCCTTCCAGGCCACGATCGCGCAGCGCAAGAAGTTCGAGACCGGGGTCTTCCCGCCGACCAGCTTCACCTCGCGCTTCGGCGGCACCGCGATGCACCTGCTGCGCGCCGACTGCGGGGCCGGCGAGTTCGTCACCGTGCGCCAGAACGAGCGCCCATGAGCCAGACGCTCGACGAGCTCGGCGTCGCCGCGGTCACCGGCACGCTCCAGGGGGCCGTCTACGCCCTGGTGGCCCTCGGCATCGTGCTGGTCTACCGCGCCTCGGGGGTCTTCAACTTCGCCCAGGCGGAGTTCGGGACCACCGGCCTCTTCGCCGCCTACACCGCCAAGGAGCTGTGGGGGTGGGGCTACCCCTCGGCGTTCGCCTTCGGCATCGCCGCGGCGGTCGCCATGGGCCTGCTCACCGAGCGCCTGGTCATCCACCCGCTGCGCAACGCACCCCGGGTGACGCTCCTGGTCGCCACCGCGGGCGTCGCGCTGACCGCCATCGGGCTGCAGTTCTGGCAGTTCAACGAGACGCTCGTGATGACGATGCCGAAGATCGACGACTCGTTCTTCCTCGTGCCGCCCTTCGACGCGCCGGTGACGGTGCAGCAGCTGATCACCTTCGGGGTCCTGATCGCCGCGTCGGTCGCGTTGGCACTGTTCTTCCGGTCCCCCTCGGGGCTGGCGATCGTCGCCGCCCAGCAGGAGCCGACCGCCGCCGAGCTGGTGGGCATCTCGGTGCGCCGGGTGTCGATGATGACCTGGGCCATGGCCGCGGTCCTCGGAGGTCTCGCCGGCATCCTGGCCGGGCCCAACACCACCTTCTCGGCCGCCTTCCTCAGCTTCGGTGGGGGCGCCGCTCTGCTCCCCGGCTTCATGGCCGCGGTCCTGGCGGGCATGCGGTCCATGCCCGGGGCGGTCGCGGGCGGCATCACGGTCGGCATCGTCGAGCAGATGGGCACCCTCACGATCGTCAGCGAGAACGTGCCCGGGGCCCGCGCGGCCGTGCTGTTCGTGTTCCTCCTCGCGGTGCTGCTCGTCGCACCGCGGGGGATCTACCTCGGGAAGGCGGCCGTCGCGTGAGCACCACCGAGGAGACCGCGACCATCCCCCGCGCCACAGGTGCCCCGACCGACGCCGAGACCACCGCGGTCCTGGCCCCGGTCCCCGCCGCCGCGACACCGGAGGGCAGGTGGCGGCCCGGTCGCGCCGGGTGGCTGGCCCGCGGCGCGGTGTGGCTGGCAGTGGCCTGGCTGGTCCTCGCCCTGCCTGCCAACCAGCTCTCCCCGATCACCATCGGTCCCGCCGACGTCGACATCGCCTCGCGAGCCGTCATCTTCGCCATCGGCGGACTCTCCCTGCACGTGCTGCTCGGGTGGTGCGGCCAGATCTCGCTGGGGCACCAGGCCTTCGTCGGCCTCGGCGCCTTCACCTCCGCCTACCTCGTCACCGACCTCGGCATGAGCTTCTGGTTCGCGATCGCCGTGGCGGCCGGGTTCGGCGCGGTGCAGGCGACGCTGCTGGGCATGGTCTCCCTGAGGCTGACCGGTCTCTATTTCGCCCTGGTCACGCTGGCCTACGGCGCGTTCGCCGAGAACACCCTCTTCGGGATCACCTCGCTCACCGGCGGCGAGGGCGGCAAGCCGGCGGCGCGGCCACCGGGCTTCGAGTCCCCGGAGAACTACTACTACCTCTGCCTGGCCTTCCTCGCGCTCGTGATCTGGTTGGACTGGCGCCTGACCCGCACCAAGGGCGGGCGGGCGATGGCCGCCCTGCGCGAGAACCCGCGGGTCGCGTCGGCGTACGGCATCAACGTGCGTGCCTACACGCTGATGGCCTTCGCGGTCTCCGGCATCTTCGCGGGGATCGCCGGGTCCCTGACCGCGCACCACGACGAGATCATCGTGAAGTCGAGCTTCGACTTCCGGCTCGCGCTCACCTTCGTGCTCATGACGGTGGTCGGCGGCCTGCGCAGCCGGGTGGGCGTGGTCATCGGGTCGGCGTTCTTCGCCATCCTCGAGGAGGGTGCCTTCGTCGCGATGGTGGAGGGGCTCATCGGCGGACTCGGCTTCACGCCCACCTTCTTCGAGTCCGTGATCGGCCTGCCCGCGGAGTTCGTGGGGCTGGTGGTGGGGCCGATCCTGCTGCTGTTGACGCTCACCCTCTACCCCGGAGGGATCGGGCAGCAGATCGCCCCGATCACCCGGTGGCTGGGCGGGCGCCGGTTCGACAGGCACGCCGGTGCCGTGCGCGAGGTGGAGGTCGACGATGTCCGTGCTTGAGGTCGACAAGGTCTCGATCCGCTTCGGCGGCGTGCAGGCGCTGCGCGAGGTCGACCTACGGGTCGGCGAGTGGGAGATCGTGGGGATCATCGGCCCCAACGGAGCGGGCAAGACCACCCTGTTCAACTGCATCACCGGCTTCTACGAGCCGACCTCGGGCGCGGTGCGCTTCCGCGGCCGCGACATCACCGCGATGCCGGTGCACCGGCGCACGGCCCTGGGCCTGGGCCGCACCTTCCAGAACGTCGGGCTGGTCAAGAACACCACGGTCGCGGCCAACCTGGCCACGGCCCAGCACCTCCAGACCGAGTACGACGCCTGGACCGGCTTCCTGGGCAGCCCGGCCACCTTCGCCGAGGAGCGCCGCATCTCCGAGCGCGGCGCGCTCATCCTGGACCTGATGGACCTCTCCGACGTGGCCGACGAGCGGGTGGCCGACCTGCCCTACGGCGTGCTCAAGCGGGTCGAGATCGCAGCGGTGCTCGCCACCGACCCCGACCTGCTCCTGCTCGACGAGCCCGGCTCGGGCATGGGCCCCGAGGAGGCACACGCCCTGGGCGACACGCTGCTGCGGCTGCGCAAGGAGTTCGGCCTGACGATCGTCATGATCGACCACCACGTCCCGCTCGTCACCCGGGTCAGCGACTACGTCTACTGCCTGAACTTCGGGGAGGTCCTGGCCGCCGGCCGGCCCGACGACGTACGCCGTCACCCGGAGGTCGTGCGTGCCTACCTCGGTGAGCCGGACCAGCCCGCCGAGCCTGCTGAGCCCGTGATCCCCGGGGGCACCGCCGGGCCCCTGTCGACCCAGGAGGGTGCACCCGCATGAGCCTGTTGGAGATCTCCGACCTGGTCGTGGGCTACGGGCCGCACCCGGTGCTGCACGGACTGGACTTCGTGGTCGAGGAGGGCGAGCTGTGCGTGCTGCTCGGCCTCAACGGGGCGGGCAAGACGACGACGGTCTCGACCATCGCCGGGCTGCTGCGCCCCCAGCGCGGCCAGGTGCGGCTCGACGGGCAGGTGCTCGGTCGCTCCTCCCCCTCGGCCCGCGTCCGCAAGGGCATCTCGCTCTCGCCCGAGGGCCGTCGGATCTTCCCACGGCTCACCGTCCGGCAGAACCTCCGCCTCGGCGGGTGGTCCCAACGGCGTTCACCCAAGGTGGTCAAGAGCCAGCTGGACCTCGCGCTGGACTACTTTCCCCGGCTCGCCGAGCGCGAGGACCAGCTCGCCGGGACGCTCTCGGGCGGCGAGCAGCAGATGCTGGCCGTGGCGCGGGCCCTGATGTCACGGCCCCGCCTGCTCCTCATCGACGAGGCCAGCCTCGGCCTCTCGCCCACGCTGGCCCGCACGGTGTGGGAGGTCGCGGCGCGCATCCGTCGCGACGGCACGACCGTGCTGATGGTCGAGCAGAACGCCGGTGCCCTCCCCTTCGCCGACCGGGCGCTGATCATGGAGAAGGGCACCCTCGTCCACACCGCGGTCGGCGAGGCCATCCGTGACGTCAACCTCCGCGAGACCTACCTCGGCGTCTGACGCCGTCCCGTCCCCCGTCCCGTCCCTCCCCTCGAAAGGGTGCCCTCCATGAACCACCTGCAGCTCGGCCGCCTCGGCGGACAGCTCGGCGTCGGCCTGACCCTGGTCGGGTTCCTCGTGATCTTCTTCGGCTGGAACGGCGCCGCCGCCGCCGACTACGTCCCCGCCCAGCTGCCCTACCTGCTCTCGGCCGGTGCTGCCGGGCTCGGGTTGGTGGTGGTCGGGGCCGCCATGATCGTGGTGCAGAGCCAGCGGGCCGACCGGGTGCGCCTCGAGCAGGCGCTCGAACGGGTCGCACTGGCCGCCGAGCGCGGCCCGGCAGCCGTCCCGCAGACGGGGCAGCACGCGGGACTGCCCGGCGGGCTCGGCAACTTCGTGGTGACGGGCCGGCTCTCCTACCACCGCGTCGAGTGCGACCTGCCCGAGGCTCGGGCCGAGGCGACGCTCGTGCCGCTGCACGAGGTGATCGGCGGGACGCTCACGCCCTGCCGCGTGTGCAACCCCCCGCACCTCGCAGCGCGCGTCCCCTCCTGAGACAGGCTCAGCCCGGGAAGGGCTGGTCCTTGCCGAGCACCGTCAGCCCCTCGGTGACGAGGAACCCGCGCGCCCGGTCGGCCTCGGGGTCGACCCCGATGACCGCGCCGGGCGGGACGACGACGTTCTTGTCCAGGATGGTGTCG
>Ga0208330_1000791_pt1 | contig 12101 bp, 12 predicted proteins | sample DeeseametaMP1896_FD_184180 | JGI IMG/M metagenome (GOLD analysis project Ga0208330, IMG submission 184180) | Marine microbial communities from the Deep Pacific Ocean - MP1896 (SPAdes) | ecosystem: Environmental > Aquatic > Marine > Oceanic | place: East of Hawaii, North Pacific Ocean | collected...
TAACGCCTATTCGACGTCATGACTGAATAATGCGTTATTACATCATGACGCATAATTCCAATCGATATCTTGCAGATTGTTGAATTCAAAGCGTTTGTTCTCCCGAAATGACGCATAACGCTCGTCTCCGTCTGAACCTCTATCAAACCAGAGTAGCCCAGCGGGGAAGGTGTGGGCCACAACCTCGCGTCGATTCCTCGGCTTAATCCCCTTACGCCGTTCCGGCGGGCGGACCAGCGGGTCCGCCACTTGCAACAGCGCCGTCGATTGCGCTTCAAGCGCCGTGATGACTTTGCAGGCAGACCCGGATGGCCGAGAACAGCAGCGCCCAGGACAAGACCGAGAAGGCCACCCCCAAACGGCTGAAGGATTCCCGCAAGAAGGGGCAGATTGCGCGCTCTAAGGAGCTGACGACGCTGATTATCGTTGGTGCGGCGGGCGTTGGAATCCTGATGCTGGGCGGCTGGATTGCCCGCCGGTTTGCGGCGTGGATGCAGGGCTTGCTGAGCTTTGATGCGGCGGTACTGAGTAACCGTCCGTTGTTTGACGCCCTGGCGGAGGCCTGGGTGGATGCTCACTGGATCATCGCGCCGTTTCTGGCGATTTGCGTGGTGGCTGCGGTGGCCGGGCCGTTGCTGCTGGGCGGCTGGTCACTGAGCGGGCAGGCACTGGTGCCGGATGTTTCGCGGCTGAACCCGATCAAGGGTATTGGCCGCATGTTTTCGATGAATGCGCTGATGGAACTGGGCAAGGCTCTGGCGAAGACGGCGGTGCTGGGCGGGATCGCCGTGTTTTATCTCGACACGCGAACCGACGATTTATTGGCGCTGGCGGTGCAGCCCGTCAATCAGGCGATGGCGGGCGGGTTGTCGTCAGCGGTTTTTGTGCTGGTTCCGCTTTGCATCGGGCTGTTCCTGATCGCGGCCGTGGATGCGCCGTTTCAGCTGTTCAACCACGGCAAGCAGTTGCGGATGACCAAGCAGGAGGTTCGTGACGAGCTGAAGGAGACCGAGGGCCGGCCCGAGGTCAAGGGTCGCATCCGCGAAATGCAGCAGGCAGCAGCGCGTGGCCGGATGATGGATGCCGTGCCCGAGGCCGATGTGATCGTGACCAACCCCACGCATTTTGCCGTGGCGCTGCGGTACGACGCGGGCAATGACCACGCGCCGAAGGTCGTCGCCAAGGGGGTGGATCACATCGCCGCGGTGATCCGCAAGCTGGGCAAGGAGCACCGCGTGCCCGTGGTCGAGGCGCCGCCTCTGGCCCGTGTCTTGTATCGCACGGTTGATCTCGAGTGCGAGATCCCGAGCACGCTCTACCGCGCCGTGGCCCAGGTGCTGACCTACATCCGTCAGCTGGAGGCCTGGCACGCAGGGCCGATGCCGGAACTACCGGACTTGGGAGTACAGGACTAAACCATGGCGCAGAGCTCTTCCTCGCTGGCCATTCCCGCATCGGTTGCGCCGCTGGTTCACGCGGTGCGCACCGGCCTGGCCGTACCGCTGATGGTGATGCTGATGCTGGCGATGATGGTCGTGCCGCTGGCTCCGCTGGCGCTGGATGGCCTGTTCACCTTCAACATCGCGTTGTCGATCTGCATTCTGCTGGCGGTGATCTACGTGATGCGGCCGCTGGATTTCAGCGTGTTTCCGTCGATTCTGCTGGTGGTCACGCTGCTTCGGCTGGCGCTCAATGTCGCCAGCACCCGCGTGGTGCTGCTCAACGGGCACGAAGGGCCGGGCGCGGCCGGTAACGTGATCGAGGCCTTCGGCAACTTTGTGATCGGCGGCAACTACGCGGTTGGCATCGTCGTGTTCATCATTCTGACGATCATCAACTTTGTTGTTGTCACCAAGGGCGCCGAGCGCATCTCCGAGGTGAGCGCCCGGTTCACGCTGGATTCCATGCCCGGCAAGCAGATGGCGATTGATGCCGATCTCAACGCCGGGTTGCTGACGCGGGATGAGGCAATCGCCCGCCGTGAGGAGGTCCGCGAGGAGGCTGATTTCTACGGTTCCATGGACGGTGCCAGCAAGTTCGTGCGCGGCGACGCGCTGGCCGGCGTGCTGATCCTGCTGATCAATCTGGTCGGCGGCCTAGGCATCGGCATGATGCAGCACGGCCTGGATCTGGCCACGGCCATGCAGAACTACACGCTGCTGACCATCGGCGACGGTTTGGTGGCGCAGCTGCCCAGCCTGTTGCTGGCCACGGCGGTGGCGATGCTGGTCACGCGCATGTCCCGCTCGCAGAGCATGGGCAGTCAGGTGACGGCGCAGGTGTTCGCCAAGCCGCAGACCCTGATCGTGACTGCGGTCATTCTGACGATCTGCGGCCTGATTCCCGGCATGCCCAATCTGGTGTTTCTGACCCTGGGCATCGCGGCCAGCGGGCTGGCCTGGTGGATGCACCGGCGCAGCCAGGCCCCCACGGCCGACGCGATGCCTGAGGCCGACTCCGATCCGGTGGCCGACGATGCCGATGTGAGCTGGGACGACGTGCGCCCGACCGACGCGTTGAGTCTCGAGGTCGGCTATCGGCTAATACCGCTGGTGGATATCCGCCAGGGCGGGGAGCTGGTGCGGCGGATTCGTGGCGTGCGCAAGAAATCCACCCACGAGCTGGGGTTTCTGGTGCCCGCGGTGCATATCCGCGACAACCTGGAACTGCCGCCCAATGGCTACCGGCTCTGCGTGAACGGGGTGCCGGTTTCCGAGGAGGTGATCCACGCCGACCGGCTGATGGCGCTGAACCCCGGTCAGGTGTTCGGGCAGGTCGAGGGCATCAAGGGTCAGGACCCGGCCTTTGGCATGGAGGCCGTCTGGATCGAGCAGGGCCTGCGAACCGAGGCGCTGTCCAAGGGCTGGACCGTGGTTGATCCGGGCACGGTCGTCGCCACGCATATCGGCCACATCGTTCACAGCCACGCCCACGAACTGCTGGGCCATGACGACGTGCAGAGCCTGCTCGACAACCTGGCCCAGAGCGCGCCCAAGCTGGTCGAGGATCTGGTGCCCAAGCTGCTGCCGCTGACCGTGGTCGTGCGCGTGCTGCAAAACCTGCTCGAAGAGGATATTTCGATTCGTGCGTTCAAGCAGATCGCCGAATCCTTGGCGGAGCATGCGCGCCAGAGTCAGGATCCCGACATGCTCACCGCTCAGGTGCGGGTGGCGCTTGGCCAACAAATCGTTCAGCAAATCAATGGCTTGGAGTCTGAATTGCCGGTTCTTACGCTGGCGCAGCCGCTGGAACAGCTCCTGCAAGAGTCCATGCAACAAGACGCCAGCGCCATCGAACCAGGACTCGCCGAACGCATGCACCAGTCAATCGCCGAATGGGTGGAACGCCAACAGGGCCAGGGCCAGACGCCCGTGCTGCTGGTGCCACAGGGCATTCGCGCGTCACTGGCGCGGTTTCTGCGCTACGCCGCACCTGGTCTGCATGTGCTGGCTTACAACGAGGTCCCGCAGGGCAAGCAGCTGAAGCTGGTTGGCGCGGTGGGGGTCTGAGGACACTGTCTACGGTGAGCAGGCTTTGAAATGAAGATCAAACGATTTCTCGCACGTGACATGCGCGCCGCCTTCCGGATGGTGCGTGAAGAACAGGGCCCGGATGCGGTGATTCTGTCCAGCCGCCGCATCGGCGACCAGATCGAGGTGGTCGCGGCGTTGGATTACGACGCAGCGCTGGTGCAGCAGGCGGTGCGGCGCAATGACTCGCCGGAGCCGCAGCGTACACAGGCGGCCCATGAATCGGCGCCGCGCTCGGCAAATGAGGCGGTCGCGCCTGTTGCCGGTGCGGCGAACGCATCGTCCACGGCCGCGCGGGGCACGGACCATGTCGATCCCGCGGCACGCCGGGAGGATGTGAATCCATTCGCCAGCGAACTCGCGCAGGCCGCCGCGCCCAACGTGAAACCGGAACCGACCATCGTCTGGGCGCAAGACCCCCACATCGAGCGACTGGAGCGCGAACTCGGAGAACTGCGCAGCACCATCCAGAGCGAGATGGGGCAGATCGCCCGCGGTGCCTGGGAGTTTCGCAATCTGGAACATGCCCATGTGGCCCAGCAGCTCGAGCGCATGGGTTTCGAACATGCCCTGACGACCGCAGCTGTCCGCACGCTGCCGCAGGACGCCGTGCGGCCGACCGCCACCTATGCCGCGCTGCGCGCCATCGTGACGCAGATGCCGGCACAGCCGGCAGATCTGCTCGACACGCCGGGTGCAATTGCACTGGTCGGTCCGACCGGTGTCGGCAAGACCACCACGCTGGCCAAACTGGCCGCACGCTATGTTGCCCAGCACGGCACGAACGGGCTGGCGCTGGTCAGCACCGACGACTTCCGGATCGGCGCGCAGGAACAGCTAATCACCTATGGCCGTCTGCTCGGCGTGCCGGTACTCACGGCCTCCGGCATCGAGGGTCTGGCGCAGGTGCTGGCGAAGCTGTCGGGCAAGCGGATGATTCTGATCGACACCGCCGGCATGAGTCCGTCCGACCAGCAATTGGCGATGCGGCTGAACCAGTTCGGGGTGTCCGGCTCGCCGGTGCGCACGCTGCTCGTGCTGGCCGCGACCACCCAGCCGGAAGATCAGGCGCGGGCGATTCACGCGTTTCGTTCGGCGCGCCCGGCGGGCTGCGTGATCACCAAGCTGGACGAGTCGTCACGCCATGGCTCTGCGCTGTCGGCGATCACACGTGCGCGTCTGCCGGTGGCCTATGTCGCCGACGGCCAGGCCGTGCCGGAAGACCTGCATCGAGAGCGGCCGGAAACCCTCATCAAGCGCGCCGTGCAGGCGGCGCGTACGCACACCACACCAACACAGGTTCGTGACGGGTCACCGTCACGTGCCGACTACGAGCGGGAGGCCGCCAATGCCGTTGCTTGATTCTTCCCAGGCTGTTCAGCGCACGCAGGCCGCGGGGCTGGCCCACAAACCCGCCGCCAACGGGCCGCGCGTGTTCGCCGTGGCCAGCGGCAAGGGCGGCGTGGGCAAGAGCACGATCGCGGTGAACCTGGGTATGGCGATGATCGAGGCCCAGCGAAAGACCATGTTGCTGGATGCCGATCTTGGCCTGGCCAACGTGGATGTACTGCTCGGCCTGCAGCCAGCGGCGAATCTGTCGCATGTACTCGAAGGCAAATGTTCGCTGGCCGACACCATTATCGACGGACCGGGGGGGCTGAAAATCGTCCCGGCCTCATCCGGCCGCCGCCGCATGGCGGAGCTGACCCGCAGCGAGCATGTGGGTTTGATCGGCGCCTTCAGCGGCCTCAATAACCCCATCGACGTGATGCTGGTCGATACCGCCGCCGGCCTGTCCAACAGCGTGCAGACGTTTTGCCAGGCCTCGCAAGAGGTGCTGGTGGTGGTCTGCAACGACCCCGCTTCGCTCACCGATGCCTATGCGCTGATCAAGGTGCTGTCGCGCGACTGCGGCATCCCGCGGATGCAACTGGTCACCAACCGCGTGCGGTCGGCAGGCGAGGGGCGCGAGGTTTACGACAACCTCTGCCGCGTGGCGGATCGCTTTCTGGACGTCACCCTCAATTACCTCGGCCATGTGCCGGACGACGACAAGATCGTCCGCGCCGCCCGTCAGCAGCGTCCCGTCATCACGGCCTATCCCGGTGCGCCATCGGCTCAGGCCTTCCACGGCATCGCCAACAAGCTGCTGGGCATCGCCCCCCAACGCGGTGCCCGCGGCCATATCGAATTTTTTGTGGAACGCCTGGTTGGTCAGCCCACTGGCATGGCGATGACGGCATGAACGCAGCCGCCTCTTACGCCTATTACGAGCAGACCGGCTCGCAGGATCTCGTCACCCGGCATGCCGGTTTGGTGCGGCGCATCGCCTTGCATCTGGTCGCGCGGCTGCCCGATTCGGTGGAACTGGACGATCTGATCCAGGCCGGCATGCTGGGCCTGCTCGAAGCGGCGTCGTCGTTTGATGCGACGCAGGGCGCCTCATTCGAAACCTTTGCCGGCATTCGCATTCGCGGCTCGATGATCGACGAGCTGCGCCGGGGCGACTGGGCTCCGCGATCGGTGCATCGCAAGATGCGCGAGGTCACGAGGACCATTCAGGCGATTGAGCAGGAAACCGGCAGCGAGGCCGGCGAGCAGCAGGTTGCCGAGCGCATGGGCATCACGCTGGACGAGTACCGCCACATCACGCTAGATGCCTCGCAATGCCAGTTGCTGAGCCTGACACCCGCCGATCCGGACGAAGACGGTCACTCGCGCGAGGTGGCCTCCGGCGATGCCCAGCCCACCGATGTGCTGCAAAAGGCTCAATTTCAGCGCGATCTGGCCGATGCCATAAAACAGCTGCCGGAACGCGAGCAACTGGTCATGTCGCTGTACTACGACGAGGCCATGAACCTGCGGGAAATCGGCGCCGTGCTGGGCGTGAGCGAATCCCGCGTGTGCCAGATCCATGGGCAGGCGATGGTGCGCCTGCGCGCGCGGCTGGGCGACTGGATTGAACGGGGCAAGTGAACTCAGGCGAAGTGGCAGGAGCAAACACGATGGACACAAGCATGAAGATTCTGGTGGTGGACGATTTCCCGACGATGCGGCGCATCGTCAAGAATCTGCTGCAGGATCTGGGATTTTCGAATTTCGTCGAGGCCGAGGACGGGCAAAGTGCGCTGACGGTGCTGGGCGCCAACGGCAACGGCATTGATTTCGTCGTGACCGACTGGAACATGCCGGGCATGACCGGCATCGATCTGCTCAAGGCGATTCGCGGCAACGCGGCGTTGGCCGGGCTGCCGGTGCTAATGGTCACGGCCGAGTCCACCCGCGAGCAGATCATCGAGGCGGCCAAGGCCGGCGTGAACGGTTACATCATCAAGCCCTTCAACGCGTCGACGCTGAAGGAGAAGCTGGACCGCATCTTCAACCGGGCAGCGGCGTGACCCCGCCGGCGGTCTCCGCCGGACTTCGTGCCGATGTACAGGCGCTGTCGGCCGCGCTGGATCGCGATGATCTGCAGACATTCAATGAACTGCTGACAAGGCTGAGCGAGCAGCGCACGCACCGGGTCATCGACGGCCTGCAGAGCATCAGCCGCAATCTCGCCGGCGCGTTGAGCCGTCTGGCACTGGATGAGCGATTGGTGCGCTATGCCGGCAGTGACATGCCCGACGCCTGCGCACGGCTCAACCACGTGATGCAGATGACCGAACAGGCTGCGAACCGGACCCTGGATCTGGTCGAGGCCACCCAGGCGCAATTGCCCGGCCTGGCCAGCGCCGCCGGCGAGCAAACGCTGAGCGAGCTGCGCAGCAATCTGTCCGCCATTGCCGAAGCCCAGGCTTACCAGGATCTCAGCGGCCAGGTCATCCGCCGCGTAATCCAGCTCGTGCAGGGCGTGGAACAGGCGCTGGCCGACCTGCTGGAACTCGCCGGTCTGACGGTGCCGAATGCCAGCGCGGCCGCCCGCAAGCCGGAGGGCCCGGCGCTGGCCGGCATCGACACGCATGGCTCAACCCAGGCTCAAGCGGACGATCTTCTGGCCGATCTAGGTCTTTAGTCTTTCGGTCGCGACTCCACCGGTATTGCTCATGGACCAAGAACTGCTGGCCGACTTTCTGACCGAAGCCGGCGAAATGATCGATTCGCTGGGCGAGCAGATTGTCGCTTTCGAACAGTCGAATGCTGATCCGGAACAGCTTAACGCGCTGTTTCGGGTATTCCACACGCTCAAGGGCAGCGCAGGGTTTCTGGAAATCCAGCCCATGGTGGAGTTATGCCATGCGGCGGAGGAGGTCATGGGCGCCGTGCGCACCGGGCAGCTGGGGCACAGTGCCGAACTGGTCGATGGCATTTCCCAGGCGGTGAGCTGGCTGGATGCGGCCCTGGCCGAGCTGTCCAACGGCGAAGTCATCACGCCGGCTGATCCGGCGCTGATCGAGTCATTGCGCGCCGTGTGTGGCGGCCCCGCGGCGGATGAGGCTGATTTCAACGTCGACGCGATTCTCGGCGAGGACTGCGGCGATCCGATTAGCGATGATGACTTCGAGGCGTTGCTGGATGCTTTCCACGGGACGGCGACGCCGAGCGACAACCTTGCTGAGCTCCAGCCGGAGCCACCGCCGGTGCCGCCTGCGGTCGCGCCCAAGGCCAGGGTGGAAACCTCGATCCGCATCGACACCGATCGCCTGGATGCCGTGGTGAACCAGGTGGGCGAGCTGGTGCTGGTACGCAATCGGCTGAAGCGCCTGCGCGAGTCGGTCGACGATCCCTTGCTCGACCGCACCTTGGGCCACCTCGATCAGGTGACGACCGGTTTGCAAAGCTCGGTGATGCTCATGCGCATGCAACCGGTGCGGAAGGTGTTTTCCAAGATCCCGAAAATCGTGCGCGATCTGTCACGTTCGCTGGACAAGAAGATTGAGGTGCTGCTTGAAGGCGAGGACACCGAGCTGGATCGCACGCTGGTGGAATCGCTGTCCGAGCCGCTGGTGCACCTGGTGCGCAATGCGGTCGATCACGGTATCGAGGCACCGGCGAAGCGGCTGGAAAACCGCAAGCCCGAAGCGGGACGGCTGACGCTGGCGGCGCAGCAGGTCGGCGACCATATTCACATCGAGATCCGCGACGACGGGGCCGGGATCGACCCTTCAGTCATTCGCGCCAAGGCCATCGAGAAGGGCGTGATCGACCGCGAATCCGCCGCGCGACTGGATGCCCAGGAATGCCTGGATCTGATTTTCCGGCCCGGCTTCTCGACCCGCGACGCGGTGTCGGAGGTCTCCGGCCGTGGTGTGGGCATGGATGCCGTGCGCTCGAAGATTGTCGAGCTCAACGGCAGTGTGGAGATCAGTTCCGAGGTCGGGGCGGGGTCGGCATTTCTGATTCGCCTGCCGCTGACGCTGGCGATTCTGCCAGCGCTGATGGTCACCGTAAGCGAGCGCGAGTTTGCCATTCCGGTCACCGCCATCGAAGAGGTCGCCCGGTTCGATCCGGACCGTGTGGAGTGCCTGGGCAGCCGCGAGGTGATGCGTCGCGCCGACGACATCATCCCGCTGATCCGCATGGACCGCTGGGTGGGGCAGGCGTCGACGGCAGAGCAGCAGCACTGCGTGGTGGTCGACGTGGGCCGTGAACGCCGAGCCCTGCTGGTCGATGCCGTGCCGGGTCGCGAGGAAATCGTCGTCAAGCCCCTGGGCCGGATGATGGCGGGCCTCGCCGGTATCGCTGGTGCCAGCGTGACCGGGGACGGTGGAATCGCCCTGGTGCTGGATTTGCCGGGGTTGTTGACGAGGGTTTCGCCGCGATTGCCGCCGACGACTGGGCCGACATCGGCAAAGGACGGCGTGGCGGCTGTGCTTCCCTAGTGTTCCCAGGGCAGCTTGCAGCGACCATTCCTTCGAGGTCTACAATGCGCAAGGTCTCGAACAGCAGAACGACATGACCACCACGCCAGATACCGTCAAACAGCGAGCGCATGCGGTGATCGATGGGCTGCCCGACGACGCGAAATGGAACGACATTGTCGAGGCATTGGCGGTGATCGAGGATGTCGACGCTGGATTAGCCGAGAGCGACCTGGGCCTTGGGGTCGACACCGAAACGCTGCGACGGTGGTACGGCGTGGCCGAATGAAGGTTATTTGGACGCCACGCGCCCAACTTCGCCTGCAACAGGTTGTTGACCACATTGCCGAGGATCAACCCGTCAACGCCAAGCGCTGGGTGCGGGCCATACTCGCACGCGGGGAGCAGATCGCGAGTCAGCCTCGCAGCGGGCGCCAGGTTCGCGAGTACGCAGACGTTCATGTTCGTGAGGTGATCGAAGGCAACTACCGGATCATCTACCGGCTGCGACCATCTCAGATCGATGTGCTGACGGTGCGCCATGCCGCAAGGCCTCTGCCCAGACATCGCCGCGATCTGTAGCGCTGCCGCAAGGCGTCACCCAGAGCGAGCGCACTACTCCCGGTAGAACTGCCCCTGTGGCGGGCCTGCGAGCAGCGGCACGAGTTCCGCGATTTTCTCCGGCGGGATGTGTCGGGCGGAGGCCGCCTGGGCGGCGGCGGAGGTCCAGCGTTCCACCAGCAACAGTTCGTCGGGGCGTTCCAGGTTCCGCACCACCCTGCAGCTGGCACAGCCATCGGCGGTCTGCAGCAATGGCGTGATCGTCAGCAGGGCAGAGCGCAGCTGATCGCCCATGCCCTCGGCGGCCATGAAGGTGTTGATTCGAGTAATCCGCATGTCGTGCCCTCCGCAGAACACGTGGGCTCTCGTCGCACAAGGCTCCCGGAGGCGACGTTACGACGCTCAGGTGACGATTCTGCGACAGCCGGACCGGTCTGGCCGGGCCCGCGCCGGCAGCCGGTCGTTCGGTTCAAGGTTCTGCGGCCGTCGCCGACAACCTCACCGTAGTTCTGCGGTCGCGGCCGGACGGCTTTGATCGCCTCTGACACATCGGTTGTAGGGGCCTGTGGGATGGACAAGCTGAGTATTGCCGGCCTGCTGCTCGCACTGGCTGCGGTTTTCGGTGGCAGCACACTCAAGGGCAGTGGTGCGGCGGCGCTGGTCAGCCCGGCGGCGTTCGTCATTGTTATCGCCGGCACCATCGCCGCGATACTCGTGCAGACGCCTGGGCCCACCTTTCGCCGCGCCTTGCGGATGGTGCGCTGGGTGTTTCGGCCGCCGGTTCTGGATTGGGAGGATGAGATCGACGCCGTGGTGCACTGGGCGCGGCGCGCCCGCCAGCATGGCTTGTTGGGGCTGGAGCCGGACCTGGCCGGGGTGGTTGATCCGTTCACCCGCCGCGGGCTGCAGATGCTGGTCGACGGCGTGGAACCGGCGCAGATCCGAGCCGCGCTGGATGTGGAGCTCGATACCCTGGAAGGGCGTGACGCCGCGGCCGCGCGTGTGTTCGAGGGCATGGGCACCTATGCACCCACCATGGGCATCATCGGCGCGGTCATGGGGCTGATGGCGGTGATGCAGAATCTTGCCGACCCGGACAAGCTTGGCGCCGGCATCGCCGCCGCCTTCGTCGCCACCGTGTATGGCATCGGCCTGGCCAATCTGCTGTTTCTGCCGATGGCCGCCAAGCTCAAGGCGACCATCGCAGGTCAGAGTCGTGCGCGCGAACTGATGATCGAGGGTCTGGTGGCCATTGCCGATGGCGAGCACCCCAGCAGCATTCACAACCGGCTGCAGGGCTTTCGGGTCCAGCGATGAGCGCGCGCCGTCGCAGCCACCTCGATGATCAGCCGCATACGGACGGCTGGGCCGTTCCCTACGGCGATCTGGTCACGCTGCTGCTCGCCTTCTTTGTGGTGATGTACGCCACGTCCACGGCTAACGAAGGCAAGTACCGCGTGCTGTCCGACGCGCTCAATGCGGCCTTCGCCGGGGCGCCGCGAACCACCGAGCCCATTCCTCTCGGTCAGCCGCTGAACGCCGGTCGGCATCGCTTGGAAGCGCCAGCCGCCTTCGATGCACCGACCTTTGCCCAGGCCGTCCCTTCGCCGGCCCGAATCGCAAAGCACGGCGAAGGCGTCACCACGCTGGACCGGGTCGAGGAGTCGCTGGTTCATGATCTGCGTCGCCGTATCTTTGCCGAACAGGTCTATATCAGCCGCTCCGGCAAGGGTCTGGAAGTGGAGCTGGACGCCGACCTGTTGTTCGCTAGTGGCGCCGCCGAGATTTCGTCGGAGGCCCGGTCGCTGGTGCGGCATATCGCCGGAATTCTGACGCCGTACCCGAACCGCGTCGTCGTGGAAGGGCATACGGACAACGAGCCGATCCACACCTTTCGGTTTCCCTCGAACTGGGAATTGTCGGCCGCTCGTGCCGTCAGCGTACTGCGCGTGCTGACCGATGCGGGCGTCGCGGCTACGCGGCTCAGCGTGCAGGGCTACGGGGAGTTCCAGCCGATCGAGCGCAATGACACCGCCCGCGGACGGCTGCGCAACCGGCGCGTCGTGCTGGTGATCCGTGACGAGCAATGGGCACGCGACCAGCGTCCTGACGCCACCGACATGGCGACCAGCATGGCGCAGGGCACGGCGCCGCGCACTGACAGCACCGCCGATGCCCGAGGCCCGAATCCTGCACCAGAGCGGAGACC
>Ga0208330_1000801_pt1 | contig 11931 bp, 8 predicted proteins | sample DeeseametaMP1896_FD_184180 | JGI IMG/M metagenome (GOLD analysis project Ga0208330, IMG submission 184180) | Marine microbial communities from the Deep Pacific Ocean - MP1896 (SPAdes) | ecosystem: Environmental > Aquatic > Marine > Oceanic | place: East of Hawaii, North Pacific Ocean | collected...
CCAGCGCGCGACGCTCTCAGCCTTGGAGAGGTTCGTAACGAGACAGACGGTGGTCAGAGCCAGTACCGCCACATACTGTGCCTTCGAGTAGCTCTTCTTCGGTTCCACGTGCTCCTTGAGGGAGAGCAGACTCAGAAGTCCCACAAGTAGAGTCAGCGGGTAAGCGAAGCCGAGCAGAATCGCCTGTCCCGCCAGGGCCGACACTCCCAATATCAGCAGAGGCTTCCTGACCCTTGGCCACCAAACAGCCAGGGCCAAAACGACCAAAACGATTCTCTCGATGGCAAAAAACCAGGGAAGGCTCGAAGCTTGAGCCGCAAGCCCCCATTGAGCGGCCAGGGCAAACCGTTCCGTGGTCATGTAGAGAGCCGTGAACAGGAGGGTGAGCGTCAGTTGGGCCTGCAGCCCGAGAGTCGCCGGAGAAGAGACTTTCACAGGTTCCGACGACCCGCAGGGGAGAAAGATATCCCAAAAAAGCAAGATTCGAAGCAAGTCGTCGGCGGAATCCAACAGCCCCGGATTCCGGACCTGGACGGAGGCGACCAGGACCCAGAGAGCTACTCGACTCCAACGGGTCGACTTCCCCACCAGGTTCAAGACCCCCAGCGACGCCGTCAAGAGTAACAAAACAACCACGAACTCCGTGCGACCGGAGACGAGGTAGACACTCCAGTTCCAACTGGTATCGAACAACGTGTAGTAGACGGCGCGAGGCATCACTCCCAGGTCTGAGAGAAGAAATGAGGCGCTGCCCAGCCGCATGAGCGCATCGACCAGACACAGAGCGCCCAGGCCTCCGCGAAACAGCGAAAGACCTTGAGAGGGCAAGTAGGGGCTCATCGGCGGTACACCTCCCACACCTCTCTGCCGTATTCCGGGAGGACGTTCTCTGAGGGGGTGGTCGCCTGAAAGGCGACCAGCTCGGCCACCACCACGGGGTCGTTAGGATGAGACCGGTCCCACCGTTGAACCAGGCCTTGGAGATAGAGAGAACTGGCTTCGCCTCTCAAGCGGTATTCGAAAGCATAGTTTCGGAAATCTCGAAGAAAGACGTCGTCTCGAGACTGCTGTGGGCTCTCTTGATAATCACCTCCCGTTCTCAACTCGACCAGACGCCCCGATTGGGTCAGACCTTTGGCCTGGATCCAATTCGACTCGTGAGGAGGATACGGGGAAAACATATCCCAGCGCTGGTTGAGACCGAAAAGGTCGGCGACGGGGGCCAGCGGGGGAATCAGAGTGTGATCGGTGATTCGCCAGAAAAGGCAGAAAATGACGAGAGCCATGGCCGGGATAGGGAGCATTTGGTAGACCGACTCAAATCCCGCCGGGCTCTTCGAGCCGGAGCGTATGAGCCGGGGAGGAAGCCGATGACCAACCCGTTCCGACAGCCTCGACAAGAACCCGTTCAGACGGCCACCCAGACGCGTCTCCCAAACCGCCGAGGGCAGCAAGCCCAGTGGTGTCAGCATCGCGGCCAGGGCAAAGTTTGGGATATAGAGAGAGGCCCCCAGCCCCAGGTGAAAGCTAACCAGGGCAGCGACACAGACCGTCCTGACACGAGCGGAAGGGACCAAGAGGAACAACGGCCCAAAAAACTCACCGTAGGATACCAATTGGGTCATCAGACCGAGCACCCTCGAATCGAGTGCGCCCACCTGGTTTCCAACCCAGGTCTCAAAATGCTCCAGGTGGAGGCTATAGTAGAGCGCCGAGTGATCGACTTGCCATTCCACACCCGTTCGGGTGACCACCGCGAACATATACAAGAACATCACCTGAAAAACCAGAAAGGCACCCGCCATCGACTGGTGGTAGGTCTCCTCTGAATCGGATTTCTCCGTCTTACCCTGGCAGGAGAAGAACCGGCCCCAGGGTAGGAAATTACCCCAGAACAGGATGGCCAAAAGATAAGAGTCACCGCTGTTGGCGATGTTGGGGTTTCGATGATAAAGACTCAGTAAAAATGCCCAGCAGAGCCAGCCACAGAGTCGAGTGCGAATTCCGAGTAGCAGTCCGAGAGCGAAGGTGGCGTAAAGTAAGAAGAGCAAGGTGACCAGAAAGGGAGAATCACCGAGAAAAAAGAGGCTCCAGTGGCGTTCGGTGATGTGGGGGAGCGAAATATAGTTGCGGAGCGGGAGGAAACCCTGAGACGTGTAGTGGGCCACCAGATGGAAGGAGCGAAAGAAGAGGTCGACCAGAAGGCAGAAGGCTATGCAGATCCGGAGTAAGCCCAGCGACCGTAGGTCGAGGGCCAACCATTTACTAGCGCGAGTCATGAGCTCCAACCAGAGGTTTCTTCTGCGGCACCCCGTCCCGTCTCGGATACTTCTCCGGGGTCGGTCGAACTTTCTCAATCTCGCATACGGTCGTCTCTTTGCCCCCCACCTGAAACCCGTGACACCGATGAACTCTAGCTCCGAGTTCTTGGAGCGCAAACCTGGCCTGACGTATCTCCTCGACGAGAGCAGGCCCTTTGTAGGCGACCAGGCGACCGCCCACTTGGAGAAGTGGTACCGCAAACTCGCTCAGAATGTGGAGGGGGGCCAGCGCTTTGGCCGTCACTACCTCAAAGCTCTCGCGAAAGGCATCTTCTCGCCCTAGCAATTCGAGTCGCCGGGTCACCACCGTCACGTTCTCAAGCTCTAGCGAAGTCACCATCTCCTCCACCCAGTTGGTCTTCTTAGAGGCGCTGTCGGTGAGAGTGAACTCCAGATCGGGGCGTACAACGGCTAAAACCAGTCCCGGCACTCCACCCCCGGTGCCGATGTCGATCACTCGACCGACTCGGGGCAGACTGGAGGCCCCGCAAAGGGAATCCAAAATGAGTTCATCCTGAATCGCTTCCGCTGTTTTGAGGGCGGTCACGCCGCGGGTCGAGCCGTTCTCCAAGAACTGACCGGCGAGCTTCTCCAGTTTGTCGGTGTGTTCGGTAGGAAGGCCCAGCCGGGCCAGGGCGCTCTCAAACACCGGTCTCGGCCGGCATCCTTGTTTTCAAATAGATAAGAAGAGCGGAAACATCCGATGGAGTGACTCCGGCGATCCGAGAGGCCAGCCCGAGCGTTTTCGGACGATGGAAAGAGAGCTTCTCCCGCCCCTCCGACGAGATCGAACGGATCACCGAGTAGTCGAGGTCTTCCGGAATCTGCTTCTTTTCGTCTTTGCGAAAACGTTCCACGTCCTGACGTTGACGCTCCAGATAGCCCTCGTACTTGGTCTGAATCTCCACTTGCTGAGTCACCCTCGGGCCCAACGGCTCCAGATCGTCGATCGCCCGCAGCGTATTCAGCTCCAACTCCGGCCTTCGTAGCAGTTCTTGGAAGGAGTTGCCCGGCTTGATGGGAGTCTTCAGCTTCTCCGACAGGGCATCGGCTTCCACTCCTTTCACCCGACGGTCCGCGATCCGTCTCAACTCCTCGTTGACGAGGTTCATCTTCTCCTCGAAGACAAGCCATTTCTCATCGCTGATGAGACCCGCTTTGCGGGCCAGCGGGGTCAGCCTCTGGTCGGCGTTGTCCTGGCGCAGGAGCAGGCGGTATTCGGCCCGGGAGGTGTGCATCCGGTAAGGCTCTTTGGTGCCCTTGGTGATCAGGTCGTCAATGAGAACACCGAGATAAGCCTCATCGCGACCCAACACGATAGGGTCCGAACCGCCGGCCGTGAGAGCCGCGTTGGCTCCGGCCAGCAGACCCTGCGCCGCCGCTTCCTCGTAACCCGAAGTGCCGTTGATCTGGCCGGCCAGATAAAGACCGGGCAAGGAGCGAACTTCCAGAGTGGGCTCCAGCTGAGTCGGCTCCACGTAGTCGTACTCCACAGCGTAGCCGGGTTTGAGGATCACGGCCCTCTGCAACCCCGGGATGGAGTGAACGACTTCAAACTGAACATCCAGCGGCAGAGACGTCGATACTCCCTGGAGATAGACATCGGGCACGTCGAAGCCTTCCGGCTCCACGAAAATCTGGTGAGTATCCTTCTCTTTGAAGCGCACCATCTTGTCTTCGATAGAGGGGCAGTAGCGCGGCCCCGTGCCTTCGATAATGCCGCCGTACATGGGTGACCGATGGAGATTCTCAAGAATGATCTCTTTAGTACGCAGGGTGGTGGACGTCAGATAGCAAGAGACTTGCCGCGGCGGAAGCTTCAGCTCCGACCACTGACTGAAGACGAGAGGCTCCTCACTGGGCTTCTGTTCTTCCATCTGGTCCCAGTCGATGGTGTCGCGATCCAGCCGCGGTGTCGTGCCGGTCTTCAGCCGGCCCAGTTTCAATCCAAGACTGTGTAGGGAGCGAGACAGCCCGATGGCCGCCGGCTCCCCGGCCCGACCTCCGGCCAGACTCATCTCACCCATGAAGAGCTTGCCGCCCAGAAAGGTCCCGGTGGTAAGAACGGTGGCGTGAGCGCGATACTCCTTGCCGTTCTCGGCGCGCAGCCCCACGATCCGTCCGCCCTCTTTGATCAGATCGACCACCAGGTCCTGATAAATGTGGATATTGGGATCGGCTTCCACAATCTCGCGCATGCGTTGAGAGTAGACCGGCCGATCGGCCTGGGCGCGTAGCGCTTGCACCGCCGGACCCTTACGGGTGTTCAGCATACGAATGTGAATGTGGGTCTCGTCGATCACCTGAGCCATCGCTCCACCCAAAGCGTCCACCTCCGTGGTCAGCTGGGCTTTAGCGGGTCCGCCGATCGACGGGTTGCAAGGCATACGGGCAATGTGGGTGAGACTAGCGGTGAGCAAAGCCACTTTGCAGCCGATGCGACTGGCCGCCAGAGCGGCTTCACATCCGGCGTGACCGGCTCCCACCACGATGATATCTGTTTGAACGTGCATAACTGTAGTCAAACATTATGTTTGGCGGGGCTTTTTGTCAATCTTCGTAGAGGTCGGAAAGACCGACCTTAACCCCTACGCTGTCGAGTTGACGCCTCGTGGGAGGCCTTGAGTAGCGCCTAGAGAGCCAGCATGTAGTCGTCGAGATCGGGGTTGGAGCTGCCGTCGGGCAGGAGATCGCCGGCCCGGACGTAGGCGCTCGCACGGGTATCGTTGCCGGGCTTGATCAGGCTTTCGGCCTCTTTTTCTTCCTCGGCCTCCTCCACTTCCGGCTTGGAAGTTTCTGTTTTTTCGGCTTTTCCGGAAGACTTGACCGATTTGGAGGAGACCGCGTTGGCCACGCCCGGGCTCTGCTGAACTTCTTCAGCGGTGACCGTCTGGGCTTCCTTAGCCACCTCTTGCTTGGTCGCCCGTTCGATAGACTTTTCCATCTTGACTTCGGGAGCTTGGGCTGTCGGTACGGGTGGTGCGGGGGGAGCCGTCGTCTTGCTTTCCGTGGCCGCATGCGACTTGGCCGTGCCCACGTTTTTCATCAGTTCCCGAGCTTCTTTGAGAGAGAGCTCGGGCTGCACCTTCTGCTCGTTTCGGGAGAGCAAGACCCCATCCGTGTTCTTCTGGGCCTGGTGGCCTTTATGAACTCCGGTCACGGCTTTGACATTATGGATTCTTTGAGAAGAGCCGGGATGAGAATAGGCCGGACCGCTGCCGTCATTCTCCGGAGCGGGGGGTGGGCCGGGCTGCTGCTGACGAGCGGCGATGGAAGCCGCCCAGGCTTCCAGGCCTTTGCGACGGCTGCCGTTGGTTTCGGTTGTTTCTTGGATCGGATCTGACATGACGCCTATACTATAACAGGTTCATGTGAACACCGTGTTAAGCGTCAGGGTAGTATGCATTTCACACTAAACCGACTGGCCAGCGGGGTATCATCCTTCAAGCGGTACTCAATGGAGATGTGCATCGGATTTGTAGGCTCCGTCTGAACGGAATCGTCCTTCATGGATCGGAGCTGAAACGTCGTAACCCGACTAGCCAGCACCTTGCTGTTGGGCCCCGAGAGCTCGGCGGAGACGACCGCCTCCGTGGGTGGAACGATAACTGTGGTGGCCGCGACCGGCGTGTAGTGAGTTTTCAAGGTCTCGTCGGCGGGGTCCCTATAGAAGACCGAGTATCCCTGGTAGATCGGCTGAAAAGCCACAGCATCCCAACCTCGATTACCGCCGTCGTCGCGGCTGGTCGAGGCAGCTATCACAAGGTCCGTTCGAGGGGCAGGCTCGTCCTGATAGTAAAAGAGCTGACCGGACCTGGGGCTCCCTGAAAGCGCCCGAGAAATCAATCGGCTAGCGTGCAACACTTCGGCCTGGGCGTCGATCCGGGTATGCTGTCTTTCATTGGTTCGAGTCACGTAAGAAAAAAGCACGGCGATTAAACCCAAGCCCCCGAGAAAGAGAAACATCACCACCAAAACCTCGGCGATCGTCATTCCCCGATGTCCAGTACGAGCCGAACTCAAAGCTCTTCGTAGAATACCAGGCCGATAGGTAAGACCTGCCCCACCAGATCGCTATACTCCTCGTTGAGAGTCAGCCAGGATCCGTTGCTCAAAGATATGTTTCCGAGGGAAATTAGAGCGCCGACCACCCGAAAGTTGGTCTCCGCGGAGACATCGCCCCGAGCGTAGACCATGCCCTGGAAATAGGAGTCACCTAGCCAATTGGCATCTAGAGGGTTGTTAGCTTCGAAGAAAGCGTCTCTTCGACGGTTTTGGAGGTCCGCGTTGTTACCCAAAAGAGCGAAAATGGCGTCATGGGTTCGTAGATAGTCCGGCGCACCACGATCGTCCCAGTCTTCGTCCAGCATGGTCGATGAATCGTCCGTCACCAGAAGGTCCATCGGTGGAAGCAGATCAAGAGCGTTGGGCGTAAATTCATTTGGAGCTATCGGGACCCCGCCTTCGGTCAGTTGGTAGTCGTCTTCCAAATCGAAAAAGCGCGTGCCCGCCTGGTTGATCAATGAGGTCCCGTCGTGTTTGACGTAGTGCTTATTAGAGCGAAAGAAATACTGGAGATCTTCTAGCGCCTTCACTACCTTCAAAGCTTGCGGGTCGGAAGTGTAAGCCGGGTAGGTTTCTTTCAGGCTGAGGACAACCCTCGTCGTGGCAGCGTTGGAGAAGGCCAGAGCGTGACCGCCGTTGGGGCCCGCAATCGGATTCACCCATTCTTCAATGGGAGCCGGACCCAAAGGTCGGAGGTTGTCAGGCGGTGGTGCTGAGGCGGGCGGATCTGGGACCCAGGGCCCGTCATGTTTTCCTAACGCAACCCAGCTAAAACCGACACTGCCCTGGTAACCGGTGAGTAAGCTAAAGAGCCGGTCGGTCGCAGGCTCAAATCCGTAAAGTGAGGCTAGATTCTGAAGCGCACCGGCAGCATTTATCCCTTGCAGTGAGACGTCACCTCCAGCCAAGAGAGCGACTCCGGCCGGACGATCTGTCATGACCAGGGTGTTGCCGCCTACGACGTTGATATCGCCGCTCACAAACACACTGCCGGTGCCCTCGATGTTTCCGTTCACAGTCAGATCACCGTCAACGTACAGGGTACCCTCCGTCAAAGACAAAGTACCATTCACCGTCACGTTGCCGCTTCGAGAGCGTGAGTCACCAACATAGACGTAGCCCGCCAGTGTGGAGCCGCCGGCCAACGGGGGCGAAGCCATTCCCCCGGCAACGTAGGCATCCACATCGATGTCTGGGATGACGTCCGAAGCCCCATCCTCGATTGCCCGGTCCGGGAACAGACTCTCCAGGTTCGAACTGAAGGCAGCGCCTCCACTCGGAGCGGAAGCTTCCAGGCGACTCAATTCCGAAAGCTCGAAGGTTCCTCCGCTCTCTATCCATTCGATAGAGGGTTCGCTCGCATTCGTGCTTTCAAATTTCGAAAGCACTCCACCTGGAGCAGGAGCCGGTTCGGTTTGTCCTGGTGGCGGAGTCAACGATTTGATGCCATCTACCTTGACGTCCCCGGTAAGAATCACCCGCCCCACGGCCGAGGCAGAACGGAAAGCGGAGAAACCGTTGCTCAGGATGACGTGGACCCGCCTTTCCACTCGTCCCGACCTCGCTGTCACGACAATATCGGCCGAGCGTGGGGGAACTTCCTCTCCAAACATGTTCGTCTGAGTCGACGGTGAGGCGGAAGATAAGTTGTTGACCGAAAAATTAGGGTTGCCGGGATCAAAGGTGATGGAATACTCGGCATCTTCAAGTGCGATACTCAGATCGCTACTATACGCCGCGTTCTCTTCCAGTAAGGTCATGACGTGGTTGACCCCCCCGCGTGCGGCTTGCAAAGCTCTGACACTGTCGCGATAGTGGGAGGACTGAAAAAGCCCGGTTCTGCCTCGCTGCAAAAGAATTCCGACCAACATCAGGATAATGATCGAGAGCGCCAACGCCGCGAGTAGAATCCCACCCCAATTGCTTCTTCTCTTCAAAGACTTCCCCCCGGACTCATAATCGATTGCAGATCGAGACTATTGTCTCTCGTCGTTTTCGTACCGCCGCCGCTAATGACCGTTTGTTCCTGCCAGGCTACATTCATGTTCATGAGGAGCACTCGAGAGCCGGGGTTGCTAGCAGCAGGCTGCAAGGGGTCCACTGTCAGAGTACATATGTACTCACGTCCCTCCAAAATCACTGTTTGCTGGGAGCCCGGTTGGCCGCTGAGTGCCAGCACCTCTCCGTAGGGTCGGCCTTTCCAATCCTCGAGCATGGACTCTCCGACCTGGGCGGCTCGAACGGTTGCGCCGCCCTTCTCCTGTATCGAAAGGTTTGTGACGGTTAGCCCAATCAGAAAAAGCGAGGCGATCGATAGCACAAAAAAGGCTATCAAAATCTCACCTAATGTGAAGCCACGACTTTTCATCCCAATATAAAAGATTATCAGACTTAACGAAATTTCGCATTATCCAGAGGCCTCCTCAAAGCGCCGGATCCAGCCCTTCAATTGAACTCCCCCGACTGAGGAATCACATCCACCCCCACCTTAACGGTCTGCGTCCCGCCTCCCAACACCACACCGCGCATGGGACAGACATCGTGATAGTCGCGGCCCATGGCAAGCGTTACATGCTGGTTGGAAACCACGAGATCGTTGGTGGGGTCGAGATCCACCCAGCCCAGCGGAGGACACCAAACGGAGATCCAGGCGTGACTGGCGTCGGCCCCTTGAAGTCGGGGCTGGCCGGGCGGAGGCAGCGTGAGAATATAGCCGCTAACGTAGCGCGCCGCCAGACCCAGACTGCGCAATCCTCCCAGAGCCAGGTGAGCGAAATCCTGGCAAACTCCGCGCCCTTTCTCCAAAACATCGTCCACCGGCGTCGCCACCGTGGTCGCCGTGGGATCGAATTCGAAGTCGTGGTAGATCCGCCGGCAAAGCTCGCGGGCGCCTTCCAACACGGGAACACCCTTGGGGTAAGAGCGCCTGGCAAATTCAGAGAGCTTGTCCGAGCGACGCACCCAGTTGGAGTCGTGCCGAAACTGGGAGGCTTCCACGAGGCTTCTCTGCTGAGGATTCTTGAGCTGCTCGGCGACCTTCTCCCAAGGAAGACTCTCCCCAAATATGTCTCGTTTTCGAACCTCGGCATCGAAGGAAACCGTGACTTCCAACTCCTTGTGGGCCTTTTGAACGGTGAAAAACGCGATCGGGTTGCCGAAGAAGTCTCGCTCCGTGTCGATTGTCGCCGGTTCCGGCTGGATCAACAACTTGCAGTTTCCACTGTTTTGGGTGGGAAGGGCGCAAGGTCTGGAGTGGACACGGTTGTAGCTGATCGAGACCTTCTCGGAATAGAGATAGCGGGTTTGGTGAGTGACGAAGTACTTCATGACCACACGTCCGGTCCGAACGACTGACCCTGAGACTTCGGAGTCAGGTGAGTGAGATATTTTTGCACCAGTGCGTCCGAGAGAGCGGGTAGATCGCGGCCGATGTCACGCAGCAGATTTTTGAGAGCGCTGCGACCCTTCCCGGTCTCCAGACCTGCCAGAGAGTGGATATCGGCGAGCTTGATGGACGCTCGACAGCGAAGCAGCAGCGTCTCTTCCTGGTTGCGCGGCGCGCTGCCCGAGTGACCGGGTAGCCTCTGGAGATGCTCGTTGAGGCCTTCCAGCTGATACCCCACGGAGCGCGGATTGTCTTCGTCGGACAGCAAGAGGTCCAGAAACGGAGCGGCCTGCAAACCGGCCGGATATCGCCATCGGTAGGTTCTCAGCACGTCGGCCACCTCCAAGACCGCTTCCAGGAGAAACTCTTCGTTGGTCCGTCGGGGCACCAGTGTGCGGCGAATCAGTCCCACGGTATGGATAGCCCGCTCCAGACGCCGGCCCATGTCCAGAAATCGCCAGGTGTGGTTTCGGGTCATGTTCTCCGATACCATGCCGCTGAAAGCGGAGAAAGCCATCAAGAGATCGTCGAGCAACGTCTGGCTATCGGCGAGCGTCTGTGGACTCTGCACTCCGAGTTCATACAGGTGGGTGGAGAGTCGCCAAGATTCCGCCGAGATACGGTCCCGTACCAAACCCAACAGCCGGTGAACACTGTCCATGACCGGTCGCAGACCCTCGTGTTTGCCCTGGGCGCTGAGAAGAGTAAAGATGCGGGACGCGTATTCGTCCCGGTCGCCGGAATCGGATTTCCAGCGAGGATTCACAAAACCGAGAAGTCGAGGTACTTCAGAGTGGGCCAGGATTCGTGGCTCTTCGTTCAACCGGACCACGCAGTAGCGAAGAAGACGGCAGAGACCCTCGGCTCGCTCCATATTGCGTCCCAGCCAGTAGAGATTGTCGGCGGCGCGGCTGGAGATATCGCCTCCACCGCGACTCAGCTGAATCTCTTTTCGTCCTCGGGGTAGAATCGTGTCCGGAGTGTCGTCGTCTTCGCGCGGGTCGACGATCCACGAATCCTTGCTCTGGGCGCCCTGCTCCAGGCTTGCCACCACCGACCCCGGCTTCTGGCTGACTACGGAAAGCGCTCCCGGCATGACCGCGAAGTCATCCTTCTGGCGGGTCAGGAAGGTTCTCAAGACCAGTCTTCTCGGCACCAGCAGATTGTCCTGAAGGCAAGGCGTGGTGGAAAGATCCACTCGCTCCTGAGCCACGAACTGTTCAGGGTCTTGCAAAATGCGCTCTTTCAGCTCTTCTCGCTTCGCCTTGGTCATGGAGCCGGGAAAGAGAGCCGTGCTGGGCCGGCTCCCGAAAGTCGGCTTGATCACCATGGCGTCGAGTTGGTCCAAAACGAGAGTGAGCGAGTCCGGGTCGCCGCACCACCACGCCCGAACACAAGGAAGAAGCGGAGATTCTCCCAGGAACTTTTGAAAGAGCAGGGGCAAGAAAGCCTGAAGCGCCGGAGTCTCAAGCCAGGCCGAACCCAGGCTGTTGGCGATGGTCACGTTGCCCGCTCGAATAGCTTGCACCAATCCGGGCACTCCGATCACCGTGTCCGATCGGAGCTCCAGCGGATCGCAGAAGGGATCGGTCATCCTTTTCAGGATCACATCGACCGGTTGAAGCCCCTCAAGGAGCTTCAGATAGACCCGATTGTCGCGCACGGTGAGGTCATCGCCACAAACCAGATCGAATCCCAGAAACTGAGCTAGATAGGCCTGTTCGAAGAAGGTGGGACTGTGAGAGCCGGGCGAGAGCAGCACCACCCGCGGGGTGGCCGAAGGCACGTCGTGCAACGTTTGCTGAAGACTGCGAAAGAAAGGGGCGACCTTGCGAACTCTCTTGCCCTGGAAAAATTCGGGGAGCATACGGGTAAGGGCGAGCCGGTTTTCCAGGGCGTAGCCGCAACCGACCGGCGCTTCCGCGCGATCCCGCAAAGCGACCATGTTTCCGTCGGCGGTCCGAGCGATGTCCACGCTGTAGAGCATGAGACGTCGATTGCCTCGGATGGGTAAACCGTGACAGGGTCTCAAGAAATTGGGATGGCCATAAATCAGGGCCGGTGGGAGCCAACCCTCCCGTAGACAGCGTTGCTCTCCGTAGACGTCTTCCAGGAGCGTCTCCATGAGATGCGCTCGCTGCACCAGTCCCCGCTCCAATT
>Ga0208330_1000802_pt1 | contig 11921 bp, 6 predicted proteins | sample DeeseametaMP1896_FD_184180 | JGI IMG/M metagenome (GOLD analysis project Ga0208330, IMG submission 184180) | Marine microbial communities from the Deep Pacific Ocean - MP1896 (SPAdes) | ecosystem: Environmental > Aquatic > Marine > Oceanic | place: East of Hawaii, North Pacific Ocean | collected...
CTGTTCGGTCAGCGCCCCTACGCCCAGGTCTCCGCCGCCGAGATCGCCCGGGAGGCCGGCATCGCCCGGGGCCTGCTCAACCACTACTTCGGTGACAAGCGCGGGCTCTACCTCGAGGTGGTGCGGCGCTCGGTGCTGCTGCCGTCGCTCGAGGGCGGCCCCCGGCCGCCGCGCGCCGCCGACACCGAGGCGCTGGACGCGCTGGCGCTCGAGGACCGCGTCGAGCGGGCCGTGGGCTGGTTCCTCGACTCCGTGGAGCCCCAGGCGGCGTCGTACTTCACGGTGCTGGGGTCCGAGGGCGTCGCCGAGGACGAGGACGTGGCACGGATCCTCGAGGAGGCCGACGACCTCGCGGCCCGACGGGTGCTGGAGCTGGTCGGCCTCGACGCCGACGACCACGTGGCGCGTGCCGCGGTGCGCGCCTACGGCGGGCTGGCCAAGGCCACGGTGCGCGAGTGGACCCGCGCGGGCGCGCTGTCGCGTGCCCAGGCGCACCGGCTGCTGCGCGACGCGCTGCTCACCATCGTGACCAGGACGCTGCCGGCCCTCTGATCGTCCTCTGAGCGCCCTCGGGCGACCGGGGTGGCTCAGGCCGCGCGGGCGTGCTCGGCCAGCCACTGCTCGACGTGGTCGAGGAACTCGTGCGGCTCCGAGAGCATCAGCGCGTGCCGGCGGTCGGTGATGAGGTGGCCGGTCCAGTCGGGCCGGGAGGCCAGCACGTGGCGCAGGACCCGTGCCGGGACCAGCGCGTCGGCGGTGCCGCCCAGGACCAGGGTGGGGGCCTCGATGGCACGGATCGCGCGCCAGGTGGGGGCGGGCTCGAGCCAGAGCCGGGCGATCGAGGCGGTGCTGCTGCGCAGGGATCGCCTCCGGTCGGCCAGCTGCTCGGGGTCCTCGGACAGGGCGTCGGCGGCCATGGCCTGCAGCAGCGTGGGGCGTACGGCGTCGGGGTCGGTGAAGATCAGGCCGAGCAGCGCCCGCGCGGCCGGTCGGGCGTCGCGCCCGGTGGCGGCGGCGAGCACGGTGCCGCTGATGCTGGGCAGGCCCATGGTGAGCATCCCCTGCAGGGCCGGCACCGAGGGTGGCAGCAGCCGCAGCGCGCACGAGTGCGGGAGGGCGGGGGAGACCAGGACCAGCCGGTCGACGACCTCGGGGTGCTTCGCGGCCAGGTGGGTGGCGATCAGGCCGCCCATGGAGTTGCCGTGGACGGTGGCCGACGCCCAGCCGAGGGCATCGAGCACCCGTCGCACGAAGGAGACGTGACCGGGCACGGTGAGCCGGTCGGAGTCCACGAGCCGGGTGTGCCCGAAGCCGGGCAGGTCGACGGCGACGACGGGGCCGCGCCGGGCGAGGGGAGCGATGACGTCGATCCAGTTCGCGGCGCTCCCGCCCAGGCCGTGCACGAGAAGCTGCGGCTGCGCGCCCGCTCCTGCCCCCGTGGGGTCGGCGCGCAGCACCCGCACGGGGCGGCCGTCGACGTCGATCACCTCCTGGCGCACGCCGGCCCAGGCCGGGTCGGTGGCCAGCCAGGAGTCGTCGGGCGCAGCCGCGGGGTGGGTGGAGGTGGGGGAGGGAGCCATGGCAGCACTGTGGCAGGACCGGTCGCTGTGCGCACCCACCCGCGGATGACCTACTCTCCGGCCGTGACCGCTCAAGCGCCCTCGGCCGTGATCCTCATCCGCGCGACGCGCTTCCTCCCGAACCCCGCCACCGCCGCGGACAACGCCTTCCAGGCCGACGCCCCGGCCGGCGAGACCGCCGCCCACCTCTCCGAGCTGGCGCTCGCCGAGATGGACGCCGTGGCCGAGGCGCTGCGCGAGGTCGGCGTGCGGGTGCACGTCTTCGAGGACCACGACCACACGCGGCCCGACAGCGTGTTCCCCAACAACTGGGTCTCCACGCACGCCGGCGGGGTCGTGGGGGTCTTCCCGATGTACGCCTCCAACCGACGGCACGAGCGGCGCGGAGACGTGCTGGAGATGCTGAAGTCGCACTACCGGGTGCAGACGATCATCGACTACTCCGGCCTCGAGCCCGACGGCATCTTCCTCGAGGGCACCGGCGCGATGGTGCTCGACCACCTCTCGCGGGTGGCCTACGTCGCCCGCAGTCACCGCGCCGACTCGCACGTGCTGGAGCGCTTCTGCACCGACTTCACCTACGAGCCGATGGTCTTCGACGCGGTCGACTCCGGCGGCGTGCCGGTCTACCACACCAACGTGATGGGGTGCGTGGGCACCGACGTGGCGCTGATGGCGCTGGAGATGATCCCCGACGAGCGCCGCCGCGAGCAGGTGCGCGAGCGGCTGACGGTCCAGGGCCGGACGCTGGTGGAGATCACCGAGCAGCAGGTGCGGGAGTTCGCCGGCAACGCCGTGGAGCTGGCCGGCAAGCACGACGACGGCCGGGCCCGCCGGGTGATGGCGATGTCGGCGCGGGCCCGCGCCAGCCTGCGTCCCGACCAGGTCGAGGTGATCGAGCGCTCCTGCGAGATCCTCGCCGTCGACATCCCGACCATCGAGCTGGCCGGCGGGTCGGTGCGCTGCATGATCGCCGGCATCCACCTCGACCCGCGTCCGGCCATCGAGGACGGCCCCACGGACGCCGTCGTGGCGATCAACGAGGACCACCCGGTGACGGCCGACGGGCGGTTCGTGCACGAGGGGCGCTAGCGGGACCGGACGAGAACGTGTTCTAGTTTTCCTGTGAACGCGTCCGCCGAGTCCTCCTCGGGTCCCTCCCCGAGCCACGCCGACCTGCCCCCGAGCACCCCGGTGCTGATCGGGGTGGGGGAGACCTCGGAGACCCTCGACTCGCCCGACTACCGCGCCCGCTCGGAGGCGCAGCTGGCCGCCGACGCGCTCCTCGCAGCCGTCGAGGACACCGGCGCGACGGCGGAGCAGGTGCTCGACGGGGTCGACGCGGCCGTGATGACGCGCTCCTTCGAGGCGATGGGGTTCGGGTCGCCGCTCGGGACGCCGACCAGCTACCCCTGGGCGGTGCTGCGCCGGGTCGGGGCCTCGCCGTCGTACGTCGTGCACGACGCGCTGGGCGGGCAGACCCCGCAGAGCCTGGTCAACGAGCTGTGCCAGGGCATCGCCGACGGCCAGCACTCGCTGGCGGTCGTCTTCGGCGCCGACGTCACCTCCACCACCCGGCACTTCACCCGTGGCGAGGGGGCGGCGGGGGAGCGGCCGGACTTCGCCGAGGACGTCACCGGGCCCGAGGTCGACCGGGGCCGGGGCACGCACCTGGTCAACACCCGGCACCAGGTGCTGCACGGGATGACCAACGCGCCGGTGCAGTACGCCCTGCTCGAGCACGCGCGGCGGCACCGGCTGGGGCTGGACCGGCGCACCTACGCCAAGCAGATGGCCGCGCTGCTGGCGCCGATGAGCGAGGTGGCCGCCGAGCGCGAGCACGCGGCGGCGCCCACGGTGCGCACCGCCGCCGAGGTCGAGACGACCACCGCTGACAACCGGGTCGTCGCCGACCCCTACCGCCGGCTGATGGTCGCCCGCGACCAGGTCAACCAGGGCGCCGCCTGCGTCATCGCCTCGGTCGCCACCGCCCGGTCGCTCGGGGTGCCCGAGGACCGCTGGGTCTTCCTGCACGGGCACGCCTTCCTCTCCGAGCAGCCGATGCTCGAGCGACCCGACCTCTCGCGCAGTCCGGCCACCGTCGCCGCGGTGGAGCACGCGCTCGACGTCGCCGCGGCCTCCATCGACGACATCGGCCCGATGGACCTCTACAGCTGCTTCCCGATCGCGATCACCACCGTCACCGACGCCTTCGACCTCGACACCGAGGACCCCCGCCGCCTCACCCTCACCGGCGGGCTGCCGTTCTTCGGCGGCGCCGGCAGCAACTACTCGCTGCACGCGGTGGCCGAGGTCGTGCGGCGGGTGCGCCGCGAGCCCGGCGTACCCGGCCTGGTGGGCGCCAACGGCGGCCAGCTCTCGAAGTACGCCGTGGGCGTCTACTCCGCCCGGCCGCGGCCGTGGGTCCCCGACGACTCCGCCGCCCTCCAGGCGGGGCTCGACGCCGTCCCCAGGGTGCCGTGGACCGAGGTCGCCGACGGCCCGGCGGTGATCGAGACGTTCAGCGTGGAGCCACAGCGCGACGGCAGCCGCACCGCGGCGCTGGTCTGCCGCGACCTCGCCGGCCGACGCCTCCTCGCGACCGCAACCGCCGACGACGAGCTGCTCGACCTGCTGGCCGACGAGGACGCCGAGCCGATCGGTCGGCGCGTCCACGTGCGCCACGTCGACCACCTCAACCGGGCCGCGCTCACCCGGGCCACCCTCGACCGGCTGCACCCGGTCCGTCCGGCGCGGCTCGACGGGGCGCACACCAGGATCCGGGTCGCCCTCGACGGGCCCGTGGTCGAGCTCGCGCTGCTGCGCCCGCTCCTCGACCGCCGCACGCACGCCGAGTGCGACGAGGTCGTCTCCGCCTGGCTGGCCGACCCGCACCTGCGCGTGCTGCTCCTGCACGCCGACGGACCGGACTTCTGCGAGGGGCTCGACCCGGCCGAGATCGGGTGGGGCGGCACCCTCGTCACACCGCCGCACGGCGTGGCCGGGCTGACCGGCCGGCTGGTGGACCGACCGGTGGTCGCCGCCGTCTCGGGCGGGGTCCGCGACGCCGGGGTGGAGCTGCTGCTCGCCTGCCACGTCGTGGTCGCCGACGAGACCGCGACCTTCGAGATGACCGCCACCCGGCGGGGCCTGGTCGCCGAGCACGGCGGCCTGCGCCGGCTCCGCGAGGTCATCGGGCAGCGGCTGGCCGATGACCTGGTGCTGACGGGTCGCCGCCTGGACGCCCACGAGGCGCTGGCGGCGGGCCTGGTCTCGCGGGTCGTGCCCGCCGGGGACCAGCTGGCCACGGCCCGCGCGCTCGCCGAGCAGGTCTGCCGCGGCGGCGGCACCGCCGTGCGGGCCACGCTCCGGATGGCCGACGCAGCGCCGTACCCCTTCCGGACGCCGCGGGAGGTCGACGAGGTGGCGTTCTCCGAGGACCTCATGGGCTGACCCCAGCAGCGGGGGACCTTGGTCCCGCGCCAGCGTGCCGTCCGGCTCGTGCCTGGGCCCCGGTGCCCCGCGAGGCTGGTGGCGGAGCCGGAGGGAGCCGGGTCCGGAGAGGCGGACATGGTCACGTCGGCGGCATCGGTGATCACCGGGGCAGCGCCGCAGCGCGGCGTCGCCCGCAGCATCGTGGCGATGGCGATGCGCGCGCCCAGCCTGCACAACACCCAGCCCTGGCGGTGGCGGATCTGCTCCGAGCACACCCTGGAGCTGTACGCCGACCACGACCGCCAGCTGCACGGCGTGGACCCCCGCGGCCGGCTGATGATGCTCAGCCTGGGGTCCGCGCTGCACCACGCCGTGGTCGCGGCCCGCTCGGTGGACCGCGCGGTGCGCGTGGAGCGCCTCCCCGACGGCGGTCCGCCGGACCTGGTCGCCCGGCTGCACCTGGAGGGTCGCTCGCCGTCCCGGCCGGAGGACCGGATCGCGCTCGCGTCCCTGGTGGCTCGCCGCACCGACCGCAGGCCCTTCAGCTCCTGGGAGGTGCCGGACGAGATCCTGCAGCGCCTCGCGGAGGTCTCCACACAGGCCGGTGCGCCCGCTGTCGTCCTCGACGTAAGCCAGCGGGTCGCCGTCGAGCACCTGGTCTCGACCGCCAGCGTCCTGCAGGCCTCCCGCCGCCTCGTGGAGCGGGAGCACGCCCGGTGGTGGGCGATCGAGCCGCGGGCGACGTACGACGGTGTGCCGGCCGACCTGGTGCCCGACCGGGTCGTCGACCCGCTCGGCCGCGGTCGTGACGGCGCCGGGGTGCTGGACGGGACGCCCGCGGAGGCGGTCGCCGAGCGTGCCGCGGTGCTGGCGATCTGTCACGAGGACGACAACCGTGCCGGGTGGTTGGCCGCGGGCGAGGCGCTCAGCGCCGTGTGGCTCGAGGCGGTCGCCGAGGGCCTCGGCGGGGTGCCGGTCTCGCTGCCGGTCGAGGAGCCCGAGCTCCGCGAGCAGCTGCGGTCTGGAGTCCTGGGCCTCGCCGTGCAGCCGCAGGTCCTGCTGAGGCTCGGTTGGCCGCACACCTCGACGACCCGCCTGCCGGCGTCGCCGCGTCGACCGATCGACGACGTGCTCGTGCCCTGACCCCCGCCCGGATCCCACCCCTGGGGGTGGCGTCTGGGATGCTTGCCCGTCGGTGTCCGGACAGCCGCACGGGGAGGATCAGTGAGCGAGGGCTCCTACATCGCCTCCGAGCTCGCGCGCGTGAGCGCGGCGTTCGCCCGACCGACCCTCACCCTGCTGCACCAGCGGCAGGCGCCGGTAGTCATCACCATCTTCCGGGCCGCCTTCGGCCGCGACAACAAGCCGATCCCGACGGCGCGGCTGCACACCCAGGTCGAGGAGCACCTCACGGTCTTCCGGCGGGACCCCGAGGCCGACGTCCCGACCGGCTCGGGCCGGGACCTGTGCCAGCGGTGGATGCGCGGACAGTGGCTGGTGCGCTCCCTGGACGAGTCCGGTGAGGAGGTCTACGCCCTCACCTCGCACGCCCAGCAGGCGCTGGAGCTGGTCAAGAACCTCACCCGCGACCGCGCCACGCTCTCCGAGCACCGCATCGCCACCATCCTCACGACCGTGCGGCGGTTCAACTCCGAGGCCAACCCCGACCGCCCGAGCCGGGTCGGCATCCTCAACGCCGAGATCGCCCGGCTCACCGCCGAGCGCGACCGGCTCGTGGACGGCGCCGAGCTCGTGGGGGCCACCGAGGACTTCATGCTCGAGGGCTACACCGAGCTGATGTCGCTGGTCTCCGCGCTGCCCAGCGACTTCGCCCGGGTCGAGGAGCGCTTCGCGACCATCCGCTCGGAGATCCTGGCCGCCTTCCGTGCCGAGGACCGCCCCGCCGGGGAGGTCATCGACGACTACCTCGCCCGCGCCGACGCGCTGATGACCGCGACCCACGAGGGGCGCGCTTTCGAGGGTGCCTTCGCGCTGCTGCGCGACGACGCGACGGTGACCCAGCTGCGCGAGGACCTCGGCGACCTGCTCGACCACCCGCTCTCCGAGAGGCTGCTGGGCGAGGCCGACCGGGCCGAGCTGCGCGGCACCGTCCGCCTCGTGCGCGACGGCCTGGACCGCGTGCTCTCGCAGCGCTCGCGGGTGACCGCGACGCTGAAGGAGTACATCGTCTCCCACGACGTCGCCCGCGACCGCGAGCTGGAGCAGACCCTGCGCCAGGTCGAGTCCGAGCTGATGACGTGGATGGCCACCACCGGCCCGCGCGCCAGCATCGACCTGCCTCTGCTGCCGGCCCGGGTGTCGGTGGAGCACCTGCGCGAGCGATTCCACGACCCCGCCGACGACCGGCTGCCCGAGCCGATCGCCGCCCCCGACCCCGACGACGCGCCGCGCCTGACCCTCGAGGAGCTCAAGGCCCAGGGCGGCCCCCAGCTCTCAGTGCTCCGCGGACGCCTCGACGAGGCCCGCGCGCAGCTGGTGCCGGTCGGCTCGATGGGCTCCTTCTTCGGCGCCCTCGAGCCGTCCCTGCGGCGCCCCGTCGAGATCCTGGGCCTGCTGCACCTCGCCGCCGAGCTCGGCTGGCTGGAGCAGGAGCCCGGACCCGACGGGGAGGGCGAGGCGTACGCCGCGGTCCGGCCCGACGGCACCCACCGCACCTTCGACGTCCCGCGCACCCCCGTGCCGGATCCCGACCTGCAGCCAGACCTGCCACCAGACCAGTCCGTGGAGGACCAGACGTGACCACCGACCTGGACCCGACCCCCGACCTCGCGCCGGACCCTGCACCCGACGACACGACCTCGGTGTCGCTGTGGGAGGGCGACGAGGGCGGGCTCGAGCACGCCCAGCGGCTGGCCCTGGTCACGCTGCTGAAGTCCCGCTTCATCTCCGCGCGCACCCACCCGCGCGACTGGACCGTGCTGGTCGAGCACGAGCGGGTCATCCGCTCCCGACTCAACGACCTGTTCCTGGAGCTGGCCATCGACCGCACCCGGGAGGTCGCCTGGAAGCGCCAGGCCGTCTCGGAGGCCGGCGCCCGGCTGCCCACGCTGCTCTACGACGCCGCCTGGTCGCGGGAGGAGACGCTGGTGCTGGTGCACCTGCGCGACCGGTTGCGCGCGGGGCACGCCGGCGGTGACGCGCGGGTCTACATCGACCGCGACGACGTGCTCGACCACGTCGCGACCTTCCGTCCGGCGCACGCGACCGACGAGGCGGGCGACGAGAAGCGCGCCCGCAACGCCTTCACCAGTGTCGCCAAGGCGGGTCTGCTCATCCCGACGGCTTCCGAGGACCGGTTCGAGATCAGCGAGGCGGTCGAGCCGCTGCTGCCTCTGGAGCTGCTGCAGCAGCTGCTCGAGCAGCTGCGCGAGGCGAACGGGGGCGGGGCCGACGCGCACGGCGACGACCAGCCGATCGACGGGCCCACCGACGTACCCGTCGAGCCGGGGGCCGCTGCGGCCGCGGACACCGACGGCATGCTGATCGAGGAGGACGCCGAGTGAGCGTCGAGGAGACCGAGCGCGAGGGCCTGTTCACCGAGCAGACCGTCTCCCTGCCCGCCGACGACACCATGCAGTGGCGGGCGGCGCTGATGCAGCTGGTCAACTGGGGCGGCTTCGGCGGCCTGACGACCGTGCCGCTGCGTGGCGAGGCCACGATGATCTCCGGCGCCTCCGGCGTCGGGAAGTCCACCATCCTCGACGCCTACACCGCGCTGATGATGCCGTCGGACACCAAGTTCAACGGCGCCTCCAACGACGCCGTCGCCGGTCGCGCCCGCGGCGTCGGCCAGCGCAACCTGCTGTCCTACCTGCGCGGTGCCGTCGACGTCGTCGACGACCCCCGCACCGGCCGGCCGGTCGAGAAGCTGCTGCGCGGCAAGGGCGGCGACACCTGGGGCGCCGTCGCGATGACCTTCGTCAACGACCAGGGGGGCCGCTTCACCGCGCTGCGCACCTACTACGTCCCGCGTCGTGCGTCCCGCTCCGCCGACGTCCAGATGCAGCTGGTGACCCACGAGGGCGCGCTGTCCCTGCAGGTGCTGGAGGCTGCGGTCGCCGACCGCTTCCACGCCAACACGCTCAAGAAGCTCTTCCCTGGCGTCCGCGTCCACCGCACGTACGCCGAGTTCTCGGCCGTCCTGCACGCCCGGCTCGGCATCGGGGCCGGCGGCGACGGCGCCAAGGCGCTGCGGCTGCTGGCGCGCATCCAGGCCGGCAACCAGGTGCGCAGCGTCGACGAGCTCTACAAGGACATGGTGCTCGAGCGGCCCACCACCTACGCCGCCGCGGACCGGGCCATCGAGCACTTCGACGACCTCGACGCCGCGTACTCCGCGATGCGCACCGAGGAGCGCAAGCTCGAGGTGCTCAGCCCCATCACCGACCTGCACGACCGGCAGGTCCGCGCCACCGCGCGGCTGGCCGAGCTCGACTCCTACGGGGTCGCGGCCAGCGGCGACACCCCGCTGCGCCAGTGGCTGCTGCGCACCCACCACCGACTGATCCGCGACGCCGTCGACACCAACCGTGCCGCGCGCGAGCGGGCCACGGCCGAGCTGTCGGCCTCCACCTCCGCCGAGCGCGACCTGGCCTCGGACCTGGAGGCCGCCAAGGCCGCGCACCGCGCCGCCGGCGGCTCCACGATCCAGGGGATCGGCCAGTCGATCGAGCAGGAGCAGGTCGTCCGCGAGGACCGGCTCGCCCGTCGTGAGCTGCTCCAGGAGCGGCTGCTGCCGGTCGTCGGGGTCACCGACGCCGAGGCGCCCGACCTGGGCGACGCCCTGATGTCGGTCGAGGCCTTCACGGTGCTGCAGCTGCACGCCCGGGAGTGGCTCTCGGGCTGGGAGCGCGAGCAGGAGCGGGTGCGCCGCGAGCGCGACGTCACCCGCGACCGCCGCTTCCCCCTGAGCCAGCGCCAGGCCGAGTTGCGCCGCGAGCGCGCCTCGCTGGAGAGCCGCGGCGGCCGGCTGCCGGCCCGCATGCACGAGCTGCGCGACGAGGTGTCGCGCGCCAGCGGCATCCCCGCCTCCGAGCTGCCCTTCGTGGCCGAGCTGATCGACGTGGCGCCGGAGGAGGCGCGGTGGCGCACCGCCGTGGAGACGGTGCTGGGTGCGAGCGCCCGGATGCTCCTGGTCCCGCTGGACCGGCTCGAGCAGTTCTCCTCCGCGATCGACGGGTTGCGGCTGCGCGGCCGACTGGTCTTCGAGGGCGTCGAGCTGCACCTGCCCGACCTCGGCCCGGCCGACCCCGAGCGGGTCGCCGGCAAGCTGCTTTTCCAGGACTCGCCGTTCTCCGGCTGGGTCCAGGCGCACGTGAGCGAGCCGTCGCGCAACGCGCTGTGCGTCGAGGACGCCGCCGGGCTCGCCGGCGGCGGCTTCCGGGTGACCGAGGCCGGTCAGACCCGTCAGGGACGACGCGGCACCCACGGGCGGGGCGACAGCCGCTCGATCATCGGGTTCTCCGGCGAGGAGGCGGTCGCCGAGATCGACGCCGAGCTGGCCGCGCTGGAGGAGCAGCTGGACGCGGTCGATGCGGAGGTCGCCGAGCTCGACCGGCGCAGTGCGCTGCTGGAGCAGCAGCGGGCGTCGTACGACGCGATCGTGGCGGCACGCTTCGACGACCTCGACGTCGACGGCAGCGACCGGCGCATCGCCGAGCTGGAGGCCCGGCGCGAGGAGATCCTCGGCGCCGACGACCAGCTGCACGCGCTGCAGCGCCAGATCGAGGAGCTGACGGGCCGGCTGGAGGAGGTGCGCCGCGAGCGGTTCGGGCTGGAGGCGCGCGCCCGCGAGCTGGGCGACGAGCACGCCCGGCTGGTCGACGACGAGGACCTCGTCACCGACCGGCTCGAGGCGATGGAGCGCTCCGGGCGGGTCACGCTCACCGACGAGCAGGACGCCGCGCTGGCCGCCGACTTCGCCGCCGCGGCCGCGCCCGGCGACCCCGACGACCTCGAGCGGTTCACCGAGACCTCCCAGCGCCTCGCCGAGCGGCTCCGCGAGGCCGTGGTCGACGCCGAGACCGAGCTGACCCGGGTCGAGGAGGAGCTGGCCGGGATCTTCCGGGTCTACAAGATGCAGTGGGACTCCCCGAACCTCGGGGCGACCGCCGCGTCCTACCCCGACTACGCCCGCATCCTCGAGGAGGTCCGCGGCACCGGCCTGGCCGAGCGGCGCGCGGAGTGGCGGCGCCGCCTCACCGAGTGGAGCGGCCAGGACCTCGTGCCGCTGGTCGGTGCGATGGCCGCCTCGATCGAGGAGATCGAGGACCGGCTCGAGCCGATCAACGCGATCCTGCGGCGCCTGGAGTTCGGCGGCGTCGGTGACCGGCTGCGCATCCGGCTGCGCCGTCTCGCGCCCGCCCACGTGCAGGTCTTCATGAAGGACCTGCGGCGGCTGGCGGCGGGCACGACCGGCGAGCTGGGCGAGGATGACCTCGAGCGGCGCTTCACCGAGCTGAGCCGGTTCATGGACCAGCTGCGGGTGCCCGCCCAGGTCGGCGACGTGGCGTCGTCCTCGACCGACCGCGACCGGCTGCTCGACGTGCGCCGGCACGTGGAGATCAGCGCCGAGCGCTACGACTCGCTGACCGGCGAGCTCAGGGCGACCTACCGGACGCTGGGGGAGAAGAGCGGTGGCGAGAGCCAGGAGCTGGTGGCCTTCATCGTCGGCTCGGCCCTGCGCTTCCGTCTCGGCGACGAGCTGCGCTCGCGGCCCCGCTTCGCGCCGGTCTTCCTCGACGAGGGCTTCGTGAAGGCCGACTCCGAGTTCGCCGGCCGTGCCGTGCGCGCGTGGAAGGGCCTGGGCTTCCAGCTCATCATCGGTGTCCCGCTGGACAAGGTGACCGGCCTCGAGCCGCACATGGACGAGCTGCTGGCCATCAC
>Ga0208330_1000808_pt1 | contig 11821 bp, 14 predicted proteins | sample DeeseametaMP1896_FD_184180 | JGI IMG/M metagenome (GOLD analysis project Ga0208330, IMG submission 184180) | Marine microbial communities from the Deep Pacific Ocean - MP1896 (SPAdes) | ecosystem: Environmental > Aquatic > Marine > Oceanic | place: East of Hawaii, North Pacific Ocean | collected...
CACGCCGAACAGCTTGCGGATCTCGTAGAGCTCCTTCTCCGAGCAGGAGGCGATGTCGGTGCCCTCGATGATGATCGAGCCCTGGTCGGGCTTGAGCAGCCCGATCAGCGTCTTCAGGAACACCGACTTGCCGGTGCCCGAGGGGCCCAGCATCACGCAGATCTCGCCGGCGGGGACGGTCAGCGTCACGTCCCCCCAGATCAGCTGCTTCCCGAAGGACTTGGTCAGGTGCTCGACCTTGATCTCCACGCCCATGTACGTGCTCCCCTTCGTTCTGCGGCTGCGGGCAGCACCTGCCCCGCCGGGGGAGGTGACCACACTCACGAGTAACAACGCCGTTACCGCCGCGAGGTTACGTCACTTTGTCACCCACGTCACTCCGACTCCGACGATCGAGACAGGACCGAGACGCGGGACCACCCATCCCCTGCCGGGCACGGTCCGGTTCCTCAGCGAGCACGGCGAAGCTGCCTTTCACCTGCGCAAATGACGGACGGCCCCGTCCCCACGAGGGGAACGGGGCCGTCGGCGCGACCGGGGCGGCACAGGCCGCCGTCCGGTCAGGGGGTCACTTGACGGTGACGGTGGCGCCGGCGCCCTCCAGGGCCTCCTTGGCCTTGTCAGCGGCGTCCTTGGCGACCTTCTCCAGGACCGGCTTCGGGGCGGCCTCGACCAGCTCCTTGGCCTCCTTCAGACCGAGCGAGGTCAGGGCGCGCACCTCCTTGATGACGTTGATCTTCTTGTCACCAGCGGCCTCGAGGATGACGTCGAACTCGTCCTGCTCGGCAGCGGCGGCCTCGCCACCACCGGCACCGCCGGCGGCGGGAGCGGCGGCCACGGCGACCGGGGCGGCGGCGGTGACGCCGAAGGTGTCCTCGAACTGCTTCACGAACTCGGAGAGCTCGATGAGGGTCATCTCCTTGAACGCGTCGAGGAGCTCGTCAGTGCTCAGCTTCGCCATGATGGCGTTCCTTCCGTTGGTGGCCGCGACGTCTCGGTCGTCGGCCGGGTTTCAGGTGGTGGTGTGCCGGGGTCGGAGCCTGGTGGCTCAGGCCTCGGCGGTGTCGCCCTCGTCAGAGGCCTCGGCGGCAGCCGGGGCCTCGTCGGCGGGGGCCTCGGCCACGGTGTCCTCCGCGGCGGGGGCCTCCTCGGCGGCGACCGGCGTACCGGCACCACCTGCGAGGATCGAGGGGTCCTGCTCGGCCTTGGCCTGCAGCGCACCCGCGAGGCGGGCGGCCTGGGCGATCGGCGCGTTGAGCAGGTAGACGGCCTGGCTGAGCGACGCGAGCATCGCGCCGGCCAGCTTGCCCAGCAGCACCTCACGGGACTCGAGGTCCGCCAGCTTGGCGATCTCGGCCGCGTCGAGGGGCTGGCCGTCGAGGACGCCACCCTTGATCACGAGGGTGGGGTTGGCCTTGGCAAAGTCACGCAGGCCCTTGGCGGCCTCGACCACGTCGCCGTTGATGAAGGCGATAGCGGTGGGGCCGGTCAGCAGCTCGTCGAAGCCGGAGATCCCGACCTCGTCGGCGGCCAGCTTGGCCAGCGTGTTCTTGACCACGGCGTACGAAGCGTTCTCGCCGAGGGAGCGACGGAGGTCCTGCAGCTCCTTCACGGTGAGACCGCGGTACTCGGTCAGCACGGCACCTGCGGAGGCGTTGAACGACTCAACGATCTCCGCGACGGCCGCCTGCTTGTCTGCCCGCGCCATGGGTCTCCTCACTTCTGCTGGAGAGACCGCGGGCACCCGTGGAATGACGAACGCCCCGAGCGCAGGCGCTCAGGGCGTGGACCGGCGGGACCGGCTTGCTCTGCTCACCTGCGCAGGTCGCCCGCTCTCGCGGGGCCTTCGGACCGACTGCCTGGGCAGCCGGACGACCGGCGGTCTCTGGTTACGAGAAGAAACGATAGGTGTTACCCACGGACGCGCCAAATCGGGCAGGGTCGAGGACGTGACGAGCACCGGCTGGGCCGAGGCCCAGAGCATCGACGACGTCCTGGACCGGATGGAGACCATCTCCTCGGCGCTGCCCACCGAGGACGGCGTGGCCACGTTCAACCGGATGTACCACCAGGTCACCCGGCTCGTGGACGTGGCCATCGACCAGGGCCGCTTCGGCGCCGGCCCCTTCCTCGGGCGGCTCGACGTCCACTTCGCCAACCTGTTCTTCGAGGCCTACGCCGCGGACCTCGACGGCCGCGAGGTCAACGACGCGTGGGCGCCGCTGTTCGACAACCGGCGCAAGCCGCGCACCCACCCGATCCAGTTCGCCCTGGCCGGCATGAACGCCCACATCTGCCACGACCTGCCCTCCGCGGTGGTGCTGACCTGCCGCGAGCTCGGTGTCGACCCGGTCGACGACAGCCCCGAGCACGTCGACTTCTCCACGACCAACCACGTGCTGGAGGAGGCGGCCGACGAGATCAAGGGCTGGTTCTCCAACGGTGTCGTGGCACGCCTCGACGAGATCGGGGGCCGCCTCGACGACGGGTTCGCGATGTTCGGCATCCACGTCGCCCGAGCCGGCGCCTGGCAGGTCGCGCAGATGCTGTGGGACCTCGCCGACAACCCGCGGCTGGACGCCATGTTCCGCGGCAACCTGGGCCGCGGGGTCGGCCTGGCCAGCCGGGGCATCCTGATCTGAGGTCGATCCGACCCTGATCTGACGGACACCCCCACCGCCGGCTGCGGCGGGGCTGGCAGGATCGGGCCCATGACCGAGCGCGCGCCCCTGTCCTCCCTCTCCCCCGACGAGCTGGCTGCCTTCCTCGCCGAGAAGCAGGCGGCGTACGCCGAGCTCAAGGACCGCGGGCTCTCGCTCGACCTCACGCGCGGCAAGCCGGCGAGCGACCAGCTCGACCTCTCCGAGGCCCTGCTCACGCTCCCGACGGGGCACACCGACCGCAGCGGCGCCGACGTCCGCAACTACGGCGGGCTCGAGGGCCTGACCGAGCTGCGCGAGATGTTCGCCGAGCTGCTCGGCGTCGAGACCGCGCAGGTCATCTGCGGCGGCAACTCCAGCCTCACGATGATGCACCAGGCCCTGACCGACCTGCTGCTGTGGGGCGGCCCCGGCTCGGAGCGGCCGTGGAAGGACGAGCCGGTCGTGAAGTTCGTCTGCCCGGTCCCCGGCTACGACCGGCACTTCTCGATGCTCGCCGACTTCGGCATCGAGATGGTGACCGTCCCGATGAACGAGGACGGCCCCGACGTCGAGGCGGTGCGCGCGCTCGTCGCCGACGACCCGGCCGTCAAGGGCCTGTGGATCGTCCCGACGTACGCCAACCCCACCGGCGCCACCTGCTCGGTCGAGGTCGCGACCGCCCTGATGTCGATGCCGACCGCAGCCCCCGACTTCCGCGTCTTCTGGGACAACGCCTACGCGCTGCACCACCTCACCGACACCGAGGTCAAGAGCGCCGACGCCCTCTCGATCGCCGCGGCCAACGGCCACCCCGACCGGCCGATCATGTTCGCCTCGACCTCCAAGATCACCTTCGCCGGCGCCGGCGTCGCGGTGATGGCGATGTCGGAGGCCAACAAGGCGTGGTTCCTGAAGCACCTGGGCATGGCCTCCATCGGCCCCGACAAGGTCAACCACCTGCGCCACGTCCAGTTCTTCGGCGACGCCGACGGCGTGCGCGCCCACATGCGCAAGCACCGCGACCTGATCGCGCCGAAGTTCGCCGCGGTCCAGGCCGCCCTGACCGCCGAGCTGGCCGGGCTCGAGGTCGCCGAGTGGACCGAGCCCACCGGCGGCTACTTCGTGAACCTCGACGTCATGGACGGCACCGCCACCCGGGTCGTGCAGCTGGCCAAGGAGGCCGGCATCGCCCTCACCCCCGCCGGCGCGTCCTTCCCGCACGGCCAGGACCCCCGCGACCGCAACATCCGCCTCGCCCCCACCTTCCCGCCGCTGGACCAGGTCGAGACCGCCATGGCCGGCGTCGCCACCTGCGTGGCCCTCGCCGCCGCGGAGGCGCTCAGCAGCTGAGGCGCCGCCCCTGGGCCGACTGGAGGTCCTGATCGGCACGTGGTGCCGACTACGACAACCGAACCCCGCGCGCCCACCCCGACGGACCACCCCCGGCCGCGGCCGTCGCGCCGCGAAGCGGGCGACGGCGGTCGGCCGGTGGCGCCCCCGGAGGAGGGTGGATGGGTCTGGCCCCCCTCTCGTGAGGGACGAGCGAGAGGGGTGGTTCCGACGAAGGGGGCGCGGCGGGCCGGCCGTCGGCGCCCCCTCAGCGGCGCGACGGCCGCGGCCCACACCACCGGCTGACCACCACCAGCGCCCCCAGACGACACGAAGGCCCGGCCCCCTCGCGGGGACCGGGCCTTCGGCGTACAGCGGTGTCGACCGCGTGGACTCAGGCGCTGGCCTCGTCCTCGGCGGCGACGTTCTTGGTGCGGTTCGGGTCGACCTGGACGCCGGGGCCCATGGTGGTCGAGACCGTGATCTTCTTGATGTAGCGGCCCTTGGAGCTGGCCGGCTTGAGACGCAGCACCTCCTCGAGGGCGGCGGCGTAGTTCTCGGCCAGGGCGGCCTCGGAGAACGACGCCTTGCCGATGATGAAGTGCAGGTTGGCGTGGCGGTCGACGCGGAACTCGATCTTGCCGCCCTTGATGTCCGTCACGGCCTTGGCCGGGTCGGGCGTCACGGTGCCGGTCTTCGGGTTCGGCATGAGGCCACGGGGACCGAGCACGCGGCCGAGGCGGCCGACCTTGCCCATGAGGTCCGGGGTGGCGACCACGGCGTCGAAGTCGAGGTAGCCGCCGGCCACCTTCTCGATCAGCTCGTCGCCACCGACCTCGTCGGCACCGGCGTCGAGGGCGGCCTGGGCCTTGTCACCGACGGCGAAGACGAGGACCTTGGCGGTCTTGCCGGTGCCGTGGGGCAGGTTGACGGTGCCGCGCACCATCTGGTCGGCCTTGCGGGGGTCGACGCCGAGACGCATGACGACGTCGACGGTCTCGTCGAACTTCTTCTTCGAGGTGGTCTTGGCGATCTTGATCGCGGCGAGCGGGGCGAAGACCTCGTTCTTGTCGAACGAGGCGGCCGCTGCGCGGTAGGTCTTGCTGCGCTGCATGTCTGGGTTCTCTCTTCTCGGTCCAGGTGTGGTCGCTCGGGCCAGCGCGGCCCTGCCACAGGGGTGCGACGTCGGGGCGGGGCCCCGGGACGTCAGTCGGTCGTGATGCCCATCGAGCGGGCGGTGCCCTCGACGATCTTCATCGCGGCGTCGATGTCGTTCGCGTTGAGGTCGGGGAGCTTCGTCTGGGCGATCTCGCGCACCTGGTCCTTGGTCAGCTTGCCGACCTTGTCCTTGTGCGGGACCGAGGAACCCTTCTTCAGGCCGGCGGCCTTCTTGATGAGCTCAGCGGCCGGCGGCGTCTTCGTGATGAAGTCGAAGGACCGGTCCTCGTAGATCGTGATCTCGACCGGGATGACGTTGCCGCGCATGGACTCGGTCTGGGCGTTGTACGCCTTGCAGAAGTCCATGATGTTCACGCCGTGGGGACCGAGAGCGGTACCGACCGGCGGGGCCGGCGACGCGGAGCCGGCCTGGAGCTGCACCTTGACCAGGGCAGCGATCTTCTTCTTCGGAGGCATGCTGCTTCTCTTTCTTCTCGTGGTCATGTCGAGGCCGCCGTGTGCGGCCTCTGCCACCTGCGCCTGGTTCAGGCGCAGCGATCATTGTGGGACGGAGCCGGGGCTCCGCCCAAATCTGCGGGGCCGGGCGACGGGGCCGCCCGACCGGTGCGTCAGACGCGCTGGATCTGGCTGAAGGACAGCTCGACCGGGGTCTCCCGGCCGAAGATCTCCACGAGCGCCTTGACGCGCTGGCTCTCGGCGTTGATCTCGGTGATCGTCGCGTGGAGCGTGGCGAACGGACCGTCGACGACCATGACCGAGTCGGAGACCGCGAAGTCCGCGACCTCGACCGGCTTCTTGGCCGTGGTCGGCGAGCCGACCGGGGCGGTGCCGGCGGCGACGGCCTCGGCCTCGGCGCGGGCCACGACGGCGGGGGCCAGCATGTCCTCGACCTCGCTCATGGTGAGCGGGACGGGCTGGTGGGAGTTGCCCACGAAGCCGGTCACCGAGGGCGTGTGGCGCACGGCCGACCAGGACTCGTCGGTGAGGTCCATGCGGACCAGGACGTAGCCGGGGAGCACGGTGCGCTTGACCATCTTGCGCTGGCCGTTCTTGATCTCCGCGACCTCCTCGGTGGGGACCACGATCTCGTGGATGTAGTCCTCCATGTTGAGGGAGATGGCGCGGTTCTCGAGGTTCTGCTTCACCCGGTTCTCCATGCCGGAGTAGGTGTGCACGACGAACCAGTCACCGGGCTTGGCCCACAGCTCGCGGCGGAACTTCTCGAGCGGGTCGTCCTCGTCGGGCTCCTCGGCGTCCTCGACCTCGGCGGTGTCGTCGGCCTCGACGGCGTCGTCGGTCTCCTCGGCGTCGACGGCGTCGTCAGCGACCTCGACGGTCTCCTCGGCGCTCTCGTCGGCGGCGTCCACGACGGCCTCGTCGAGGGTGCCGTCGGTCTCCGCCGGCTCGAACTGCTCAGTCACGTCCTGCTCCATCACGTCGTACGTCGCCCGGCTCGGGGCCGGGCCGGGTGCGGGCGGCCGCCCGCGGGGAGGTGGGCCCCGAGATCGGTCTCGTCGGGCTCACCGTGGCCTCACTGGTCGGCGTTGCCGCCGAACACCTCGAAGGCCAGGCGGCCCAGGCCGAGGTCGAGGGCCGAGATGATCGCCATCATCACGATCACGAACACCATGACCACGAAGAAGTAGGTGACCAGCTGGTCCTGGGTGGGCCAGACGACCTTGCGCAGCTCGGCGACGACCTGACGGTAGAAGGTCACCGGGCTGGTGCGCACGGGCTTGTCGTCGCGGACCGCGTTGTCCGTCACGCCGCCACCTCTCTCGCATCGTTGCTGGTGCTGCTCGCAGCCGACCGTGCGGTCGGTGCGTCCTGCAGGGCACGAGGGACTTGAACCCCCAACCTTCGGTTTTGGAGACCGATGCTCTGCCAGTTGAGCTAGTGCCCTCCGACGGTCACCCCGGGGCATGCCGAAGCATGGGGGAAGACCACCAAGCGGGGAGTCTACGGGTGACGTCCACGCCGCGTCCAAACGCCCACCGTCCGACCGGCGCGCCGGTGCTGAGCCTAGGGTGGCGCCGTGCGCGACCTCCACACCCTTCCCAAGGCGCACCTGCACCTGCACTTCACCGGCTCGATGCGCCACAGCACCCTGCTCGAGCTCGCCGAGCGCGACGGCATCTCGCTGCCCGAGTCGCTGGTCACCGAGTGGCCGCCGCACCTCTCGGCCGCTGACGAGAAGGGGTGGTTCCGCTTCCAGCGGCTCTACGACGTCGCGCGCTCGGTGCTGCGGACCGAGGACGACGTACGCCGTCTGGTGCGCGAGGCCGCCGAGGACGACGTCCGCGACGGGGGTGGGTGGCTGGAGATCCAGGTCGACCCCAGCGGGTACGCCGCACGCTTCGGCGGCATCACCGCGTTCACCGACCTGGTCCTCGACGCCGTGGCCGAGGCCTCCCGGGAGACCGGCCTGGGCATGGCCGTGGTGATCGCGGCCAACCGGACCCGTCACCCGATGGACGCGCGGACGCTGGCCCGCCTCGCCGCGCAGTACGCCGGCCGCGGCGTCGTGGGGTTCGGGCTGTCCAACGACGAGCGCCGCGGCAGCACCGAGGACTTCGGGCCGGCGTTCGCGATCGCCGAGCGGGCCGGGCTGATGCTGGTCCCCCATGGTGGCGAGCTGCGCGGTCCCGACCACGTCCGCACGTGCCTGGACCACCTGCACGCCGACCGGCTCGGCCACGGGGTGCGCTCCGCGGAGGACGCCGCGCTCCTGGAGCGGGTCGTCTCCTCGGGCGTGGCCCTGGAGGTGTGCCCGGTGTCCAACGTGGCACTGGGCGTCTACTCCGACCTCACCTCGGTGCCGCTGCCCGAGCTGCTCTCGGCCGGCGCGACGATCGCACTGGGCGCCGACGACCCGCTGCTGTTCGGCTCCCGGCTGGCGGCTCAGTACGCCACGATGCGGGCCGCCCACGACCTCGACGACGCGACGCTCGCCGAGCTGGCCCGGATGTCGGTGCGTGCCTCGCAGGCGCCCTCCGACGTGCGGTCGCGGCTGCTGGCCGGCGTGGACGCGTGGCTCGCCGGGCCGGACGAGCCGCGCTCCTGAGCGCCTCTGCGAGGATGGGCACGTGAGCGATCGCGAGCCCGAGGACGACAACACTCCCTGGACCCACCAGCCCTACGGCAGCGGTGCCAACGAGCCGCCTGCGCCGCCGTCGTACCCGACCAACCCCTACGCCGACCCGCAGCAGGCCGCGCAGGAGGGCCAGGCCGGTCAGCAGGGCCAGCAGGGACAGCCGCAGTGGGGGCAGCCCGGCTACGGCGCCCAGGGCTACCCGCCGCCCGGTCAGCCGGGCTACCAGCAGGGCTACCAGCAGGGCTACCAGCAGCCCTACGGGCAGCCGGGCTACCCGCAGCAGGGGTACGGCCAGCCCTACGCGCAGGGCTACCCCGGCTACCAGCAGTTCCCCAGCGTGCCGTTCCACCCGCAGGCCAACGCCTCGCTGGTGTGGGGCATCGTCGCGCTGGGTGGCGGCTTCGTCTGCGGCCTGCCGATGCTGCTGGGCCCCTACGCGTGGTACCTCGGGTCGCGGGTGCGCCGCGAGATCGACGAGTCCGGCGGTCAGCAGGGCGGCCGCAGCGAGGCCAGCGCCGGCATGATCCTGGGCGTCATCGCCACCGTGCTGCTGGTGCTCGGCATCCTGGCGGTCGTCGCCATCATCGCGATCGCGGCGGGGACCTCCGGGTACTGACGCTCGCCCTCAGAGGGCACAGCCGACGAGCACCGGCTCGTTGACCAGGCGTACGCCGAAGCGCTGGTCGACCCGCTCCTGCACGGCCCGCGCGAGACCGAGCAGGTCGGCGGTCGTGGCGTCGCCGCGGTTGGTCAGGGCGAGGGTGTGCTTGGTCGACAGCGTCGCGCGACCGCCGGTGACCTCGGCACCCCAGCCCCTGGGGAGCCCGGCCTGCTCGATCAGCCAGGCCGCGCTGGTCTTCACGGTGCCGTCGGGCTGCGGCCACGCCGGCGCCCCCTCGGGCACGTCGGCGGGGTCGAGCACGGGGTTGGTGAAGAACGAGCCCGCGCTCCACGTGTCGTGGTCGGCGTCGTCGAGGACCATCCCCTTGCCCCCGCGCAGCGCGAGGACCGCGGCGCGCACCTGCGCCAGCGGCGCCCGCTGACCGGTCTCGACCCCCAGGGCACGGGCGAGCTCGGCGTACGCGACCGGGGCGCCGAGGGTGCCCAGCCGCAGCTGGAAGGTCACCGAGAGCACGACGTGGCGGCCGGGGTCGGCCTTGAAGCGCGAGTGGCGGTAGCCGAAGTCGCAGTCGGCGTGGGCGAAGGTGCGGAAGGTCCGCTCGCGGCGGTCCCAGGTGCGCACCTGCGCGATGGTCTGGGAGACGTCCTGCCCGTAGGCGCCGACGTTCTGGATCGGGGTCGCGCCGACCGACCCGGGGATGCCGGACAGCGCCTCGACGCCGACCCAGCCGCGCTCGACGGCGGTGGCGACGAAGCCGTCCCACGACTCCCCCGACGCGACGGTGACCATCGCGCCGCCGCAGGTCGGGTCGTCGCCCTCGACGTCGCTGGCGACCCCGCGGGTCGCGACCTCGACGACGGTGCCGGCGAAGCCCTCGTCGGCGACGACGAGGTTGCTGCCACCACCGAGCACGAGGACCGGCTCACCGGCCTCGTCCGCAGCGCTGACGACCTCGACGAGCTCGGCCTCGCTGGTCGCGGTGACCCAGCGCCGGGCCGGGCCGCCCAGGCGCAGGGTGGTGCGGTCGCGCAGCGCGGGCTCAGTCACCGGCAGGCCTCAGCACGGCCTTGGGCACCCCGAGCACCTTGGCGCCGTCGCAGGTGACGGTCAGGGCGACGGTGGTGGTGCCGTCCTCGCCGGGCTTCTCCTGGCCCTCGACGAGGACCTCGACGCCGCCCTCGGCGGGGACGACCACGGGCGCGGTGAACTTGCAGCCCAGCGAGACGACCTCGTGCTCGGGGAACCAGTCGGCGACGGCGCGGGCGGCCAGCGCCATGGTGTACATCCCGTGGGCGATGACGCCGGGCAGTCCGACGGCGGTGGCGACGGCCTCGTCCTGGTGGATGGGGTTGTGGTCGCCGCTGGCGGCGGCGTACGCGACGAGGTCGGCCCGGGTGACGGTGAAGGTGCGGCTCGGCAGGCTCATGCGTCGCTCCCGTCGGTGCCGGCGCGGTGCACGAGCGTCGCGCCGGTCGTGCAGACCAGGGCGCCGTCGGCGTCGGTGACCTCGCTGGTGGTGCTGATGATGTCGTTGCCGCCGATCTGGCGCAGCCCGGAGACGGTGAGCGTCGCGGTGAGGACGTCACCCTCCACCACCGGGCGCTCGTAGGTGAAACGCTGCTCGCCGTGGACGATGCGGTGCAGCTCGACCTGCTCGGCCTCGAGGAAGGCGTTCATGGCCTCGAAGGCCATCACGATCGGGTACGTCGCCGGCGCGGGCCCGCCGCTCCACTCCCCGCCGGTGGCGGCGGCGAAGGCGCGCAGCCCCTCGGCGGTGACGGGGTACGGTCGCGTGGATGGGAAAGACCGACCGACGATCGAGGGGTCGACTGGCATGGGTCCAACCTACGGCCCGGGGCACGGTGGCGGCGGTCCCGGCCCTGGTGCTCCTCCTGGCGCTCACCGCCCTCTCGGCCTGTACGACGCCGTCGACCGACCCCGAGTCCGACCGTGACTCCGACCGGGCACGCGCCGGCTCACCGACCGATCTGTCCGACTGCCGGCCCGTCGACTCCGACCGGGTCCGGGGCCGGGCATCGGCGTACCTGCCCGGCGACGCACCCCTGACGGCCCTCCCGGTCTCCGACGCGGTGTGCGCGGCCGTCTGGGCGCCCCGCGGGACCGGCGCGTTCGTGCCGCAGGGCGTGGCCGTGCGGGGACGCACCGCCTGGCTCACCGGCTACGACGAGGGCCAGCCGGGGGCACTGTGGTGCCGGGTGCTGCGGATGGACCTGCGGACGGGACGACTGCTCGCCGAGCGAGCGCGGGTGGAGGGCAGCGTGGGCGGCGCGCCGACGGTGGGGTGCCGCCACGGCGGCGGCGCGGCCCTGGACCAGCACGGGCTGTGGCTGGCCGAGAGCTCACGGCTGTGGCTGCTGGACCCGGACTCCTTGGCGGTCCTGCGGGTGTGGCGGCTGGAGGACCCGGTGCAGGGCTCGTTCACCGTGCTGGCGCCCGACGGGCGGATCGGGCTCGGCCGGTTCCGTCCCTCGCGGGTGCACCCGGGTCGGGCGGCACTGGACTGGTTCCGCCTGTCCGACGTGCTGGCGCCGGGGGTCACCGCCCTGAACCCCGCTGACGCGGTGTCCTCGCGGAAGGTGCCCTCGCACGCCCAGGGCGCGGTGTGGGCCCGGATGGGTGGGCGCACGGGAGTGTGGTTCGCCCGGTCGCACACGCGCTGCGGCGTGCTCGAGGGGCCGGGGGGCGTGCGGCGGTCGTTCCTGCCCGGCGCCGAGGGCATGGCCGCCACCGGCGACGGCTTGTGGGTGGTCAGCGAGTCGAGCGCCCGGGCGTTCTGGTCCCAGGGCGGTCGCCCGCTCGTCCCCACGCTCTCGCGCGTGGACACCTCGCGGGTCAAGGACTGGCCGCGACCGGTGTGCGACCCGGCCGGGTGACGTCCCGGCTCACCGGACTCACCGACGGCTGACGACCCCCGGGAACGCCGACGGCCCGCCA
>Ga0208330_1000809_pt1 | contig 11803 bp, 9 predicted proteins | sample DeeseametaMP1896_FD_184180 | JGI IMG/M metagenome (GOLD analysis project Ga0208330, IMG submission 184180) | Marine microbial communities from the Deep Pacific Ocean - MP1896 (SPAdes) | ecosystem: Environmental > Aquatic > Marine > Oceanic | place: East of Hawaii, North Pacific Ocean | collected...
GCAGCGCCTCGATCAGCACCGGCAGGCCCTTGACCGCCGCCAGCCGTCCGACGAAGAGCAGCCGCGTGCCGTCGCGTTTGCCCGTGCCATATCGCGCCGGATCGACCCCGCAGTGCACGATGTGAAACCGGTCCCAATGCGACCGGTCAGCAAAGCACATCAGTTGCGAGCGGCAGAAATGGCTGATGCAGGCGACAAAGCTGGCACGCGCGGCCTTTTCGTCGATGCGCCAGTGCTGCGGCTCAAAGAAGATGTCCGGCCCGTGGATGGTGAAGCTGTAGCGAGTCCCCGACAGCGCAGAGGCCAGCATCGCCACGGTGCAGGACGCCTTGGCGATGTGGTTGTGCAGGTGCTCGACGCCGCTGTCGACGAGGTGCGCGGCCAGCACCCCGGCCTCGAGGAAGTAGATCAGATTGTAGGCGCGCCCGCGCAGCCCCCTGGGCGCCGTGCGCCAGGCCAGCCGCAGCGCCGACAGGTAGCGCGCGGGGCGGCGCATCCAGCGCAGGTGCGCGGCGATCAGGCGGGCGGGGGATTTCGCGGTGTCGAGCACATGGAAGGTCCGCGCCTTTTCGGCGCGCTGCTCGGGTCCGACCAAGTGCTCTGCGCCCGTTCGGCGGATCGAGCAGGTCAGCACCTCGTGGCCCAGGTCGCGCAGCGCGGCGACCTCGCGCTGGATGAAGGTGTCGGAGGCCCGGGGGTATTCGCCGGTGAGGTAGGCGAGTTTCGGAAGACCGCTCATGACTTGCCCTCGCGAATCGCATCGGCCAGGCGCTGGTCGAAGAGGGCGGGATCATGCCCGCCGAGCCTCTGCCGCAGGGCGGTGTTGGGATAGGACAGCGGCATCAGCCGGGCGCGCAGGATTCGCTCCTGCAAGAGACCGGGCAGGCGGGCGCCCAAGGGCGACAGCATCCGGGCCAGCCCCATCCAGACCGCGTAGGGCATGGGCAGCACCAGCCGTGGCCAGCCCGCCAGCGCCCGGTGCTGCGCGATGAACGCGGCGCGCGTCGGGAGGTCGTCGTCGACGACATTGAGCGCCACCTGCCCGCCGGGATCGGTGCAGGCGGCGGTGATCAGCGTGTCCGCCAGCGACTGCACGTGCACCAGCGGCAGCAGCCCGTCCGCGCGGATCGCGACAAAGACCTTGCTGGCCCAGAACCCCATCAGCGCGTGCCATGTGCGCCCCGGCCCCCAGACGGCCCCCGGCCGCAGGAGCCAGGCCGGCAGGTCCGTGTCGGCCACCAGCGCCTCTTGCCGAAGCTTCGCGGCGGTATAGGCGTCGCGGGCGCTTTCGGGCGTTTCCTGCGGGCTGTCCTCGGTAAGCGCGTCGCCGGGGGACAGCCGCATCGTGTCGTAGACCGCGATGGACGATACGAGCACCAGCCGTTGCCCGTCCAGCGCCTCGATCAGGTGGCGGGTGGCGCGGGCGGTGTCGGCGGCATGGGCGCGCAGGTCGCCGCCCATATGCGCGGCGGCGTGGATCACCGCCTGTGTGCCGGACAGTGCCTGGCGCAGCGTGGCGGGGCTGTCGGGGTCGGACAGGTCGCAGCGGCAGAGCGTGATGCCGGCATCGCTGCGCCAGTCCTCCGGCGCGGTGCTACGGACCACCGCGACGACATCGATCCCGCGCGCGCGCGCCTCGGCGACGGCGCTGCGGCCGACGAACCCGGCGGCGCCGGTGATCATCATGCGGGTCACTGCGCCCATGGCATCGGCTCCATCGGCGCGCAGCGCGTGGTCATGTCCTGCGCGCCCGCCTCACCCGCGTTCTGGATCGCGAGCGTCACCTCGGTCATGTGCAGGGCGAAGTCGTTCGACAGGCGGCAGGGGCGCCGCTCGGACAGGGCGTCGAGCATTTCCTGCGGGCCCAGAAGGAAGTTCATCGCCGCCGCCCCCCAGCGTTTGACGTGTGGATGCGTCGGCCGGGGCAGGCGGATGCGGCGCGGAAACGGATGTTCCATCAGCCGCCGCCGCAGGGTCAGGCGGCGGGCAAAGCGCACCTTGGCGGCGTTGTCCCAGGCGGCGTCGCAGCTGAGCACGCCGTTGTCGCCGACGATACGGATGCGGTGGTCGTGCGGGGCGGCGATGGAGCATGTGAGCCGCGTCACCGGACCGTTCTCGAAGAACAGCGTCGCGGTCGAGAAATCCGGCGTGCCGTTGCTGCCCGGCTTGTCCGGGATCACCTCTGCGCTGGCGGCGACGACGCGGCGGACGCTACCGAACCAGGCGATCAGCCAGCCCAGGTAATAGCCCGCGTGTTCAAGCGTGCAGCCGACGTGAAATTCGTCCTCGGCCGGCCAGGGCGCGCCGCTTTCGCTGCGCCATCTGGCATAGGCGGCCTGCGGGACAAAGCCGTCGTCTAGTTCTGCATAGATCAGCCGCGGCGTGCCGGCGATGCCGTGGCGCAGCGCGTGGCCCAGGGTCTGGGCTGCCTCGCCCAGCACCGAACAGGGGGCGGAGGACAGCATCAGCCCGCGTTCCGCCGCCAGCGCATGCAGGCTGCGGGCCTGCTCCATCCGCATCGCCAGCGGTTTTTCGGAATACACGTGGCGGCCCGCAATAAGGCAGGCGCGGTTGATCTCGAAATGCGCGTCGGGATTGGTCAGGTTCAGCACGATGCCATCGGCTGGCAAGGCGGCCAGCAGCGCGTCGAGGCTGTCCACCGCCGGAAGCGACCAGTGCTCGCAGAAGGTCCTGAGCCGTGCGGCATCGCGGTCGTAGACTGCGGCGACGCGCAATCCCGGCATCACGGCAAGCGCGCGCGCATAGAGATCCGCGACGAACCCGCAGCCGATGATGCCAAGTGTGCTCATGCGCTGTGCCCGTGCCCGCGACCGACGGCAGCGCACCGCGCCCGGCTCTGACGCGGGCGGTATGAACTCAAGACTGGCATCGCACCTCTGCTCGGACGGGTCGGCTTGCCGCGCCGTATGATCAGATAAACGTGTCGAGAATTCGGCGCCACGGGTGATTTTCACGGGCAAGCTGCGGTGCAGCATGATTTTCCCATGGTATTTGACCGCTGGCCGCGTCGGATTTCCGGCAACTGTGGCAAATATGGCTCCTATTCTGCTGCAGTTTTGCGCTAGAAGTCGGGCGGGACTGCTGCCTGGAACCCGAATGGACTTTTATGTGAAATCGCAGCGCGTGCAGGTCAACGTCGCGACCTGGGCCGGGCTGAAGGCACGTGTCGCCGAGCGGCTGGCGCGGCGCGAAGGCTTTGCGCTGGCCACGATCAACCTCGACCACCTGGTCAAGCTGCGCGCCTCGCCGGAATTCCGCGCGGCCTATGCGGCGCAGGACATGGTGGTGGCCGACGGCAATCCCATCGTCTGGATGTCGCGGGTGGCCGGAAAACCGGTGGAACTGATACCCGGGTCGGAAGTGATCCTGCCGATGTGCCGGATCGCGGCGCGGCAGGGGGTGACGGTGGCGCTGGTGGGCAGCACGCCGCCAGCATTGCAGGGGGCGAAATCCTATCTCGAACGCGAGGTGCACGGGCTGAGCGTGGTGGCCACGATCTCTCCGCCGTTCGGGTTCGACCCCGAAGGCGCAGAGGCGCGGGCGATCCTCGAAGAGATCAACGAGTCCGGCGCGGGGCTGTGTTTCGTCGCGCTGGGCGCGCCCAAGCAAGAGATGTTCTGCGCGGCAGGACGGCTTTATGCGCCCGAGATCGGCTTTGCCTCGATCGGCGCGGGGCTGGATTTCTTTGCCGGAACACAGGTGCGCGCCCCGCTCTGGGCGCGGCGGCTGTCGCTGGAATGGCTGTGGCGTGCGGCGACCTCTCCGCGGCGGCTGGGGCCGCGCTATGCGCAGTGCCTGGGGATTCTGCCGGGGCAGATGCTGCGGGCGTTCCTGCAACGGGTGTTTCCGAAGCGGTCCTGAGTGCGGTAGCGGGACGGCACGGGACCGCACCCGCCGCATCGGGTTCAGGAACAGGGGCGCGGACGAATTGACGGCACTGCTTGCGCAACGCGAAAAACGCGCCCCTGCAGGCGCATTGCCCGCTCAGCCTGTCCGATCCGGCTTACTTTCCCCAAGAGTTACGTCACTTTCGATGACAATTGTCGGCAACCTGTTGCCGATCCGCATCCGTTTTCCGCTGGCTCGGCGGACCGGTCTTCGAAAAACCGCGGTGCCGGCGCCGCAGTGTCCTGCCCGAGCCAGTCATAGACTTGTGCGATCTGTGCGGCCTTGCGGCTCCAGGTGAAATGGCTTTTCACCCGCGCCCGGGCGGCGGCGGCCGTCGGCGCCAGCGCGGCCGGATCGACGGCAAGCTTTGCCAGCGTCGCGCCGAAACCTTGCACGATCTCGGCGCGCGTGCCGCAGGGCACCTTGTGGCCCAGCCCCGGCTGCACCAGTTCTCCCGGACCCGCGTAGTCGACGATCAGCGGCACCACCCCCAGCGCCATCGCCTCGAGCACCACACCGCCTCCGAATTCGCGGATCGACGGGAAGGCCAGGATGTGGCTCTGCGCCAGAACCCGCTGCACGTCGCGGTGATCGACCCAGCCGTGAAAGGTGACACCGGGCAGGCCGTCGGCCATCGCCCGCAACTGCGGCATCATCGGCCCGTCGCCGATCAGATCGAGCGTCATCCGGCCGTCGCGCAGCAGCGGGGCTGCGGCCTCGATCAGCATGTCCGGCCCCTTGTAGGGCACCAGCCGTCCGACGAAGGCGGCGCGTAGAACAGGACCCTCGGGCGCGGCCTGCAACGCGAACCGGGCGGGGTCGATGCCGTTTTCGGGCAGGTAGATCACCTTGTCGGCAAAGTCCGCGGGAATTTCCGATGCGGTGTGCCGCGACCCGGCAAGGATCGCGCTGGCGTGGCGCAGCGTGGCCCGTCGTCCGGGCAGGGCCTTGTAGGCGCCGCGCAGGTAGCTCAGCCATTCCTTTTCGCGGCGCCGTTCGGCGTCGAAGCCGCGCGGCCAGGGCACCCCGCCGTTGAGCGGACCCAGAACGAAGGGTACGCCTGCGCGCGCACATTTCCCTGCCAGCGAAGACGAGATCGTCGGGCTGAGCGGGGTGATCCGGTGGACGATGTCATACGCGCCGCGGCGGATCGCCGGGCCGAACCGCTTCCAGACCAGCCGTTCGAACCCGGGATAGCTGATGGCGTTGATCGCCTGCACCATGGTCCAGCCCTTGCCCTCACCCATGCGCAGCCTTTCCGCCAGCGCCCAGAGCGGGGCGGCAAAAGCCTCTGAATCGATGACGGTGAAATCGCGGCCTTCGATCAGCCCGGCGCGCAGGATGGCGTCGCGGTTGCGGATCTGCGTGACCAGATGCACGTCGGCCACCTCGCGCAGCGCCTGCGCCAGCGACCAGCCGACAAGCGGTACGCTGACCCATTCGGGATTGGCCGCTTCGGCAATAGCCAAGACTTTGGGGCGGGGGGTGGCGGTGCTCATGGTCTTGACCTCACAAAATCGACTGCCAGCGCAGGGCGTTCAGCCCCGTCCGCGACAGCCGCGCGGTCTTTAACGCCTCTGCATGGCCGGTGAGCGCCCCGGCCAGCAACCAGGTCAGCGGGGTGATCGAGGCGTTGGGCAGAAGGTCGAACATGTTGATCGCCAAAAGCAGGGACAGTGGCGCGATATAGGCCGACACCCGGCTGTCGCGATCCGCGATAGCCTCGCGCCAGAGCAGGATCAGCGGCAGCAGCAGCAAACCGAATTCAGCGAGGAACCCGACCCAGCCGTAGATGCCGATGACGATGACCCAGCGCCCGTCGGACACCGTCAGCATCTCGCCCGTGACCGGGTCGAGGATCTGGTTGCGCCCCCAACTGCCCCAGCCGAAGACCGGTTTCAGATAGGCGCGTTCGAGCAGGATGTTCTCGTTGTCGAAGCGGAACTGCAGCGAATCGGCGCGGGTCTGGTCGATACTCGCCACCTGTTCGAGCAGCTTGTCCTGCGGAATGATGTCGGCGCCCTTGAGGATCGGGTAGGCCACCGCCAGCGCGCCGATGACGATCGCCACCTTGATCTGCATGATCCGCCCCAGCAGCAGCACGCAGGGCAGCAGCACCACGAAGAAGATCAGCGCGCCCAGAGATTTCGCCAGCACCAGAACCACGGCAAGATAGCCGCCGGCGATCAGGTAGCCGATCTTGCGCTTCTCGGCGTCCTGCCGCCAGAGCGACACGGCAGAGACCGCCGTGGTCATGCAGAAGAACGCCACCCACAGACCGTGGTAGAGGAACACCACCGGGCGGAACCCGTCGTCGCGGATCGCCTGCGCAAAAAGGTGCTGGTAGTAGCCGTAGATCCACATGTTGAGCTGCGGCGACAGGCGCACCTCGATCAGCATCAGCAGCGAATAGACCAGCCCCCAGATCACGAAGGCCTTGAGCAGATCGCGCTGCGATCCGCCGTCCGCAAGGAACCGCCGCCCCAGCAGGAACGGCAGCACGCCAAGGAACTGTTGCAGGGGCAGGGCGATGGCATCCTTGAGGCCCAGCCCCGGCAGGCCGATGCGCCCGAAGAACACCACTTCGGGGTTGGTAAAGACCGTGACCATGGGCGAGAACACGTAGGTGACGAGCAGCACACGGCCGATCATGGATTGCGGCAGGATCGACCCGCGCAGCCCGAACATCCACAGGCAGCAGGCGAAGGCCGCGAGCGCCGGGATATTGTGCTTGTGCAGCGGCGGGATCAGCGGCAGGTCGAAGGCCGCGGGCGGTTCGGGCAGGAACAGGTATCCGATGAGGATCGACAGGATCAGCGCCCGTTCCACCGGCAGGCGGCGGAACAGCATTACCGTGGCGATCGGCCAGATCGCCAGCGCAAGATAGGCAATGGGGTTCGGCATCCCGGCTTGAGCCCTCGCAACATGCGCCCCGCAGGCCCCCCATGCCCCGGTGCGCAGGCGGGAGGGTATCAACCGCGGCTGCCGGAGTCTTGTGCCTTCTGCCCCGCACGGGACATAAGTTGCAGGCTATGGCAATATCGCCGCGCCTGTCCCGGTGTTGTCGCTGGCGCCGCTCTGGACTTATTGCGCCGCGCACGCTGGCCCTATCGCCCCCGTCCCGGCGGCTTTAGGTATCGTGCAACCCCGACCCCAGAGGATGTCGCCCATGAAGATGACCACCGAAGAAGCCTTTGTGAAAACCCTGCAGCGGCACGGGATCGAACATGCCTTCGGCATCATCGGGTCGGCCTTCATGCCGATTTCCGACCTCTTTCCCCGCGCCGGCATCACCTTCTGGGACTGCGCGCACGAAGGGTCGGGCGGGATGATGGCCGACGGCTATACCCGCGCATCGGGCAAGATGAGCATGATGATCGCGCAGAACGGCCCCGGCATCACCAATTTCGTGACGGCGGTAAAGACCGCCTACTGGAACCACACGCCGCTGTTGTTGGTCACGCCCCAGGCCGCCAACAAGACCATCGGCATGGGCGGGTTCCAGGAAGTCGAGCAGATGAAGCTGTTCGAGGACATGGTCGCCTACCAGGAAGAGGTGCGCGATCCCTCGCGAGTGGCCGAGGTGCTGAACCGGGTGATCCTGCAGGCGAAGCGCTCCTCGGCGCCCGCGCAGATCAACATGCCGCGGGATTTCTGGACGCAGGTGATCGACATCGAGATCCCCGAGGTCGTGGAGTTCGAACGCCCCGGCGGCGGCGAAACCGCCATCGCGAAGGCGGCCGAGCTGCTGTCGCAGGCGAAATTCCCGGTGATCCTGAACGGTGCGGGCGTGGTGCTGGCGGGGGCGATCCCGTCGACCATCAAGCTGGCCGAGAAACTCGCGGCTCCGGTCTGCGTGGGCTATCAGCACAACGACGCCTTCCCGGGCTCGCATCCGCAATTCGCCGGGCCGCTGGGCTACAACGGGTCCAAGGCGGGGATGGAACTGATCGCGCAGGCCGACGTGGTGCTGTGCCTCGGCACCCGGCTCAACCCGTTCTCGACCCTGCCGGGCTATGGCATCGACTACTGGCCCAAGGACGCGGCGATCATCCAAGTGGATATCAACCCCGACCGCATCGGTCTGACCAAGAAGGTCAGCGTCGGCATCGTGGGCGATGCGAAGAAGGTGGCAGAGGCGCTGCTCGACAAGATCGGGGAGGTTTCCGACGAAAGCCAGCGCGCCCGGCTCGACACCATCGCGCAGACGAAATCCGCCTGGGCGCAGCAGCTTTCGAGCATGGATCACGAGGACGACGATCCCGGCACCACCTGGAACGAACGCGCCCGCAAGGCAAATCCGGACTGGATGAGTCCCCGCATGGCCTGGCGCGCGATCCAGAGCGCGCTGCCGCGAGAGGCGATCATCAGCTCGGACATCGGCAACAACTGCGCCATCGGCAATGCCTACCCGAGTTTCGAGGAGGGGCGGAAATACCTGGCCCCCGGGCTCTTCGGCCCCTGCGGCTATGGCCTGCCCAGCATCATCGGCGCCAAGATCGGCTGCCCGGACGTGCCGGTGGTGGGCTTTGCGGGCGACGGTGCTTTCGGCATCGCAGTGACAGAGTTGACCGCCATCGGCCGTCCGGAATGGCCCGCGATCACCATGGTGGTCTTCCGCAACTACCAATGGGGCGCGGAAAAGCGGAACTCGACCCTGTGGTATGACGACAATTTCGTCGGCACGGAACTGGACGACGGGGTGAGCTACGCGGGTATCGCGCAGGCCTGCGGATTGCAGGGGGTTCAGGCGCGCAGGATGGAAGAGCTGACGGCGGCGCTGGAGCAGGCGATCACCGACCAGATGCAGCACGGCAAGACCACGCTGATCGAGGCGCTGATCAACCAGGAACTGGGCGAGCCCTTCCGCCGCGACGCGATGAAGAAGCCGGTGGCGGTGGCCGGGATCGACAGGGCCGACATGCGGCCGCAGGGGGTGTGAGCACGTTCGCGAATTGCGCCCGGCTCGAACAGCACCGCAGGTGCCGGGCCAGCGGCAGCCCGCCCCACCGGGCTGCCGCTTTGGTTGAACAAGGCGCGTAGTGGGAATGTACGACGGACTTGGCCGGGATAAAGTGCGTTGCGGAGAGGTACGAGCGGCACCCCGGCGGACTGCCACTCGCCCGGCACTCGGCCCGTTTCAAGCGGGGTTGACGCGGCCTGGCCCAAAGGCAGTCTGGGGCTGTCCCGGAAAAGAGATCACTTGATGACAGACCCCTTTCCCTTCCTGTCCCGCACCCGCGCCGAATGTCCGCCGACTCTGCTCGACCGTGCCCGCGCGCATCCGGCGCCTCGGGTGGCGCTTGTCAATGCCGGGGCCGAGAACCCTTTGCAGGGCCTGCGCGAAGCGGCGGAGATGGGCCTGGCCGACCCGATCCTGATCGGGGACGAGACCAAGATTCGCGCCACCGCCGAACGGATCGGCTGGGACATCGGCGGGATGCGGCTGATCCACGCCCCGCACGAACATGCCGCCCCCGAAGCCGCACGCCTGGCGCGCGAGGGCGAGGCGGATGCGATCATGAAGGGGCAGGTCCACACCTCGACCTTCCTCAAGGGGCTGCTGCCCTCCAGCGCCGGTCTGCGGGAAAAGGGCGCGCGCTGCGGCCATGTGTTCCACATCACCAGCCCGACCTCCGAACGGCCCCTTCTGCTGACCGACGCGGCGCTCAACGTCGATCCCGACGTCGAGACCCGGCAGGCCTGCCTCGCCCATGCAGTCGCCCTGTCGCAACTCCTGGGCACCGGACGGCCCAAGGCGGGCATCCTCGCCCCGACCGAAGACCCGATCCCCTCGGTGCCCAACACGATGGAGGCGCGCGACATCGCGCTTTGGGCGAAGGATCACCTGCCGCAGGCCATTGTGCAGGGGCCGATGGCGCTGGACCTGATCTTTTCCTCTGAAGCCGCGCAGGTGAAGAACTTCGAGTCCGACGTGGCGGGCGACGCCGACATCATGCTGGTCCCCAACATCACCAGCGGCAACGCGCTGTTCAAGCTGATGAGCCTCGGCATGGGATGCTGCTGCGCGGGGGTGGTGCTGGGAGCCAAGGTGCCGATCCTGCTTACCTCGCGGGCGCAGGCGGCGCCGGACCGCATCGCCTCTGCCGCGCTGGGCGCGATCCTGGCGGCACGATGATCCTGGTCGTCAACGCCGGATCGTCCTCGATCAAGATCGCGCTCTTCGACCGCGACCTCTCGCCCGTGCTGTCGGGCGCCGTGTCCGAGATCGGCGGCGCGGGCCGGATCACGCTGGGGGACGTGGACCGGTCGCTGTCCGTCCCCGATCATGGCGCGGCACTGGATGCGCTGCTGGGCGCGCTGGCAGACGCGGGTCATCCGCTCAATGCAGTCACGGCGGCCGGTCACCGTGTTGTGCATGGTGGCGCGACGCTGACCCGGCCGGAGCGGATTACGCCCCCGGCCCTCGACGCGATCCGCGCCTGCATCCCGCTCGCTCCGCTGCACAACCCGCACAACCTCGCCGGGATCGAGGCGCTGGCGGCGAGTGCGCCCGACCTGCCGCAGGTCGCCTGTTTCGACACCGCCTTTCACGCCACAAATCCTGCCGTCGCCACGACCTATGCCCTGCCGCCTGATGTCACCGCCGAGGGATACCGCCGTTACGGCTTTCACGGCATCAGCTACGCCTCGCTGGTCCAGGCGCTGCCGCGGATCACCGGCGCCCCGCTGCCCGACCGCCTGCTGGCCTGTCACCTGGGCAACGGCGTGTCGCTTTGCGCGATCAAGGCGAACCGGTCCGTCGCCACGACCATGGGCTATTCGCCGCTCGAGGGGCTGACCATGGGCACGCGGTCCGGCAGCATCGACGCCAATGCGGTTCTGGCGCTGGCGGCGGAACACGGCATCGACGTCACGACCGACCTGCTGAACAAGCGCGCGGGGCTTCTGGGTCTCTCGGGCGACACCTCGGACATGCGCAGCCTGCTGGCCTCGGACGATCCCGCCGCGCGCTTCGCGGTCGATCACTTCGTCTACTGGGCCTGCCGCCATGCCGGTTCGATGATCGCGGCGATGCAGGGCCTCGATGCGGTGGCCTTCACCGGCGGCATCGGCGAACACGCCGCCCCGATCCGCGACCGGATCATGCAGGGGCTCGTCTGGGCCGGGCCGGTGCCGCATCACGTCGTCCCCGCCGCAGAGGAACGCCGGATCGCCGCCGACACGTTGCAGCTGCTGGAGGCGCCATGAAACGCCTGTCGCGTCCGGCCGCTCAAACCTGCGCAAGCGTTCGGTTTTTCGCCGACCGGACAGAAAAATCTTTCTCCATTCCGGTGGATCGCCTAGCGTCGGTCGCAATCCTAACCAAGGGCAAGTCATGGGCCTGAGCCAGCCAGATCTCGACACGTCGCCGCCCGTGTCGGACGAGGTGCGCAAGACCACCTGCTACATGTGCGCCTGCCGCTGCGGCATCAACGTGCACCTGAAGGACGGCAAGGTCGCCTATATCGAGGGCAACCGCGACCACCCGGTCAACAAGGGCGTGCTCTGCGCCAAGGGCAGCGCCGGGATCATGCAGCACAACGCCCCCGCCCGCCTGCGCGCGCCCTTGCGCCGCGTTGGACCGCGCGGGTCGGGCGAGTTCGAGGAGATCAGCTGGGACGAGGCCTTGCAGACCGCCGTCGACTGGCTGCAGCCGATCCGCGACACGGCGCCGGAAAAGCTCGCCTTCTTCACCGGGCGCGACCAGTCGCAAAGCTTCACCAGTTTCTGGGCGCAGAACTTCGGCACGCCCAACTACGCCGCCCACGGCGGGTTCTGCAGCGTCAACATGGCGACCGCCGGCATCTACACCATGGGCGGCGCGTTCTGGGAGTTCGGCCAGCCGGACTGGGAGCATACGAAGCTCTTCATGCTCTTCGGCGTGGCCGAG
>Ga0208330_1000810_pt1 | contig 11793 bp, 8 predicted proteins | sample DeeseametaMP1896_FD_184180 | JGI IMG/M metagenome (GOLD analysis project Ga0208330, IMG submission 184180) | Marine microbial communities from the Deep Pacific Ocean - MP1896 (SPAdes) | ecosystem: Environmental > Aquatic > Marine > Oceanic | place: East of Hawaii, North Pacific Ocean | collected...
CATCACCGGCAACCTCGCGCATGTACTGCACGAGAAGAACGCCAGCATCGGCCTGGCCACGATGTGTATCGGGCTGGGGCAGGGCGTGGCCACCATCGTCGAGCGCATGCACTAAACAGCGCTCGTCACTGCAAGCAAAGAAAGCCCGCGTTTCGCGGGCTTTCTTTTTTTGCGAGCCTACATTCAAAGGTAAAAACGAAACGGGCTATTTGTTACCGCGTGTCGTGATGTCCCATATGACACGTGCAAGAAATGAGAGCGCGGCGACCGCGGATATGCCGATCAGCAGTGAGGTGGCATCTCTTGCCTGGGCGCCCAGCACGGCAGTGGCGATGGCTAGCGGGACAATGCCGGCCAGTGTCGCCAGCATGAACTGCGGAAAGCGCAATCGCACCGCGCCGGCCAGGATGCTGATGGCGTCGTTGGAGAGCAGGGGGTTGAGTCGGGTGATGACCACGGCCCATAGGCCATAGCGATCGGTTTGTCGGTGGACCCATGCCTGCGTTTGGTCGCCCAGCAAGGCGTCGATAGTGGGTTGGCCTGCGATGCGGCCGATGGCGTAGCCCACAGCGGCTGCGATGACGATCGCCAGCACGGCCAGCGCCCCGCCGGCCCAGGGTCCATAGACCAGCACGGCGGCGATCATCAGCAGCCAGGACGGAACGACAAGCAGAAACATCTGCAGGCTCATCAGCGCGATGAGAATCACCGGCCCCCAGTAGCCAGCGCTTCGTATCCATTCGCGAATGCCGGCCAGGTCGCCCGCGGCGATAACGTCGTAACCCTGACGCGTCCAATCTGGCGCGAGCATCCACAGCAGGGTTGCGCCTGCCCCCAGGATGAGCAGGATTGCCGCGGCGATTGCCCAGGGTATGCGGCGGCGCCACGGGTCGCGCATGGTCAATCCGTGAGCAGAGCGACGCCGTAGGGCGGCAGGGTGATGCGTGTGCCGTCGGGCGTCCAGGGGCTGAGTTCCGGTGCGGCCAGTTGGCGGTGTCGATCCGGCACCGAGAGCGTGACGGAGTGGTCCGCGAGGTTAAAGCCACACCACAACGGCTGGCTGGGATGCGTGCGCTCGAACGCGAGTACCGGGTCGGCGGTGGGGCTTAGTCGCAGCCTGCCGCAGCCCAGTGCTGGCGCACAGTGCCGCCATTCGATGGCCTTGCGATAAAACTGCAGCAGGGAATTGGTCTCGGCCTGCTGCCGATCAACGGCCAGCGGCCGGTGCTCATCGGGAATGGGTAGCCAGGTTTCGGCAGCTGTGGAGAAGCCCGCCCCGAGCGCGTCGGCTTGCCAGGGCATGGGCGTACGGCAACCATCGCGGCCCAGCAGCAATGGGTAGTTGGCGATGCCGAACGGATCACGCATCTGGTCGAATGCGACCTGCGCCTGCGGCAGCCCGAGTTCGTCACCCTGGTAGATGCAGGCGCTGCCGGGCAGGGTCATCAGCAGCAGGCACAGCAGCCGGTCGAGGCTGTCGCCATGTTCGATGATGGCGTCGCCATGGTTCCACCAGCGGCTCTTGAGACGAGGAAAGTCATGGGTGCCGAAGGTCCAGCACAGGCGGTGATCAGGAAACAGGCATTCCACCTGCTCGATCACCTTGGTCAGGCCGCCGCGGGTGAACGGCTCATGGCTGATGAGCGCGGCGTTGTAGGCGCAGTGCAGCCGGTCGTCGCCGTGCACATAATCCGAGGCGGCCGCCAGGGTGTCTTCGGCGCTGGAGATTTCGCCTAGCGCCATGCGCTCCGGGTACTCGTCCAACATGGCGCGAATCTCGGCGAGCCAGGGCAGAGCCTCCGGCCGGCAGACCGTGCCGGAGTTGATAGTGGCGAAGTAGGGGTCTTTGGGCTCCGCGCCGGCCGGCCGGGCCATGTTGGCGGGCCGTTGGGGGTTGTCGGCCAGCGACGGGTCGTGGCCGAGAAAATTGATCACATCCAGGCGGAACCCGTCCACGCCTTCGTCCAGCCAGAAGCGACCGATGTCCAGCATCGCGGCCCGGACATCCGCGTTGAACCAGTTCAGGTCCGGCTGCTGGGTGAGAAAGTTGTGCAGGTAGTACTGCTCTCGCCGGTCGTCCCAGGTCCAGGCCGGCCCGCCGAAGGTCGCGCGCCAGTTGTTCGGTGGTCCACCATCCGCGCTCGCGTCCGCCCAGACGTACCAGTCCGAGCGGGGATTGCTCCGATTGGCGCGGCTTTCGACAAACCACGGATGCTGGTCCGAGGTGTGGTTCCAAACCTGATCCATGATCAGCCGCATGCCCAGCTCATGCGTGCGGTTCAGCATCTGACGAAAGCCGTTCATGGTTCCGAACATGGGTTCCACGGCGCAGAAGTCGCTCACGTCGTAGCCGAAATCGTGCATCGGTGATTTGACGAACGGGGACACCCAGATCGCATCAGCGCCCAGGCCGGCGACATAGTCCAGCCGCGCCGTGATGCCGCTGAGGTCGCCGGTGCCATCGCCCGTGCTGTCCATGAAGCTACGCGGATAGATCTGGTAGATGACGGCGTCGCGCCACCAGTCGGTGGTTCGGGTCATGCGGATTGCTTGAGTCGGATGTTGGCGAAAAAGGCCGACCATGGGCCTAGGAGCAGCTGGTGATCGTTGTCGGCCAGCGTCCATGCGTAGTCGAGGCGATGAATGTGGCGCAGTTCGCCGAAGCGGCTCAGGTCCACTTCCTGGTCATGGTCGGACAGGTTGAACAGGCAGAGCAGTTGCTGCGATCGATGGCGGCGCACCAGCCCGAACACGTTGCTGGGGGTGTCCAGCACGTTGGAATGACCGGCGGTGAGCGCCGGCTGCAACCGGCGCCAGTGCAGCATGCGCCGCCAGCGGTTGAGCAATGAATCGGGGTCGGCGTGCTGCTTGTCGACTGCCCGAGCCAGATGCCGCTGGGGGACAGGCAGCCAGGGTTCGTTGCCCTCCGTAGTGAAACCGCCATGAGGGTCGTCGCCAACCCAGGGCATGGGTGTGCGTGAACCGTCGCGACCGACCACATCCGGGTATAGCGCCTTGCCGAATGGGTCGCGCAGCTGTTCGGGCGAGATTTCTTCGGGGATGCGGGCTTCCGGCAGGCCCAGTTCGTCGCCCTGCCAAAGACAAAACGCGCCGGGCAGCACCAGAAGCAGCCCGGCCATCATGTGATAGAAGGGTTCCGGATACGCGCGCCGATCGCCGCCCCAGCGTGAGCGCAGCCGGCCATAGTCGTGATTGCCCACGATCCAGCAGGTGCCGCCCTCGCCGAAAGCATCGGTCACGCGCTGGAGCGTGGTGCGCATGAACCCGGCGGTCATCGGGCGGTCAGCGAGCAGGGCGCTGTGATACGCCAGGTGCAGGCGCTCCGGGCCGCTGGCGTAGTCGGCCGCGGTGACGACGGAATCCTCGCAAAGCGTGACTTCGCCCAGAAGCATCGTGTCCGGATACTGGTCTGCGAGCTCACGCAGCGGTGCGAGGTATTCCAGCGTCTCCTCGCGGCAGAAGCTGTTCACGAAGCATTGCTCCACCATCGGGTTGTCCGGTGGAATGCCTTCCGGCATGGCATCTGCCTCGTCGCGCGTCGGGTTGTCCTCGAACGAGGGGTCGTGGGCGTAGAAATTCACCGCATCCAGCCGCAGGCCGTCGATGCCCAGGTCCAGCCAGTAGCGTGCATAGTCCAGCACGGTGTCGCGAACGGCCTGGCAGTGCCAGTTCAAATCAGGCTGACTTTCGAGGAAGTTGAAGAAGAAATACTGATTTCGAGATTCGCAGTACTTCCACCCGGATTCGCCGGTGAAGGCCGAGCGCCAGTTATTGGGTGGGCCACCATCGTCGGCCGGGTCGGCCCAGACATACCAGTCCGATTTGGGGTTATCGCGGGACTGGCAACTCTCCTTGAACCACGGGTGCTGATCGGAGGTGTGGCTCCACACCGCATCCAGCACCACCTTGAGGTTCATGTTGTGGCAGATGCCCAGCAGGCGCTTGAAATCATCCAGCGTGCCGAACCCTGGGGCGACACCGCTCATGTCGACGACGTCATAGGCGAGATCGTTCATCGGCGAGGGATAGATCGGTGTCAGCCAGATGGCGTCGACCCCGAGCGAGGCAATGTAATCCAGGCGCTGAATCACGCCGGGCAGGTCGCCCCCCGGGCCGCGGCCGGAGGTGGACTGAAAGCTCCACGGGCTCAGCTCGTAGATCACGGCGTTCTGCCACCACTTGCCGTGTCGCGTGGACTCGCTGGCGTCCTTCCAGGTCCAGGCGGGTTCGTTGATTTCAGGCGTGCGCCACCACTGTGCTTGCTGGGCATTCATTAGACGTCCTTGTTCCAACGTTGCTTCAGGTTCCGTGACTTGCTCGAACGGATGCCCCCGCAACCCACCAGGCCGTTTCAGGCAAGGCTTTTATGCTGACAACAGGCTGGGCCGGGCGTTCCGAAGCAGCCGACCCCAGGCGCATGGTGGCGCTGGCAATTTGTCGATCAGGCGCATGCCTTTATCGAAGCCAGTGTCTGCGCCGCCCGGGATCGACGGCAAGCGGCCAATGCACCGCCGGTCGCAGCGCGCACGCTCACGTCATCGGCGGCCTGAGTTTTGCCGGTGGCTCAGGCGTGTATCGCGTGTCCCAGCGTGGCCAGGGCGGCTTCATGGAAGGCTTCGCTCACGGTCGGGTGCACCTGAATAATGCCGGCGAGGTCTTCCAGCACCGCACCCATTTCGATCGCCTGAACAAACGCCCCCGTCAGCTCCGATACATGGGCGCCGACCGCGTGCACGCCGAGAATCAGGTGGTTGTCGGCACGTGCCGTTACCCGCACAAAGCCGCCGTCGGTGCCGCCTTCCATGGTCAGCGACCGGCCGTTTGCCGCGAGCGGAAAACTGCCGACCTTGACCTCGAATCCGGCCGCCGCAGCTTCGTCCGGCGAGAGGCCGGCTCCGGCGATTTCGGGCTCGGTGAAGCAGACGGCCGGGATGGCCGCCGGGGCGAACTTACGACGCTCGCCGGCGATGATCTCCGCGACCATCTCGCCCTGGGCGGAGGCCTTATGCGCGAGCATGGGCTCGCCGACGACATCGCCGATCGCCCAGACCTTGCGCATGGACGTCTGGCAGCTGTCGTTCACCCGGATAAAGGCGCCGTCCATGTCGATGACCAGCCGGTCCAGCCCCCAGCCTTGCGTGTTGGGCTTACGGCCGACCGTGACCAGAACCTTGTCGCAATCCAGCACGGATGTGCCGTCGGCGGATTCCAGCTCCAGCTGTCCGGCCGAGTAGCCGACTGCCCTGGTGTCAAAGCGGATATCGATATCGTGCTGACGGCACCACTTGCTGACCGGCTTGACCAGATCGCTGTCGTAGGACGGCAGCATGCGGTCCGTTGCCTCGATGACCGTGACCCGAGCGCCCATCTTGCGGAAGGCGATACCCAGTTCCATGCCGATGTAACCGGCCCCGATCACCGCCAGATGTTTCGGTAGTTCCGGCAGAGACAGCGCGGTGGATGAACTGAGCACGTCACCGCCAAAGGGCAGCCCAGGCAATTCGACTGGGACCGATCCGGTGGCGATGATCACGTGCTCTGCCGTGATGTGCGTGGTTGTGCCGTCGCCTTCGACGATGCAGCTCTTGCCATCTTCAAAGCGCGCCCAGCCACCGATGACCTGGACACGCGCCTTTTTCAGTAGGGCGGCAACGCCCCCGCTGAGCCGGGTGACGATGCCGTTCTTCCAGTGCACGGCGCCGCCCAGCTCGAATGTTGGCGGCGCCGCCAGGCGGATGCCCAAAGCGCCATCACCCACATGCTGAGCGAGATCGGCGAACTTGCTCGCAGAATGGATGAGCGCCTTGGACGGAATACAGCCGCGGATGAGGCAGGTTCCGCCCAGCTGATCGGCTTCTACCAGCACGGTTTTCAGCCCCAGCTGCCCCGCACGTATGGCGGCAACATAGCCGCCGGGACCACCGCCGACGACGAGTACCTGTGTGGTGATCGCATCACTCATGCTTCGCCCTCCATGAACAGGGTGGCCGGGTGTTCCAGCAGGCCTTTGATGCGCTGGATCAGCGCCGCGGCATCCCAGCCATCGACAATGCGATGGTCGAAGCTGGACGACAGATTCATGATAAGTCTTGGCACGAGCTGGCCGTTCACATAGGTCGGCCGCTGCATGATCTTGTTGACGCCGATGATGGCGACCTCCGGTGCGTTGATCACCGGCGTGGAGGCAATGCCACCCATGGCGCCCAGGCTGGTGATGGTGATGGTCGAACCGGACAGCTCCTCACGGCTGGCCTTGCCGGTTCGGGCCGCCTCGGCGAGGCGCCGAATGTCACCGGCCATGTCCCACAGGCTTTTGGCTTCGGCGTGCTGCATCACCGGCACCACCAGACCGCCTGACGTCTGCGTCGCGATCCCGACATGCAGCGCATCGAAACGATGGAGGATGTCGGCTTCATCATCGAAGCGGGCATTGACCTGAGGATGCGCCGGTACAGCGACCACCAGAGCCCGCGCCAGGAACGGCAGGATGGTGAGCTTGGCCTGATCCTCGCGCTTGTTGGTGTTGAGGTGCTGACGCAGGGCTTCCAGCTCGGTGACATCGACCTCTTCGACATAGGCGAAGTGCGGAATCCGTTGCTTGGCCTGCTGCATGGCGGTGGCAATGCGACGGCGCAGGCCGATGATGCGGATGTCCTCGACGCCAGGTTTCGGCATGCGCCGCGTGCCCGGTGCGGCGCCGCCCGCGTCGGCCTGGATGAAGGCATCCAGATCCTGTTGGGTGATGCGGCCGGCCGGGCCGGTGCCGGGCACGTAGGCCAATTGAATGCCCAGCGATTCCGCGCGGCGGCGCACGGCCGGCGAGGCCAGCGGTTTTTCGCCAGCCTTGCGGGGCAGGGCGCCGGACTGGCGGATGCTGGCCGCGCTGGCAGGTGCCGACTGAGCGGTTGCCGGGGCCGGTTCGGGTGCTTTGACCGGAGCTTGGGCCGGTTCCGGTGCCGGTGGAGCTGATTGTGGCGCGGATGCAGGGCTGGCATCGGCGGTGGCCGTGTCGGTATTCCCGTCGCCTTCGACTTCGATCCGGATCAGCGGGCCGCCCACGGCGATCATGCTGCCGGCTTCACCGCAGAGCTCCTTGACGATGCCGCCGACCGGCGATTCGATTTCCACCGCCGCCTTGTCGGTGAGCATGTCGACGATGCCCTGGTCTTCCTCGACGGTATCGCCGACGGCGATTTTCCATTCCGCGATCTCGGCCTCGGCAATACCTTCGCCGATATCCGGCAGCTTGAACGTATAAAGACCCATCACGCGTCCTCCATGACTCGTGCGAGCGCTTCGCCCACGCGTTTGGGGCCGGGGAAATACTCCCATTCGAAGGCGTGCGGGTAGGGTGTGTCCCAGCCGGTGACCCGCATCAGCGGCGCTTCCAGGTGGTAGAAGCAGTGCTCCTGGATTTCGGCGATCAGCTCGGCACCGAAACCGCTGGTGCGCGTAGCTTCGTGGACGACCACGCAGCGGCCGGTCTTTTGCACCGAGGCGACGATGCAGTCCAGATCCAGCGGCAGCATCGAGCGCAAATCGATGATCTCGCCGTCAATGCCGGTTTCCTTCACCGCGGTTTCGCAGACATGCACCATGGTGCCGTAGCAGATCACCGTCACGTCGGAACCGGGACGCAGGATATTCGCCTTGCCCAGCGGGATGGAGTAGTACTCGTCCGGAACCTCGCCCATCGGGTGCTGGGTCCAAGGCTGCAGCGCGCGGTCGTGGTAGCCGTCGAACGGACCGTTGTAAATCCGTTTGGGTTCGAAGAACAGCACGGGATCATCATCTTCAATGGCTGCGATGAGCAGCCCCTTGGCGTCATAGGGGTTGGACGGCATCACCGTCTTCAGCCCGCTGACGTGGGTGAAGATCCCCTCGGGGCTCTGGCTGTGGGTCTGCCCGCCATAGATACCGCCGCCGCAGGGGGCGCGCACCGTGAGCGGCGCCGAGAATTCACCGGCTGAGCGATAGCGCAGCCGCGCCGCCTCGGAGACGAGCTGATCGAAGGCCGGGTAGATGTAGTCGGCGAACTGGATTTCGGCCACCGGCCGCAGCCCGTTGGCCCCCATGCCGATTGCCATGCCGAGAATGCCGCCCTCGGCGATTGGGGTGTCGAAGCAGCGCTTGGCACCGTATTTCTCCTGCAGGCCTGCGGTGCAGCGGAACACGCCACCAAAGTAGCCCACGTCCTCGCCGAAGATCAGCACGTTCGGGTCGCGGTCGAGCATGTTGTCCAGCGCGGAATTGATCGCCTGGATCATGTTCATGCGGCTCATAGGCCGGCCTCCTGGCGCTGGCGGCGAAGGTGCGGTGGCAACTCCTTGAACACGTCGTCGAACATGGTCGACGGGCTGCACGGCCGTACCCCCAGCGTGCCGTGGCTGGCGGCCTCCTTGAGGTCGCGCTTGATCTCGGCCTCCAGCTCATCCTGAAGCGAGGCATGCCGCTGTTCGTCCCATTCACCCAGCTTGATCAGATGCTTCTTCAGCCGGGCGATCGGGTCGCCCAGCGGCCACACGGTGAACTCGTCCTTGGGGCGATAGCCGGATGGGTCGTCGCTGGTCGAGTGCGCCGCGGCCCGATAGGTGTAAAGCTCGATCAAGGTCGGGCCGAAGTTGTTGCGGGCACGGTCGGCTGCCCATTGGGTCACGGCGTAGACGGCCAGAAAATCGTTGCCATCGACCCGGATCCCGGGCAGGCCGTAGCCCAGCGCCCGGGCGGCAAATGTCGATTGCTCGCCACCGGCAATCCCGGAAAAGCTGGAGATCGCGTACTGGTTGTTGGTGACATTGAGCACCACCGGCGCCTGGTACACAGCGGCGAAGGTCAGCGCATGGTGGAAGTCGCCCTCGGCCGTCGTGCCTTCGCCGACCCAGGCGGCCGCGATCTTGGAGTCGTTCTTGTAGGCGGAGGCCATGGCCCAGCCCACCGCCTGCGGGAACTGCGTGCCGAGGTTGCCGGAGATGGAGAAGAAGTTCGCATCCTTCACCGAGTACAGCACCGGCAACTGCTTGCCCTGCAGCCGGTCTTTGGGGTTGTTGAAGATCTGGCACATCAGATCCACCAGCGGCCAGTCACGCGCCACCAGCATGCTTTGCTGGCGGTAGCTGGGGAACAGCATGTCATCCGGTCGCAAGGCCATGGCCTGGGCGACGCCGCAGGCCTCTTCGCCGGTGCACTTCATGTAGAACGAAGTCTTGCCCTGACGCTGCTGGCGCAACATGCGGTCATCAAATGCGCGGGTGCGCATCATGTAGGTCAGGCCGCGGCGCAGCGTATCGGCGTCCAGTTTCGGATCCCAGTCGCCAACCGCGAGGTCGTCGTCTCCGAGCACGCGGACCATGCCCAGGGCGTAGTCCCACATCTGGTCGTCCGGCTCGTCCAGCGGAGGCTTCGGCAGGGTGCCGGCGGCGGGCACCTTGATCATGCTCGCGTCGGGATCCATACCCGGACGCGTCGTCGGTTCCGGCAGGTGAAGCCGGAGCGTCTCGTCAGTCATGTTGTGGTCTCTCTCCATCGCACCGCAGGTCACGGTGACGTGGACAATTGGTATTGGGAGCGACCGGCTTGGTGCGCTCGATTGGCTGCGAGTCTAATGCTTTGAATCCAGTCGTAGTACCGTACCGCAGCATTTTGGGAGACTGGCCTAGCCGTGGTCGGAACACAGGACAACGGACTACGCCGCAATAACAAGGGAGAGGGACACGACATGATCGCTCGGGGACTTCGGCTACCGGCAGGTGGCCTCGTAATGCTGGTGCTCGCCGCCTGTTCGGATCGCACGCTACCGACGCAGGAAGGCGATGACGAACACGGATTCTCAGCGCCGACGGCGGCCACTGTTCAGGCCAATCAGGCAGTGGCCGCAGCGATGCCGGAGCCGTATCTGGATGGCATGGACGCCGCCCGTCGCGGGTTGATCGCTCGCGCGGATGACCTGGTCGTCACGCGGGAAGACGGCAGGCGGATCTGGAACATCCCGGCCTATGACTTCATCGACGGCGCCGCTCCGGACAGCGTGCATCCCGGTCTGTGGCGCCAGGCCGACATGCATAGCATCGCGGCCTTGTTCGAGGTCGTTCCCGGCATCTATCAGCTGCGGGGCTTCGACCTCGCCAATATGACGCTGATTCGCGGCGAGCAGGGTTGGATTGTGGTCGATCCCCTGACCAATGCGCAGACCGCCGAGGCCGCCTGGGCCTTCGCCATGGAGCACCTGGAGCCACGGCCGATCACGGCGATGCTGATCACCCACAGCCACATTGATCATTTCGGCGGCATCCGCGGCCTGAGCCAGGCCTTTTCCGATGACATGCCCATCGTTGCACCCAGCGGTTTCATGGAGGAGGCCACCAGCGAAAACGTGCTGGCCGGGCCGGCCATGCAGCGCCGGGCGGGCTACATGTATGGCCGCGAGCTGCCGCGCTCGGCGCGTGGGCATGTGGATACCGGGTTGGGGAAATCACCTGCATTCAACGGGCTGATGGGCATCATGGAGCCGACGCTAATCGTCGAACAGACGGGGCAAACCGAAACGCTGGATGGGGTCGAGTTCGTGTTCCAGAATGCGCCGGGCTCCGAGGCGCCTGCCGAGTTCACCGCGTATCTGCCCGCGAGCAAGGCGTTTCTTGGGGCGGAGATCACGTCGCGGACGCTGCACAACGTCTACACCTTACGTGGCGCGAAAGTACGCGATGCGTTGGCCTGGAGCCGCTATATCGAAGAGGCGCGTACGGCGTTCGCCGAGGCCGAGGTCTTCGTCGGATCGCATCACTGGCCGGTCTGGGGGCGCGACACGGTGCAGACCTTTCTCGTCGAGCAGCGTGATACCTACAAGTACATCCACGATCAGACGCTGCGATTGGCGAACAATGGTCTGACACCCAAGGAGATCGCCGAAACTATTGAACTGCCGCCCTCGCTGCGGCGCGGCTATCACAACCGTGACTACTACGGCACGGTTCGCCACAACGCGCGTGCGGTCTACCAGTACTATTTTGGCTGGTTCGACGGCAATCCGGCCCATCTGAACGCCTTGCCGCCCGCCGAGGTTGGCCAGCGCTACGTGAAACTCGCTGGCGGGGCCGAGGCAGTGATGCAGGCCGCGCAGGCTGCCTTTGACGCTGCGGATTACCGCTGGGGGGCCGAATTGCTGAATCACCTGGTGTTTTCCGGTCAGGCCAGCGATTCGGCCAGAGCGTTGCTGGCCCGGACCTACGATCAGATGGGCTATCAGGCGGAATCCGGCCCTTGGCGGGATTTTTATCTGACAGCGGCCTATGAACTACGCCACGGCATGCCGGAGCAGGTGATGAACCTGGCAGATACGGCCGGACTTCTGGAGCACATCGGTATTCCGACCCTGCTGGACTCGATGGCGGCGCGACTCAACGGTCCGAAGGCCGAAGATGTGACGCTTAGCGTCGGCCTCGAACTCACGGATCGCGAGGATGCGTACCTGCTGTGGATCGAGAATGCGGTGCTGCACCACCGCAGGCTTGATCCAGCGGACAGCCCGGATGTGACCATCGCCATCAGCCACCCGCTGTTCATCCGGGTGCTCACCCGCCAAGCGGCGTTGGGGGACCTGTTCGGAAGCGACGAACTCGCGCTCTCGGGCAGCCGGCTCAAGTTGTTGAAGTTCTTTTCCCTGCTGGATCAGCCCGACGGCACCTTCGCCATCGTGGAGCCCTGAGCGGTCTCGAAATTCGGGCAAAATCTGTTAGGCTTCGCGCCCGTTCGCCTCTGGGGTTGCCCAGCGGCGGG
>Ga0208330_1000829_pt1 | contig 11506 bp, 9 predicted proteins | sample DeeseametaMP1896_FD_184180 | JGI IMG/M metagenome (GOLD analysis project Ga0208330, IMG submission 184180) | Marine microbial communities from the Deep Pacific Ocean - MP1896 (SPAdes) | ecosystem: Environmental > Aquatic > Marine > Oceanic | place: East of Hawaii, North Pacific Ocean | collected...
TCGAGCCGCAACTCGGCCGTGGGCGTGCCGCCGTCGGCATGGCGCAGGGCGTCGAAACGGGCGAAGGCCTTGTCGACCTGGCCCGTGTTGGTACCGGGCACCGCCGCGTCGCGGTCCACGACCTTGCCCGCACGGATCGCGGCCGCGCGGCCGAAGACCACGAGGTCGATCAGCGAATTCGACCCAAGGCGGTTGGCGCCATGGACGCTCGCGCAGCCCGCCTCGCCCACGGCCATGAGGCCCGGCACGATGGCGTTGGGATCGTCCTTGGTCGGGTTCAGCACCTCGCCCCAGTAGTTCGTGGGGATGCCGCCCATGTTGTAATGCACGGTCGGGATGACCGGGATCGGCTCTTTCGTCACGTCCACCCCGGCAAAGATGCGCGCGGATTCCGAGATGCCGGGCAGACGCAGGTGCAGCGCCTCTTTCGGCAGGTGGCTGAGGTTGAGATGGATGTGGTCGCTGTCAGCGCCGACCCCGCGGCCCTCGCGGATCTCCATCGTCATGCAGCGGCTGACGTAGTCGCGCGGCGCGAGGTCCTTGTAGTTGGGCGCATAGCGCTCCATGAACCGCTCGCCTTCGGAATTGGTGAGGTACCCGCCTTCGCCGCGCGCCCCTTCGGTGATCAGACATCCCGCTCCGTAAATGCCTGTGGGATGGAACTGCACGAATTCCATGTCCTGCAGCGGCAGGCCTGCGCGCGCCACCATGCCACCGCCGTCGCCGGTGCAGGTGTGGGCGCTGGTCGCGCTGAAATAGGCCCGGCCATAGCCGCCCGTGGCCAGAACGACCATCTTGGCGTTGAAGACATGCATGGTGCCATCGTCGAGCTTCCAGCAGACCACGCCGGTGCAGGCGCCGTCATCGGACATGATCAGGTCGATGGCGAAATACTCGATGTAGAATTCGGCGTTGTTCTTGACCGACTGGCCGTAAAGCGTGTGCAGGATCGCGTGACCGGTACGATCGGCGGCGGCGCAGGTACGCTGCACCGGGGGGCCTTCGCCGAATTCGGTGGTGTGGCCGCCAAAGGGGCGCTGGTAGATCTTGCCCTCTTCGGTGCGCGAGAACGGCACGCCGTAATGTTCCAGCTCGTAAACCGCCTTGGGCGCCTCGCGGGCGAGGTATTCCATCGCGTCGGTGTCGCCCAGCCAGTCGGAGCCTTTCACCGTGTCGTACATGTGCCACTGCCAGTGGTCGGGGCCCATGTTGCTGAGCGATGCGGCGATGCCGCCCTGTGCGGCGACGGTGTGCGAGCGGGTGGGAAAAACCTTGGTCACGCAAGCGGTGCGCAGGCCCTGTTCGGCCATGCCGAGCGTGGCGCGCAGGCCCGCGCCGCCCGCGCCGACGACCACGACGTCGTAATCGTGGGTCTCAAATTCGTATGCAGCCATGTGTCAGATGCTCCGGATTGCGTTCAAAGGGCCAGGCGGGCGATGGCGAAGAGGCCGGTCGCCGCGGCGCCGTAGCTGAGGCAGGTCATGCCGATGATGAGGACCTTTTCCATCGGTCCGTGGACGTAATCCTCGATCAGGGTCTGGAAGCCGCTGTTGAAGTGCTTGAAGCCGACGAGGATGGTCAGCGCCGCCACGATCGCCGGGAAGGGGCGGGAATAATAGGCGGTGACCTCTTCATAGCTGCTGCCGAGGATTGATCCGAAAGTGAAGATGAAGAGCGGCACGAGGATGACGAGCGCCACGGAGGACACGGTCATCGACCAATGGTGCATGGTGCCGGACTTGGCCGAGCCCCAGCCGTTGGCGCGCTTGCGATCTGTCATGTAAGCCATGGTGCGCTCCTTCAGATGATGATGACGGTGAGGATGGTCAGCACGACCGATCCACCGATGCAGGCATAACCCAGCTTGTAGGCGGTATCGAGGTCGAGCCCGATCGCCTGATCCCAGATCAGATGCCGGATGCCCGCCAGCGTGTGATACCAGAGCGCCCAGAGCGACAGGAACAGCACCAGATCGCCGAACCAGCTGGTCAGGACCGCGTCGGCGGTGGCGAAGTAATCGGCGTTGGTCGCGGCGGCAAGCAGCCACCAGACGATCATCAGCATCCCCACGATCAGGGCGTTTCCGGTGATCCGCGTCAGGATCGACGTCATCGACGTCAGCTGCGGGCGGTAGATGGTGAGGTGGGGCGAGAGCGGGCGGTTGCCTCGGTTCACGTCGGCCATGATGATGTCCTTTTGCTTCCCTTGGGTTGTTTGTAACCCTTTTTCGCCGCGTGTCACGGTGTGCGGGGAAGCGAAGGCGCGGTTTTTTGGCGCAATTGCTGCAATTGCGAGAACTTTGTGATCACGCAAGAAATGCTGTGATCACATGTTTGGCGCTAACGTGGTTCGCGACCGGCGGCTACACGGCGTGACGATTCTGCGCGGGTGCCGCCGCGCTTCAAGCGGATGCGCGCAGCATGCCGGTGTTGGCCTGGATTACGGCGTTCAGTTCCACGATCCGCGACAGGCGGCTTTCGATCTCGTCCTGACAGGCGTCGAGCTGGTCGACGATACCGGCGAGGGAATCTCCCGAGCCGCCCAGCGTGGCGCTTTCGATCTTGCACATCATCCGCGTGGAGCTGAGCCCCGTGACATAGCGCTTCATGTCCAGCACGCTGCGCGACAGGCGTGCCGCTTCGACCTCGACGACCGACAGCGCCTCGGTGGCGCGGGCCTTGAACAGGGTCGACTGCGCCTCGAATGCCGCGATGTCCTGTTCGACCCGGTCGCCGGACTCCCGGCCCAGCTGCGCCACCATCTCGACCTGGACATCGGCGACGCATGTCAGGAAGTGGCCGCGGACGATCGCGTCGCGGATCCGGGCGAAGGCGCAGTCGGAACCGTCCATGAAGGTGCGCACCCAAGTGGCCATTTCATCCAGCATGGAGCCGTAATTGACCGAAATCGCGCTGATCGGCCCGCCGGCGTTTTCGAGCCGCGACGCGAGGATGCGCATGTTCATCGGGACGGTGCGGATCGCCTTGAACGCCTCCGTCATCTCGGCTGTTTCGCGGGCGACGTCGAAGATCGCCGTGGACATGGCCGCGAACCGTTTGTGCGCCAGGTCGGGCGTTCGGTCCAATTTCCTGGCCCTGTACTGCGCCTCTGCGGCAAGGGCGACGCCTTGGAATATGTCGTAGGAGGCATAGCCCTTTTCGGCCAGCAACGCCTGCAGGAGATCGGCGCTTTGTTCCGGGGTCAGGCCGGCTGCCTCTTTTTCGACCAGGTCCGCGTAGAGCGCCTGCACCTCTTCGAAGATCGGGCTGGACGGCTTGATTCGGGCCGAGGCGTAGCCGCCGTCGACCGGCGTGGCCACGGCAAAGACCCAGTAGTGCCGCCCGTCCTGCGCGCGGTTCTTGACATAGGCGCCGATGGTTTCGCCGGCCTTGAGCCGCGCCCACATCAGGTGGAACAGACCGCGCGGCGTGTCCGGGTGGCGCACGATCTTGTGCGGCGCGCCCTTCATCTGGTCCCATTCATAGCCCGAAACCCGGCAGAAGACGCTGTTGCCGGCCTCGATCACCCCGCGCGCATCGGTGCGGCTGAAGAACATTTCGGAGAAATCGAACGGCACCTCGCCGGGCTGCACGCGGCGTGCCTGCGCGACAAGTTCGGGGTCCAGCTGGGACATGAAAAAACCTCCTGACGGTCGGGATCATCCCTAGGCCAGAAGGTCTTTCCATTTCGTAAAGCGGTGCCGGATCAGCCCGGGCTCATGCCGCGGATCCTCTCGGACCGGCGGCGCAGCAATTCGACCGTGGTCAGCAGGCAGATAGAGATGCCCACCAGGATCGTCGCCGCGGCGAGGATCGTCGGGCTGATCTGTTCACGCAGACCGGTGAACATCTGCCACGGCAGCGTCTGCAGTTCCGCCGAGCCGATGAAGATGACCACCACGACCTCGTCGAAGGAGGTGATGAAGGCGAACAGCCCCCCCGAGATCACACCGGGCAGGATCAGCGGCATCTGCACCCGAAAGAAGGTGGTGACCGGATTGGCGCCCATGTTGGCGGCGGCCCGGACCAGCGACCGGTCGAAGCCCACCAGCGTCGCCGTAACGGTGATGATGACAAAGGGAATGCCCAGCACCGCATGGGCCAGCACGACGCCCCAGTAGGTGCCGACGATGCCGATCTTGGAGTAGAAGAAATACATCCCCGTCGCCGAGATGATCAGCGGCACGATCATCGGAGAGATCAGCACCGCCATGATCGCGCGTTTGCCCGGCACGTGGCTCTGGCTGAGGCCGATCGCCGCCAACGTGCCGAGGCTGACCGACAGCAGCGTCGCGACCGGCGCGATCCGCAGGCTGTTCCAGACCGCGTTGGTCCATTCGCTGTTGGTCAGGAAGTCGCGGTAATGCTTGAGGCTGTAGCCGTCGGGGTCGAACCGCAGCATTTCCGGGGTGAAGGTGAAAAAGTTCTCGGCGTTGAACGACAGCGGCATCACCACCAGGATCGGCGTGATCAGGAAGACGAAGATCGCGCCGCAGATCACCCGGAAGGCATAGTGCCAAAGCACCTGGCCCGGCGTGAGGTAGGGCACCAGGTGCGACCGGTAGCGGCCTTGGCCGATCCAGTAGATGAACCAGCCGAAGAACCAGCCGAACAGTCCGCCGACGATCAGCCCCGGCAACGCGCCGAACAACAGGCCGGTCACGGCGAAGATCGCGATCATCGCCCAGCGGAACAGCTTTTCCTTGTCGGACGGCACGCTGGTCATGGCGATGAAGGCCAGCGCCGCGATCAGCACCGCGCCGCCGACGATGCCGGCGATGGTCGACCCGTTGGCCGCGCCGACGAAGATGCCGGCGAAGGCGCCCGCAGCACCCACCACGGGCAGGGTGAAGGACATCGGGCGTTGCTCGACTTTGGTCAGAATGGCACTCATGTCGTCACCCCAGCTTCACGTTGTCGATGCCGACGATCTTGTCGTAGCACCAGTAGAGGGCCATCACGACCGCCAGAAGGATCGTCCCGAGCGCCGCCGCGAGACCCCAGTTGAGGCTCGACGAGATGTGGTAGGCGATCCGGTTCGAAATGAACGTGCCGGTGGTGCCGCCGACGATCTCGGGCGTGATGTAGTAGCCGATGGCGAGGATGAAGACGAGGATCGACCCGGCGCCGATGCCCGGCACCGATTGCGGGAAGTAGACCCGCCAGAAGGCCGTCCAGTTGGTCGCGCCAAGGCTCTTGGCGGCGCGCAGGTAGCTGGGCGGGATCGTCTGCATCACCGAATAGAGCGGCAGGATCATGAAGGGCAGCAGGATGTGCGTCATCGCCACGATGGTGCCGAACTGGTTGTTGATCATCACCAGCCGCGCATCGTCGGCCACGAGTCCCAGCCAGACCAGCACGTCGTTGATCACCCCCTGTTGCTGCAGCATCACCTTCCAGGCCGAAGTCCGCACCAGAAGCGACGTCCAGAACGGCAGCAGCACCAGGATCAGCAGCAGGTTCGCGCTGCGGCTGGGCAGGTTGGCAAGCAGCCACGCCACCGGATAGCCCAGCAGGATGCAGCTGAAGGTGATCATCAGGCTCATGAACATCGTGCGCTGGAAGAGGATGCCGTAAATGCGTTCGTTCTCGTCCCGCAGGGCCGGGCCATCGGGCGTCTTTTCCATGTCCACGGCCGCGAGGAAATAGCCGTTGGTATAATTGGGGCTGTAGGTCTTGATCGTCGCCCAGATGTCGTGGTTGCCCCAGTCGTCCTCGATCTCGAGAAAGCCGTCCTTGAAACCGATGGTCTCGAAGTCGCCGACCGCGGCCTTGGCTTCATTGAGCAGGTCAGCCTGGGCACCGTCATAGCCCGAGACGTCCTGGCTCACGAGGTCCTGGTAGAGTGCCACGTGCACCATTTCCCAGGGCTCTTCTTCGATCGGGCTGTCCTCGTCCTCGGTCTCGGTGAACTCTGCAAAGATGCCGTACATCTCGGCCGTGCGCGGCAGCAGGTCCTCGATGCCGTCCTTCATTTCGAAGCCGGGGATGCTTTCATCATTGCCAGCGCGGGCCTTCGCCTCGGCCACCCAATTCGGTTCCCCCATCAGTTCGGCCCAGGTGACGGCCTCGTCCCAGGCCGGGTTCAGGTCGTCGAACTGGTCGAAATAGACTTCGCCGATGTCGTCGACGCCGCGCCCGGTTTGGCGGAAGAGCGACGACAGGCCGGTCTGCTCGTAGTTGAGGCGCGACCCGAGCCGGGTGTGCAGCTTGCGCTCCTCGGCGATCACCATGTCGTAATACAGGCCCTCGTAGACCGCCTCGCCCGGCAACTCGCCGCTGTCGGCGTTCCAGTCATCGAGCGCCGCGGTTGTGCGCGGCAGCGTGTCCGAGACGATCTGGTTCTCGACCGAGCGGAACAGCATGTCGGCGATCGGCGCCACGAAGGTCACCAGGACGAAAATCAAAAGCGGCGCGATCAGCATCAGCGCCCGCAGTTTCTGGCGGCGCAGCGCGCGGCTCAGCGATTTTTTCAGCGGCGTGCCGTCGGCGGCCAGCATCGGCCCCGGTTTTTCGGCGGCCTTGGCGGCGGCATCTTGCGGATTGGGTCCGGCCCCGGCTGTTGCGTCGGTCATCTACACCCCCTCGACAAGAATGATTGTGCTGGTTGCGGTCCGGCGGCGGATTTCGGCGACCTCCTGGTAGGCGGGGTCGTTGTAGGCCCGCTTCGCGGTTTCGAAATCCGGGAATTCGATCACGACATGACGGTTTTCCGTCACGCCTTCGGGGGTTTCGGAGGCGCCGCCACGAACGATGAACCGTCCGCCGAAGCCTTCAAGGATCGGCGTGTCGCGCTCGACATATTCCTTGTACGCGTCGGGATCGTTCACCGTGATGTGGCCGATGATATAGCCTTTGGGCATCGCCCGTCCCCTGTCTGTCGGTCTTTTGCTTTTCTTCTTGGTGTCCGGTGGCCCCGCGCGGAGGCCACCGGAAAGCCTGGCGTAGGGTGGGTTTTCAACCCACCGCCACAGGTCCGCTTATTGCGCGAGCCAGGACTGGAACTTCGCGTCGATGTCGTCGCGGTAGTCGGCCCAGAACTCGTAGTTGTAGACGAAGATGTTCTCCGAGTTCTCGGGCGCCGTCGGCATGTGCGGCCCCATCGCGATGCCCAGCTCGGCATGTTCGCCCACGAGCGGCGCGGAGCTCTTGCGCGCCGGACCGTACGAGATATAGGCGGCCTGGTCGGCAAGACGCTGCGTGTCGGTGGCGAAGCGCACGAAATCGAGCACGCGGTTCAGGCGGTCTTCCGGCAGGTCGGCGGGGATGATCCAGCCGTCCAGGTCGAACACCTGCGCGTCCCACAGCATCGCGAAATCCTGGTCCTGCTCCTCGATTGCCGAGAACCAGCGGCCGTTGTAGGACGACCCCATCACCACCTCGCCATCGGCGAGAAGCTGCGGCGGCTCGGCGGCGGCGGACCACCAGACGGTCTGGTCCTTGATGGTGTCGAGCTTGTCGAGCGCCTGCTGTTGACCCTCTTCGGTGGCCAGCACGTCATAGATCTCGTCCTTGGCCACGCCGTCGCAGAGCAGCGCCCATTCCATGTTGTTGATCGGACGGCGCTCGAGCGTGCGCTTGCCCGGATAGGTCTCGAGGTCGAACATCGCGCAGATGCTGCTCGGCGCCTCGGCGCCCTCGGGCAGCAGGTCGGGGCGGTAGGCCGCGGTGGTCGAATAGACGATCTGCGGGATGAAGCAGTCCGACACGATCAGATCGCCGAAATCGTCCGAGGCGTCGGTGCCGTCGGGCGCCGCCTCGAGGATCTCGTCGTGGTCGATTTCCATCGCCAGGCCCTCGTCGCAGAGCCGGATCGCGTCCGACGCGACCACGTCGACCAGGTCCCAGGTCACGTTGCCGGCCTCGTTCATGGCGCGCAGCTTCGCCACCGCCTCGTTCGAGGATTCGTCCCAGGTCGCCGAGACATCGGGGGTCATCTCGAGATAGGGCTCGACATAAGCCTTCTGCTGGCTGTTCTGGTAGGCGCCACCCCAGCTGACCAGGGTCATGCTGTTGGCCATGTTCCCATGCGCCTCGGCGAACACCATGCCGCCTGCGGCCACGGTCAGCGCCGTCGTTGCCATCAGTGTCTTGCTGAATTTCATCATAGTCTCCCTAAGCTGCCCGTTTACGAAAGGGGTCCGGGTGACGGGCACTCATTGGCCGGACCCTCGTGTTCACCGTCCGGGCAGGACCCTCTCGGCCCCGCCCGTTCGATCATCGGTGAATGTTACGTCGCGTCGAGAGCGCGACAATCCTCCGGCAGCCAGCCGATGGTGATCTTCTCGCCGGGACTCAGACGCACCTGGTCGGCGCGGTTCCGGGTCTTGACGACGAAGTCTTCCTTGCCAGCCACCTTGAGCCGTGTGCGGAACACGTCGCCCATGTAGACGAATTCCTGAACCTCGGCTTCGAGCGTGTGGGCATCGGGGCCCATCTGCGGATTGAACTCGACCCGCTCGGGCCGGATCGACACGCGGGTGCGCTCGCCCTTCTGGCTCACGTTGACGGGGACCGCGTCGATCACCGCGCCCTGGTCCAGCTTGACCGTGCAGCGGCCCGATCCGATGGTCTCGACCGTGCCTTCCAGCGTGTTGTTCTCGCCGATGAACTGCGCCACGAAGCTGTTCTGCGGCGCCTCGTACAGCTCGTCCGGCGGCGCCAGCTGCTGGATGCGGCCGTCATCGAAGACCGCCACGCGGTCCGACATGGTCAGGGCCTCGGTCTGGTCGTGGGTCACGTAGACCACGGTGATTCCGAGGTCATCGGCGATGCGCTTGATCTCGAACTGCATGTGTTCGCGCAACTGCTTGTCGAGCGCGCCCAGCGGTTCGTCCATCAGCACCAGCTCGGCTTCGAACACCAGCGCGCGGGCCAGGGCGATCCGCTGCTGCTGACCGCCCGAAAGCTGCGCCGGACGGCGGCCGCCAAAGGCCCCCATCTGCACCATGTCGAGCGCGCGCTTGACCTTCTTCTCGCGCTCCGATTTGCCCATCTTGCGGACTTCGAGCGGGAAGCTGAGGTTCTCGGCCACGGTCATGTGCGGAAACAGCGCGTAATTCTGGAACACCATGCCGATGCCGCGCTTGTGCGGCGGAATGTGGTTGATGCTGACGCCGCCGATCTTGATCTCGCCGTGGGTGGCCGTCTCGAACCCGGCCAGCATCATCAGGCAGGTGGTCTTGCCCGAACCGGACGGCCCGAGCATGGTCAGAAACTCACCCTTCGGCAGGCTCAGATTGAGGTCCTTGACGACGAGATTCTCACCGTCATAGCTCTTTTGGACGCGTTCGAATGCTACGAACGCTTCGTTTGATCCATCCGCCAAAAACCTGGCTCCCTGTGTGTTCCGCGGATTTGCTCCGCTGTCATGTGGTAACTAAACCGCGTGATGCCCCGGCATGCAACTGGATTGCTGGTTTTCGACCCCTTGGCGCCCATCTACAGGACATCCGGACATATAACTTGCACTTATCGGGCGATTTCACCGCAAGAAAGCGACCATTTTTGCAGAGTTCCCGTCAGGCCGCGGAGAACTCTCTTCCCGTTCAAACAAAAATGACAGGACGGATGTCCGAGAATCACTTGGCAAAGCGGAAAAATGGTCAAACTCAACTCTTCCGGGTGTCATCGGCGTGGGTCCGCTGATCGAAAATACGGCAATTCGCCCGCGGCCATTCCGAAACCGCCATGCAATGTCGTTTTCTTTCCACCCCGCTTGAACCCTTTTTTTGTAGGTGTCACCGTCAAGCACAAAGGGACATCTTCCCATCAACCACCCCCCCCGTCGCGGAGGACGCCGCTTGCAGCGCGTGCTGCGACCGGGTGCCGCGCTGGGGCGATAGGACCGGAGCGACCGCATGACCGACCTTGCCGCGACCGAAAAGGTTCTCGCCGACCTGATCGCCTTTCCGACGGTGTCTTCGGATCCGAACCGGGCGATGATCGGCGACATGGCGCAGCGACTCGAAGACCTGGGCGCGCGGGTCGAAGTCTTCGAGGACGCCTCGGGCGGGAAGGCAAACCTCTTTGCCACGCTGGGGCCGGATGCGCCCGATGGCGTGGTGCTGTCGGGCCATTCCGACGTGGTGCCGGTGACCGATCAGGACTGGCACACCGATCCGTTCGAGATGACCGAGCGCGGCGATCTGCTCTATGGCCGTGGCACCTGCGACATGAAGGGGTTCATCGCCGCCTCCATCGCCATGGCACCGATCTTTGCCGAGGCAAAGCTGCACCGCCCGGTGCATTTCTGCTTTACCCATGACGAGGAGGTCGGCTGCCTCGGCGCGCAGGCGCTGGTGCCCGAATTGCAGAAACGCGGCTACCGCCCCGCCATCGCCATCGTCGGCGAACCCACGGACATGAAGGTGATCGAGGGCCACAAGGGCTGCTGCGAATACACCGCGCGCTTTACCGGGCTCGAAGGCCACGGGTCGAATCCCGACCGCGGCGTCAATGCCGCCGCCTACGCGGTCAAGTACGTGTCCCGCCTGCTGGAACTGGCCGAGGACCTCAAGCGCCGGGTGCCGCGCGAAAGCCGCTTCGACCCGCCCTGGACGACGGTGAACATCGGCCGCATCGCGGGCGGCGTGGCGCACAACGTGATCCCCGGAAAGGCCGAGGTCGACTGGGAGATGCGCCCGGTGCAGTACGGCGACGCCGAATTCGTCAAGGAGGCGCTGCAGCAGTATATCGAGGAAGAGCTGCTGCCCGCCATGCGCGCGGTCAGCCCTCAGGCGGACATCTCGACCCAGGTCATCGGCGAGGTCGTGGGGCTGGAGCCGATGGACGTGAACATGGCGCGCACGCTGATCGCCTCGCTTACGGGGTGCGAGACCGCCGACGTGGTGCCCTTCGGCACCGAGGCGGGCCTCTTTCAGCAGATGGGCATGTCGGTGGTGGTCTGCGGGCCGGGCTCCATCGCCCAGGCACACAAGCCCGACGAATACCTCAGCCGCAGTCAGTTGTCGGAGTGTCTGACCATGCTCGAGGGGTTGCGCACTAACCTCTCGGTCTAATGACGCGCCGTTCGAAGGGCCGGATCAGGACCGGCCCTTCCACGGCACGAGAATTCGCTCGGCCCAGCGCATCAGCACGTCGATGCCAAAGCCGATCACGCCGATCAGGATGATCCCCATGATGACGATGTCGGTCAGCTGGAACTTGCTGGCCACCATGATCATCATGCCGGCGCCCTTTTCCGCCGCCACCAGCTCGGCGGCGACGACGGTGCCCCAGCAGACGCCCATCGCCACCCGCGCACCGGTGAAGATCTCGGGCAGCGAGTTGGGCACGATGACGTGGCGCATGATCTGCCACTTGCTGGCCCCCAGCGAATAGGCCGCGTGGACCTTGGAAATGTTGACCCCCGACACCCCCGCCCGCGCGGCGATGGCCATGATCCAGAGGGCCGCAAGGAACAGCAGGATGATCTTGCCGGTCTCACCGATGCCCGCCCAGATGATGACCAGCGGGATCAGCGCCAGCGGCGGGACCGGGCGCAT
>Ga0208330_1000830_pt1 | contig 11504 bp, 8 predicted proteins | sample DeeseametaMP1896_FD_184180 | JGI IMG/M metagenome (GOLD analysis project Ga0208330, IMG submission 184180) | Marine microbial communities from the Deep Pacific Ocean - MP1896 (SPAdes) | ecosystem: Environmental > Aquatic > Marine > Oceanic | place: East of Hawaii, North Pacific Ocean | collected...
CCGCGGTAGACGAGCCGGCGCTGCGCATCGAAGACGAAGAAATCCGGGGTGCAGGCGGCTCGGTATGCCCGCGCCATGTCCTGGGTGGCGTCATATAGATATGGAAACGGCAGTTTGGCCGCTTTCGCCATTTTGGCCATGGCATCCGGTCCGTCTTCCGGATGGGTTTGGGCGTCGTTGGAGCTGACCGCCGCAAAGCCGATCCCTCGGTCCCTGTAGTCCTTGGCCACGTCCACCAGACCGCTGCGCACGTGCTTCACGTAGGGGCAGTGGTTGCAGATGAACATGATCACGGTGCCCAGCTCGCCGGCGACGCGCTCGTAGGACAGGTTGTCACCGCTCACGGTGTCGGGCAGCAGAAAGTCGCTGGCAACCGTGCCGATCGGCAGCATGGTGGAAGGGGTCAATGCCATACCGGTTCATCCTGGAAAACTGGAGGGACACTCTACGACCGTGACACGCCGGCGAGGGTTTCACGGCATGCACATTCGTCGGTTTGTGCTGGTCGAAGCGTGCAATTGTCATGATCCGGCGCTAGTATCATCTGCCCATCCGGATAGGCAGATATGCGGGCCGTCCGAGATGCAATCAGAATCAACCACCTGCGTGGCTCGGTGCCGCGCGGTGTTCGCTTGCACAACTCAGGTGACCACATGAACAAATCCTTTCTCTTCACTTCGGAGTCGGTCTCCGAAGGCCATCCGGACAAAATGTGCGACCAGATCTCGGACGCCGTGCTGGACGAGATCCTGCGCCAAGAAGGCGATAACGCGCCGAATGCGCGCGTCGCCTGCGAAACCATGGTCAAGACCGGCGCGGTGATTGTCGGCGGCGAGATCACCACCAACGCCTGGGTCGACCTGGATGAACTGGTCCGCGGCGTGGTCAACGACATCGGCTACACGCATTCCGACACCGGCTTCGATGGCGACTCCTGCGCCGTGATGTCGCTGATCGGCAAACAGTCCGCACACATCGCCCAGGGCGTGGACCGTGCGACCAAGGAAGAACAAGGCGCCGGCGACCAGGGCCTGATGTTCGGCTTCGCCTGCAACGAGACCGATGTGCTGATGCCGGCTCCGATCGAGTACGCGCATCGCCTGATCCGCAAGCAGTCGGAAGTGCGCCGCGCGCAGCACCCGAACACGCTGCGCCCGGATGCCAAGTCGCAGGTCACGTTCCGCTATGTGGACGGCAAGCCGGCGGCCATCGATGCCGTGGTGCTGTCCACCCAGCACAGCCCGGACATCGACCAGGCAGCCCTGCAGGAACTGGTGATGGAAGAAATCATCAAGCCGGTGCTGCCGGCCGAATGGATTAGCGCGGACACCAAGTTCCACATCAACCCGACCGGCAAGTTCGTCATCGGTGGGCCCATGGGTGATGCCGGCCTCACCGGCCGCAAGATCATCGTCGATACCTACGGCGGCTACGCCCGTCACGGTGGCGGCGCGTTCTCCGGCAAGGACCCCTCCAAGGTTGACCGCTCCGCAGCCTACGCCGCTCGGTACGTCGCCAAGAACATCGTGGCTGCAGGCCTGGCCGACAAATGCGAGATCCAGCTCTCCTACGCCATTGGCGTTGCCGAGCCGACCTCGGTCATGGTCGAAACCTTCGGCACCGGCAAGATCGACGAAGACCTGCTGACCCAGCTGGTGCGCGAGCATTTCGATCTGCGGCCCTACGGCATCGTCACGATGATGGACTTGGTGAAGCCGATCTACCGCGACACCGCCACCTACGGCCACTTCGGCCGCGAAGACCTGGACCTGCCCTGGGAGCGCACCGACAAGGCGGAAGCCCTGCGCGGCGCCGCCGCGGCCTAAGCCGCGCTTTCAACCCCTTTTCCTAGAAACGAATCACGGAGCCACACATGAGTGTTGCAGCAGAAAACATCCAGACCGCAACGGACTACCACGTTGCCGACATCAACCTTGCCGCCTTCGGCCGCAAGGAAATCTCCATTGCCGAAACCGAAATGCCTGGCCTGATGGCCACGCGCGACGAGTACGGTGCCAGTCAGCCACTCAAGGGCGCCCGCATCGCCGGCTCCCTGCACATGACCATCCAGACCGCCGTGCTGATCGAAACGCTCAAGGCACTGGGTGCCGATGTGCGCTGGGCCTCGTGCAACATCTACTCCACGCAGGACCACGCCGCCGCCGCGATCGCAGCGGGCGGCACGCCGGTGTTCGCCTACAAGGGCGAAACGCTGGAGGAGTACTGGAATTACACCCACAAGATCTTTGAGTGGGCCGATGGCGGCACGCCGAACATGATCCTCGACGACGGTGGCGATGCCACGCTGCTGATCGACCTCGGCGCGCGCGCCGAAGACGATCCGTCGCTGATCGCCAATCCGGAAAGCGAAGAGGAAACCTACCTGTTCGCCGCGATCAAGCAGCGCAACGCCGAAAAGCCGGGCTGGTACAAGAAGGTTCTGGCCAACATCCAGGGCGTGACCGAAGAAACCACCACCGGCGTCGCGCGCCTGTACCGCATGGCCAAGGCCGGCACGCTGCCGTTCCCGGCGATCAACGTGAACGACTCGGTCACCAAATCGAAGTTCGACAACCTCTATGGCTGCCGTGAATCACTGGTCGACAGCATCAAGCGCGCCACCGATGTAATGGTCGCCGGCAAGACTGCGATCGTCTGTGGCTACGGCGATGTCGGCAAGGGCTCGGTGCAGTCGCTCAAGGCCCTGGGCTGCACGGTCTGGGTCACGGAAGTCGACCCGATCTGCGCGCTGCAGGCCTGCATGGAAGGCCACAAGATCGTGAACCTGGAAGACGCGGGCATCATCGAACAGGTCGACATCTTCGTGACCGCCACGGGCAACTACAACGTCATCCGCTTCGAGCACATGGAGCGCATGCACGACCAGGCCATCGTCTGCAACATCGGCCACTTCGACAACGAGATCGACGTTGCCGGGCTGGAGAAGAAATGCAAGTTCGACGAGATCAAGCCTCAGGTCGACCATGTCGAATTCCCCGACGGCAAGAAGATCATCCTGCTGGCCCGCGGCCGGCTCGTGAACCTCGGCTGCGCCACCGGCCACCCGAGCTTCGTGATGTCGAACTCCTTCACCAACCAGACGCTGGCGCAGATCGAGCTGTTCACCAAGGGTGACCAGTACGGCAAGGATGTGTACGTCCTGCCCAAGCACCTGGACGAAAAAGTTGCCGCACTGCATCTCGGCAAGCTGGGCGCACGCCTGACCCAGCTGACGGACAAGCAGGCCGACTACATCGGCGTGACGGTCGAAGGACCGTTCAAGCCGGAAGCGTATCGGTACTAAGCGCGTCTCGGACCGTTCGGCGGGCGAGCTGATCTCGCCCGCCGTTTCCTATCCGTCGAGATGGTTGCGCAAAGCGACCAGGAGCCTTTATGAGCGCATTGCAATTCAGCTTTGAATTTTTTCCGCCCAAGGGCGAAAAGGGCGCGGAACGCCTGGCCACGGTGCGCAAGCAGCTGGCCGAGGTTCAACCCGCCTTCTTTTCCGTGACTTTCGGTGCCGGTGGCAGCACGCAGACCGGCACGCTGGAAACCTGTGTCGACACGCTAACCGACACCGGAATCCCCGTGGCCGCACACATCTCCTGCATCGGTTCGACGCGCGAGCGCATCACGGAGTTACTGGGCCAGTACCGTGAAGCCGGCATCCAGCGGCTGGTCGCGCTGCGCGGCGATCTGCTGCCGGGCATGACCGATCCGGGCGAGTTCCGCTACGCCAACGAGCTGGTGAGCTTCATCCGCGAGACCACCGGCGATGAGTTTCATATCGAGGTCGCAGCCTATCCGGAGTATCACCCGGAATCCCCGACGCCCGAAGCCGACTTGCAGAATCTCCTGCGCAAGATTGAAGCGGGTGCCGATGCGGTAATGACACAGTATTTCTACAACGCCCACGCCTATGAAGATCTGTGCAATCGGTTGGCGGCCCACGGCGTGACCCAACCCGTCGTGCCCGGGGTGATGCCCATCACCAACTACGAGCAGCTGATCCGCTTTTCCGATCGTTGCGGTGCCGAGATTCCACGCTGGATTCGCCGCCGGCTGGAAGCCTATGGCGATGATCTGGATTCGCTGCGCGCCTTCGGGCTGGATGTCGTCACCCAGCTATCCGAGCGGCTGCTGGAACTGGGGGCGCCAGGCCTGCATTTCTACACGCTCAACCGAGCAGAGCACACGCTGGATCTGTGGCGGTCACTGCGTCTGCCAATGCCGGCCTCGGCGGCGGCCTGACGCGCTCGGCGACCTTTCGTTCACCCTGAACGCATCGTCGTCCACGCGACGCCGCCTGACTGTCAACAAGTCGTAAAGAAACGCTAACCGGAGCGTCACAAAGCCTGCCTAGGCTGGATGGGTTACATCCGTCCGCCGACATTTCAGGGAGGCTTATCAGCATGACGCGAAATCGTTCGTCTCGTCCGGACCCACAGTCCATCCACGATCTCGACCCGACCACACCGCACACAAACGCCCAGCCGTTTGCGGATATTCTTGCGGCACGCCTGACGCGGCGGGACACGCTGCGCGGCGGCCTCAGCCTGGCAGCCACCACGATCTTCGCGGGCGCGGGACTCTCGGCCTGTAGTGATTCCGACAACAACAGCTCGGCACCGACGCTGAGCTTTACTCGATCCCGGGCTCACCGGCCGACATGGTCAGCGTGCCCAACGGCTACACCACGCAGGTCATGATTCCCTGGGGCACGCCGCTCAATGGCGTCGCACCAGCCTTTGCGGGGGACGGAACAAATACGGCCGCCGAACAGGCGCTGCAAATCGGCGCGAACCACGACGGCATGAAGTTCTATCCCTTGCCCGCCGGTTCTGAGAACTCTGATCGCGGCCTCCTGGTCGTGAACCATGAGTATTCCAACAGCACCTTGTATGCTGGGGACGGCCGCAGTGTCGATGCCGATGGCAACCCGACAGACCCCGATGAAGTGCGCAAGGACATCAACGCGCACGGCGTGTCCGTCGTCGAATTGGTGCGCGACACCTCCGGCGAGTGGTCCATCGCCAACACCGGATTCAATCGCCGTATCACGGCGGGCACCACCATGAACTTGTCTGGCCCAGTGGCCGGCACCGATCTCGTGGTCACCGCCTTCGATACCTCGGGCATGACCACACGCGGCACTGTGAACAACTGCGGACGCGGCTTCACCCCGTGGGGCACCTATCTCGCGACCGAAGAAAACTTTCAGGGCTATGTCACCACCGACGAAGACCCGATCCCTGAAGAAAAAGCCCGGTATGGCCTGAGCGCCACCGGCTTCGGCTATCTGTGGGGTGCACTGGCTGGCGATGCGTCCGAAGTGAATGACGAATTCGCACGCTGGGACACGACGCCATCTGGCGCAACCGCCGCCAGCGACTATCGCAATGCCAGCAACACCTTCGGCTGGCTGGTGGAAATCGATCCTTACAACCCGGTCTCCACGCCCACCAAGCGCACGGCAATGGGGCGCATCCTGCACGAAGGCGCAGAGCCCGGTCGCGTCATAGCCGATCGTCCTATTGCTTGGTATATGGGCGACGACAACCGCTTCGACTACTTCTACAAGTTCGTTTCCGACGAAAACTGGGACCCTGCAGATGCCGATGGCGGCCTGACCGCCGGGAACAAGTACCTGGACAACGGCACGCTCTACGTCGCCCGTTTCTTTGAAGATGGCAGCGGCGAATGGGTGGAACTGGATATCAGTGTGCCCGCCCTAGCCGCCCGCTTCTCCAGCCAAGCCGAAGTGCTGACCTACGCTCGCATCGCCGCAGACCTGGTCAACGCCACACCGATGGATCGCCCGGAATGGTCGTCAACAGACCCAAATACCGGCGAAATCTATCTCACGCTCACCAACAATACGCGTCGTGAAGTGGGTGACGAAAACCCGGCCAACCCGCGAGCCAACAACAGCCACGGGCATGTCATTCGACTGGCGGAAGCCGGCGACAACCCGGCCGCCACAACCTTCGACTGGGACATCTTCGTCTTCGGCTCCAATGCCTCTGCCGACCCGTCATTCAACATTTCCGGCCTGACGCTCGACAACGAGTTCGCCAGCCCCGACGGTCTGTGGTTCGACAAGCGCGGCGTGCTCTGGATTCAGACAGACAATGGTGCTCCGCTGGACTCGAACACCAACGACCAGATGCTCGCCGTCGTGCCGGCAGGACTGGATGGCGATCGTCTGATCCGGCCGGACACCCAGGCCCAGCTCAAGCGCTTCTTTGTCGGGCCAGTCGGCTGTGAAGTCACCGGCGTGGACATGACGCCAGACAACCGGACGATGTTCGTCAACATCCAGCATCCGGGCGGCACCTTCCCCGATGGCGCCGGAACCCGGCCACGTTCGGCGACGGTCGTCATCAGCCGCACTGATGGCGGTGAGATCGCGCTTTAACGCAGCGCCACGCTCGATAGCGGAAACCAAGAAGGCCCGATCCGATGATCGGGCCTTCTGCGATGGACGGCAATGGACCGCGAATTACGGCCGCTGCGAAATCGCTGCCAGATCCACGAAGTGCTCCGCGTAACGCGTCGCGATATCGGCGTAGGCCGATTCATCGGCGACCACGCCCCACTCGGTCCGGTCGTAGCTGCTACCTGAGCCGCCAGAGATCGCCGTCAGGAAACCGATCGCATTGGCGATGCCCTCGCCCACCTTGCTACCCGCCGACTGGGCATCACGCATGTCGGTGTAGAACGGCTCGGAGGACACCAGCGGCCGTTTGGACTGATAGGTTGGCCAGGCGGTCATGATGGTGTCGCAGCCCAGCTTGTGGCAGTTGACCGCCTCCGGCGTGATCATCTTGAGCATGCCGCTGGAGGCGAGCTTGACGGTGGTTTGCACACTGGCTTCGTCACGGCCCACATTGCGCCCGACAAACCCGGTGTAATTGTCATCGCTGCTGGTGACGTTAGCGAAGTCGATCATGATGTCCAGATGCACACCGGCCACACCAAGCTCCTTGACCAGTTTGGCCTCCAGCGCCTGCGGGTTGCTCCGGCTGGCTTGGCCAAAAATATTCTTGAACGTGCGGCCAGTGCCATCGAAGCGCTGATCGAACAACGTCCAGCCGGTGGGGACGAACAGCCGGTAATCCGATTTCCCTAACGACCAATCCACCGGTGCAGCACGCCCTTTCTCGGCCAGCGCCTGATACTGCGGCGTGCTCGCCAGCGCCGCATGCGGCATCACATCGAGTCCGGCGGCCGCGAGTTGCTGCTCCGCACGCGCACAAACTTGGTTGGTGATCGTCTGCAAGCGAGCCTCATCCACGCCTTCGAGGCGGTACATGGTGCTCACCTTGGCTTCGATCCGGGTCTTGTCCGGATCGTCATAGGCGAACGTGCCTTCCTTGGTCTGTGCGAAGCCGCTGGTCTTGGTCCCGAAGGCGACCACACAAGACGTTAAGGCTACACGCTGCGTGGTGCCACGCGCCTTGGTGTTGCCACCCTTGATGAATTCAGCGGCCTGCGCTTCTGCAGCCAATGCGGGGTTGTACGCAGGAGGCGGAGCCGGGGGCGTGCTCGCACAGGCAGACAGCAGCGCGACAGCCGCCACAGGGGCAACGAATTGAATACGCATGGAGAAAGGTCTCGTACGGTTAGGAAGCCGCACGGTATCTGCCAGGTATCAGCCGGCATATCCCCCATTTGAGGTGAGCGACGGCGCTTGCGGTCGCGGCGCGGTTCGATTCAGCCGGGACCGGCTTGTCGGTACTCCCGCCAATTGGCGTGCACATCCCAGAACGCCACGCTGCGTGCATAGGCATCGCGATCCAGCGCCACGCCGGAACCACCCTCCTCCACACCCAGCGCATTGCGCAGCATGGTGATCGGCGCCATCGGTATTTCCTCCGGCTCTGCGGTGGGCAGACAGCCCACCACACCCCAGTCGGCGTCGATGGCATCACCCTCTTTCGCCATCTGTTCACGGCTGTAGAGAATCACGATCAGATAGCGAGCCCGCGGCGGGTCCACACCCTCGAACCAGCGCGTAAGCACCGGCAGCTCCTTGGCCGTACGCGCTTCATAGGCCGACCGGAGCAGATGACGATTGTGCTCGGTAATCGGCACCGCCATGACCCGGGTGGACGTCCAGTTCTCGTACACCCAGAGCTGGCAGAACGGGGCGTAGCCCGGCAGCTTCGCGACCGGCGCCACCGCATTGACATGCGCCGTGAACCGCTCGGCATCCGTCCCCTGCAATTTGTCGGTGCGACCCTGCTTGGGGAACAAGCGTTTCCTGGCGAAGCGGCTGAGCACGATACGCTCGCTCATGAAGCGGCAGCCCCATTTTCGAAGTCGGATCTGGCTCGCAGCGCTTCCGGGCCAATATCCTTGGCGTCGGCAATGCCGGCCAGGGCCATCGTGAGTTCAAAATCGGCCAGCAAGTTGGTCAGCACGTCGCGCACACCGGATTCGCCGGCGATGGCCAAGCCGTAGCAGTAGGGCCGACCGATGCCGACGACATCAGCGCCCAGGGCCAGCGCCTTGAAGATATCCGCACCGCCCCGAATCCCGCTGTCGAAGGCGATGTCGATCTGACCGTTGACCGCCTGCGCGATGGCGGGCAGCGCCTCGATGCTGCCAATGGCGCCATCGACCTGGCGTCCACCATGGTTGGACACCATGATGCCGTCCATGCCGGCATCCACCGCGCGTCTGGCGTCGTCGGCATGCTGGATACCCTTGAGCACGATCGGCAAATCCGTGCAGCCACGCAGAAAATCCAGATCGTCCCAGGTCAGTGTCGGCCGCGAGTAGATATCGACGAAGGTGCGCACGGCCTTGAGCGCATCGCCCGAGCCCAGTGCTGATAGCGTGCTGCCGGGATACGACATCGCCGATTCAACCAGGGTGGCCAATGCCTTGACGCTAATCGGCGGGCGTGGTGCCGAGTCACTCACGCCCTCGCGCATCAGCCGCCTGAACACCGGGTCGGCGGTGTATTGGGCGATACCCTTGCCTCGCAAAAACGGCAGATACGCCAGACCGAGATCGCGGGTGCGCCAGCCCAGCAAAGTGGTGTCCAGCGTGACAAAAATCGCCTCGCAACCAGCAGCCTCGGCGCGGTGGACAAAACTTTCGACCAGATCGTTCGACTTGCTCCAGTAAAGCTGGAAATAGCGGCTGTGCTCCCCCATCGCCTCGGCCACCGTTTCCATCGCAACCGAGGCCTGGTTGGAGTAGATATACGGAATATCGCAGGCGGCGGCGGCCCGCCCCACGGCCAGGTCGGCTTCGGGATGCGCCATCTCCAACACGCCAATGGGTGACAGCATCAAAGGCGTGCTGCGTGGGTGGCCGAGAAACTCGGTAGCGATCGTGCGTTCGCCCACATCCCGCAGCATTCGCGGCACGATCTGCAGCCGCTCGAAACCGGCCAGATTCGCCGCCATGGTCGACTCGCGGCCGGCGCCACCGGCGATGTAGGCGAAGGCCTCCGGCGCCATCACGTCTCGGGCCGCGATCTCCAGTTCGTCCATATCCACCGGCACTGGCGAGCGTCGGCCCGCGGCACCGTGAACATATATCTCGCGCTGGCGGTCAACCGCGCTGCTTGGATCCTGCTTCATGTGAGCCTCCGAACCGTGGGGATTCTTGTGTCCCCATACGGTTCACCAAAGTCAGAAACCACCGAGCATGCCGACTGACCGCCGTAGCCGCAATCCGAGGCGCCCCTGGTATCAGGCGCGCAAGGCCTGCGGAATCGTGACTTCGAACGTCTGCCCGAGGCCGCCCGCCCCGGCCGCACGCTGCGAACTGAAGTACAAACGTGACCCATCGGGCGAGAACGCCGGGCCGCATATCTCGGAGCCGGTGTGGGTGTCGCCCAGCTGGACGAGGACCTTGGCCGGCTGGTTGGGAATAACCACCATGATGCGAATCACGCCAGTATCCGGATTGTCCTCGGCCACGAGGATGTCGCCAGCAGGGCTGACGGTGAGGTTGTCGACATCGGAGAAACCGGGGTCGATCTGGCTGTTGTCGAAGATCAGTTCAACAAGTTGGTTTTCGACATCGAATGCCCAGACACGGTTGTCGCCCTTGGTCGTGAAGAACACCAGCCCGCGGGTCGGGGCCGAACCACCCGTCGGCGTGGTCCGAACCGATTCGGGCAACTCGTAGAACCACAGGCCTTCGCCACCTTGGAACACCGTGCCAGGCCCGCGGTTGTCACCCTGGGGCTGGTCCGGGTTGAGCGCATCAACCCAGCTTACGGCCTTGAGTTCCCGTAGCGCGGCATCATCCGCTTCATAGCCGCCGTCCTCGTAGCCTGCGACGTTCATGCACTGCAACGTGCCTTGCTCGAAGGCCATGCGTCCGGTTGCCGGGTCGATATCCGCCGGGTCGGCGACCCAACGATAAAAGCGGCCAGAGCCGGAGTCCTCGGTGAGGTACACGATGCCGTGACGTTGATCCACGGCAATGGCTTCGTGGGCGAACAGGCCAAGCGATGGCTTGGCAATGCCCTGGCCCGGGTTGTATGGATCACATTCCCAGCAGAGACCGTCGCTGGTTTCCTCGCAGGAGACCCAGGTGTCCCACGGTGTCTTGCCGCCTGCGCAATTCTGCGTGGTGCCCGACAGAATCTGGTAGCTGTCGACCAGCGTGCCGTCCGGATCGAACACCAGCGTGCCGACCCCACCCAGCGGTACACCCAGGGTCTCGCTGTTCGAGGTGTAAATCCAGCCGCCGTTATCGCGCAGATAGGTGGCGCCACCATCCGGAAAGTTGTGCCAGGTGTAACCACTACCGACCACGGCGGGCGCGCCCGCACGGGCGACGATGCGCGAGGTGAACCCGTCAGGGAGTAACAGATCGTCCGCGTTCGCGGCGAGAATGTCGCCGATATTCGCCAGCGGGCCGCTGGGAATCGTCAACTCGCCCATGGGCGTGGCGCCACCGGTTCCGCCTCCCGGCTCACCGCCGGCACCCGGCGCGGTGCCACCTAGCGACTCGCTCTGACCACAGGCCGTGAGTAGCGGCGCGGCGCTTACGGCAGCGCCCGTATAGAAGACATAACGCAGCAGCTCTCGCCGCCGCATATCAACTGTTGTGATTGCGTGCATTGCATTCCCCAGAGAGTGTTGAAGGCCACGCACGCGAACGGCGCGCACCCATGGTCGCCAAAGCCCACAGGGTAGTTCGCCAGTCCTTCAATCAGATGACGGTTCGATGACAACCGCCGGTCCGCCGTCGAGCGGCGGTGCCGCTCAGACTGACGGAGGCATCCCTGGGCCACGCCAGCGCGGGCGCATCTGGCGGCGGACCACGCCTCCCCGCCTGCCGGCCGCCCGCCACGGGGAACGCACCTGATGCGCTACCGCGACAGGGCGATGCCGCCGCTCGCGGCTCGCTGATCACACTGCTGCCCGATCAGATCCACGCATTGTCGGTTGGTGTTGCCGAACGCATCGCGGATTCCACCGGCCGCGATATAGGCATCCGCGCCGTCAATCGGCAGCTGCCATGTCAGG
>Ga0208330_1000832_pt1 | contig 11478 bp, 7 predicted proteins | sample DeeseametaMP1896_FD_184180 | JGI IMG/M metagenome (GOLD analysis project Ga0208330, IMG submission 184180) | Marine microbial communities from the Deep Pacific Ocean - MP1896 (SPAdes) | ecosystem: Environmental > Aquatic > Marine > Oceanic | place: East of Hawaii, North Pacific Ocean | collected...
ACGATCGACGTCTTCGGCTTCTTCGGCAACGTCACCGGCAGCAGCACCAACAACAGCGTGTTGCGGGCCACGACCTACCTCGGCCTGAACGGCGGCGCCTTCACCAACGCCGCGGCTGCGACGCTCTGGTCCGACAACCATATCTTCATCCGGTCCACCGGTGCGGTGCGCAACCTTGCCACCACGGTCGTGCACGCCAAGGCCATGGATATTCGCGCCGCGTCGTTCGAAAACACCGGCCAGCTGCGTGCCCGCGAGGTCATCAACATCGCCGACGTGACCGGCAACGTGACCAACTCCGGTGTGCTCTACGCACCGGTGATCGCGGTGGTCGCGGGCGGGTCGCTGTCCAACAGCGGCACCATCGGCCAGACCTCTAACACCAGCTTGCCGCGGGCGACGCTGGTGAACCTGGCCTCGGGCAGCTGGATCGACAACGACGGTGCCGTGCGCAGCGCGGAGCTGCGGCTGCAGGGCACCGGCCACGTCACCATCGGCGCCACCGGCGTGGTGCAGGCCACGAACCTTGCCGCGCTGACCTCGGCCAATGCCGGTGTGACCAACCTCGGCACGCTTTCGGCCAAGGACATCCAGATCGTCGCGGTCAACACCGTCGACAACCAGGGCAGCGCGGTCGCCACCGCCGGGCTGAACATCGAGGCGGGCCGACTGCTCAACCGGTCGCTGAACGGATCGGCGGGCAGGCTGCAAGGCGTGCGCGTCGCCATCGAGGCGCTGACCGACGGCATTTCCAACACCGGCACGATCACCGGCACGACCGAGATCGGCCTGCGCGCCCGCGCAGGGGATGTTTACAACAACGGCACGCTGAGCAGCCCCAAGATCGGCCTTGTGTCCGACACGGGCAATGTCTGGCTGCCTGCCAACATCACGACCTCGGGCTCGCTGATCGCGCAGGGGCGTGCCGTGGGGGTCGAAGGCAGCATCACCGCCACCACCGCGATCACCCTCGTGTCGACCGCCTACAACGTCACGGCGCACAGCATCATGGCCACAAAGACGCTGGTGATCGAGGCCGCGCAGGACCTGCGCACCACCGCGGGGCGCTTGCGCGGCTCCGTTGTCACGCAGGTGATCGCGGACGATATCGAGCGCACCGACATTGCCGAGACCAACCGCAAGCTGGGGGCGATCACCGGCGCGGCGGGCGATGTGCACGTGCAGCTGCGCACCGGATCGCTGGGCACCTACACGCCCGACGATACCAGCGGCTACGAGGTGGCGAACTTCGACACCACGGGATCGGTGGCGCTGATTTCCAAGAACGGCTCCGCCTACCTGCGCGGCACGATCAAGGCGGACAAGGACATCCTGATCAGCGCCAAGGGCACCACTGGCCTGCGCAGCGCGACGCTGGATGCGGGCGGTCTGCTGCACCTCTACGGCGGCGGCTACGTCAAGAACTACGGGTCGCTGAATTACACCGCCGGCAACACCGTGCAGATCGAGCAGGGCCAGGGCTGGTTCTACACCGACGACTGGCTCAAGCGGACCGTCGACCACAACCTCGTGGTCTTTGCCAAGCGTATCGTCGTCAACTCCGACCACCGCTTCGTCAACCGCGACGTGGTCTTCCGCGCGAGCGAAAACATCGCACAGCGCGACCGAGTGATTTCGGCCCGTGGCCTGACCTATTCGGCGGGTGGCGATATCCTTGTGGAGTTCGACCCCAACGACTGGCGCGAGGCCAACCCGAATGCCGTCGACAACGGCGACTGGCTGGACATCGCCACCGCCGGGCTGCGCGGCCGCACGCTCCAGGCGCAAACCCGCGGCATGACGATCTATGCCGACGGTGACATCCGCCTGACCTCGGGCAAGATCCACACCGAGGGCGATCTCAACATCACCGCGCAGGGCAACATCCTGAGCGAGCCGATCTACCTTGAGAGCTACGAGGATTCCCGTCCCGCCTACATGGGCTGGAGTTTCGATCCGGACTACAAGGCGGTGCTGCCGGGGCATAGCCAGAGCAAGGTCGTCCTGACCGAGTTCCGCGCCTACGAGAACATGCTGAGCGCCAAGGGATCGGTCGCGATCAACGCCGGCCGGGACATCGACCTGATCGGCAGCCGGGTGACCGCGGTCGACGGCAACCTCTCGATCTATTCCAACGCCGGGACGATCACCATGGCGGCGGCGCCGGGGTTCTGGATGTACAACCACCAGACCACCACGGTCAAACGCAGCTGGTTCGGGCTCAAGAAGACCTACACCACCACCACCTACGACGCCTACAAGGACATTTACAAACGCACCCAGCTCAACGCCGCCAACGGCACCATTTCCGTGGTCAGCCGGGCGCCTCGCGGCACCGGGTTCGAACGGATCATCTCGGCCGGGACCGAGATGTCGGCCAACAATGTGCGGCTGAGCACCCTGCCGGCGTCGGGCAGCACCACGCTGGGCGGCTCCATTACCCTGGGCAGCTATGCAGAGCGCAACGACGTCAGCACCAGGACGCGGTCGAAGAGTTCTTTCATCGGCATAACCTACCGCAACCGCACGAATTCCAGTGCGCGCACGGCGCTTCTGAACACCGGCAACGACCTGCTGGCCGATGACATCATCGACATCTCGTCCGGCAACAACCTGACGATTCAGGGCGGCAGCCTTGCCGGGCAGCGGATCAACATCTCGGCGGTCGGCAACCTCAACATCATGGCGCTGATCAATTCGACCCGCGTGTCGAATTATTCCGAGCGTCAGAACCTTGTGACCATCACTACGATCCAGGATGGGTTCGACAAGCAGACCGCGCAGTTTCCGCAAATCACGTCGCCGAATCCGATCACCTTCAACATCGGCGGGTCGGTGCATATCAGCGGGCAGGAAGGGGCGTCGCTCAACGCGCAACTGCTGACCGTCATCGGATCGCGCACCTTCGGCACGGCCCTGGCGCCGATCAACACCGCGGCGGCGACCTCGGGCCTGGCGGCACAGGCACAGGTCATCAACACCGACTACACCCGGGCGCTTGCGCTGCCCGGGGCCGCGAACGGCGCGCAATACGCCTATCTCGACACGCTGGTCGACCAGTACGGCGCCACCTACGACGCCATCCAGCTGCGCGACCACAGCTGGTACGACAAACAGGTCCGGCTGACGCCCGCCTTCCAGGCGCTGCTGTCGGTCTCCGTGGGGTACATGACCGGCGGCCTGGGGCTGACGGTGTTCCAGCAGGCGGCGCTGAACTCGCTCATCACCGGCGGCATCGAGGGCGCGATCACCGGCCAGCTCGATCCCGGCGTGGTGCTGCGCAACGCGCTGCTGGCCGGCACCTCGGCCTATGTGACCAACGTCATCACCAGCAACTTCCAGATCGGCACGCAGCTGGGCCTGAGCGACGCCAGCCCCTTCGCCAACGATCTGCGCGGCAGTTTCTCGCCGCAGGCCATCGTCAACCGCGCGGGCGACCGGATCGTCGCCGCCGTGGTCGACAACGCGGTCTTCGGACGCCCGGTTTTCGACGGTCTGGACAGTATCGGCCGCACCCTTCTCGTCACCGAGGCGATGAGCGTCGCGCAGTTCGGCATCGGCGAGCTGGGCACGGGGCAGCAAAACTTCGAAGGCTCGCTACAGCACATCCTGCTCCACGGCGGCCTGGGTTGCGTGGCGATCCAGCTGATGAACGGCACCTGCGCCAGCGGCTTCTTCGCCGGCGCGAGCCAGGCGGTCCTGGCCGGATCGAGCCTGAGCATCGAGGAAAAGCAACGCATGGCCCCGCTGGCCGGCGCTGCCGCCGGGTTTCTCTTCGCGGACGGGAAGTCCATCGGCGTCAGCTTTGGAGCGACCATCGCGCAGACAGGGATCGTCAATAACTACCTGACGCATCTTGATGTCATCGAATTGAAAACGGATCTCGCCCGGTGCCGGCAACAGAACGGTGGCCGTTGCGAGGGCGCCGCGCGCGATGCGATCATCCAGAAATTCCGCGATCGTTCGGCCCAGAATGATTTTCTACTGGTCAATGAATGCACGCGCAGCCTCGAGTGCGTCAACGAGCGGCTCAGCAACGTGGCCACAACGGCCTCCGGTGTCTGGTCCGATGTCGACATGGTGGTGCGTCATCAACTTCTGAATGTGATCGAACCGAGCAGCTACGTGAACGCGCACATCGTTCGTTTGCCGCAAATCCTTGAGATCCAGAACGATTTTGCAGCCGCGAATTGTGGAGGTGTCTGGAACGACACCTGCGCCGCCAGGCTCGAAGCCTCGACGATCGAAACGATGATCCTGGCCGCATCCGTCGCGGCCGGCGCGGGTCTGACGGTTGTGGCGGTCCGGGCGATCGTGACCAGGGGGGCCGCGCTTTGCGTGCGCAGCGCCAGCTGCTGGGCAGGGTTTCTGGGCCGCGAGGTTTCGACCGAGGTTCTGGCCGAGGTCTCGGCCGGCGGATTTACCGCGGTCGGTGGCGTAAATCTGGCCGAGAACGTGGCGACCGCGGTCACCCGTCAATATGCGGGTCTGGGCGCGTTCCGGCCGGTGAACGAATCCATGTCGGCTGCCGCACGCAGCTATCAGGACGCAATTCCCGGCGCGATCAGCGGTCAGACATACTTTGTCGGAAATGTCCGGTTCGACTCTTTCGACCCGTCGATCGGCTTGTTGGAAGCAAAGGCCGACTACAGTTTCATGTTCGAAGCCTCCGGCGCGCTGAAAAGCTGGGCTCAGAGTAGTTATTCGGACATGTTGGACCAGGCGGCACGACAACTGAGCGTGGCTGGAAATTCGCCGGTTGTGTGGTATGTGCAGACCCCAGCCCTGCGTGCGCAACTCTCGCAGGACTTCAACCGCCTTGGCCTGAACATCGAGCTTAGACAGTGACTTCTGAACGTACCGAGTTCTTCTTCCGCCCGGACCTGCCCCCTCAGGCTTTTGTCGACAGGTGCTGGCCATTCGTCGCGATCTGTACTGAAACCGTTCTGCCGTCGGGCGTCTATTACGGCTCGGCCAAGTCGAAGAAAGCGGCACTGGCCAAGCCCAAGACGCTGTTGACGCAGGACGATTTCGCGGCCGAGGCGAACGCCTGGGCCAAGCGGTTCGAGACCAAACTGGTGCATACCGAAAACCTCTGGTCGCCCGAGGCCGATGGGTTTGATCTGCTCTTTCGCCGCACCAAGCCGCCGGCCCGCGTGACGGCATCGGTCATTGTCGAGCGGCACGGTGCGGCGCTTGAGGATGCGCGCTGCGACCTTTTCCTCCGCCGCTGTCTGGATGGGACGGAGATGTACGATCTGGCGGTCCAGCACCAAAGCCGCCCGGACGGAACGATCGGGCTGACCTTCTGGCGCGATGGTGTCGTGACGTCGAAAGAGACCGGCGCATGGGCCGAACTCGATCCGGTCTATGCTGAACATTTGGCGGCGGTCTGAGGACGCGGAAACACGATAGCAGCGACAGGGAAAGAGCCAATGCTGATGGCCGCTCCGGGAACGAAATACCTCTACAAAGACCTGACCGGAATGGTCCACATTCACGCCTACGACGCGCATCTGCGGGTGACATCGACAGTGCAGGCGGTGGTGTCTTCCATGGACCTCGAAAAAGAAGGGTTCGACGCTTTCATAGCGCCAGATGCCACCGATGCCGCTTTTGGCGCGCTGATCCGTGAGGGGCTGGACCGGACACGGTTTTTCACGTTCGGAGAGGATCCTTACGTCGGCAAGGGTTCGGGCGGATTCCGCAAGAAGCTGTCCGCCTGGCACAAGGCCGCGGCAAAAGCCGAAGGCAAGAAGACGGTGGACGAGGTGCACAAGACCGCGCGCGCCTGCCGATGCATGCGCACCACCGGTTTCTTCCTGTTCACCAATGCGGCCAAGGGCCGGTACGTGCAGGACGGCTTTTCGGAAGTGTCGGATGCGACGCCGCGCTACTGGGAAGCGCTCTGCGATCCCTATGCGGACGACGCCACGCTGGGCCACACCGCGCGGGCGGCGCTCGATGCGATGGTTGTCTGATGTGCTGCCTGCGCGGCAAGCGCGTGCGCACCCGACCGTCGGCGTCAATGCCGGCCCCGGTCCCGCGGGCCGCTTGACGCGATGGCATCGGATCTCATTCGCGAAAGCCGGGGTACGGTCGGGTTTCTCAGCCCGATGGGCGACCACGTCATCGGAACGCGCGCCGACATGAAGGCCTTTTTCGACTGTCTGGAAAAAAGCGGTGCGGATGTGCCGGTGATGCGCGGCCATCTCTACCAGGGGTACGTCGGGCTGGACGAGGTCGATGCGCTGGAACGGGACGTGGCCGTTGCGCGTCGGGTCCTGGGCAGCCAGCGCGCAACCCGGGACGGTCTGCAACAGGCCGGTTTCACCGCCGACTACCTGGCCAAGAACACAGGTTCCACGCTGTCCAATATCTGTGCCAAGCCCCTGGCCGTACTGGACCGCGTGATCGAGGAATTGCGCGCGGAGGCGGAGTATTTTCCAGACAATCCGAATATGGCGATCCGCACTTCGAGCACGGCGATACCCGACAGCATGCTGATCCGCGACCTGCCGCACGACGCCTTTTTCCGGGATGGAGAGCCTTTGTGGCTGCGCAGCGATCTGCCCGGATCCGCTGCCAATCTCACTTGAAACGACCGCGGCAAGGCGTTCACAGGTCGCCATGTCCAACATCTTGCCTGCGCGCCCGTCCCGAACGCATAACCAATGACCCCAATGCCGTCATACTCCTGCGGACAATCGACTGATAATGACCGACGCAATGCCAGGATGCTCGCCGATCACCTCGACGCTCGATTTCGTCGAGGGATCGCCCGAACAGTGCCTCGAAGGATACCTGGGCACGCGCAAGCGTCTTCTGGACAACATCGCGCGCGCGGGCGGCGGTCGATCCTCGTCACCGGATGTCAGAAGACCGGCCTAATTGCCCTTGTCGGAGAAGATCGCACTACTACAACCGGTGGTCCACCCCGGGTTCACCAAGGTCCTGCTGACGGAAACCGCGTCCGGTTGGTGTTGCGCGATGGCGAACGGGATGCATGGGATCGGGTCCTCAGATCATATTGCGATGAGCGCCGAAGCGATGAGGCGGCGGTTTCTGCGTGTCGTGCTTGACACGACCAAAGGGGCCGAGTCGCTCCAGTTTTGCCACACTGATTTTTCCGGAACGACCAAGGCGGAACGCGTCGTCTACGTCCACAACGAAGGCGGATGGCGCTTTTTCGAGCATGGAGCGCCGCTGGCCTTCGAGAAACCAGAGGCGTACCGTGCAAAGCGGAAACGCGATCGCCTGACGGTGGATATGATCGGCGATTATTGCCTCGCGTTGGGGATCGATCTACGGGCCGAAGGGTTCTTTGATGGTGCTTGCGCGATGGTCGACCATCCACCGATGCCCCAGACGCGCCCGGTCAGGGCTTGATCCGGCAGGCGCCGGATCGGAGCTGTCCGGTCCCGGTCAGCCGCCGGCGCGCAGCGGTGCGCCCAGTTCGGCAGCGGACCAGCGGGCAAATTCGGCGAACATCTGCGACGCGGCGGCGTCGAAACCGGCGACGACGTCTGCAAGCTCCGTGCTCGGGGTCTGCACGGTTGCGCTGAATGTGCGCGCGCCGACGATGCTCACATCCGCTTCGCGCACCAGCCGCACGGTCATGCGCAGGACCACCGTGGCGGGGCCGTCCGGGTTGGGTGCTTCGGCCTGGAAATCTGTCACTTCGGTCATCACCGCAATGTCGCCTCCGGCGCCCAGCGGACGGCGGCCGACGTAAGACACGGCATTGGTGTTCTCGAGGCTGCGCAGCATCAGCGTCTGCACCATTTCGGGGGTTTCCTCGCTCCAGCGCACGTCCGGCAGGTACTGCGCCTGCAGCCGGTCGGGACGGATCAGGATACGGTCGGTCTGCAGCGCGCCGCCGGTGGTCGGCACTTCCACCGTGACCTGCAAGGGCCGAGTCCGCGTCGCGGTGGGCAAGCCCGAAGGCGCGCGCAGCTCATAGACGTCGAGCGGCGTGGTCGCATCGCCCAGGGCCGACAACGCCCCGCAGCCCGGCAAGCCGGTCAGCGCGAGGCCAAGCAGGACGGCAAGGGATCGGCGCGTGGGCAGGGGCATGGGCGGTCTCATCTTCTGAATTCCGGGGTCTGCTGGTTCAGGAAAAACCGGGCAGGATCGCGGGAGATCTGGTTGGTCAGGCGGTCGAGGTTGGAAATCAGCGTGCGGGTTTCCTGCGCTAGACGGGAATAGAGCGGCAGCCCGTCGTTGGCAAACCCGGTGACCGCGGGGCCGGCATTGGCGACCACCCGTTCCAGCTGCCGGAACAGGCTCTGGGCCGAGGCGCTGGCGGCGCGCAGATCGGCGCTGACCACCGGAATGTCCTCGGACACCTGTGCCACCACGCCGTCGAGCCGCGCGATGGCGCCGCGCAGGTCGGTGGTGATGGTCGAGATATCCTCGTTGATGACCCGGTCCGCCCCTTCGAAGGCGCGTTCGGCGGCGACCAGCGCGCCCTGACCCACGTCCAGCGCCTCGTTAATGGCGGACAGCGTGGTGTTGGCGCTGGCAAAGGTGCTGGTGGCGGTGTCGAGCGTGGTGCGCGCCGAGGCGGTCAGCCCGTCGATCCGGCCCGAGGCGCGGCTCAGGTCAAGCCCGACCTGTTCGATCACCTGCGCCGCGGTGGACGTGGACTTGCGCACGTCCGACAGGATCGCCGGCAGGTCGTTCTGCGTGGTGCGGGTGATGGCGTCGATGGCGGTGGCGGCACTGTCGACCATGGCGCGGGTTTCATCCACCAGCGCGTAGCCGTCGTTGACCACCAGCGTGTCGAAATTTACCGCGGCCTCGTACATTTCGTCCAGGGTCTGGTCCAGCTGGCCGATGACAGCGCTGGTTTCGTCGAGCACCCGCTGCGCCTCGATCAGGCGCTGGGTGGCGGTGGTGCCGGTCTCGTCGAAGGTGGCGAGCGTGCTGCGCGCATCTTCGGTCAGCGTTGCCACCTGTTGGCGCAGGTCCTCTGCGGTGCGGCGGATCTCTTCGGTGGCGGCGGGCAGATCGTTGGTCAGATACGCCTCCGCGCCGTCGAAGGTGCGTTGCGCCGCAGTCAGGGTCGAGGAGCCGTCAGCCATGAGACCGATGCTCTGCTCCGCCGCCTCGGTGATCGCGTTGAGCGTGACATCGGCGCTTTGCAGCACGGTCGAGACGTCGCCGGACAAGGTCTCCAGCGTGGTGTTGAACCGGTCGATCTGATCGGCGAAGCCCGAGACCGAGTCGGTGACGTCGGAAAAGCTCTCCAGCGTATCCGAGAAATCCCCGGACGCGGCCTCCACGTTGATCAGGATGTTTTCCAGCCGGTTGCGGTTGTCGTCGGTCACCAGGCTGCGCACCGCGGTCACGAGGCGCAGCGCCTCCGCGATCAGTGCCGGCCCGTCCTCGGTCAGCGATTGCAGCGCCGAGCGGCCGGCCTCGATCCGCGGAATCGGATCGTCGGATACTTCGGACAGCAGCGGAAGCGCCGCGGTGCCCGCGTCGATGCCGACATAGGACACGCCGGTCACGCCCTGGGCCTCGATGATCGCCTGGCTGTCCACCCGCACCGGAGTGTCCGCGTCGACCTCGAGCGTGACGATGATCGTGCCGTCGCGATCTGGTGACAGGCGCACATCGGTGACATTGCCCACTGGCAGGCCGGCAAAGCGCACGTCGGACGCATTAGACAGCCCCGCGACCGAGGAAAAGGCGACATTGTAATATGCGAACTGGCGGTCCAGCTCGACCCGCGCGAACCACAGGAAGAATCCCAGGATGCCGAGCGCTCCGGCAAGTGTGAAGGCTCCGATCAGGATGTAGTTGGCGCGGGTTTCCATCAGCGACTACTCTTGCCCGTTGCGGTCCGGCGCAGCGGCCGAAGATTGCGCCGCGCGGGCGCGCGGGCCATGAAAATATTCGTGGACCCAGGGATGGTCGACATTCTGCATTTCCTGCATCGTCCCGGTCACGAGAACTTTTCTCTCGGCCAGGACGGCGATGCGGTCGCAGGTGGCGTGCAGCGTGTCGAGGTCGTGAGTTACCAGGAAGACCGTTAACCCCAGCGACCGGCTAAGTCCATGGATCAGCCGGTCGAATTCCGCCGCCCCGATGGGATCGAGCCCGGCCGTGGGTTCGTCAAGGAACACAATCTCGGGATCGAGCGACAGGGCACGCGCCAGTCCGGCGCGTTTGCGCATACCGCCGGACAGTTCAGAGGGAAACTTGTCGCCCGCGTTGTAGGGCAGACCGACCATCGACACCTTGAGATCCGCGAGCGCCGCGCGGGTGTCCGCATCGAGCGTTTCGATCCGCCGCATCGGCACTTCGACGTTTTCGCGCACGTTGAGCGAAGAGAAGAGCGCGCCGTCCTGGAACATCACGCCCCAGCGCGCCTCGAGCGCCTGGCGTTCGTCCTCTTCGGCGGTACGCACATCGACGCCCAGCACCTCGATGCTGCCGGCGCTGGGCTTTTGAAGCCCGACGATTTCGCGCAAAAGCACCGATTTGCCGGTGCCCGACCCGCCGACGACGCCGAGGATCTCGCCGCGATAGACGTCGAGGTCCAGCCCCTCGTGCACCACATGGCTGCCAAAGCGTGTGTCGATGCCGCGCAGCTTTATGATCGGATCGGTGCGGTCCATCGTCAAAGCCCCAGCTGTGCGAAGAAGACCGAGAACACGGCGTCGGCGACGATCACCGCAAAGATCGCCTGCACCACCGCCGAGGAGGTCATGGCGCCCAGCGACTCGGCGTTCGACTTGACCTGCATGCCGGCGTGGCAGCCGATCACGCCGATCAGCATCGCAAAGACCGGCGCCTTGACCATGCCGATGGTCAGCTGGTCGACCGATGTGTCTTCGATCAATCGCGTGACGAAGAGCTTTGGTGAAATGCCAAGGTCGATCCAGGCCATCAGCGCGCCGCCGACAAGTCCGGTGACGTTGGCGATCAGGCCCAGAATCGGCAGCATCAAAAGCAGCGCGAGGATGCGCGGCACGAAAAGCACTTGCGCGGGATCGAGGCCCAGCGTGCGCATCGCGTCGATTTCCTCGCGCATCTTCATCGACCCGATGGCGGCGGTAAAGGCCGACGCGGTGCGGCCCGCGACGATGATCGAGGTCAGCAGAATGCCCAGTTCGCGCAGGATCGAGATCGCGAGCAGGTCGACGACATAGACCTCGGCGCCGAACTGGCGCAGCTGCGTGGCGCCCTGGAAGGCCAGCACCACGCCGATCAGGAAGGCGAGCAGCGCCACGATCGGAACGGCGCGCAGACCGACCTCCTGGCAGTGGTGCACCAGCGAGGTGAGGCGGAATTCGGACGGGTGCCGGACCGCCCGCGCAAGGCGCGACAGGAACAGGCCGAAATAGCCGGTCAGGGCGGCGAGGAATTTCAAGGCGCCGTGCAGGCTGCGTCCCAAGGCTTCGAGCCGGTCGGCGATGGTCACCGTTTTCGGTGTCTCGGTCTGCGGCTCGGGCAGGCTGTTTGCGA
>Ga0208330_1000836_pt1 | contig 11427 bp, 13 predicted proteins | sample DeeseametaMP1896_FD_184180 | JGI IMG/M metagenome (GOLD analysis project Ga0208330, IMG submission 184180) | Marine microbial communities from the Deep Pacific Ocean - MP1896 (SPAdes) | ecosystem: Environmental > Aquatic > Marine > Oceanic | place: East of Hawaii, North Pacific Ocean | collected...
TAGAGAGTCAAGGAATGGGCGCTTTATGGCACGAGCCCTGCAATATAGATATCGCAGGACGCAGAACGCCTTGTTCACTCAGGCTTAAATATTGAACGGACTTTAAATCTAGACTTTTTTATCAAGGAATATCGAAATGAAACTGCAGAGCAAAGAAAACCGCAACGACCGTCGTCAGGCTGGCTTCATCATGACGTCCGAACTCATCTTGCTGGTGACCATCATGGTGGTCGGCATGATCGTCGGCCTGGTCACGATGCGCGATGCCGCCACGGCTGAGATGGAAGACGTCGCCGAGGCCATTGGCCAGCTGGATCAGAGCTACGCGTTCAATGGCTTGAAGAGCGCCAACAACACCGCCCTGGTGGATGGCTCGAGCTACGGCGACGCCGTGGATCTTAACGCCGGTGACAACTCCGAGTTCACGTTTGTGGCCAACGACAACGCCGAAGGCGTGACCAGCATCACCCCCGCTGCGGGATCGTCCAGCGCCGCTGCTGCAGGCACGCAGTAATCGCCACCCAAGCCAAGCGGCCCTTCGGGGCCGCTTGATTCCTCGCTTCAACCCGGAGTCCTGACATGAAATCCAAGACCAGAGGAAGTGCAACCGCCAGTATTGCCCTGTTTGTCACTTCGGGCCTGATGGCATCGGTGCTCGGGCTCCGACAGTACGACCGCGTCACCTCCGTGCCGGCCTGGGTAACCAGCGCGCCGGTTCAGGCGGGAGACGTTCTGACACAAGACCAGTTGACCCAATCCCGAATTCCGCGGGACGAGGTCGGCATCGATAATCCCCAGACGCTGGTTGGAAAGCGCCTGCGCATCAGCAAGGGCGCGGGTGAGGCGATCCAGCCAGGGGATCTGATCGTGCCGGCCCCACCGCAACAGAAGACCCTGGCCCAGCATGTTCCCCAAGGTCGGGTGCTTTACTCCCTGCCGCTAGGCAATCACGCCACGACGCCATTGTCGCAACTGCACGCCGGCGATCGGCTGGATGTGCTGGTGCGCGGTCGCAATGGCGTCCGCACCGCCGCGACCGATGTCCGCCTGATCGGCGTGCTCAAGCCGCGCGGGTCATCACCGTCCACGGATGACGGCGGCGCTATCACCAGCCTGTTGCCGCAGCGTTCGAGCAGGCAGGCCGCCGCCAGCGGCAACACCACGCTGGTCCTCGCCGTACAGCCGGAACACGTCTACCCGCTGGCGCACATCGCTGCCGCGGACCAGGTTTCCCTGGTTATCCACAGCGCCCTCGATGTCGCGCTGGGCCGCCAGATAACGGTCACTCCGGCGCGTACGGAGCGACCCGTGGAGGTGGTGGCCGGACTCGAGCGTTCCACTGTTTACGTCAATCGCTAATCGGAGATCGTCATGCTCAGATTGCTTGAAAACACCGAAGTGCCCCCAGTGGCTGTGCGCAGGCCGACCAATTTGCGCGATCTGCGACGCCAGGTGCATGCGCGGCTGATCGATTCGCTGGACGGAGAGTCGGCCGACGCCCTGGATCGACCCGAGGTTGTCAGCGAGCGCATCGGCGAGATTCTGTGGGATCTGTCACGGGAAACCGAGTTGACGGTCTCCCTGCCGGAGCGCCGCCGGATCGAATCGGAAATTCTTGATGATCTGAAAGGCATGGGCCCCCTGGCGTCCCTGATGCTGGATCGTGGCATCACCGACATCTTGGTCAACGGTCCGGACGAGGTCTGGATTGATCGCTGCGGCCAGTTGGAACGGACCGATCTGGCCTTTGATGACGACGCCCATCTGCGCCGCTTCATCGATCGGCTGGTCGCCGGTCAGGGCCGTCATCTCGATGCCCGTCATCCCCAGGTTGACGCTCGGCTGCCGGACGGCAGCCGCCTGCATGCGGTGATTCCGCCACTTTGTCCGCGGGGCGCGGTGGTATCGATCCGGCGGTTCCAGAACGAATCGCTGAAGCCTCAGGATCTGGTGGAGCGCGGCATGCTGGACCAGGGCTTGCTGACGCTGCTGGAACTGGCGGTCGGCTGCGGGCAGAACATCGTTATCGCCGGCAGCGCCGGCGCCGGCAAGACCACGCTGCTGAACATGCTGTCGGGGTTCATCCCGGAGCACGAGCGGGTGGTGACCGTGGAGGAAACCGCCGAGCTCAAGTTGGACCATGGCCATGTGATTCCGCTGGAAGCCCGGCAGCAGGTTGGCGAAGTGGCCCAGACCAGCCCGCTGCGCGAACTTGTGCGCACCGCGTTGCGCATGCGCGCCGATCGGATCATTGTCGGCGAAGTGCGTGGCGCCGAGGTGCTGGACATGCTGCAGGCGATGAACGTCGGACATGACGGCAGTCTGACCACCGTGCACGCCAACAGTCCGCAGGATGTTCTGCGGCGTCTGGAAGCGCTGGCCCACATGGGCGACGCCGGTATGCCGCGGGAGACGATTCGGGACATGATCGGATCAGCCGTGCACCTGATCGTTCAGGTCATGCGCTTCCGGGATGGCCAGCGTCGCATCGTCAGCCTTTGCGAAGTCCACGACGATCAGGGCTCGCTCAAGGTCAACGAACTCTACCGTTACAAGCTGGCACGGGCGGATATCGGCGGTGGGATCGTCGGTCACCACGAGTGCACGGGTGCGCCGCCGCGGTTCCTGGAGCGCGCGCAGGTGCTGGGGTATCTGACACCCGATCGCTACACCGGGCTGCGGGATGCCGTTTGAAGTCGTAGCCATCGTCGCCTGCCTGCTGGCTTGTGGGGTCAGTGCCCTGCGGCTGAGGCAGGTGCTGACCACACCGGCGAATGGCGACTATGTCGTCCCCGATGCCCGCGAGTCGCTGCGGCCCAACGCATTACAGCGGCTGGGGGCGGCGCTGCCCGGCCAGCCGGCCGCGCTGGTCGTGTTGGCTTTGATTCTGGTGCCGGGGTTGCTGGCCGTGACCGCCGCCACGCTGCTCAAGCCGGAGTTGCCTTCCCTGGCGGGGGTCGTGGGTGTTGGCCTACCTGCGCTCATGCTGTTGGTGCTGCGCGATGCTGCGAGTTGGCGTTGCCGTCACTTCGAAACCCAGCTGGTGGATGCGACCGATTTGATGAACGCGGCCGTGCAGGCGGGACTGAACGCACATGGAGCCATCGAGACGGCTTCGCTGTCGGGCCCGGCGACGGTGCGCAAGGAACTGGCGGAAGTGCTGGGCCGGCTGGATCTCGGGCTGCCCATCGAACAGGCGCTCAGCCGGATGCGCGAGCGCTACGACTGTGAAGGCACGCGCCTGCTGACTCAGGCCCTGGTGGTCAAATGGCATGACGGAACAGACTTTCGCAGCCTGCTGCGTGCAGTCAGCGCTCTGCTGCATGAGCGGCTCAAGCTTCGCCGTCAGGTCGAGAGTCAACTGTCCGGGGCGCGCTATGCCGCCCTGTTTGCCGGGGCGTTGCCTTATTTGCTGATTCCGGTGTTCCTCTGGCGCCAGCCCGAATGGCTCGATGTGCTGCTGGAACACCCGCAGGGGGTGACACTGCTGCTCTCGGCGGCGCTGTGCCAGGTGGCCGGCTTCGTGTGGCTACGTCGAATCTTGAGGATGCAGGAATGACGATGATGACGATGTGGGTGGATATGCTCGCGCTGGGGCTGATGATCGCCAGCGGCCTGCTGTTCTGGCACATGGAGCGCAGCAGTCTGCGCCGCCCCGGCAACCGTCGCCGGGAAACGCTGGAAGGCGAGCCCCAGCGTGGCCTGTACCTTCGAGGCTTGCGGCAGGCCGGGCTGCATCCGCGACAGGCGTATCGCGTTTTCTGGGCGGTCAAGTTCACGCTGGCGCTACTGGCCGGGCTGCTGATCCTGGAATGGACCGACGGCACGCAACCGGTGACGGTCGTGACCTGTGTGCTGACCGCGGGTTTCGTGCCGGATCTCTGGTTGCTGTTGCGCCGGCATCAGCGGCGCCAACGCATTCGTCAAAGCCTGCCGTTTCTGATCAGCCTGATCGTCGCGTATCTGCGTTCCGGTGTTCCATTGACACAGGCATTGAGCCAGGTTGCCCGGTTGCGACCGGATTCGCAGGACCCGCTGGGCCAGGAGATGGAGCTGATCAGCCGCGAGATCAATGCCGGCCGTGACCGCAACGTCGCCTTTTCGCATCTGGCCGCACGCACGGGCGTGCCCGCCACGGAACGTCTTGCCGCCGTGCTTCGTGTCGGCCATGAGGCGGGTGCCCCGATCGCGGACACCCTGGATGCCCAGGCCCGCTTGCTGGGCCATGAGCAGGCGCAGCAGGTCACCGAACTGACCCAGCGCAAGTCGATGGAGTTGATGCTGCCCATGGTGCTCGTGTGCTTCCCCATGTTTCTGGTGTTGGTCATGTTTCCCGCAGCTATCCAGCTAATGGATGTACTCGGCATGATCGGCGAACTGTTCTAGGCACGATCAAGGTTCTGATGCAGATGACACAGACTCACACGCGCGCTCGCGCCGCCAAGCGCCGCCAGGGCGGATTCATCATCACGGTCGAGCTCTTGCTGATCGCGACCATTCTGGTCATCGGTTCCATTGTCGGGGTCATCGCGATTCGCGACGCCCTGGTCAAGCGCATCGCCCAGCAGCGGTCGCAGGCCGTGCTCGTCATTGATGACAGCGGCCGGGTGCTCGGTGAGGCACTGGGTTTTGACGAACACGAAGCCCCTCTGGTGAGCTACATCGACCGCACGGTGCCGCCTGCTGCGCCGGACCCCGATCATCGTAACTACCGGGCATTGATTGGCGTTCGCGACGACCGATTCACCACACGGGAACCGGTGTACTACTCCGGCGAGAACTGCACCGGCACGCCGTGCATGAAGCTCGCCAGCGATGAGGACACCGACAGCATCGGTTACGACGGCATCGCCGGAACCGGTGCCGTGAGTTACCTGTATGGCGTGCAGAATTCACCGACCTACGGGATCGGAGCATCGCAGGGCGGGCTCCGCGGTGACTTGTATCGCAGTACCGACCAGTTCTGTCCGGTTGAGGTGTCCGAGATCCGGTCGCGCTACCTGTCGCAGCGCGTGGTGTCGGGCTCACCTTGCGAAGCCTTTCAGCTCGGCCAGCCCGGTGAGCCGGAAACATCCTGTCTCGCCGACCTCGGCGGGGTTTGCAGCTGCCCCTCGGGCTACGACGACCAGGGCGACATACTGACCCGCTATCTCGGTCCCATAGATGCGTTGTTGACGACCACGACGGCGGCGTTGAATGCGGTGCTGCTCGGCGCGGTGCCCACGGTCGATGTCGGCGAGGTGTGTTGCCCGTCGGGAACACGCGTGCGGGACGATGGCAACCTGGTCAACGCAGTCGTCTACACGCTGCTGACCAACGTGCTGGATGACCTGGGGCTGCTGGACGGACTGGTCGGCGGATTGCTCGACGCCATCCTGCAGCCATTGGCCGGGGAGCTTTATTGCGAGACGAACGCCAGCCTGCAGGCGGCGCAATGGGTGCCTGACCCCAACGACAGCGGCCTGAATGCACTGGATCGTTTCACGCCGCCCTTTGTCGTCAACCTGCCCATGGATCAGGGACCAGACAGCGACACGTGGATATCCACCCCCCCTGATGGCGAAGGCTTGAACAGCCAGCCCTGATCGTCTTTTTTCTTCATCTACGCAGGAGTACCAACATGCATCGCTCTCAATTGCCGCGTCAGATTATCCGGGTCTCCGCGCTCGTATTGCTGGCGCATCGGGTCAATGCGGCCCCCCAGGATGTCGTCACCACCGAGGCCGAGGATTTGGCCGAAGCGCTTGAACAGCTCGACCAGAGTTTCCAGTATCCGGGGCTGCGCAGCGGTCACGGCACCGCGACGGTCGGCGGGGCTCGCTACCGTGATCAGCCCACGCCGCAACCAGGTCCGGTGTCGGCGCCCACGGGTCAAGGGCTGCCCCAGATTGGCGTCGAAGTACCGGAAACAGATCAATAGCCAGCGCCATACGCTGGCGGCTTTACGACGGCGGGCCGCACGGCACCCACGCAAAAAACGGGGTATCCGGAATCTACTGTGGACGGGGTAAGCAGCGCTGGAGCTCGTTCCTTCTCACGCATGTGGATTTTCGTGGTTTATGCCAAGTCACGGCAGATTCAGAGGATGTGGGTTCTCAGAACGCCTATTCGAAGTAACCCGCTCCCAGAAGCCCACAGAGCCTAGGAATATGGGGACCATAGTTGATTGTCCGGCTTTCAGTCGTCGTCGAAGCAGCAGCCCGGGTGAATGTCAGGTAATCGGTCGCAGCGGCATCCGATGGCGAAGAAGTCGACCGGATGCGTTGTCGTAGGGTCTTACGATTCGGCCGGCGTGCCTTCTCGTCCTACACCAACCGCGCCCGTATCACATCGAAGCTATACCCTCGGCCCATTCGATTCATATCCTTCGCGAGGCGATTGTATCGCCTTCGTCGAAGTGTCCATGAAATCCTGGGAACTCCAGTCATCGATTTCTAAGGCTTGGAGTGGCGGCAGGTTTAAGAAGTCCTGAATCATTCTGGCTCCAAGTTCGGCCGTATCTCAGTCGCTCGCACACATTTTGGAGCATCACTTCGCCTCTCCGATCACCTGACTGCCGGGCACGACCGTGATGCCCTGACCAGTGCGTGGCGGTCTCCATGCCCGCCCAACTCGGGCGCCCACAGGGCTGGCGGGGTACACAGCCCATAGCTATGGTGACATTCGGCTGTATTTGGGCGAGATCGTCTGCAGTACGGCATCGCGTACCGCGCCCGGTCGCTCCATGGGCAGGAAATGGGTCGTTCCGGCGAGGGCGTTCACCTGAGCCATAGGTAGCATGGCGCGCAGGCGTTGGCGCGCCGTGGGCGAGAAGGTTGATGCGCGATCCGCAGCCAGCGCAATCACAGGACACCGCAGCCGACGGACGCCGGGCCAGGGGTTGTGTTCGGTATGGACGAAGGTAGTGCTCTCCCACTCGGGCGCGCAGGCCAGGCGAACGCGATTACCACTCTGTACGAGGCCATGCTGGACATAGGCTTCAAGCCAGGCCTCGGGCCAGGTCTTGAAGCCACCGCGGCCACGGAAGTTGTCAAGGGCTGCGGCATGCGAGTCGAACTCCCGGCGCCGGCGTGCCGCGCCGGCGGCGAGGGAGAAGCGGTACGACTGGCGAAGCAACTTCGCCAACCATAACTGCCAGCCCTGCCAGCGATCCATGATTACGGGTTCCGCCAGAATCAGGCCCAGCACTTTCTCCGGCCGTCGGGCGGCGGCCATGACGCTGGTTGTGGCGCCGATGGAATGGCCGGCTAGCCAGACCGGCTCATCCAGGCTCTGCAGCCAGGCGGTGAGGTCCTGGTAGTAGGTTTCCCAGCCGCGGAATGTCCCCATGTCCGCCGCCCCGGCGCTGGCGCCGTGGCCGCGCATGTCCCAGGCCAGCACATTGCAATCGTGCGCCAACTTGTCGAGCAGCGGCTGGTACAGGCGGCCATGGAAACCCGTCGCATGCGCCCAGTGCAGGGTGGGACGACCTGGCGTATGCGGCCAGCGCCACAGGGCGATATCCTGGCCGTCTGGGGCCGTGAACCCGTCGCGCTCGATCACGCGGGGCGTCTCAGTAGGATTTGGGCAGGCCAAGGACATGTTCGCCGATGTAGTTGAGCAGCATTTCGTTGTTAATGGGCGCGATCTCCATCAGTCGCGCCGACGGCCATAGCGTGATGATGTCGTAGTCCCGGTCGAAACCGTAGCCGCCGTGGGTTTGCAGCGCGGCCTCGACGGCCTTGACCGCGGCGCGCGAACCCAGCAACTTGGCCATGTTGGCATGGGCGCCGGCATTGCCGCCCGCATCGAAGGTCGCGGCGGCCTGAATCATCATCAGCCGCGCGGCTTCCAGCTCGGCCTTGGCCTCGGCCAGCCGATGCTGCAGGGCCTGGTAGCTGCCGATGGGTACGCCGAAGGGTTTGCGCTCGTTGGCGTAGGCCACGGCCTTTTTCAGCGCGTAGTTGCCCAGGCCCACGGACATGGCGGTCACCAGCAGGCGTTCCGAGTTCAGGGCCTCGAACATGCCGGCCAGGCCCTGTCCCGGCTGGCCGATCAGGCGGTCCGCTTCAAGTTTGACCTCATCGAAGAACACCAGGTACTGCCGCTCCGGCCAGCCGACGTCGATATTCAGGGGTTGCAGTTCGACGCCGGGCGCGTCGGTATCCACAACGAACAGTGACATGCCCTCGGTGCGGCGCTCGACCTCGCCCGCCTTTTGCGTGCGGGCGACCACCAGCATGCGGTCGGCGTCTGCCGCGCCGGAGATAAACACCTTGCGGCCGGTCAGCCGGTAGCCGTCGCCATCCTGTGCCGCCAAAGAGGACATCGCGAAACTGTTGGTGCCGGCATCCGGCTCGGTAATGGCGAAGCACAGCTTTTCTGCGCCACTGATGGTCGGTTTGACGAAGCGCTCGATCTGCGAGGGCGTGCCCTGGCGGATGATCGGTACGCGCGCGAAGCCCGTCAGGAGCAGCATGGGCAGCACCAGTCCGGCCTCGGCCAGGGTTTCCATCAGCGCAACCAGTTCCACCTGGCCGCCGCCTGAACCGCCCAATTCCTCCGGTATGGTGATGCCGAGCAGCCCGTACTCGCCCAGAGCTTCCCAGGCCTCCTGCGGGAAGCGGTGGTTATCGATGCACTCGCGCATGTATGCCCGGCTAAAGCCCTCGCTCACGCCGCGGGTGGCCTCGCGGGTGTCACGCATGCGCTGGGCCACGCTGGCCTGGTCGAATTCAATTTCGGGTGCTGCACTCATTGTCGATCCTCCTCGTCTCACCCTTTCGGGGTGAACAGGTTGCGTTGACCGTCGCTGCGCACGTGGCCGGCGCGGTTGAGAAACTCGTCGTCGGTCATGGCATTGAGCAGGTCCGGGTCGGCAGGGGTGTTGGCGATGAATCGGCGGCCATCGTCCAGGCGGCCCAGGACAATGCCCTGGGCCGGCCGGTCGTCACGGTCGTGCATGACGGTATAGGTTTCGATGCGCCCGGCACCTTCCGGCTGCGCCGCAACCTCTACACCGGGGCCGGCGTCGATTTCCGCCTGCACGGCCGCCGCGTCGCCCCGCCGCCAGCCGCCGGCCGGTGGCCGCGACCCGTACAGCCCCAGCGAATGCTTGCTCATGTACCACCCCACGCCACTGACCAGTGCGAGAGCGTCGGGTTCGGCGCGGATACGGGCCATGGTTTCAGCGATGGCGTGGGTGCAATAGTTGCTGCCGGGCCCACCGTGGTACGCGAGACCGCCCGTGACGGTGAGCGGCCGGGGATCATCTTCGGCGATGCTCAGGGCGTTGCGCGCCACCTGCACTGCGCTGGGAAAGCAGCTATACAGATCGAGATAATCGATGTCATCTACGGCCAGCCCAGTAGCCTCGAACAGGCGCCGGCCGCAAGCGGCGATCGCCGGGCAGCGGGACAGCTCCGCCCGTTCGGAAACGAACCAGCGATCGCTGGCATCCGCCGCGGCCATGGGATACACCCAACGCCTCGGGTCGATCCCCAGAGCTCGAGCCTTGGCGGCCGACATCATCACCAGCGCGGCCGCTTGGTCCACCGCGATGATGGCGTTCATGCGCTTGGTGTAAGGCGCGCCAACCATGCGGTTTTCCGGCGTACGCTCGGCAATATCAGCTGCGGACAAGGGCTCGCGGCGCCAGGCCTTTGGGTTGTTCATGGCGACGGCGTTGAAACCGGCATACAACTCGCCCAGCGCCTGCCGGTGCGCGGCCGGGTCGCGCCCGTACTGGCCGCGCAAGGCCTGCTCGAACAGTGGGTAGATCTGCACGGGCAAATTAAGCCCGTGCCGTTGTTCGGCGGGGTTGGTCGGTTCACGGTCGTCGCCGAGCAGCCGGGGACCCTCGCCGGCTTCGGTGTCGATCACCCCGGACAGGCCCGCCCCCTTGTCGCGCATCTGCGTGGCCAGCGCTTCGCCACCCGCGATCAGCGCGCAATCGAGTTCGTCGGCGGCGATGCGGTCGGCATAGTAACCGACCAGCCATTGGCCCATATTGCCGCCGATGGGCGTGTAGAAGCGTTCGCCGGGGTCGATACCCAGCGTTTGGGCCAGACTGGCCGGCGCGTCGGGATAGGCCGGCGCCAGGATGTTGAGACAGGTCAACGACTGGATATGACGCAAGACGCCGTCGATGCCGCAGTCCGCCGCCGCGGCCCGGGCGGCCTCGGCGATCAGACCGATCGGTGTGCGCTGGTCATCGGGTTCGCGCGCGGTGATCTGGCTGGCGCCGACCAGCACCGGCGTGTTGCTATCAGACGTCATTGTTCTTCCCTGATTTTACCGCCGGGGGCGGTCTCGAACAGCAGCTGCACGCGCCCATGGGCGACGGGTGTGCTGGCCCGGTCCTGCCAGCAGCTGACATGGACCAGCGCCGTACGCCGGCCCTGGCGGAAGATTTCGGCGGCGGCGTAGGTGGGCCGCGCCCGCGCGGAACGCAGATAGTCCACGTTGCAGTCGAGGATGCGGGGGCGGCGAGCCTGTGCATCGCGGCTTTGCGCGGCGACGCGCGCCGTAATCTCAATCAACCCGCCGATAGCGCCGCCATGCAGGGCCGGCAACATGATGTTGCCTATCAGCGCATCGCGATACGGCAAATGGACTTCCATGCCGGTGCCGCTCTGATGGATCGCGAGCCCAAGGCGCCGCGCGTAGGGAATGCGTTCCAGCAACTTCTGCCAAGTGGCCCGCGTATCGGCGCACACATCCTGCTCGAGCGTCCTCGATGACATTGGACCAGCTGTCTCGCTCATACGGTATCGCCCCGCGAAGCCTTCGTCGCGACGCGCTTGCTCTGGGTGCCGCGCATGAAGGTGGCATTACCTATAGCAACCGGGCCATCCTCTTCCTCGGAAGACACCTCGCAGCGCACGAACGCGACGTCATCGGTCAAGTGATGACAGCGGGCGGTGGCCACCAGGGCACGTTCGCTACCGGCCGGCCGGAGATAATCCATGCGCAGATCCAGCGTGGCTATGGGTTTCAACTCCCGTAGCGCGGCGAATACCGCCAACCCGCAAGCCGAGTCCACCAGCGAATACAGCACGCTGGTACAGAGTTCCTCGGCTGCATCGTCGGCGTGCAATGCCGGACCCGGCTCCAGTCGCATGCGGACTTGATCTGCTTCCATCGCCAGCACCTCCATCCCGAGATCGCTGCTGTGGGGCACCTGCTCGCCGAACTGCCGCGCCACAGCGACTGGATCATGGTCCGCCAGGTTGCCTGTACCGGCCATCAGCCCTGAGCTCTGTCCTGTTCCATCTCCGCCGCCATGTCGCCGCTAAGTGCATCGGGCGCAGCTAACAGACGCGGATAATGTTTGCGATAAGCCGCCGTCAGTTCGGCGTAGGGCAGATCGGCGCGGGGGCCGTGATCGGTCAGATACTGCATGTGGCGGCGCCCGGCGGTGTCGAACTCGTGCATGAGCGCATGCTC
>Ga0208330_1000838_pt1 | contig 11414 bp, 5 predicted proteins | sample DeeseametaMP1896_FD_184180 | JGI IMG/M metagenome (GOLD analysis project Ga0208330, IMG submission 184180) | Marine microbial communities from the Deep Pacific Ocean - MP1896 (SPAdes) | ecosystem: Environmental > Aquatic > Marine > Oceanic | place: East of Hawaii, North Pacific Ocean | collected...
GTGCAGGCTGCCGCTGGCGGCAGCACGGTCACTTTCGGGGGAAGCGACCAGTTCAATACAGCGGGAGGTGGGGCAGGCGACGCTGTCGTTGATGCTTGCCGAAAAGTCGTCGTCGTCGGTGCAGGCACGGGTCTTGTCGCTGGTGCCGTACAGCGCGCCGATGGTGTCCGGATACCGGTTGTTGCGTCCGAAGAAGCGCTCGGCGCGTGCCAACGCCTCAATCAGACAGCCCTGCGCGTCCGACCGCACCGATCGTTCGACGTAGCTCCGATAACTGGGGACGGCGACGGCAGCCAATATGCCGATGATGACGACCGCCACCATCAGCTCGATCAGCGTGGCACCACGTACGTACCGTTTCATTCGCGCGGCTCCCGCCAGTCGACCTCGCCGCTGCGCAGGCTGCTGCTTGCCTGACCTTCCCGTACTTCGATGGAGCCGACCGAGGTCTGGGTGAAGATGGTCAGCCCGCGTTGATCACGAGCGCCACCGACATGCAGGCTGGGTGAGGCCGCCTGACCTGCACCGAGGGCGACCGAGCTGCGAATGATGTCAGCGGGTTCGCCGTCAAAGCTCCCCTGCTGAGTGCCGAAGACCGGGATACCCGATGGTGGCGTGCCGGTCTTGTAGCTGAGCCCGAACAGACGGCTCTCACCCTCGCCACCACACACATCGTTGCTCGGCGTGAATACGGAGGCGAACAGGACGTTGCCGAGTACCGAGAACTGCGACAGGCTGCGCTCTGCTGTGATCGACACGTCGAGGTCGAGACGCCAACCGCTCTGATCTAGCGCTTCCTGAACCAGCTCCGCTTCGGTGTCGACTGCGGGGTCGGTGCCTGAAACATTGCCGGACAGTGTGACCACCGCATCCGTCACGTTGACGAGGTCGGCGTAGTCCACCTGCTCGTCGATACCGTTGGTGGGCAGGGTGGTATCGGGGTCGTCGACAATTCCGAACAAGGCCTGGCGCGGGGTGCTGCCCTTGTCGGCTTCGGTGTTGGCGAATAGGCGACCGGTGCCGGCGAGCACCCACCGCTCATTGCGATCTCCGAAGGTCACGCTGGGAGTGCTCACGACCGGTTTGCCGGGATCGGTAAGCAGGCCCGGACCGATCCAGCCGGCCGGTAGTCGGTCTGCATCGGATTCGTTGAAATCGACCTTGTAGAGACCGCCATCCGGGTTGGCCACGGAGCCGCCAATGGTTCCGAAGTAGAGGGCATCGGCCTTGAAGTCCAGATCCCAGTCGACCGTGACCGGATCGCCAACGAAACTGTTGCCTGCTCCTGGAATGGTCTTGGGGGCCCATCCGCCTAGGAATTGACGTGCCCCCAAATCGTACATGTACAGGCGACCGGCTGCTGATGGCGGAGCACCTTCGAGATCGCGCGGCCCGCTGCCGAACGCAAGGTACCACTTGTCGCCCGGGTTGAAGGCGCCCGCGCCATTGTTGGTAATGCCTCCACTGCCATTCCGCGGAATGCTGATGCCTTTTTCGCTAACCGCGACCACGGTCGGATAGGAGGTGGTCAGCCCCAGGTTGGCATCGGTGATTTCCGCGATCAGCCGCGGCGCAGCTTCCGGGTTGGTGACGTCGAAAACCAGGAAGGCCGAGCGTGCGGTGAATGAGGCGGGGGTTCCAAACGCAGACCAGGCATCATCATCGCCGTCCGGGTTGGAAGCCGTGACCAGTGCTTCGCTACGCAGGGTGATCGGCTTGCCGCCGAAACGCATGCCCACGACAAGGACTGTGCCCCAGCCGTAGGGATGCTCTGCATCGGGGGAAAAGATGCGGGCATCGAAGGCGCGAGGCTTGCCATCGACGTACCACACGTGGGTGTAGTCCGGGTCGGCCATCCAGGGCAGGTGGGGTAGCAGGTTGAACGGCGCGTAGGCCCACAGTTCACTGCCGAGGGGGTGTGCGGTGCCGGTCGCACCCCCCAGAGGAGATTCCGAGAACCGTTTGGTGGAAGGATCGTAGAAACCGGCGTTGAACGCATGCAGCAGGCCACCGTTGCTCCCTACATAAACCACGTTCCGACGATTTCGGTAGCGGTCGCGGTAGACCGCGTAAGTCTCGTCATCGTATAGCAGGTCAAAGGCTTCGGCAGGAGTGCCGACGACGGTGGGGGTGGACTGCACAATGTCGCCTAGCCGCTGCACCTCACTGATGTTGGCGGCGTCGTTGTCGTAGTTCAGGGTGCGGTTGCGCAAGTCAGCGTCCTCGTCACCACGGACATAGTTAACGAGGCGCCGAGCCTCGGCCAGCGTACGGGTATTGAGGATTCCGAAGTTGCCAGATGCCGGGTTGGAGGTGAAGGTGGACGCGGTGAAGTCGACGACTTCGCCATTGTCCACCCGCCCATTGAGATTGCGATCAAGCCAGGTCTTGATGTGACGCCCGGTCCCAGCTGCGGAACTGTAGTTTCGTTGCGTGGTGACGTTGCTTACCTTGCTCAACTGTTCACGCGCGTTCCAGAGGGTACCAAGGTTGTCGAGACGATCGATCTCAGGCGTCACCACATCGGGATCACCGTTGTAACGCCGGATCTTGGTAACCCGGTCGCCGTTGTCGAAGAACAGTTCGATCGGGGGATCGACCGCGTAGTCGGGTGACAGGCGCTTGTCGCCGTTGCCGTCTTCGCGCAACAGGCCATCTTCGTCAACGAAGAGTCCGTGCAGCGTGCCGATCCACTTGACCTCCCTCCCGCGGTTGTCGGTACGACTGGGCTCGTAGAGTGCTTGATAGACGGCGCCGGTTCCTTCTCGTGCGTTGGCTACGACAGCAGCCGCGGTGCCCGATGACACCTTGGCGAGAATTGCACTGAAAGCGGCCTGCAGGGCGCCTTCCAGTGCGCTCGGGTTGGACACGAAAAAGTAGTTGTCGGGAAGCCCATCTGACCCGACCGTACCATCCGCATTGCGGGAGTCCCATTCCGCCTGGAGATCGGGGGTGCCATCCCCGTTGGCGTCGTCAAACCCGCCGTATTTCGCGGCGTAGTACAGCGGATCTTGAAGCAGTTCGGCTGCGGTACTGCCCAAGGTGTATACGACAGTTGTGGCTGGATCAAGCAACTCACAGTCGCGGCAGCCACCGCTGTCGTTGATGCCGCCACCGCCACCGATGTTGTTGTTGCCGTTGACCACGCTGCCGCCTGCACCGCCAGTCCGCACCGTGACTTTTGTGGGGTCCGTGAAGTCGAAGTCATAAATGCCGGAGTGAAAGTGGGGGCCATCCTGGGTGGTGCCACTGACGATGTAGCCGAATCCCTGAGGATTGTTGGTGGATGCGGAAACGGTGTCAGTGGTGATTGCCAGAGTCTTCTTGTCCGCCGACAGCTGGTAGGTGATGGTGCCCCAGACATCCTGATCGTAGTCGCCCCCCTGTGAGCTGTCTTCCCAGTTGATGTAGAACCGCCCTCTGCCGTTGGCGACGTCCTGATCCACGATACGGAAGTCCACGATGGCGCCGCCGCCATAGCCCGCATTGCCGAGATCGAGGCGGTACAGGGGCAGCAAGGTGGCAAGGATCTTCGAGGGGGTATCCGGATCGCGTACCAGGATCTTCGGCGTATTGGTGGCGAGCTGAATGGCGTAGGTGTCAACCTTCAGGGAGCTCTCGTCGCCCGCTGGCAGTGCGGCATCGAGGTCGCTGCGAATCCGCTGCGTCTTGGCGTGATAGGCGGCTCCGGCCATCAGGTAGGAGCCTCGGAGCGGGCCTGCTTCCGGGCAGATTCCCGCCACCGCGCCCAGGTCGTTGACCTGTTTTGCGGTACACAGCTGGTTTTGATCGGCGGCGGTCTGACCGATGAAGAAGTTCTTGCCGGTCAGCTTCTCCAGGTCGCCCACCACCCCGGTGATTTTGGCGACATCCGGTGACCCGGGAAGATCGGCCAGTGTGGCCTGATCCGCATCGTACGAAGAGACCGAAGCGTTGAAAGTGATGACGTTGAGGGAGGAGCAGTAGTTGCGCTCATCCAGGGGGTCGACCCAGTTGCTGACCAGGGACAGCCCCAGTGTGGCGTCGTGCCCATTGCTGTATCGAAAGCGATTGTCAGGCGATTTGCCGGCGAGGTAGCGGAGGGTTTCGGTATAGGCCTCGCTGATGGGGTTTCCCCAGCTGGCACAATTGCTTTCGTTGACGACGTTGCCCCCGCCGGTGTTGCCAGGTGCGATCCCGGTACGCTGATAACTGCAGCCGTTGCCCGAGCCGTAGTTGTCGTTGACGTCGTACCGATACCCATAGACGCGCAGGGAATCGAGGTTCTGGATAATGCCGTTGGCGCCGGTGAAGGTGCCGTTGGTCTCCACGCGGACCTCGTCAGACATGCCGACGTCGTCTCCGGGAGGGCCGAGGTTCTTGCGTACCACACCGCCGGACACGTTCTTCTGGTAGGAGGGCGTGACCAGCCCGAACTTGATACGCCGCTCGTCCCCGTAGACCTGCAGCAGACCGATGGGCTTGGGGCTCGCGGTTCCGCGCGCAACGTCAGGGTAGGCTTTGCAGCTTTCCCGTCCAATCAGTCCGGTTACGCAGGCTTGCACGCGCATCACAAACTGACCGTCGGCGCTGGTGCTGCCGTGACCGGTGCCGCTGCCCAGTCCATGCAGATTCTGTCGCGGGTTCTCCGACGCTGCATTGAGCCCCGACAGTGCCGCCCGGTTCCCGTTGCTGCGGAGTCCGCCGCCAAAGCCCGACTGTTGGTCGGAGTAGGTGGCGGAGTAGCTGTCATTGCCCCCAAACCATTGGCATTGCCGCTTTTCGTTGGCGCCCCACAGTTCAAAGTTGCCCCTGGCCACCCGCATCAGCGGCTCTTCACGGTTGGTGTGCGAGTAGCGGTCGGTGTTGTTGTTGGCGCTGGGTGTTAGGTTGCAGAACGAGATGCCTCCCGCGGAGGCGTGGATCAGACGCATGTCCTTGGCGATGCCGTTGCCATTCTGGGTGACAATGCTCGATCCATTGAGATAGATGAACACCTTGTCGTCCCCCACGGCATCGACAAAGTTGCTGCCGTTGTGAATGGTCTGACTATCGACTACGGAGGAGATCTGCGTCCCCTCGGAGTTCTGCAGGAGGAGTTGATCGCCGATCGCCATGGGGGTCTGATCGGTGAGTTCCGCGTAGATCAGGGCCCGGATCTGATAGTTGCCCGAAGGGTTGCGCCAAAGGCCCGTGCTGTAGCTGAATCGGCGGGCACTGACATCGAATATCTGATAGCGGCCTCGGTACTCACTGCGGTTGCCATCCGAGATCTCAACCCATTGGCCATTCTCGAAGCCGTGATCGTCCGAGGTGGTAACGGTTGCGGTGTTTCCTGAGCGGGAGATACCGGAAATGCCCCGTTTGTTGGTGAAGTAGTCGAGATCACCCGAAACCGGGCCAAACGCAGGTGTTGCCACCGCTGCAAACGGGGTCAGCTTGTCGAGATCGCTGCCTGCATAGTACTTGGCAAAGGAGTGTGCATCGGTGGGCAGGCTGGCGCGTTCGAGTACGGTGGTGTTGGCGTTGTCGACGACGCGTTTGCCGCCGTAGAGCAGCTTTCGGACCGCATCCATCCGCGTGGTGCTGGCCCAGTTGAGGAAATTGCCGCTCCATTGGCCATTGCAATACTTGTCGGTGTTGGTGCTGGCCGGTTCGAAGCGGTCGTCCCCGGTGTCATAGTTGTAGCACTTGTAAGAGTCGAAGTAGCCGTAGTAGTCGACGCTGTGCTTGTAGGTCGTTTCGGGGGCCCCGTCGCCATCCAGATCGGAGTAGTCGTTGTAGGCCTTGTAGAAGAGCTGGTGATCGCGTGACAGGGTGAGCATGACCAACGGGGTGGCCGAGTTGACGCTGGTAATGGGGTTGCTGGTGTAATCCGCCATGGACTGCTCACTGTAGGTCTGCAGTCCAGCCGCTTGGGCACCAAGGGCGAGGATCAGGCCAGCCGCCAGGGCGGGGGGGCGGGCCCATTGGTTGAGAGTGGTTCTCAGCGACATGGGGGTCTCCTCGGGCACATCAGTTGCGGATGACGTGGCGAACATCGGCACCGGTGTCGGTGCGGGATGCAGTAACACCGACATCGGTTCCGCCATTGGCGCGGGTCTGGTCGAATCCGCGGCTGTTGACATAGAAGAAAAGCAGGCCGCCACTGGCGGCGGCAGCCTTTCCGGTCCCTTCATAGCCTGCCACCATGGCTGCGCCGGAACCCGTGTTGAGCGCTGTTGCCAGCTTCCAGACGCTGAGGTCGACCCGCAAGGGAATCTCGTTGTCAGCGAGCGTCCGAAGCTGCGCATCAAGGTGGCGACCGGTGGGACGGAAGGTATCCAGTTCGGTATTGCCGACGTACCAGGCGCGGGGGCAATCTCCCTGCTGGGGTCCCAACTCGGACCCTTCGACGCAGGTGGCGGGATCTGGGGCAACGCACTCGTTAACGGACGCGTCTGAGCTGATCGCACAGATGGTCAGTCCGGAAGGAATGGGGAGGTTGAACTCGGCGTTCTGTACGGTGCCGCCGATCTGCGCCGGCCATCCCCGGTTGAAGGCGTGTACATCCACCAGCGTGGCCAGCTCCACCCGTCCAGCCTCCGATACCTGAAACGATTCCGTGCGCATCACCGTGTTGGCAGCCATCTGGGTCTCCATGCCAGAGCCACGCACGGCGATCAGGGCCACGGTGGTGAGCACCAGCAGCAGCAGCAGCGAGACGATGAGGGCGAAGCCCTGATGGTGTCGCGTCGGTTTCATCGAGTCATCCGGTTGCGAACCTGAAGGTCCTGAACGTAGAGGCGTCGCTGATAGCGTCGGGCGTTGCTCGCGGGTGTATAGGTGTAGCCGTCCGGGAACGTGTAGCTGCGGTCGTCCGAGAATTCATCAAGGGCGTCGCCGCGCATCAACAGTCCCACGCGCACGGTCAGCACTCGAGGCCAGTCGCTTTCCAGCATGTCGGCCGTACCGATATAGCGGTCCACCGCGAGGTCACCGTCCTGGTCGATGCCGAAGCTGTAGCGCAGCATCTCCACCCCTTCGGCGAGCTGTTGAGAGTTGCTGACACCGGAGGAGTCGAGTGAGCGTTGATAGAGCGTCGGCTGAGACTGGTTGTTGGCACGCACGAACAGCACGTTGGCAACATACTTGTAGTTCACCACGCCATCACTTTCGTCGCCGGGCTGGGCCGCACGGGCGGCGGCCAGATCATCGATGAGATAGATGCTGCCACTGGCGCCGACACTGGCGCGCACCAGCAGGCGACCGTTGTCGGTTACGTCCGCCGGAGGGCCGTTGAGTTCCGCGTTGGTATAGAAGGCGTTGGGGTCGGCGTAGCGAACCACCAGGACATCGCTGTTCGCCACATAGTCCGTAACGGTGCACCCGCCCAGCGGCGACGCGGCGTCGCCGGCGTAGGCCCGCAGCGGAAAGGCGACATCGGCCATCCAGGCCTCGGAGCAGGCGGTGGCGGTGCCAAGGCTGCTCAGCACCGTCAATCCGTCCGGACTGGCGCCGCCCCAGAAGTCGGCATGACGAATTTCCCGGGAAAGGATTTCCATGACGAAGCGGGCGTTGTCCTGCTGCCGGGCATGGCTCTCCTGAATGCGGTAGCCCTGGCGCGCTGACAGGAACAGGCGGGTAACGCCTGCCACCAGCAGCAGCCCGAGTGTCAGTGCCACCATCAGCTCTACCAGGGACAGCCCCTGCTGTCGTCGGGTCGGGTGAGTCATGGGCGCACCACCACTTGCATGCACTGCAGGTCGTCCTCGTCGTCCGGGTCGCAGCCGGTGCCGCTGGCGCCGCTGCGGTTGGCATCCCAGAACACCGTAATCAGCCGGTAGCTGGTATCGGTGCAGGGGCTGTCGGCACAGCGAATCTCTGCCTGCGCCTGGGGTAGCGCCGCTTCCAACGAGCTGGCCACGTTTTCGTACTCCAGGTCGTCGGCCGGTACCAGCATGCTGTACCAGCTCGCGAGCTGCCAGGCCGCCAGTTCCGCGGGTGTGCAGGTGTCGCTCTGGCAGTCGGTGGCGGGGTCGGGCGGCGCGCTGCCGGCGGCGAGCGCATAGGCATTGTCGAGCAGCCCGGGCCGGTTGGTGCGCATCAGCTCCGCCATGTTCTGGGCCAGCGTGGCGGCCTGGGTGTACTGCTGGCCGAGATAGGTGTTCTGAACTCCGATGAGCTGGAGGCCGGCAATGCCCAGCAGGCCGACGCCGAGCAGCAACAGCGTGACCAGCACCTCAATGAGGCTGATGCCGGACTCGCGGTGACGATACATTGGCGTGATCGGCGCAGGTGTCATGACTGGATCTGCACCCGCCCACCGGCGTCGATGGTGACCTTCCGGTCATAGGCGCCGTTGCCGCTATTGGGGCGCACGGTGATGCTCTCGGCACCCAGGCCCGCCAGGCGGCCGCGCGCGTTGTAGGTAAAGCCTTCCTCAAGGTTCTTGGTAGGGCTGATGGTGCTGATGATCGACAGGGGGACCACAGCTTCGATGACCCGCTCGGCGGTGGAGTCGCGAACGCCGTTGCCGACAACCTCGTCGTCAACGAACAGCATGACACCGTCGGCCCACGCCTGACCCGGGTCGCACTTCTCCCCATCGGGAGAGGGGCAGAGGCTGACGGAGGTATTGCGTTTGATGGCTTCGCTGCGGGCCAGCATCAGCAGTGACAGCACTTGATTGGCCTCGGAGGCTGCCCGGTTGCGCATCATCACGCCTTGGAACGAGGGCACCGCGAGCGTGGCCAGAATGGCCACCACGGCGATGGTCACCAGCAGTTCAATCAGCGTGAAGCCCGACGGTCCGCGACAGCGCGCAACATCCATGATTCCACCCCCTCCGGCAGCGAATGCCCGGGCCGTATCCTAGCGGTGATTGATGACGGCACCTAGCCCCGTGCCGCACCAGCATCCACGAATGGTCCCGAGTGTACCGTGCGCCGGTTCACGTCCGGACGGGCATCCTGCCCGCCGGACGGTGGGGATGGCCGGTTCAGCCGGCGGGCTGGCGCTGGAAGCGCAGTGCTCCGTTATCGCCGCGATCCACCTGGATGGTGTCGCCGCTGGCAAAGTCGCCCGCCAGCACGGCGCGTGCCAGGGGATTCTCGACGGCGGTCTGGATCGCCCGTTTCAGCGGACGGGCGCCGTAGACGGGGTCGAATCCGACTTCAGCCAGCTGATCCAGTGCGGCTTCGGTGAAGGTCAGCGTCAGCCCGCGGCTGGCCAGGCGCTCGACCACGCGACGGGTTTGGATGGCGGCAATGGCGCGAATCTGGGCGCCCCCCAGCGGATGGAACACCACCGCCTCGTCGATGCGATTGATGAACTCCGGCCGGAAGTGGCTGCCGACCACGGCCATCACCGCCTCCTTGATGGCTGCATAGTCGCTGCCGTCGCCGGACTTGCCCATCATGTCCTGGATGAGCGAGGAGCCGAGGTTGGAGGTCATCACCACCACGGTGTTGCGGAAATCCACGGTTCGGCCCTGGCCGTCGGTGAGACGGCCATCATCGAGCACTTGCAGCAGCACGTTGAACACGTCCGGGTGGGCCTTTTCGACTTCGTCGAGCAGGATCACGGAATAAGGGTGCCGCCGCACGGCCTCGGTGAGCATGCCGCCCTCGTCATAGCCCACATAGCCCGGCGGTGCGCCGATCAGGCGGCTGACGCTATGGCGTTCCATGAACTCGCTCATGTCGACCCGCACCATGGCCTCCTCGGTATCGAACAGGAAGGCGGCGAGTGCCTTGCAGAGTTCGGTCTTGCCCACGCCCGTGGGGCCCAGGAACAGGAAAGAGCCGATCGGGCGGTTGGGGTCCGACAGCCCGGCCCGCGAGCGGCGGATGGCATTGGACACCGCGGCAATGGCTTCCGCCTGGCTGACCACGCGGTCGCCGATGGCGGTCTCCATACGCAGCAGCTTGTCGCGCTCGCCTTCGAGCAGCTTGCTGACCGGGATGCCGGTCCAACGGGCGACGATATCAGCGATCTCGTCCTCGCTCACCGAAGTGCGCAACAGCCGGCCGCCTGCCGGCACCGGCGCGGCTTCGTCGCTGCTCTGAGCGGACTGCAGCTGCTTTTCGAGCGCCGGAATGGTGCCGTACTGCAGCTCCGCCATCCGGGTCAGATCGCCGCTGCGGCGTGCCGCCTCGAGATCCAGGCGGGCGCGCTCCAGCGACTCTTTGACGTTGGCGGATCCGGCAACGGTGGCTTTTTCCGCCTTCCATTTTTCTTCCAGGTCGGCGTATTCGCGCTCCAGCTCGGAGATGGTCTTCTCCAACTCGGCCAGCGAGCGTTTCGCCCCCTCGTCGCGCTCCTTCTTCAGTGCCTCGCGTTCGATCTTGAGCTGGATCAGGCGCCGGTACAGGCGGTCCAGCGCTTCCGGTTTGGAGTCGATCTCGATGCGGATCCGGGACGCCGCCTCGTCGACCAGGTCAATGGCCTTGTCGGGCAGGTTGCGGTCAGTGATGTAGCGGTGGCTGAGCTGTGCCGCGGCGATCAGCGCGCCATCGGTGATGTCGACGCCGTGGTGGACTTCGTACCGCTCCTTCAGGCCACGCAGAATGGCAATGGTGTCTTCGACGCTCGGCTCACCCACCAGCACCTTCTGGAAGCGTCGCTCCAGCGCGGCGTCCTTTTCGATGTACTTGCGGTATTCGTCGAGGGTGGTGGCACCGATGCAGTGGAGTTCTCCGCGTGCCAGCGCCGGCTTGAGCATGTTGCCGGCATCCATCGCGCCATCGGCCTTGCCAGCCCCCACCAGGGTGTGGATTTCGTCGATGAACAGGATGATGTTGCCTTCCTGCTTACCGAGATCGGTCAGTACCGCCTTCAGACGCTCCTCGAATTCGCCGCGGAACTTGGCGCCGGCGATCAGCGCACCGAGATCCAGCGACAGCAGTTGCCGGTTCTTCAGGCTTTCCGGTACCTCGCCGTTGACGATGCGCTGGGCCAGACCTTCGACGATGGCGGTCTTGCCGACGCCGGGCTCGCCGATCAGGGCGGGATTGTTCTTGGTGCGACGCGACAGCACCTGGATCACCCGGCGGATCTCCTCGTCGCGGCCGATGACCGGGTCGAGCTTGCCGTTGCGGGCGCGTTCGGTGAGGTCGATGGTGTACTTGCTCAAGGCCTGACGCTGCTCCTCGGCGCCGGCCGAATCCACCTTCTGCCCGCCACGCAGGCGCTCGATGGCCTGTTCGAGGCGGGCCTTGTCGAGGCCGGCCTTGCGCAGGGTGTCGCCCAGTGCATCCTTGTCGTCCACCGCTGCCAGCCAGAACAGTTCGCTGGCGATGAAGGGGTCCTGACGTTGCTGCGCCAGGCGGTCGCAGAGATTGAGGATGCGGGCAAGGGCCGGCGACCCCTGCAGCGTGCCATCGGCCTGCCCGAGCGTGGGCTGGCGCGCCAGCACCGCCTCCAGCTCGCGGTGCAGGCGGGTGCTGTCGACG
>Ga0208330_1000848_pt1 | contig 11334 bp, 10 predicted proteins | sample DeeseametaMP1896_FD_184180 | JGI IMG/M metagenome (GOLD analysis project Ga0208330, IMG submission 184180) | Marine microbial communities from the Deep Pacific Ocean - MP1896 (SPAdes) | ecosystem: Environmental > Aquatic > Marine > Oceanic | place: East of Hawaii, North Pacific Ocean | collected...
CTGGATCGTCCGCCGTTACCGGGAGCAATACGAATGACCGACGCAACCTCTGCCTCAGCCCCGGCATCGCAGCCGCCCCGCATCGGGTCGATCCTGCACGAATCCGACCGCACGAAGCGCCGCAATGCCGCCGAGAGACGTTTCCGCTTGTATGGCGTGATCGCGATCAGCATCGGCATGCTGTTCCTCGCGGCGTTGCTGTTCGCCATCGTGCGCAACGGCATCCCGGCCTTCACGCAGACCTACATGACGCTGCAGGTCGAACTGCCCGCGGATGTGCTGGACGAAAACGGCAACCGCGATCCCGAAGACCTGAGGAAGGTGTCGACCTTCGGGTACAATCCGCTGATCGCCGCGGCGCTGGAGCGGACCGTGTCCGAAGCCGGCATCGAGACCGAGATCACCGACGGCAGCGACCTGCGCGACATGCTGTCGAGCGCTGCGGGCGCGCAGCTGCGCGACACGGTTCTGGCGAACCCGGACGTTATCGGCACCACGCAGGAATTCCGCCTGCTGGCCTCGAGCCGCGTCGACGGTTACATGAAGGGGCGCGTTGATCGCGAGAGCTTGGCGCGCGATCCGAACCTCAGCCCCGAACACCTGGACGTGGTCGACGGGCTGGTAGACGCCGGAGCGATCAACCGCAGCTTCAACTGGCCGTTCATCACCGGCTCTGACGCCTCCGAAAGCCGCCCCGAACAGGCCGGCATGGGCGTCGCGATCCTGGGGTCGTTCTTCATGATGCTGGTGGTGTTGGTGCTGTCGCTGCCCATCGGCGTGGCCGCATCCATCTACCTCGAGGAATTCGCGCCGCAGAACAAGTTCACCGATTTCATCGAGGTGAATATCTCGAACCTCGCGGCGGTGCCATCCATCGTCTTCGGCATCCTGGGCCTTGCGGTCTTCATCCAGTTCGCGCATCTGCCGCAATCGGCGCCGCTGGTGGGCGGTCTCACGCTGACGCTGATGACCCTGCCGACCATCGTGATCTCGACCCGCGCGTCGCTCAAGGCGGTGCCGCCCAGCATCCGTGACGCGGCGCTGGGGGTGGGGGCCAGCAAGATGCAGTCGGTGTTCCATCACGTTCTGCCGCTGGCGATGCCCGGCATCCTCACCGGCACGATCATCGGCCTCGCGCAGGCGCTTGGCGAAACCGCGCCGCTGCTGCTGATCGGCATGGTGGGCTACATCGCCACCAACTATCCCGACGGGGTGGCCTCGGGCTTCCTCGATCCCAACTCGGCCATGCCCGCGCAGATCTTCGAATGGGCGAAACGCGCCGATCCGGCCTATTACGAACGCGCCTGGGGCGGTATCATCATCCTGCTCGTGTTCCTGCTGACCATGAACCTCATCGCCATCCTGCTTCGCCGCAGGTTCGAGCGTCGCTGGTAACGGAGAGACAACATGTACGACGTTCCAAATTCGGAGAGAACCGTGACCGCAACCGATACCAAGATCGCCGCGAAGGGCGTACAGGTCTATTACGGCGACACCCACGCCATCAAGGACGTGGACGTGCAGATCGCCGACAAGACCGTCACCGCCTTCATCGGCCCCTCGGGCTGCGGCAAGTCGACCTTCCTGCGCTGCCTGAACCGGATGAACGACACCATCGACATCTGCCGGGTCGAGGGCGACATCCACATCGACGGCGAGGATATCTACGACAAGCGGGTCGATCCTGTGCAGCTGCGCGCCAAGGTCGGCATGGTGTTCCAGAAACCGAACCCGTTCCCCAAGTCGATCTACGACAACGTGGCCTACGGCCCGCGCATCCACGGCATGGCCCGCAACAAGGCCGAGCTTGACGACATCGTCGAGTCGGCTTTGCGCCGCGCCGCGCTCTGGAACGAAGCCAAGGACCGGCTCCAGGCGCCGGGGACGGGCCTGTCGGGCGGTCAGCAGCAGCGTCTCTGCATCGCCCGCGCGGTGGCCACCGAACCCGAGATCCTGCTGATGGACGAGCCCTGTTCGGCGCTCGATCCCATCGCCACGGCCCAGGTCGAAGAACTGATCGACGAGCTGCGCCAGAACTACGCGGTGGTGATCGTCACGCACTCGATGCAGCAGGCCGCGCGGGTCAGCCAGAAGACCGCCTTCTTCCACCTGGGCAACCTGGTGGAATACGACGACACCAACAAGATCTTCACCAATCCTACCGACAAGCGCACAGAGTCCTACATCACCGGACGGATCGGATAAGTCATGCACGAGATGAACGAACACATCGCCTCGGCCTTCGACCGGGACCTGGAGGGCATCCAGGCACAGATCATGAAGATGGGCGGCCTGGTCGAGACCGCCATCCGCGATGCGGCGAAGTCGCTCGAGACCCGCGACGAGGAACTGGCCGAACGCGTGCGCGCCGGCGACCGGGTCATCGACGCGCTTGAGGAACGGCTGAACGAAGAGGCCGCGCGGGTCATCGCCCTGCGCGCACCCACCGCCGTCGACCTGCGGGTGATCCTGTCGGTGATGCGCATGTCCGCGAACCTCGAACGCATCGGCGACCTCAGCAAGAACATGGCCAAGCGCACCGGCGTTCTCGTTCAACTGCAGCCCATCAACGGGTCGTCCAGCACCCTGCGGCGCATGGCGCGCGAGGTCGAGCTGATGCTCAAGGACGCGCTCGACGCCTATATCCAGCGCGACGCGGAACTGGCGCAGGACGTGATCGAACGCGACCGCGACGTCGACCAGATGTACAATACGCTCTTCCGCGAATTCCTGACCTTCATGCTCGAGGATCCGCGCAACATCACCGCCTGCATGCATCTGCATTTCATTGCCAAGAACATCGAGCGCATGGGCGACCACGTGACTTCGATCTCGGAACAGGTGGTTTTCCTCGTGACTGGCGCCAAGCCCGGCGTCCCGCGGCCCAAGGGCGATCTGACCTCGACCGACGCCAGCTACAGCGTCGAAGCGGGCGCAGAGCAGGAGTGATGGCATGAGCGCGGATCAGCCGGTGGTTCTGGTGGTCGAGGACGAGGCGGCGCAGCGCGAGGTGCTAAGCTACAACCTCGAGGCCGAGGGCTTTCGCGTGGCGCGCGCCGAGAACGGCGAGGAGGCGCTGATGATGGTCGACGAGGAAGCGCCCGACATCATCGTGCTGGACTGGATGCTGCCCAATGTCTCGGGCATCGAGGTCTGCCGCCAGCTCAAGACCAAGGTCGGCACCCGCAACACGCCGGTGATCATGCTCTCGGCCCGGTCCGAAGAGGTGGACAAGGTGCGCGGTCTGGAAACCGGCGCCGATGACTACGTGACCAAGCCCTATTCGGTGGTCGAGCTCATGGCGCGCGTGCGCGCGCAGTTGCGCCGGACCCGCCCCGCCGCCGCCGGGCTGCGGCTAGAATACGACGACATCGTGCTCGATGCGGAAACCCACAGGGTCACCCGGTCGGGCGAGGCGCTGAAGCTGGGGCCGACGGAATTCCGGCTGCTCTCGACCTTCATGGAGAAACCAGGCCGGGTCTGGAGCCGCGAGCAGCTGCTCGACCGCGTCTGGGGCCGCGACATCTATGTCGATACGCGCACGGTGGACGTCCACATCGGCCGCCTGCGCAAGGCGCTGAGCCAGCACGGCGGCACTGATCCGCTCCGCACCGTGCGCGGCGCGGGGTATGCGCTGGGGTAGGGTCCAGGGGTTTGCGCTGATCCGACCTCTCACCCCACAACCGCCCGGAATCAAGGCCGCTTGCGGCCGCCGGGCAGCGGCAGCCAGCCCGTCGGGCTGCCGCTTTTGTTGGTTGAGGCGCAACGCGGAAACCTTTTTCGGATTTGGCGGGCATAAAGCGCCGAGCGGATCGGTCGGAGCGGCACCCCGCTGGCTGCCGGGCAGTGTCGGACATTCTTCGAACGCGTGTTGAGACCAAGCTCGTGAAAGAATCCCAGCCCGGAATCAAGGCCGCTTGCGGCCGCCGGGCAGCGGCAGCCAGCCCACCGGGCTGCCGCTTTGGTTGGTCAAGGCGTCACGCGGAAACCTTGTTCGGATTTGGCCGGTATAAAGAGCAGAGCGGAAAGGTTCGAGCGGCAACCCGCTGGCTGCCGGGCGAGGTCGGCGCAGGTGAACGGCCCGCTGATATCCGCATCACACAATGCAGGTCCCGGGACTCAAGGGCCGATCCCGGAAATCAAGGCCCCCGCGGGAACGCCAGGCACCGTCGCACCAAGCGCCTTTCACCCCTTGCGCTTCACCATTCCGCGCGCCGGATCATATCCCCACAGCGCACAAGCCATGAACAGCACCGTCGCCAGCAACACCCACAAAAGCGCCATGCCGTTGAATTGCAGGTAGAGCGCGAAGCGGATCAGTTCGACCGCATGGGTGAACGGGTTGAACGCGCAGATGTCGCGCAGCAGCGGGCTCGATTCCGCCATCTTCCACAGCGGGTAGAGTGCCGAGCTGAGAAAGAACATCGGGAAGATGACGAAATTCATAACCCCCGCGAAATTCTCCAGCTGCTTGATGAAGCTCGACAGTGCCAGCCCCAGCGCCCCCAGCATCAGCCCCGAAATCACCAGCGCGGGCAGGGCGGCGACATAGCCCCAGGCGCTCATCTCGATCCCGAAAAGCGCCGCGATGGTGAGGAAGGTATAGACCTGCACGATGGAAATCGCCGTGCTGCCCAGGAGCTTGCAGAACAGCAGCCAGCCGCGCGGCAGGGGCGCCGTCAGCAAGAGCCGCATCGATCCGGTCTCGCGGTCGTAGACCAGGCTCAGGGAACTCTGCATGCCGTTGAAGAGCAGAATCATCCCGCAAAGCCCCGGCACGATATAGGTTTCGTAGGTGATGTAGGTGGCATAGGGCGGGATGATCGAAAGGCCAAGCGCCGCGCGGAACCCGGCGGCGAAGACCAGCAGCCAGACCAGCGGGCGCACCAGCGCCGCGACGAAGCGTTCGCGCTGGTGGATGAAGCGCAGACCCTCGCGCAGGACGATGGCGCGGAGCGCGACGAGATAGGGAATCATAGCGCCGCCTCTGCGCCCTGGCGGGGCATCTGGGTCAGGTCCAGGAAATAGTCCTTGAGCGACTTGTCGCCGCGCAGCTCGGCGCAGGTGCCGCCCGCGAGGATGCGCCCCTGGTGCAGCAGCACCAGCTGATCGTCGTCGTAGACCTCGTCAGTCAGGTGCGTGGCCCAGAGGACGGTGAGGTTGTCCTCGGCACAGAGGCGGTGCACGTGCTCGGTGATCGACTGCCGCGCGGCAGCATCGAGCCCCACGGTCGGCTCGTCCAGCAGCAGCACGCTGGGGTCGTGGACCAGCGCCCGCGCGATCTCGGTCCGGCGGCGGTGGCCGCCGTTGAGGTTGCGCGCTTTCTCGCCCGCGCGCGCGCGGATTTCCAGCCGGTCGAGGGCGGCGTCGATGCGCCTGCGTGCATCGCGGCCCGAGAGGCCGTGCAGCGCGGCGAAGTAGCTCAGGTTCTGCCGGATCGTCAGATCGAGGTCCAGCGTCGGCGACTGGAACACCACGCCCATGCGCGCCAGCGCAGCGCGCGGCGTGCGGCCCATGTCCTGACCGGCGATGGAGATCCGCCCGTCTCCGGTGGTGAACAGCCGGGTCAGAAGCGAGAACAGCGTCGACTTGCCGGCGCCGTTCGGGCCCAGCAGCGCCGCAAATCGGCCCGGCGCCACGTCGAAGCTGACCGCGTCCAACGCCACCTTGTCGCCGTAGCGGTAGCTGACGCGATCGACGGAAAGACCTTGGCTCATGGCGAGTGTGCGTTTCTTTTCAGAGGGTTGCGCGTATCTGCGCAGGGGTTCGCAGACACTGTATCCGTGGCCGCGGCGCCTCTCAACCCCGCAAAGGGTCGGGGTGGGACCGGCGACCCGAAGCGCAGCCGCACGCGGGACTTGCAACGGCCCCGCGGCTTCGTGAAACTTGTCTCGGCGGCAATCTAGGCCAATGGTCTAATATCACCGCTGCCTCAGCCTGCTAGGCTGCCCGAAATTGCACGAGGAGGTGTTCCGATGAAGATGAGCGATTCCCGCGAGATCAAGGCAGCCCCCGAGGTCGTCTGGGCCGCCATTCTCGACCCGGAGGTGCTCAAGGCCTGCGTGCCGGGATGTACAGAGATGACCGGCAGCCCGGAAGACGGGTTCGAGGCGACGGTGGTGCAGAAAGTCGGCCCGGTGAAGGCGACCTTCAAGGGGCAGGTGACGATCTCGGACATGAACGAACCGAACTCGCTGACGCTCTCGGGCGAGGGCAAGGGCGGTGCTGCCGGTTTCGCCAAGGGCGGCGCGGACGTGAAGCTCGAACCGACCGACGCGGGCACGATGCTGCATTACGACGTCGAGGCCAAGGTCGGCGGCAAGCTGGCGCAGCTGGGCAGCCGCATCATCGACGGGTTCGCCAAGAACATGGCCGACAAGTTTTTCCAGAATTTCCAGGAGGCCGTCGAAGGCCCCGCCGATCCCGACGCGGCCCCCGAGGCCGAGGCGGACGGCAAGAAGAAAGGCTGGTTCAAGAGGATGGTGTCGAACTGACGCCCGGCGGACCGCGTGCTGCGGCCGTCTGAAAGATCACACAATTTCCACGGGAGGATCACATGGCAAAGGTAACGATGACGGTGAACGGGAAATCCGTCAGCCACGACGTGGAGGGACGCACGCTTCTGGTGCAGTTCCTGCGAGAAAAACTCAACCTGACCGGCACTCATGTCGGCTGCGACACCAGCCAGTGCGGCGCCTGCGTCGTGCATGTGAACGGCGAGGCGGTGAAGAGCTGCACCATGTTCGCCGCCGAGGCCGAGGGTGCCGAGGTCACCACCATCGAGGCGGTCGAGAACGACGACGGATCGCTGTCGGTCGTGCAGCAGGCGTTCCAGGACCACCACGGGCTTCAGTGCGGTTTCTGCACGCCCGGAATGGTGATGACCGCCACCGCCTTGCTCAAGGAAAACCCCAAGCCTTCCGAGGCCGAGATCCGCGATCATCTCGAGGGCAACATCTGCCGCTGCACCGGCTACCACAACATCGTCAAGGCGATCATGGCCGCATCGGGCCAGGACGTGAGCAGCGTAGCCGCCGAATGAGCCACGCGCGGCGGCGGGGCGGGTGCCCCCGTGCCGCGGAACGAAGCGTAGGGTGGGTTTCCAACCCACCATCCCCAGGGAGGACCTAAAATGCCCAAAGACAATGGCATCGGGGCCAGCACGAAGCGGCGCGAAGACGTCCGCTTTCTGACCGGTCACGGCAAGTATACCGACGACATCAACGTTCTGCACCAGACCTACGTGCATTTCCTGCGCTCGGACGTTGCGCATGGCAAGATCACCAGCATCGACACCGCCGAGGCGGCCAAGATGCCGGGCGTGGTGCGCATCTTCACCGGAGCGGATTTCGAAGGCGTGGGCGGTCTGCCCTGCGGCTGGCAGGTCACCGACCGTCACGGCGAGCCGATGAAGGAGCCGCCACATCCGGTGCTGGCGCAGGGCAAGGTGCGGCACGTGGGCGAACCCATCGCCGCCGTCGTCGCCGACACCCTGGACGAGGCCCGCGATGCCGCCGAGGCGATCATGGTCGAGATCGAGGACCTGCCCGCCGCCGTCGACATGAAGGCCGCGCTCAAGGACGGCGCGCCCAAGGTGCATGACGAGCTCTCGGACAACCTCTGCTACGACTGGGGCTTCGTCGAGGAGAACAAGGGCGCGGTGGAGGAGGCGATCAAGAACGCCGCCCACGTCACCACGCTGGAACTGGTGAACAACCGGCTTGTCGCCAACCCGATGGAGCCGCGCGTCGCCCTCGGCGACTACAACCGCTCCGACGACATGTCGACGCTCTACACCACCAGCCAGAACCCGCATGTGATCCGGCTGCTGATGGGCGCCTTCGTGCTGGGCATCCCCGAGCACAAGCTGCGCGTCGTGGCGCCGGACGTGGGCGGCGGTTTCGGCACCAAGATCTTCCACTATGCCGAAGAGGCGTTCTGCACCTTCGCCGCGCGCCAGATCAAGCGCCCGGTCAAGTGGACCTCGACCCGGTCCGAGGCCTTCATGTCCGACGCCCATGGCCGCGACCACGTGACCAAGATCGAACTGGCGCTCGACAAGGACAACAACTTCACCGCGATCCGCACGGAAACCTACGCCAACATGGGCGCGTATCTGTCGACCTTCGCACCGTCGGTGCCGACCTGGCTGCACGGTACGCTGATGGCGGGCAACTACAAGACGCCCAACATCTACGTGAACGTGAAAGCGGTCTTCACCAACACCGTGCCGGTCGATGCCTACCGCGGCGCGGGACGCCCCGAGGCGACCTTCCAGCTCGAGCGCGTGATCGACAAGGCGGCGCGTGAACTGGGCGTCGATCCCATCGCACTACGCAAGCAGAACTTCATCACCGAGTTCCCCTATGCCACGCCCGTGGCGGTGGAATACGACACCGGCGATTACATGGCGACCATGGCCAAGCTGGAAGAGATCGCCGACGTCAAGGGCTTCGCCGCCCGCCGCGCGGAAAGCGAGAAGAACGGCAAGCTGCGCGGCCTTGGCATCAACTGCTACATCGAGGCCTGCGGCATCGCGCCGTCGAACCTGGTGGGGCAGCTCGGGGCGCGTGCCGGTCTCTACGAATCCGCCACCGTTCGGGTCAACGCCACCGGCACGATCTCGGTGATGACCGGCAGCCACAGCCACGGGCAGGGGCATGAAACCGCCTTTCCGCAGGTGGTGGCCGAGATGCTGGGCATTGACGAGAGCATGATCGACATCGTGCACGGCGACACCGCCAACACGCCGATGGGCATGGGCACCTACGGGTCGCGTTCGATTGCCGTGGGCGGGTCGGCCATGGTCCGCGCCACCGAGAAGATCATCAACAAGGCCAAGAAGATCGCGGCCCACCTGATGGAAGCCTCTGAGGCGGATATCGAACTCAAGGACGGCGCCTTCAGCGTCGCGGGCACGGACAAGTCGGTGGCCTGGGGCGACGTGACGCTCGCGGCCTACGTGCCGCACAACTACCCGCTCGAGGATATCGAGCCGGGGCTGGAGGAGACGGCGTTCTACGATCCCAGCAACTTCACCTATCCGTCCGGCGCCTATTGCTGCGAGGTCGAGGTCGATCCCGAGACCGGCAAGGTGACGGTGGAGCGGTTCGCGGCCGCCGACGATTTCGGCAACATCATCAACCCGATGATCGTGTCGGGCCAGGTTCACGGCGGCATCGCCCAGGGCATCGGCCAGGCGCTGCTGGAAAACTGCGCCTATGACGAGAACGGCCAGCTGCTGTCGGCCTCCTACATGGATTACGCCATGCCGCGCGCCGACGACGTGCCGTTCTACCAGGTCGACCATTCCTGCCAGACGCCCTGTACCCACAACCCGCTCGGGGTGAAGGGCTGCGGCGAGGCCGGCGCCATCGGATCGCCCCCCGCGGTGATCAACGCGGTTGTGGACGCGCTGCAGTCGGGCGGCCACAAGGTGACCCATATCGACATGCCGGCGACGCCATCGCGCGTCTGGGCAGCGATGCAAGGGTGAACGGACGGCGGGACCGGGGGCGCTGCCCCCGGACCCCCGAGGGTTATTGAGAACCAGAGAAGCCCATAAGGTCGGGCATGGTTCAAGGAGGACGAAAAAATGTATGCATTTGACGTGGAACGGCCCACATCGGTGGCCGATGCGGTCGCCGCCCTGGGCAAGGAAGAGGCGCAGGCGCTCGGCGGGGGGCAGACCCTGATCCCGACGCTGAAGCAGCGGCTGGCGATGCCATCGGTCCTGGTCAGCCTCACGGGCATCGCCGAGATCCAGGGCGTCTGCAAGGATGACGACGGGCGGGTGTGCATCGGCGGCGGCACCAAACATGCCGTGGTGGCGAAAGAGGCGGCGGCGCATTATCCGGCGCTGGCGGAGCTTGCCAGCCATATCGGCGACCCGGCAGTGCGCAACCGCGGCACCATCGGCGGCAGCCTGGCCAATAACGATCCCTCGGCCTGTTATCCGGCGGCGGCGCTTGGATCGGGCGCGACCATCGTGACCAACACCCGCGAGATCGCCGCCGACGACTATTTCCAGGGTATGTTCACCACAGCGCTGGACGAGGGCGAGATCATCACCGAGGTCAAGTTCCCGGTTCCGGAAAAGGCCAAGTACATGAAGTTCGAACAACCTGCTTCGCGCTTTGCGCTGGTGGGGGTCTTCGTCGCGAAATACGCCGACGGCGTACGGGTCGCGGTGACCGGTGCCTCCAACGACGGCGTGTTCCGCTGGAGCGAGGCCGAGGCGGCGCTGTCCAAGGACTTTTCGGCTGGCGCGCTTGACGGCCTGTCGGTGCCGGGCGACGGCATGATCTCGGACCTGCACGGCAGCGGCGACTACCGCGCGCATCTGGTGGCGGTGATGACCAAGCGGGCGGTTGCCGCCGCGCACTGATCCCACGCGCTTACTGATCCATCGAAAACCCCCGGTCACGCGACCGGGGGTTTTTCTTTGCCGCGAATCGCGGTGCCTTGTTTTCGCCGCGGAACCGCTGCTGTCGGTTTCCCCAAAGGAAACGGTGTCTCGGATCGCCTGCGGATTTCACCGTGAGCCGCGGTCAAAGACCGCCAAATCAGTCAGAAATGAGCGGAAAATTTGGCTCGATCCGGGTCGGGCCGCATAGTGCCCGAATGGATCCCTGGGGGCGGGAGATCACGCGTAACCATCATCAGGAGGTCAGTTATGGGATATCGTTTTTTCAGCTCGAAATTTAAGAGCCACGATCGCAATCGCGGCAGCGGCAGCGGCGGCACCAAGGGGTCCGGGACCGGCGGCGGCATGAAGGCCAGCAGCTCGAAGTCGTACCACAACGGCGGGGTCGAGGGAAAATCCTTCAGCAACTGGTACAGCAGCCGTCTCGAAAAGTATTACGAGAAGCTCGAGACCCTGCGTCACGAGCACGACAAGTTCGGCGGCACCAAAGGCTCCGGCGGCACCAAGGGGTCGGGCGGCACCAAAGGCTCCGGCGGCACCAAAGGGTCGGGCGGCACCAAGGGGTCCGGTGGCACGAAAGGCACCAAGGGCTCGGGCGGCACCAAGGGGTCGCATTGGGGCAAGTGGTTCGGGACCAAGGGTTCGGGCGGTACCAAAGGCACCAAGGGCACCAAGGGCACCAAGGGCTCCGGTGGGACCAAGGGCTCCGGCGGCACCAAAGGCTCCGGCGGCACCAAGGGCTCTGGCGGGACCAAAGGCTCCGGCGGCACCAAAGGCTCCGGCGGCACTAAAGGCTCCGGCGGCACCAAGGGCTCTGGTGGCACCAAGGGCTCAGGTGGCACCAAGGGCTCTGGCGGGACCAAAGGCTCCGGCGGCACCAAAGGCTCCGGCGGCACTAAAGGCTCCGG
>Ga0208330_1000851_pt1 | contig 11271 bp, 9 predicted proteins | sample DeeseametaMP1896_FD_184180 | JGI IMG/M metagenome (GOLD analysis project Ga0208330, IMG submission 184180) | Marine microbial communities from the Deep Pacific Ocean - MP1896 (SPAdes) | ecosystem: Environmental > Aquatic > Marine > Oceanic | place: East of Hawaii, North Pacific Ocean | collected...
CCACGGTGCGCAGCGTGTAGATCGCCAGCATGACCATGACGCCGACCGGCATGTGGACGCTCAGGTACCGAACCACCCGGCTGTTGCGCAGCGGCGCCAACGCGGCGAAGGGCAGCGCCCGAAGTGCCCAGGTGACCGCGGCACTGACGAGCACCAGCACCGCGATGTAGCGGTTGTCAGGCACGTCGGCCACCGCGGGTGAACCGCATCCGCACCAGCGACGCCGCCGTGAACGCCGCAAATGCGCACACCAGCAGCTGACCGGGCACCAGCAGCCACGCCACGACCGCCGACAGTGCCGCGACCACCGCCGTGACCGGGTCCGGCCGCTGACGGTAGGCGTCCATGCCGAGCACGATGAACAGCGCGGTCAGCGCGAACTCCAACCCCACCAGCCGTTCGATCGGGACGGCTTCGCCGACCAGACCGCCCAGCGCGGCGCCGGTCACCCACAGCAGGTGCAGGCTCACTTGCATCACCAGCAGCGGCCGAGTCGTCCACGTCCGGGCTTCCGGGCTGACCGCCACGGCGAACGCTTCGTCGGACAGCGTGTAGGTGCTGTACGCCCTGGCCGCCCGGCCGCGGACGCGGTGCAGCGGGAACGACAGCGCGTAGAACACGTGGCGGGAGTTGACGATCAGCGTCGTGAGCGCGACCGTGGCCAGGGGCGCCGCGGTAGCCGCCAGATGCACCATCAGGAACTCCAGCGACCCCGCGTAGACGACTGCGGCGAACACCGGCGCCCACCACCATGCCAGCCCGGCATGGACCACCAGGAAACCCAGCGCCATCCCGAGGGGAATGAAGGCCAACCCGACAGGCGCCGTGAGGGCGAGCACCTCCCGGGTCGAATGCCGTCGCGCAGGGTCGGTCGGCACGGGCACCACCTCCCCGGGGTCAATGGGCGAGATCGCCGGTGCGGCGACATCGAAGACGCTAGCTTGACCGCAGCGCAACGATTGAGGTGACTGGTGGGCATCTTCGAGGAATGGGTCAGCGGGGCAACCTCGTTCACGTGGCGGTCGACCACGCCCGCCAACGACGGTGCCGAGGTGGAGGTGTTCACCCGGCGCTGCGGCACCCCGGGCGCGCCGGCGCTGGTCTGCGTGCACGGGTTCCCGACGTCGAGCATCGACTACTACGCGCTGACCCGTGAACTCGGCGGAGAGTTCGAGTTCTTCGTGGTCGACTTCCCCGGTTACGGCCTGTCGGCGAAGCCGCGGGCGCCGTATGTTTACTCGCTCTATGACGACGCCCGGCTGCTGGTGCATGCCATCACCGAGCGTTGGGGACTCACCGACTACCGGATGATCACCCACGACCGGGGCAGCAGCGTCGGCATGATCACGCTGGGCATGCTGGCCGATCGGCCCGACGGACCGCTGCCCGCCGATGTGTTCATGACCAACGCGAACATCTTCCTGCCGCTGGCCAACCTGACGGCCTTCCAAGTCGCACTGCTCGACGACGAGACCGGCCGCGCCACCGCCGCTGCCACCACCCCGGAGTTGCTGGCGGCGGGGCTGGGTGCCACCACCTTCATGCCGCGCCGCGACCTCGACGATCCCGAGATCGCTGCCTTGGCATTGTGTTTCGCCCATGACGACGGACCCGCGGTGCTGCCCGACACCATTCGCTACCTGCACGAGCGCGCCGCTGACGAGACCAGGTGGCTGCAGCGCCTGTCAGGCATCGACGTCGACCTCACCTTGATCTGGGGGCTGCACGACGGTGTCGCGCCGCTGCGGGTGGCCAACCACGTCTGGCAGGCCTACCTGAGGCCCAAGCCGGGGCGCAACCGCTACTGGGTGGTGCCCGGCGCCGACCACTATGTGCAGTGCGACGCGCCCGGCGAGGTGGCCGAGATCATCCGCCTCACCGCCGGTGGGACGGAGCTCGATCTGCAGACCCTCGGTGCGCGACCCGACGGTGCGGTGCTGGTGGACCGATCAGGCGACGAGCAACGCTGACTCGGCCGGGCCGGCGATCCCGACGTCGTCGAACGCCGACCGGATCGCGTCGAGTTGATCCGCGGAGAAGCCCTGCGCCGCCGCGGCGCTGAGCACCGCGGCGCGGCCGTCAGCGAAGACCGCGGACCTGCCGAGCCGGAACAGCGAGTGGTAGAACACCCGCGCCCATGCCTCGTCGGAGACACTTGCGGTCGCAGCGTCGGTCATCATCAGGTAGGCGGCATGGCCGAAAATCGTGCTGTTGACATGCTCGCCGCCGTCGTCTCCGGTGCCGGTGTAGCGCGTGTCGTAGTGGTCGCGGTAGGGCCCCAGCCCGGTGCGTACCGACGTCGGGTCGGCGAGGTTACGGATGATCCCGTAGTCGGAGTCCTCGGCGATCAGCCAGCGGTCGGCACCGCTCTTGCCTTCGACGAGCAGCCCGAGAATGTCGGCATAGGCCTCGTTGAGCGCACCGGACTCGCCGTAATCCAGGACCGAGCCGCCCGCTCCGACAACGTAACTGACGACCGCATGGGTGAATTCATGGGCGACCACATCCAGAGACGCCTGCAGGTATCCGCCGTCACCGAAAGCGAACTGCTGGCGGGTGGGGTCCCAGAACGCGTTGGCGTAACCGGACGCGCGGTAGATGTTGATCGGGTTGTAGCGGATGCTGACCTCGACGAGAGCTCCGTCCCCGTCGAAGGACGTGCGCCCCAACACATCCTCGTAGTAGTCGTAGACCACCGCGGTGTTCGCATGTGCCGATACCGCACCACGATTCCAGCCGAGCCAACCGCGCTTGACCACCCGCCCGGGCAGCACGGGGCCGCCGACGAAGAACACATACGAGGTGGTGTAGGTGGTGATGTTGCGCGTGTCGTCCACCATGGTGTAGCTGGGAAACAGCCAGCCGCCGCGGTCGACGGTGATGTTGCGGGATTCTCCGAGCCAGTCGGTGGCCACACTGTCGACGCTGGCACCCTGCCCGGACGTGACAGTGACGATGATGCTGCCCGCATCACCTCCGTCGGCGTCGACCACGTAGGTCACGGCCGACGGTGAGAGATCCCCCGTGTCGGGGAACCGCACGACCACCTGCCATGCCAGCTCCGGACCGGCCTGCTGATCGAGTGCGTAGACGACCAGCGCGGTGGTCACGTCGTTCTGGGTCAGGAATGTCTGCAGGGTGTCGCCGTCGGCGTCGGCGCCGAGGTACGCGGCACCGGCCAGCAGAGACACCTCGTCGTGTTCGTCGACGCCTTCGTCCGGGGTGACGTCGAACGCGGTACCGAGACCGACGTAATTGTTGAACAGGCTCGTGGCAAGCCCGTCGGCGTCGGTGACGAGGATGATGTCGCTGCCGAGAACCGTGACGTCGCCGAGGGTTTCGGTGTAGCGGTAGAAATTCTCGACGCCCGGGCCGAAGCCGGCCCGGTCGGTGTCGATGTCGGCCGCGTCGGCGAATCCGGGGGCTGCCCCCAGCAGCGGGGCCAGCGCGTTGAGCACCGCGGCAGCGTCGGCGGCCCCGGTGACGACCTGATCGGTGAACCGGCCCTCGATGACGCGGACCGCGCCGCCATCGGTGACGCCGACAGAGACACCGTCGCGGGTGCGCAACTCGGCGAGCTGGACGGGATTCGCAGCCGCTGCTCCGCCGATTCGCACGACGACCTGCGTGGGGCCGGTGATACCGAGCAGGCCGAGCAATCCGTGGATATGCGCGGGATTGCCCACCGTGTCGTCGACGGTGACGGTGAACTGGTCGGCGCGACCGGGAACCTCTGGTGTGTAGGTGAAGCCGCCGGACGCGTCGAGCACGACGCGCCCGTTCGTCGGGGCGGCGGTGACCGTGTAGGTCAGCGAGAGGTCGTCGTAGTCGACGGCGTTGAGGGCTCCGGTGACCACACCGTCGGGTCCGGGCCCGGAGACCGCGACGTCGGCGGTGGGCCGTTGGTTGTTGAGCACGTACTGCGCCTGGCGGACCGCCAGCCAGAGCGATTCCATCAACGCCGAGACCGGGGTCGCCGGAATCGGCAGCCCGTGAGCCGCGGGACCGAGCCCAACCCACGTGAGCAGGTCGGTGACGATGCTGTCGACGCTGACCGGTCGGGCGGCCACAATGCTGCGCACGCTGCGGCTGGCCGCCAGCGTGGTGCTCTCGGGGGCAACCGCGGGCTTGTCGGCCATGACGGCCGGCTGCTCGGTCGCCTCGGGTAGGCCCACGCGCTCGGCGTTCGCCGTCGTCAACTCGGCGCTGTGCTCGGGTTCTGCGGGGGCGCCGACGACGGTGCGCGGTTCGAGCCCGGAGGCACCCCCGGGGCTCTGGGCGGCGGCGTCATCGGCGGCGGGCGCGGCGATCGCACCGTCGGCGGCGCGCTCGGTGGTGCCGTCGGGGTGCTGCTCGAGCTGGTCAGGGGTCGCGGCAGCGTCGTCGCCGGCATCCTCGACCTCTTCGATGTCGCTGATGTCCGTCGCTTCGTCCAGTCGGCCGGATTCCTCACCGGAGCCGTCACCAGGGGCGCCGTCAGCATCGTCGTCCACGGCAGCGTGGTCGTCCGCAACGGCTTCCTCGGCAGCGCCATAGTCCACGCCGTCGTCCGCAGCATCGTCCTCGGGAGCGGCGCCGTCGGCATCGTCGTCGTCCGCGGCGGCTTCCTCAGCAGCGGCGCCGTCGGCATCGTCGTCGTCCGCGGCGGCTTCCTCAGCAGCGGCGTCGTCCGAAGCGCTGTTCCCTTCGCTCGATGGCGCTGACGGGGTGTCCCCGGACTGCGCCGCGGTGTCGGCCGGAGACGCTGCCGCGACCCCCTCGGCGACGACCGGGCCCACCCCCAGAAAGGTCAGCAGAACCGCCGCCGACACCCATCGCGCTGTACCGCCCGATGCTCGTCGGTGAACGCAGTTGACCACGTCGAACCCCCCGTGTCATGCAATCCGAGCCGCTGCGCGGCCGAAATGCCTGGTAGGGAAACTACCACCGCGAAACTGGCCCGCGAAGTCTCTCGGACCGATTCCTCGGCCCCGCCCGCCCGTAGCTGCTGTTGCGACTCCTCGGCGCGGCGCCGCCGCCCGCGGCCGCTATGCGATTACTCGCGTCGCCGCCCGAAGTTGCTATGCGATTACTCGCGTCGCCGCCCGAGGTTGCTACGCGATTACTCGACGTCGCGTCACCAGCCCGTGTCAGCAGCCGTCACACCATGCGCCGAACGCAATGTCAGCCTGACAGCTCCGCTAAGGACATATCTCCGTCACGACGCTCTCAGGCTGACATCGCGTTCGACTCGACTCGGCTCGGCGTGGACGGAGCTGAGAAAGCCGGACGGTTTGCACTCAACGGAGGCGGCTCTATTGAGGACGGGCTGTTGCGACCACCACGAATCGGGGCTGGCCGCGGGCAGACGGGCTGTTGCGACCACCACGAATCGCGGCTGACCGCGGGCAGACGGGCTGTTGCGACCACCACGAATCGCGGCTGTCCGCGGGCAGACGGGCTGTTGCGACCACGACGAGCCGGGGCGGGCCGCGACCGCGGGGCGCAGGCCGGCGGTGAGCCTGCCGCACACGCGTTAAGGTGGGCCGGGTGCCACTGATTCTGGGCCCCGTCCTGCGCCACGTCTCCGAGACGACGGCTGTCGTCTGGGTGCAGACCGAAGAAGCCGCCGACGTCGAGGTGCTCGGATGTTCGGCCCGCACCTTCGAGGTCTCGGGTTTCCACTACGCCCTGGTCGTGGTGCGCGGCCTGACCCCGGATACGGTCACCGAGTACCAGGTGCTGGTCGACGGCGAACAAGTCTGGCCCGAAGCGGACTCGAAGTTCCCGCCCAGCGTGATCCGCACCCGCGGCCCGGAGACCACCGACCGGCTGCGGGTGGTGTTCGGGTCCTGCCGCTACCCCAAGACCGGTGACGACAAGCTCGACGCCAAGCTGGGAGCCGACGCCCTGGACTGCTACGCCACCCGCCTGACCGGGCTGCCGGTCGACGAGTGGCCGGATGCGTTGCTGCTGCTCGGCGATCAGGTCTACGCCGACGAACTGACCCCCGACGCCCGCCGCAACCTGGCCGGGCACCGTCGGCGGCTGCACGGGCGACCGGCCGACGAGGTAGTCACCTTCACTGAGTACGAACGTCTTTATCAGCACACCTGGGGCGATCCGGAAATCCGGTGGGTGTTGTCCACGGTGCCGACTGCGATGATCTTCGACGATCACGACATCCGTGACGACTGGAACACCTCGGCCACGTGGCGTGCCGAGGTGAACGCCAAACCCTGGTGGCGTGACCGCATCCGGGCCGGGCTCGCGACGTACTGGGTGTATCAGCACCTCGGGAATCTGAGCCCCGAGGAGCTGGCCGTCGACGAGGACTTCCGCAAGGTCCTCGCCATCGACGGGGACTGCTGGGGATATCTCGAGCAGCTCGCCGACCGCGCAGACACCGAGGTCGAGGGCGAGAAGGCCATTCGGTTCAGCTTCCGCTGGGACCTGGGCCGCAATCGCCTGGTCATGGTGGACTCGCGCAATTCGCGGGTGCTGGACAGCGGTGACCGAAAGATGCTCGACGACAGCGAGTTCGCCTGGGTGCAGGCCCAGATGAACGACGGGCGGGAGTCGCTGGACCACCTGCTGATCGGGACGTCGCTGCCGTGGCTGATGCCGCCGGTCATCGCCGACCTGCAGTCGGTCAACGAGCGCACCGCCAGCCGCGGCGGTCTCCGTGGCCGACTGGGCGAGAAGCTGCGCCAGGCCGCCGATTTGGAGCACTGGCCGGCGTTCACCGATTCCTTCCTGCGGCTCAGCGCCGCCCTCGCCGAGTCGGCGGGCGCCGAGCCTGCCCCGGCGACCGTGTCGGTGCTCTCCGGCGACGTCCACCACAGCTACGCCGCGCGCGCCGACTTCACCGATACGGGCGGCGCCCCGGTGCATCAGCTGGTCTGCTCGCCGGTGCACAACTATGTGCCCGGCTTTCTCAAGCCCGTGTTCAAGACCGGATGGTCGCCGAAGGTGTCTCGCGTGACGCGGCGCTGGGCCCGCCGGCACGGCTCCCCCGAGCTGCCGATGTCGTGGCAGAACCTCAGCGGGCCGTTGTTCGGCAACACCATCGCCACGCTGCGTGCGGCGGGACGGCGCGCGGAGGTGGTCTTCGAGCAGCCCGACGACAACTGCCAGCTCGATGTCGTTGCCGAGGTCGCCCTCACCGCTGAACGGCCGCCACCTCGACCGGTTCGATCGTGACCGCGATCCCGTCGGGCATCGGCATGTCCGCCAGCGGTTCGAGATCGTCGAGGGCCGGCGATGGGCCACACTGGTGGCCATGACCGAACCCGGTTCGCCCCGCGTCGCGGTGTATCTCGACTTCGACAACATCGTCATCTCGCGCTACGACCAGGTCAACGGCCGCAACTCGTTCCAGAAGGACAAAGCCAAGGAGCCCGCCGACCACGCCGAGCGGCTCAAGCGCGCCACCGTCGATGTCGGTGCGGTCATCGACTTCGCCTCGTCCTTCGGCACGCTGGTGCTGACCCGTGCCTACGCCGACTGGTCGGCCGACGTCAATGCCGGTTACCGCGACCAACTGGTGGGCCGCGCGGTTGATCTGGTGCAGCTGTTCCCCGCCGCGGCGTACGGCAAGAACGGCGCCGACATCCGGCTGGCGGTCGACGCGGTCGAGGACATGTTCCGCCTGCCCGATCTCACCCATGTGGTGATCGTGGCCGGTGACTCCGACTACATCGCGCTGGCTCAGCGCTGCAAGAGGCTCGGCCGTTACGTGGTGGGTATCGGGGTGGCCGGGGCGTCGAGCCGCGCGTTGGCCTCGGCGTGCGACGAGTTCGTCACCTACGACGCGTTGCCCGGCATCCCGGTGTTCGAGCCGGCGCCGTCCACCGACGGCACGTCCGCACCCAAGAAGCGGACGCGCCGGACCAAGACGTCTGGCGCCAACACCGAGCCGCCGGACCCGCAGACGGCGGCGACCGGTCTGTTGACCCGCGCGCTGCGCATCGGGATGGAAAAGGACGACGCCGACTGGCTGCACAATTCGGCGGTCAAGGCGCAGATGAAGCGGATGGATCCGTCGTTCAGCGAGAAGTCGCTGGGCTGCAAGTCCTTCAGCGATTTCCTGCGGTCCCGGTCCGACGTGGTCGAGCTCGACGAGAGCTCGACGACGCACATGGTGAGGCTGCGGGAGGACAGCTGAGCGCCGCGCTCAGTGCACCCCTTCCATCTGCCGGCTGATCCACGGGGCGATGGCGAACACCACGGCCCCGACCACGACGGCGATCAGGCCCAGGATGCCGAAGTAGGCGACTTCCCGGTCGGCGTCGTAGTAGCCGGCCAGCAGACCGGACATGGCCGTGCCGAGGCCGACCGAGAAGAAGTAGAGCGCCATCATCTGCGCACGGAACGCTTCGGGCGCCAGCTTGGTGGTGACCGACAACCCGATCGGCGAGAGCAACAGCTCTGACACCGCGAAGACCGCCATGATCGCCATCACCAGCAGCGCGGGCACGGTGGCGCCGGACATGCCGGCCAACGGCACGAAGCACAGGAACGCCAGGCCCATGCCGATGACGCCGTAGGCGAACTTGCGCGGCGTGGTGGGCGCCCGGTTCCCCAGCTTGGTCCACATGATCGCGAACAGCGGTGACAGCGCGATGATCCACACCGGTTCGATGGAGCCGATCCAGCTCGACGGCGCGGTCCAGCCGAAGATCGACCAGTTCATCCGTTCGTCGGAGTAGACGGCCAGCACGGTGAAGATCTGCTGGAACAGTGACCAGAACACCGCGTTGGCGATGAACAGCGGGATGAACGCGCGCACCCTGATCCGTTCCTCGCCGGTGACCTGATCGCTGGTCAGCATGATCGCGAAGTAGCCGATCGAGGCGACGATGATGACGCCCGTGGTGATCTGCGACAGGTTGGCCAGCGTGACGAGACCGAGCGCGATCGCGACGCCGATCACCACCAGCCCGGCCACGACGATCGCGACCGTTCGGGTGACGGCGCTGCGCGGCAACGGGTTCGGCACGTGCCGGCCGTGTTCGCCGAGGTTGCGCCGGAAGAACACGTACTGGGCCAACCCGAGCGCCATTCCGACCGCCGCGGCGCCGAAACCCCAGTGGAATCCGATGCGGGTCTGCAGCAGGCCGGTGATCAACGGCCCGATGAAGGCGCCCAAGTTGATGCCGAGGTAGAACAGCGTGAAGCCGCCGTCGGCGCGCGGATCGCCCTTCTCGTACAGCGTGCCCAGCAGCGACGAGGCGTTGGCCTTGAGCGCCCCCGACCCCAGCGCGACACACACCAGGCCCACCCCGACGCCGGTCAGCCCGGGCAGAACGGCCAGCGCGATGTGGCCGATCATCACGACCACACCGCCGTAGAAGACGGTGCGTTCCATGCCCAGGAGCCGGTCGGCGATCCAGCCGCCGAGCACGGTGGACAGATACACCAGTCCGCCGTAGGCCCCGACGATGCCGGTGGCGGTGCTCTGCGGCAGGCCCAGACCGCCGTCGGTGACCGAGTAGTACAGGTAGTAGCCGAGGATGGTGAGCATCCCGTAGAACGAGAACCGCTCCCACAGCTCCACGCCGAACAGATTGGTCAACCCGATCGGATGACCGAAAACGGTGCGCGTCTCGCCGCGCTCACGGGTCGTCATCCCCTTACCTTGCCCCGTTTGGACGGTGAATATGCGGACTCGGCGTCCAGCCGGTGTTCTCCGGCGTCCAGCCGGTGTTCTCCAGGGTTCAGCCGATTCCCTCCGGCGTTCAGCCGGTGTTCTCCAGGTCGTCCCGCGCCAGGCAGGTCTCGGCGAGCTGGTCGAGCGACAGCGGCAGCACGCGGGCCAGCGCGGCGATCGTGCTGAACGCCGGGGTGGCCAGCCGACCGGTTTCGATCTTGCGCAGGGTTTCCGGCGAGATCCCCGCGGCCTGCGCGACGTCCCCGAGAGTGAGATCCCCTCGCGCCTGCCGGATCTGCGCGCCGAGACGTTTCCCCGCAGCGAGTTGCTCTGCGGTCAGCGGAAGTCGAACCATGGCGATCAGCCTACCTGCGCCGGTATGAAAATACCGACACCTCCGACTAGGCTGGTATTTTCATACCGGTTCTCGACGAAAGGACCCCGGTGCTGGAACTCAAAACCCCGTCGGAGATCGCTGCGATGCGGGTGACCGGCGCGTTCATCGCCGACCTGCTCGACGACCTTGCCAGGCGCGCCCAACCGGGAGTGAACCTGCTCGAGCTCGAACAGCGCGCTCGCACGCTCATCTCCGACCGCGGCGCGCAGTCCTGCTACTGGGACTACGCCCCCTCCTTCGGGCGCGGCCCCTTCCGCAACGTCATCTGCCTGTCGGTGAACGACGCGGTCCTGCACGGCCTGCCCCACGACTACGTCCTGCGCGACGCCGACGTGCTCAAGATGGACATTGCGGTGTCCATCGACGGCTGGGTGGCCGACTCCGCGCGCAGCGTCATCGTGGGCACCGCCCGACCGCAGGACCGGCGCCTGGTCGCCGCGACCGAAGCCGCGCTCGCGGCAGGCATCGCCGCCGCCCGGCCCGGCAACCGACTCGGCGACATCTCGGCCGCGATCGGCGCGGTGGCCGCCGAGTACGGCTACCCCGTCAACACCGAGTTCGGCGGTCACGGCATCGGACGGACCATGCACGAGGACCCCCACGTCTGCAACACCGGCCGCGCCGGCCGTGGCCTGAAATTGCTCCCCGGCCTGACCCTGGCGCTGGAACCCTGGTTCGCCGCGGGCACCGACAGAATCGTCTACGACCCCGACGGATGGACGATCCGCTCGGCCGACGGCTCTCGCACAGCCCACAGCGAGCACACCATCGCGATCACCGACGGACCTGCGCAGGTGCTCACCGCACGGGCGGACCGAGGCTGAACTCGTCGAATCTCACGGCGCCGGAACGCGAATCGGTCAGGTCGACGTACCAACTCGTCACCACTCCCGTCCCGGTGTGCAGAGCTTGGAAGACGACGAAGTCGTTGTCGGCGACGTAGGGCAGCGGGCGGCCATCGGGATCGCGCAGCGGCGCGAGGGTGGGCACCACGGGTTCGAGCCCGCCAGGGTTGCCCTGTGCCGTGTAGTTGGCGGCATCCCACGGGGATGGCGGAATCGGACGCGTGTTACCGGCAACGGGAAGGAAAGCGCCGTCAACCTTTCCTCGGCCGACTAGGCCAAAGCCGACAGGGGCGTCGTCCTTCGCGGGGCGGCGCCTTTTTTCCCTCTCACACCTACAACGGAGACTCGCGCCCATGGCCCAGACCTACGAATTCTACTGCGCACGCGCCAAAGAGGCT
>Ga0208330_1000856_pt1 | contig 11229 bp, 13 predicted proteins | sample DeeseametaMP1896_FD_184180 | JGI IMG/M metagenome (GOLD analysis project Ga0208330, IMG submission 184180) | Marine microbial communities from the Deep Pacific Ocean - MP1896 (SPAdes) | ecosystem: Environmental > Aquatic > Marine > Oceanic | place: East of Hawaii, North Pacific Ocean | collected...
GTGAAGGGTTCGGCGACGCGTGGCGCAGTATGGAAGACACCGTCCATCGCCTGACAGGTCAGGAAGGCGTCGAAAGCTTCCGAGAAGCCTGGAAAGACCCCGGCACCGGCCTGTTCGAAACTGCCAAAGATCCGTACGGCACAGCGACAAGGGTAGTGATCGATGAGGCCGAAGCGGCCCGCGGGAATCCTGAGTATTGGATGGATCCGTTCGTCGAGGTGACCTGGGCCAGTGCTGGAAGCACTTATCGCGTAAAGGAGCCGAGATGAACCCTGCCGCCAACGCCTCGGTGCTGGAATTCGAGTTCTACCTGCTGGCAACGATGAAGTTTGGAATGCTGATCCGTGAAGCCGAACGCGAGGCAAAGCTGGCCGACTACGGGCTGTCGATCGGTGACTCTGAGCGTATCCACCACCGAGTCGCCGATTTGCTGGCGGACCCCTCCACTCAATTCGAAAACCTGCGCTCGCTAATCGGTCCTGAAACATCCGAAAGCGGTTCGCTGACATTCTCCAGCATCCTCTGGCCAGAGTTCGACTTCACTGCTCTATCGGGCAACGGGCGGGCAATCAACGCCGCCGTGTACCGGCGTGCCCGGGGCCAGGCATTGGGCGCAACGTCGCCAACTGAGCAGTCGCCCTGGAGCATGGACGTCACTGACTTCACCCACCACTTTGGGCCAACCACGATCGGGTACCATTCCGATCTATTTGACGAGACGCTCCCGGCCCACGAAGGACACGATTTCAATTGGAACGGAAGGACATACCGCGCAGGATTCAGCTGGGGGTTGTTCCTGTTTGCTTCGCTGATGTGGACATAAACCTGTACTCCGCCATTTCGAGTCGAATTGCTTACCGCATTGAACCAGCTAGTGCGAAGGTGACGGACCTCGCTTCGAAGAGCGCCATTTGGAAGATAGAGGAGTAAGCCATATGAACACCGCCCCGTTTACTCGTGCGCTCGACTTCGAGGTTTACCTTTTGGTGACGATGAAGTACGGCATGATAAATCAAGATTCCGAACGTGAGGCCAAGCTTGCCGAGCACGGCCTATCATTCGGAGATGCGGAGCGCATCCATCAACGTGTAGCCGACGAATTGCGCTACGCGTCCACCCAATTTGCGAAGCTGCAGGCTCTCTTGGGGTTAAGAGCCGACAACGGAAATACGCTGTCATTTCAAGGGATCCTCTGGCCGGAATTTGATTTCACCGCCACGGCAGACAGCGATGGGTCAATCGCAGCAGCTGAGTACCGGCGTGCTCGAGGCGAGCCGGTGTGTGCGGCAGCTCCAACCATCCAGCCTCCCTGGAGCATGGATACCGTCGACTTCGCCCACTGCTTCGGTCCGGCGAAAGTAATTTCCACGTCAGTCTTGTTCGACAAGTACCTACCAGCGCAGGAATTACATGAATTCGACTGGGAAGGACGACGATATGGGGCCGGGTTCGGATGGGGACTGTTTCTGTCCGCGTCACGCATGTGGACATGACCTTCTACTCAGCCCCGCAATGCAGCAGATCTTCGGTGGCACTTTCACCAGCATTGGAAGCTGGAAGCAGAAGACTGGCAGGGGGTTGTCGACAATTTCGCCGCCGACGAAAGTCGACCTATACGCGTTAGCTCACAGCATCGGCAACCTGCGCAACACATGCGACGAAGACCAGCTGAAGGTCGTCATGCCGACACAAGTTCAGTACGCCTACAACCCTCGTCCGAAGACGAACCAGGAATGGCTAGCCAGATTGCAGGACGCCTGCATCAGCACGCCAGGGCGCTCACGGATTCCCGATTCCGCTGACCGATCATAGAAATCCGATACCGTGTGCCGAGTCAGCGTCGACCGCGCCCCGCCCGCCCCGGCCGCCGGGCAACCTTGCCCGCCGCGGCACGTGCCGCCTGCTTGGCGAGGGTCTTCTCCCGCGCGGTGCGCTTCGGTGCGGAGTCGGATTGTCCCCGTGAAGAACTGGCTTTGCGGCCCCGTACGATCCCGATGAACTCCTCGACCAGCTCCGATTGCTGCCCCTCGGGGAAAGCCAGCCCCACTGGACAGGTGGGCGCGTCGGTGATCGGGCGGTAGGTGAGGTCCTTGCGGTGGTAAAGCCGCGCCAGGGACTGCGGAACGATCAGCACGCCGACACCCGCGGCGACGAGTTCGATTGCAGCCATCGTGGTTTCAGGTCGATGATCTATGGGGAAGCCGGGCGCATCCCCCCAGCCGACGACGTCGTCCTCCGGCAAGAGTGTCGGTTCGTCAGCGAGGTCGGCAGCGGCGATCTCGTCAGCGGCGCTGAGGATGTGATCGGTGGGCACCACAGCCACCGTGGTCTCCTCGTAGAGCGGGATGACCGCCAGCCCCGATGTGTCCGCGGCTGGTCGCAGGATCGCGACGTCGACGGCGCCGGCCCGCACGCCGGCGGCGGCCTCGGCTGCGGTGACGGCCCGCAACTCCAGCGGCACCTCCGGGCGGCGCTGCGCCCAGGTCCGGGCCCACTTCGCCGGAGTTGCTCCCGGGACGTATCCCACGGTGAGCGAGGTCCGGGTCACCAGGTCAGGCTACCGATAAGCTCGGACCATGAGCAGGCCGAACGCGCAGTCCATGAAGCCCGCCACCGCGGCGAAGAAGCTCGACGTGTACCTGCCGGCCACCCCGGAAGAATTCCAGCAGAATCCCATCACCCGCGACGAGCTCGCCGCTCTGCAGGCCGATCCCCCACAGTGGCTGAAAGACCTGCGCAAGGACGGCCCGCACCCGAAGAACCTCGTCGCGGCCAAGCTGGGCGTGTCGATCGCCGGCCTCGCGCGGGGCGGGGTTACCGAGGCACTGACCACCGAGCAGATCGAAGCGCTGCTCGAGCAGAAGCCCGATTGGCTGATCTCCGAGCGCGAGAGCTACCAGAACGTCCTGAGCGAGCAACGCCGTTTGAGGGCACAACGTGCGGATAAGGCCGGTGAGGCCTGATTCAGCGTCGCCCTCTTGGAATCCCGAGGTGACCGACCACGGGCGGGGGCCGGGTTCAGACCACTGCGAAATAACGTGACATGTCACCTTGTTGTGCCGGGCAGAACGCGACGGACGTTCCCCGACAACAGGAGCATGAGATGTCCCCACTTGCAGGAAAAACAGCACTGGTCACCGGCGGTACGTCGGGCATCGGCTACGCGACCGCCCGGGCGTTCGCCGATGCAGGGGCGAAGGTGTTCATCACGGGTCGCACCGAACAACGGGTCCAGGATGCCGCCACTTCCCTCGGAAGCGGCGTGGTCGGTGTGGCCAGTGACGTCACCGCATCGGCGGATCTGGACCGATTGATCGAGGTCATTCGCGAGGGTGGTACCGGACTCGACATCGTCTTTGCCAACGCCGGCGGCGGTGAGTACGTGACTCTCGAAGAGGAAACCCCCGAGCACCTCGCCGACACGTTCAACCGCAACGTCGGCGGGACGGTGTTCACGGTGCAGAAGACGCTGCCGCTGCTCTCCCCCGGCGCCTCGATCGTGCTGGCCGGCTCCACTGCGGCGTCCCGTGGCACCCCGGCGTTCGGCGCCTACGCCGCGTCCAAAGCCGCGATCCGGTCGTTCGGTCGAACCTGGGCGACGGAGCTGGCCGACCGCGGAATCCGCGTCAACACCGTCATTCCCGGTCCCATCATGACACCGGGGCTGCACGGCTTGGAGGACGACGAGGAGCAGCGCCAGGGCATGTTGGATGGCTTGGCATCGAACCCGATGAAGCGCATCGGCGACCCCGAGGAGTTGGCCGCGGCGGTCGTGTTTCTCGCCTCGGACGCAAGCAGTTTCATGACCGGTTCCGAGGTCGTCGTCGACGGTGGCATCAACCAGGTCTAGACGTCCGGACGCGGCAGGGTGCCCTCGCGCAACAATCCCTCGTGCACGGTGGCGAGGATGTCGGCGAGGGTTTCCTCGCGTTCGGGATCCAGGTCGTCGAAGAAGGCGCGACGCACCCACTCGGCATGCACCGGAGCGGCGCGCACGAGCAAGTCCCAGCCCTGCTCAGACAGGACGATCAATGTGCCCCGTCCGTCGGTTTCCGACGCCAGACGGTCGACGAGGCCACGACGCGCCATCCGCACGAGATGGTGCGACAGTCGGCTGCGCTCCCACCCGATCACCGTCGCGAGCGATGTCACCTGTAGGCGGCGATCCGGTGCGCGCGACAGCGCGTTGAGCACCGTGTAGTCGTACAGCGAGAGTCCGCATTCGGCCCGCAGGTGATGGTTCATCTCGTACTCGAGCCGATGGTAGACGCGCATGTAGTTCAGCCACGCACGTTGCTGGATCGGTGTCAGTGGGTAATCGGTCACCGCGGCCGAGTCGCCCGTTTCACGCGCACCCCTTCGTTCGGCGGCGACCGACCGCCGAACGTGCACCCACAGTAGCGAGGAACCTCTCGGCGCTACCGTGGCAACACGTTCGCGACGGCGGCCACGCCATCCTGGTCACAGCATGCAGGACACGCAACCCTCGACTTCGGTTCCCTCCAACGCCATCTGACGCAGCCGGATGTAGTACAGCGTCTTGATGCCCTTGCGCCACGCGTAGATCTGCGCCTTGTTCACGTCGCGGGTGGTGGCGGTGTCCTTGAAGAACAGCGTCAGGCTCAGACCCTGGTCGACGTGCTGGGTCGCCGCGGCGTAGGTGTCGATGACCTTCTCGTAGCCGATCTCGTAGGCGTCCTGGAAGTACTCCAGGTTCTCGTTGGTCATGTACGGCGCCGGATAGTAGACGCGGCCGATCTTGCCTTCCTTGCGGATCTCGACCTTGCTGGCGATCGGGTGGATCGAGCTGGTCGAGTGGTTGATGTAGCTGATCGATCCGGTCGGCGGGACCGCCTGCAGATTCTGGTTGTAGATGCCGTGGACCTGCACCGATTCCTTGAGCCGCTCCCAGTCCTGCTGGGTCGGGATGCGGATGCCGGCATCGGCGAACAGCGCGCGCACCTTGTCGGTCTTGGGCTCCCACACCTGAGCGGTGTACTTGTCGAAGAACTCGCCGCTGGCGTACTTCGAGCGCTCGAAGCCCTTGAAGTGGGTCCCCCGCTCGATCGCGATGCGGTTCGATGCCCGCAGCGCGTGGTAGAGCACGGTGTAGAAGTAGATGTTGGTGAAGTCCACACCTTCTTCGGAGCCGTAGAAGATGTGCTCACGCGCCAGATAGCCGTGCAGGTTCATCTGACCGAGACCGATGGCGTGAGAGTCGTTGTTGCCCTGCTCGATCGAGGGCACCGACGTGATGTGGGTCTGGTCGCTCACCGCGGTCAGCGCCCGGATGGCCACCTCGATGGTCTGCGCGAAATCTGGTGAGTCCATCGCCTTGGCGATGTTCAGCGACCCCAGATTGCACGAGATGTCCTTGCCCACCTTGGCGTAGGACAGGTCGTCGTTGAACTCCGAGGGCGTCGAGACCTGCAGGATCTCCGAGCACAGGTTGGAGTGGGTGATCTTGCCGTCGACGGGGTTGGCCCGGTTCACCGTGTCCTCGTACATGATGTACGGGTAGCCCGATTCGAACTGCAGCTCGGCGAGCGTCTGGAAGAACTCGCGGGCCTTGATCTTGGTCTTGCGGATGCGGCTGTCGTCGACCATCTCGTGGTACTTCTCGGTGACCGAGACGTCGGCGAACGGGATGCCGTAGACCCGCTCGACGTCATAGGGCGAGAACAGGTACATGTCCTCGTTCTTCTTGGCCAGCTCGAACGTGATGTCCGGGATCACGACGCCGAGGCTCAGTGTCTTGATCCGGATCTTCTCGTCGGCGTTCTCCCGCTTGGTGTCCAGGAACCGGTAGATGTCGGGATGGTGGGCGTGCAGGTACACCGCACCGGCGCCCTGACGGGCCCCGAGCTGGTTGGCGTAGGAGAACGAATCCTCGAGCAGCTTCATGATCGGGATGACACCCGAGCTCTGGTTCTCGATGTTCTTGATCGGTGCGCCGTGCTCGCGAATGTTGGTCAGCAACAACGCAACCCCGCCGCCACGCTTGGACAGCTGCAGCGCCGAGTTGATGGAGCGCCCGATGGACTCCATGTTGTCCTCGATGCGCAGCAGGAAGCACGACACCGGCTCACCGCGCTGCTTCTTGCCGGCGTTGAGGAACGTCGGGGTGGCGGGCTGGAAGCGGCCGTCGATGATCTCGTCGACCAGCCTCTCGGCCAGCGTGGTGTCGCCTGCCGCCAGCGACAGGGCCACCATGACTACGCGGTCCTCGAAGCGCTCCAGGTAGCGCTTCCCGTCGAAGGTCTTCAGCGTGTAGGACGTGTAGTACTTGAACGCGCCGAGAAAGGTCGGGAACCGGAACTTCTTGGCGTACGCGCGATCCAGCAGCGTCTTGACGAAGTTGCGGGAGTACTGGTCGAGCACCTCGCGCTCGTAGTAGTTCTTCTGGACCAGATAGTCGAGCTTCTCGTCCTGATTGTGGAAGAACACGGTGTTCTGGTTGACGTGCTGCAGGAAGAACTCGCGGGCGGCGAGCACATCTTTGTCGAACTGAATCCTGCCCTCGGCGTCGTACAGGTTCAGCATCGCGTTGAGCGCGTGGTAATCCGTTTCGCCCGGGAGCGCGTGCGCGCCGTCGGTGGTTACAGGCTCTGCAGCTGTGACGGTTGGTGGCACGTCTGTTCCTTCCAGAAATCTTCCAGTCCGGCACGGACGGCATCCACGTCGTCCGGGGTTCCCATGAGTTCGAAGCGATAGAGGTACGGCACCGCACATTTGCGGGAGATCACGTTGCCCGCATAGGCGAACTCGGCGCCGAAATTGTTGTTCCCCGCGGCGATGACGCCGCGGAGCAACGACCGGTTGTGCTCGTTGTTCAGAAACGCGATGACCTGCTTGGGCACATAGCCACCGCTGTTGATGTCGGGTGTGGCTTTCCCACCGCCGTAGGTGGGCACCACCAGCACGTAGGGCTCATCGACCTCGATGCGCTCGTGCAGCGGGATCCTGGTGACCTGCTCGGCGGGCAGCCCCAGCTTCGTGACGAAGCGGTGGGTGTTCTCGGACACGCTGGAGAAGTAGACGAGATGACTCACAATGACTCCTCGAGGTCGGTTCCGGGGCCCGCCGGCAGGTGGGACGGATCAGGCAGACGCTGCGGCGACGCCGGCGAGCGCCTTGATCCGATCGGGACGGAAGCCCGACCAGTGCTCGCCGCCCGCGACCACCACGGGCGCCTGCAGGTGGCCCAGCGCCATCACGTAGTCGCGGGCCTCGTCGTCGAGGCTGATGTCGACGACGTCATAGGCGATGCCCTGCTTGTCGAGCGCCTTGTAGGTCGCGTTGCACTGCACGCAGGCGGGCTTGGTGTACACGGTGACGGATGCGGGCTGAGTCATCTGCGCTACGGCTCCTGTCGAGAATGAGGCGAGTCAACGGCTGGTGCTGGCAACTGGTCGGATGGTGCGTCCCACTGAGGTTCAGCGGCCCGTCGGCCCGTGAAATTCCTGGCCGTCCGGGCCACGCTCCGCCGGGCCGGTAGGCCGACTCCGCCGGATCTGGTGACTCCGGCCGACCACCAGATCTTGGGGGTCCGTCGGTGTTCGAAACACTACACCTAGTGTCCGACATTACGAAGGGATACAAGATGTTCTGAATGACATTTCTGAAATTCCCAGGTCGTAAGCCTGCGAGCAGCGCGGCGTCCGGCGTGTCGCGCGTCACATCGGCGTGTCGGGAAGCCACCGGTGTTGTGTAGCAGCAGGCACCGACAAGACGCGGACCCCAGGTCTCGCCGTCAGAACTGCACAGCAAACACTTCGCCGACACCAGACCGTGAGAGCCAGACAGCATTTGCCGCGCTCAGCCACCTGCGTGCGCCGCTCGGTGGCGCCCCACCGGGGCCGCAGGCCCGAGGCGGCAACGTCGCCCCGGACCGATGAGCGTCAGTCGGTCTCGGCCAGCAGTTTGCCGACGATGTCGCGTAGACGAGCGGTGACCTCGGCGTTCTCCCGCGGATGCCGGTCCCCCAGCTCGGCAGTCGGCAGCGACAGCTTCAGGTCCTCGACCACCCGCGCGCCGGCGAGGCCGAAGGACTTGCGGGTCTCGTCGTGCGCCCAGACGCCGCCGTAGCGGCCGTGCGCCGCGCCGACGACCGCGAGCGGCTTGCCCTTGATCGCCCCGTCGCCGAACGGCCGGGACAACCAATCGATCGCGTTCTTCAGCACCCCGGGCACGCTGCCGTTGTATTCGGGAGTGACGACCAGCACGGCGTCGGCGTGCGCGCCGGCTTCGCGCAGCGCCTGCGCCGGTTCCGGTGCGGTCGGTCCGTCGATGTCCTCGTTGTAGAAGGGAACCTCACCGAGCCGGTCGAATATCGTCACCTGCACGCCGGCCGGCGCCGATTCCGCGGCCAGTTCCGCCAGTTGGCGGTTGACCGAGGCAGCCCGCAGGCTTCCCACCAGCACCAGCACCGTCGCGTTCCCGTTCTCCGTCACGTCCACCCTCCGCTCGCTCGCCATCGTCCCCACTAACCGGACTTGAGTCCGAATTATTCCGGCTGGGATAGAGTTGTCAGGTGCCTGTGTCTGACCGGTTGCCGACGCTGACGGTGAGCGAAGCCGGCCCGCCCGAGCGGGGTGACGCCGCGCGCAACCGGGCGCTGCTGCTGCAGGCCGCACGCCGCCTGGTCGACCAGCGCGGCGCCGAGGCCGTCACCACCGACGACATCGCCGCGGCGGCCGGCGTCGGCAAGGGCACGCTGTTTCGCCGCTTCGGCAGCCGTGCCGGCTTGATGGTGGTGCTGCTCGACGAGGACGAGAAGGCCCAGCAGCAGGCCATCCTGTTCGGCCCTCCGCCCCTGGGGCCGGGCGCACCTCCCCTGCAGCGCCTGCTCGCCTACGGTCGCGAGCGCCTGAAGTTCGTCGACGCCCACCACGCCCTGCTCTCCGACGTCAACCGCGATCCGCAGATGCGGTTCAACGCGCCGATGACCTTGCATCACAGCCATATCCGGCTGCTGCTCGAGAGCGCGGGCACATCCGGAGATCTCGACACCCAGGCCACCGCACTGCTCGACCTGCTCGACGCCGATTACGTGCGGCACGAGCTCACCGACCGCGGACGCAGCCTCGCCGACCTCGGCGATGCCTGGGACACGGTGGCGCGCAAACTCTGCGGGACATGACCCCGGCGGGCGGACCGTGGATCCTGCACGTCGACGTCGACGCTTTCCTCGCCTCGGTCGAGTTGCAGCGCCATCCCGAACTCGCCGGCCTGCCGGTCATCGTCGGCGGTAGCGGCGACCCGTCCGAGCCGCGCAAGGTGGTCACGTGTGCCTCCTACGAGGCACGTACCTACGGCGTCCATGCCGGCATGCCGCTCCGCAGGGCCGCCCGGCGCTGTCCCGACGCGACATTCCTGCCGTCCGATCCCGCGGCCTACGACGCCGCCTCGGAGCAGGTCATGGGCCTGCTGCGGAACCTGGGCCATCCTGTCGAGGTGTGGGGGTGGGACGAGGCCTATGTAGGCGGGGACCTCGTCGAGCTGCGCGAGGCCGTCGACCTCGCCGGCCGCATCCAGGACCTCGTCACCGCCGAGACCGGTCTGACCTGTTCGGTGGGCATCAGCGACAACAAGCAGCGCGCGAAGGTCGCCACCGGATTCGGCAAGCCGGCCGGCATCCACGCCCTGACCGACGAGAACTGGATGGCCACCATGGGCGACCGTGCTGTCGACGCGCTGTGGGGCGTCGGACCGAAGACCGCGAAGAAACTCGCCGCCATGGGCATCACCACCGTCGCCGAGTTGGCCGGCACCGACGCGGCGACCCTGACGTCGGCATTCGGCCCGACGACGGGGTTGTGGATCCTGCTGCTGGCCAAGGGCGGCGGCGACGACACGGTCAGCGCGCAGCCGTGGGTGCCGCGATCACGCAGCCACGTCGTCACCTTCGCCGACGATCTCACCGACCGCGCCGACATGGCTGACGCGGTCACCGACCTGGCCCACCGGACCCTGGCCGAGGTCGTGGAACAGCACCGCGTCGTCACCCGCGTCGCGGTCACCGTCCGCACCGCCTCGTTCTTCACCCGCACCAGGATCCGCAAGCTCGACCTGCCCACCACCGACCCCGGCGCGGTCGTCACCACGGCTCTGGCGCTGCTCGACCTGTTCGACTTGGACAGGCCGGTACGCCTGCTCGGCGTGCGACTGGAGTTGGCGATGCCCGCCCCCGCGTCCGCCCCCATGCCGGCCCCCAGAGTGGCCGCCGGTGATGTCGCCGGGGACCGCTAGCGTCGCAACCATGCTGCAGACGGTCGCGATCCGGGGCTACCGGTCGTTGCGCGAGTTGGTGGTGCCGCTACGCCGGCTCACCGTCGTCACCGGCGCCAACGGCACCGGCAAGTCATCGCTGTACCGGGCACTGCGCCTGCTGGCCGATTGCGGGCGCGGCGAGGTGATCGGGTCCTTCGCCCGTGAGGGCGGCGTCGCTTCGGCGTTGTGGGCCGGCCCCGAACACCTCGGTGGTGCGCGTCGGACCGGCACCGCCGAGGGCGGTCCGCGTACGCGTTCGGTGTCGATCGAACTCGGTTACGCCTCCGACGATTTCGGCTATCTGGTGGATCTGGGCCTGCCGCAGGCCAAGGAGACCGCGTTCGGGCGCGACCCCGAGGTCAAACGTGAGGTGATCTTCTCCGGGCCCGCCGTCCGGCGCGCGACGACGCTGGTACGCAGGACGCGCGGATACGTCGAGGTCGCAGCCGATGCCGGGCACGGCTTCGACGAGCTCGTCCGTGACCTGCCTGCGCATCGAAGTGTCCTGTCCGACTGGGCGGGCGCGGCCCCGGAGCTGGTCATGGTGCGGGAGCGACTGCGCGACTGGCGGTTCTACGACGGCTTCCGGGCCGACACCCAGGCGCCGTCGCGACGGCCCCAGGTCGGCACCCGGACTCCGGTGCTCGCCGATGACGGCGCCGACCTGGCCGCGGCCGTGCAGACGATCATCGAGACCGGTACCGATGATCTCGCCCGCGCCGTCGCCGACGCGTTCGATGGTGCGACGGTGTCGGTCGCGGTCAACGATGGCCTGTTCGATTTGCAGCTCCACCAGCGGGGCATGCTGCGCTCGTTGCGCAGCGCCGAGATCTCCGATGGCACATTGCGTTTCCTACTGTGGGCGGCTGCGCTGTTGAGCCCGCAGCCACCCTCGCTGATGGTGCTCAACGAGCCCGAGACCTCTCTGCATCCCGAATTGGTCCGGCCCCTGGCGGC
>Ga0208330_1000857_pt1 | contig 11213 bp, 7 predicted proteins | sample DeeseametaMP1896_FD_184180 | JGI IMG/M metagenome (GOLD analysis project Ga0208330, IMG submission 184180) | Marine microbial communities from the Deep Pacific Ocean - MP1896 (SPAdes) | ecosystem: Environmental > Aquatic > Marine > Oceanic | place: East of Hawaii, North Pacific Ocean | collected...
CGGCGCGCCGGGCCGCGGGCTGCCCGCCCTGTTCCACATGATCGAACGCATGCGACTGCAGGTCGGCACCCAGGGCGCCGGGGTGGCCGCCACCTGCGCACGCCTGGCCCGCGCCTATGCCGAGGACCGCCGCCAGGGCGGCGCCCCCTCTGCCCCGCCGGTCGCTCTGACCGCGCATCCCGACATCCAGCGCATGCTGCTGACGCTGGATGCCCGCGCCATGGTACTGGCCGCGCTAGTGCTGGAAACGGCCACCGTGCTGGACATGGCCAAGGACGGTGACGATGGCGCTGCCGCCCTGGCCCCCTTCCTGTTGCCGCTGGCCAAGACCTTTGGCGGCGAGTTGGGACAGGAGAGCGCCAGCGACGCGATCCAGGTTCTGGGCGGGGCAGGCTATACCCGCGAATGGCCCGCCGAACGCTATTTCCGGGATGTCCGGATCACCACAATCTACGAGGGCACCACGGGCATGCAGGCGCAGGACCTGGTCCTGCGGCGCCTGCTCAAGGACGATACGGCGCTGACTGCCTTCCTGGCGCGTGCCAAGGCGGCGCCAGGCAGCGCGGACCTGACCGGGCGGTTTGCCGCGCTGGTCACGCGCCTGCGCGAGGCCGCGCCCGAGGCCCGGCTATATGCCGCCGACTCTGTCCTGCGCGCCGCCTGGGTCGCGCAAAGCGCGGTGCTTGCCGAACGTCTGAAAGGCATCGACGCCGACAGCGACCGCGCCCTGGATCTCTGGCTGGCGCAGGGATCGGCCCGCATGGCGCTGGCGGAATCGGGCGTCGACTGGGCACTGACTCAGCCCGCCTAGAGGAGACTTGCAATGCCGGCCAAATCCCTTCCGGCCGGCATTGACTCCCCTCTCCAAAAAAATTCTATCTTGCGCATGTGTTTATTGTCGCAGTGACGCTGTCCGCTGTTTCCAGCGGCAGGCTTCCGTGACGTGATAGCGCCGGACCGATCAAGGTCCACGCCGTTCATGAGGATTTTGCCATGTCAGCCTTTATCAAGGGCATCGCCCGCAGCCTTGCCGTTGCCATTCCCGTCGCACTGGGCGCGCTGACCGTGGCCTATTCCGAAGATCTCAAAAGCCCCCCGGCCGCCAAGGAGGTGAAGCGTCCGCCAACCGCGGTTCGCGTCGTGACGATGGCCCCCGTGGACTTCGTTCCGCGCGTCAGCGGATTTGGCACCGTCACCCCGGCCCGCGAATGGCGCGCCGTGGCACGGGTGGATGGCGAGGTGATCGAAAAAGCCGACGGGCTGGCCAATGGCGGCGTCATCGCGGGCGGGACGCTGCTGTTGCGGCTGGACGATGCCGAACTGCAGCTGTCGCTGGCCCAGATCGACACGCAATTGGCCGCGCTGGATGTCAAGGACCGGACCCTGGCCGCCAGCCTGGAGATCGCAACCGCCGATCTGGATCTCAGCCGGTCGGAACTGGCCCGGCAGGAAACGCTGACGGAGCAGGGTGTGGCGACGCAGGTGCGGCTGGACAGCGCCCGGCGCGCCGAACTGGGCGCTCGCGCCAAGGTCGTGGAGGTCGAGAACCAGCTGGCGCTGAACGCCGCAGAGCGCGACGTCCTGAAAGCCCAGCGCGCGACCGTGGCGCGGTCGCTGGAATTCACCGAGATCACCGCCCCATACGACATCCGGATCGCCGAGGTCTCGGCGGAACTGGGCCAGGTGGTGACGCGCAACCAGACGCTGGTCAGCGCCGAGGGGATCGAGGCGGCAGAGGTCGCCGCGCAGTTTTCTATCGGGCGGATCGGGCCGATCCTGCGCATGATGGGAGACGGCGCAACGGTCGAAGACCTGAAAGCCCGCGTGCGCCTGCCCGCCCCCGGTCACCTGGTGACATGGGAGGCCAAGGTCGACCGCGTCGGAGAGGCGCTTGACCCCCGCACCCAGAGCACGGCCATCGTCGTGCGGATCGACGATCCCTATGCCCAGGCCGAGGCGGGCAAGCGCCCGCCCCTGCGCCGCAACACCTTTGTCGAGGTGATCCTGATGGCGCCGAAGCGCCCGGCGCTGGTGGCGCCTCTGGACGCGGTGCGCGGTGGCCAGGCGCTGGTGGTCAGCGCCGAGGGCACGCTGGAAAAACGCCCCGTAACCCTGGGAGTCACCATCGGCGACATCGCCGTGGTCACTGACGGGCTGGTTGAGGGCGACAGGCTGGTGGTGACGGACCCGGCCATCGCGGTCCCCGGAATGGCTGTCAAAGCCGTGGAGGACAAACAGGTGCTGGCCCAGATCACCGCCGCCGCCGGTGGCCAGGGCAAGCCGAAGGGCAACAAGTGATGATCCGTCTCTTTGCCCTGCATCCGACCGCCGCCAATATCCTGATGCTGGCGCTGGCCGTCCTTGGCCTTGCCGCCCTGCCGACGCTGCAGCGCGACACCTTTCCCCTGACCCCGCCCAGCCTGGTCGAGCTCCGCATCGCCTATCCCGGCGCCTCGCCCGCGGAGGTGGAAACCGGGATCTGCCAGGTCGCCGAGGATCCGCTGCGCAAGATCGACAACCTCGTGGAACTGTCCTGCCTGTCGCGGGACAACATGGCGGTCATCACCGCCGAGATCGTGGAAGGCGCGGACATGACCCGCTTTCACAACGATCTCAAGGCGGCGGTGGACGGGATCAACACCTTTCCCGAACGGGCCGAGGACCCGGTGACGCGCGTGGTCGAACGGGTCGCTTCTGTCGCCTCCATCGCCGTGACCGGCCCCGACGACCCGCATGTCCTTCTCGCCTATGCCGACATGCTGGCAGAACGGCTGCGCGCCGACCCGGCCATATCGCAGGTCGAGATCGCGGGCTTTTCCGACCGCGAGATCGTCATCGAACTGGATGCGGCGGCCCTGCAGCGCCACGGGCTGCGCATCTCGGACCTGGGCCCGCTCTTGACCCGAAACAGCCTGGACATGCCCGCCGGCACGCTGGAAGGCCGCCAGGGCGACGCGGTGATCCGCTTTCTCGGCGAAAAGCGCAGCATAGGGGATTTCGCCCGCCTGCCGTTGACCAGCTCGGCCAATGGTGCCGAAATCACGCTGGGCGAAGTGGCCAAAATCTCGCTGGTGTTCAGCGATCCGGCGCAGGCGGCCTATTACAACGGCGAGCGCGCCGCCATCATCCAGGTCAACAAGAGCGCAAGCCAGGACGCGCTGCGCGTCAAGGCCGCGCTGGACCAGATCATGGCAGAGGCCCAGGCCGAGGCCCCGGGAAACATCGCGCTGGCGATCTCGCAGGACAGCACGATGAACATCCGCGACCGGCTGCGCATCATCGCCGAAAACGGCATCCAGGGCCTGCTTCTGGTGCTGGTCGTCATGTGGCTGTTCTTTGGTTTCCGGTTCTCGTTCTGGGTCGCGATGGGCCTGCCCGTCTCCTTCCTGGGCACGATCTTTGCGATGCAGCTTTTCGGGCTTACCATCAACATGATGACGATGGTCGCGCTGCTGGTGGCCATCGGCCTGCTTATGGACGATGCCATCGTCATCTCGGAAAATATCGTGCGCCGACGGCAGGCCGGCGAAACCGCGATGCAGGCGACGGTGAACGGCGCCGTGCAGGTGGCGCCGGGGGTCATCGCCTCTTTCCTGACCACGGTGATGATCGTCGGTCCTCTGGCCTTCATGCAGGGGCAGATCGGGGCGGTGTTGAAATACATCCCCATCGTGCTGGTGATGACCCTGATCGTCAGCCTGGTCGAGGCCTTCCTGATCCTGCCCAGCCACATGCACCATTCCCTGTCGGGTGAACTGCGGCCCAACCGGATCAGCCGCGCGGTGAATGCCGGGTTTGACTGGCTGCGCGACCGCGTGGTGGTGCCCCTGTCAGGCCTCAGCCTGCGTTACCGCTATTTCACGCTGGGCCTCGCCGCTTTCATGGTGCTCTTTTCCATCGCGCCCTACACCGGCGGGTTCATCAAGTTCCAGAGCTTCCCGGCGCTGGAAAGCGACACGGTCGAGGCGCGCCTGCTGCTGGTGCAGGGCTCGCCCCTGGAGCGTACGGAACAGCGGGTGGCGCGGGTCGTCGCGGCGCTGGACAAGATGAATGCGGATCTTTCCCCCGATCAGCCCGATGGCCAGCCGCTGGTCCAGAGCTACACGATCACCTACAGCGCCAATGCCGACACGCCCGAAACCGGCGCCCACATGGCCACCGTCAGCGCCAAGCTGCTGCCCGCCGGCATCCGCACGACCGAGGTCACGCAAATCGTCGACACGTGGAAGAAACTGGTGGGTCCGATGCCCGACATGGCCGCCTTTCGCATCACCGACAAGGAGCGCGGCGCCGGCGGCAAGCCCATCGACATCCGTCTGCAGGGCGACGACCTGGACGCGCTGCGCGCCACCGCCCGCGAGATGCGCAGGTTCTTTCGCGAGTTCGAGGGCGTGCGCGACGTGACCTATGACCTGCAGCCGGGCAAGACCGAGTACATCGTCACCCTGCGCCCCGCCGCGGCCTCCGCCCTTGGGGTCAGCGCGCAGGCCGTTGCGACAGAACTGCGCGCCGGGTTCCGGGGCGATTCCCCGCTGGAGGTGCGTGACGGGCTGGGTACGCTGGACATCGTGGCCCGTCTCTCAGACGAAAACCGGATGAGCCTGCAGGACATCCTGGAGATGCGCGTACCGGGGGCCGAGGGCGCGCTGGTGCCGCTGACGGCGGTGGCGGACGTGCGCATGGGGCGCGGGTTCGCCTCGATCAACCGGATCGACGGCCAGCGCACCGTGGCCGTTCAGGGCGCGATCAACCCCGCCGTCGCCAACGCACGCGAGCTGATGGCCGCGCTTCGTGCCGACTATCTTCCGGGGCTGGCCGACAAGCGGCCCGGCGTCTCCGTCACGATCTTGGGCGAGGCAAAGGACACGGCAACAACCGGCTCTTCGCTTGCGCGCAACATGATGATCGGATTGGTCGGGGTCTACCTGATCCTGTCGTTCCAGTTCCGCAGCTTTGTGCAGCCCCTCGTGGTGGTTGTCGCGATTCCGCTCAGCCTGATCGGCGTGATGTGGGGGCACATGGCGCTGGGACTGCAGATTTCCCTGCCCAGCCTGGTGGGACTGGCCACGCTGGCCGGCGTGGTGGTGAACGATTCGATCCTGCTGGTGACCTTCATGAAGGAACGTTTCGCAGAGGGCGAGGACATGCTGGCCGCCGGCCAGGCCGCCGTGCGCGACCGCTTTCGCGCGATCTTCCTGACCTCGCTGACGACAGTCGTGGGCCTTGGGCCGCTTCTGTTCGAACAAAGCACCCAAGCGCAATTCCTGCGCCCGATCGTGGCCAGCCTCGCCTTCGGCCTGACCGGCGCGACACTGCTCGCGCTCTTTGTCAGCCCAGCGGTCTTTGCCATCCTGCACGACCTGCGCCTGGTCCGGGCGCAGGAGGCCGCGGACTGACCACGTCAAGGCGCAGGCGGGTGTCCCCTGTCTGCGCCACGTGGGCGCAACCGGTGCAAGTGTCCCCACGAAAAACGCGTCGATTGCAAGCGACACAAGTCGCTTGGTTGGGAAAGCTGTTCCCAGCTGCGCGGGTATTCATTTCAGGAGGAAGTGGCAGCCCGTAGGGGAATCGAACCCCTCTTTCCAGGTTGAAAACCTGGCGTCCTAACCGATAGACGAACGGGCCACTCTGGTCCGCCGTGGCGCTGTCTGTGTGACCATCGCTGCGGCGTGAGGCGGGTTCTATGAAAAGCGCGCGGTGCTTGCAAGCACAAAATTCAGAAATTTTCGCGCCCCGGTGACAAAGGCAAAAAGCGCCTCGATTCAGTCCTGAACAGCGGCCGGAGCGGCGTCGTCAAGGCGCAACTGGACCGTCGTCCTGCCTTGCCAGAAATTCACGTCCAGCTTGCCCGCAAGGTGGAATCGTGCGCCCTTGTGGTCCTCCAGCGCCTGTCCCAACGGCCCGTCGAAGGCCGAGAACAGAATCGCGTCCAGAGAGGCGCCCATTCCGTCAGAGACCGTCAGTTTCAGGTGCCCCTGCCCGACCCGCCGCGCATAGCGGATCTGCATGTCGGGCAGAACAAAGCGCGGTCCGGGCACCGCCGCGCCAAAGGGGCCGGCGCGTTCCAGCTGTTCGACCAGCTCCACGCTGGCCGCGCCCGGCATCAGCAGCCCGTCGACCCGCAGGTCCGCCGCACCGCCCTGCCCTGCGCCCTGGCGTTCCAGCAGTTCCGACAGGCGCGCCATGGCCGGTTCCAGCTGATCGCGCAGCACCGTAAGTCCGGCGGCCATCTTGTGGCCACCGCCCTTGACCAGCAGCCCCTCGGCGGCCAACTTCTGGATCGCGGCACCCAGGTCGACACCGGGCACCGAGCGTCCCGATCCCTTACCCTCGTCTCCCTCGAACCCGATCACGATGGAAGGACGGTTGGTCTGTTCCTTGAGACGAGAGGCGACAATGCCTACCACGCCGGGATGCCAGCTGTCCTCGGCGGCCCAGACCAGCGGCGCCTCCAGCCCGCGCGCCTCGGCCTGCGCCAGCGCGGCCTCGCGCACTGTCGCCTCGATCTCGCGCCGTTCGGTGTTGAGCTGGTCCAGGCGTTCGGCCATGGCCTGCGCCTCGGCGGGGTTGTCACAGGCCAGAAGCCGCGCGCCGAGGTCCGCCTTGCCGATCCGACCGCCCGCGTTCACGCGCGGCCCCATGACATAGCCCAGGTGATAGGCCGCGGGCGCCCGTTCCAGTCGCGCCACGTCCGACAGGGCGACAAGCCCGGGCCGCGCCCGGCCCGCCATGACGCGCAGCCCCTGGTGCACAAAGGCCCGATTGACGCCTTTCAGGGGCGCCACGTCCGCCACCGTGGCCAGCGCCACCAGATCCAGGGCCGCCATCAGGTCAGGCCCTTTGGCCCCCGCCTCGCGCAGCTGGCGCCCGGCTTCGACCAGCATGAGGAAAACAACCGCCGCCGCACAGAGATGCGCCAGCGCGCCATCCTCGTCCTGACGGTTGGGGTTCACCACGGCCACGCAATCGGGCAGCGTCTCGCCCCCCAAGTGGTGGTCCAGCACCACGACATCCGCCGCCCCTTTGGCCGCCGCAATGGGTTCGTGCGAAAGCGTGCCGCAATCGACGCAGATGATCAGGTCATGCTCGGCGGCCAGCGCCTGCATGGCGGGCACATTGGGGCCATAGCCCTCGTCGATCCGGTCCGGAACGTAAAGCGTCGCCTGCCGCCCCATCTGCCGCAGCCAGTCCAGCAGCAGCGCCGCAGAGCTGCCGCCATCCACGTCGTAGTCGGCAAAGACCGCGATCCGCTCACGACCCCGCACCGCCTGCAGGAACCGTGCGGCTGCCCGCTCCATGTCCTTGAGCGATCTCGGATCGGGGAGCAGTTCGCGCAGTTTCGGGGCCAGGTAGGACTCCGCCTCCTCGGCGCCCACGCCCAGCCGCGCCAGCACGGCACAAAGCGCGTGAGTCAACCCGGTGCGCTGCACCAGTGCCTCGGCCTGCCGGGTTTCCTCGGGGCCGGGACCGACCCAGCGCCGCCCGGTCAGACTGCTTTCGACCCCCAGATAGGACAAACCCTCTCCCGGCTTCTTCTTGGAAAAAATACTTCAGCGGTGGTCGACCGAAGGGAGCCAGAGGTCATGCGAAAGTCATACCTTCGACTCGACGCCCCGACCAACAGCCGCCTGCGCCCCGCTCAGCCGCCGCGATTGACCGGGTTGCGATAGCTCATGCGCCGGACGGACCCGGTCTTGGAGCGCATCAGCAGCGTCTCGGTGGTGATCCAGCCGATCTCGCGCTTGATCCCCGGCAAAAGCGATCCCCCGGTCACACCGGTGGCGGCAAAGATCACATCGGCGGTCACCATTTCGTCCCGGTCATAGATCTTGTCCAGGTCGGTGATTCCCGCCTTGGCCGCACGGCCGCGTTCGTCATCGTTGCGGAACAGCAAGCGACCATAGATCTGCCCCCCCATGCATTTCAGGGCCGCAGCGGCCAGCACGCCCTCGGGCGCGCCGCCGGATCCCATGTACATGTCGATGCCGGTCATGTGGGGTTCGGCGCAATGCATGACACCGGCCACGTCACCATCCGTGATCAGGCGGATCGAGGCGCCGGTGGCACGCACCTCTGCAATCATTTCCTCATGGCGGGGCCGTTCCAGGATGCAGACGGTGATGTCGCTGGGGCCACAGCCCTTTTCCGTGGCCAGCGCCGAAACGCGGGTGGCGGGCGGCATGTCCAGCGTCACGATCCCCTCGGGATAGCCCGGGCCGATGGCCAGCTTGTCCATGTAGACATCCGGCGCGTGCAGCATGCTGCCGCGCGGCCCCATCGCGATCACGGTCAGCGCGTTGGGCATGTCCTTGGCGGTCAGCGTCGTCCCTTCGAGCGGGTCCAGCGCAATGTCCACCCCGGGGCCCTCGCCATTGCCGACCTCTTCGCCGATATACAGCATCGGCGCCTCGTCGCGCTCGCCCTCGCCGATGACGACGACCCCCTTGATGTCCAGCTTGTCTAGCTGTTCGCGCATGGCGTTGACGGCAGCCTGATCGGCGGCCTTCTCGTCGCCGCGCCCGATCCAGTCGGCACTGGCGATGGCGGCCTGTTCCGCCACGCGGGCAAGGCCGAGAGAGAGCATGCGGTCATTGAAATCGATGGGGGTGGACATGGGATTTCCTCGAAAACTTCTTCTTCTTCGTCTACCCGGCGGTTTCCGCCGGGGCAAGGCCGCCGGCGGGTGCCGTCTCAGACTTCCTCGATCCGCAGCGCGACCGGCGCGGTGATGACGACGCCGGTGGCCTCCATCGCCACAAGCGCCTGGTCCAGCGCGTTGCGCGTGGTCTTGTGGGTCACGATCAGCACCGGGGCGCTGTCGTCGGTATGGTTGTACTGGCGCATCCGGTTGATGGACACCCCGGCCTCGCCCAGCGCGGTAGCCACCTTGGCCAGCGCCCCCGGCTTGTCCGCCAGCGTCATGCGCAGGTAGTAAGGCGCAGGCGTCGAGGCACGCGCCGGCGTCGCCTCTGTCAGGCTATCGGCCGGACGGCCAAAGGTCGAAACCCGCAAGCCCCGCGCCACGTCCATGACATCGCCCATGACGGCGCTGGCGGTGGGGCCTTCGCCGGCACCGGCCCCGCGCATGACGATCTGGCCCACCTGGTCGCCCTCGATCACCACCATGTTGGTGCCGCCCTGCAGCTGTCCCAGCGGAGAGTTCGCCGGCACCAGGCAGGGCGCCATGCTCTGCTCCAGCCCACGGCCGGTCATCCGGGCCACGCCCAGCAGCTTGATCCGGAAGCCCATGTCCGCAGCTTGGCGGATATCCTCGATGGTGACGCTGCCGATGCCTTCCAGCTCGACCGCGTCGAAATTCACCTGCGTCCCAAAGGCGATGGACGACAGAAGCGACAGTTTGTGCCCGGCGTCGATCCCGCCCACGTCCAGCTGCGGATCGGCCTCGAGAAAACCGAGGGCATCGGCCTCGGCAAAGGCCTCTTCATAGGTCAGGCCGCCGTCCTCCATCCGGGTCAGGATGTAGTTGCAGGTGCCGTTCATCACGCCCATCACCCGCTCGATGTCATTGCCTGCCAGGCCCTCGGTCAGCGCCTTGATGACAGGAATGCCGCCCGCCACCGCCGCCTCGAAGCGCAGCACCGCGCCATTGTCCTCGGCCAGCGCCGCCAGCGCCTGGCCGTGATGCGCCAGCATCGCCTTGTTGGCGGTGACAACATCCTTGCCCGCCTTCAGCGCGGCCTCGACGGCGGCCTTGGCCGGTCCGTCGCTGCCGCCCATGAGCTCGACAAAGACATCCACATCGTCACGCGTGGCCAGCGCCACCGGGTCGTCTTCCCAGGCATAGCTGGACAGGTTCACGCCGCGATCCTTGTCGCGGGTCCGGGCGGAGACAGCGCTGATCTCGATGCTGCGGCCCGACCGTTCGGTCAAGAGCGCAGCCTTCTGCCGCACGATCTTGACGACCCCTGTGCCCACGGTCCCCAGACCGGCAATACCAAGACGGAGTGGCTGGGACATGGGCGGGCTCCTTTTTCCCTAGGGGTCAGTTCCGGATCGGGGTTATCGCCAAGCCTCGCCGGGGACAAGGGCGTGCGGCACGACACGGGGCTTTGACCCTGTCATCCGCCCGAGTGATGCGCAAAGACACCGCAACTTGCGGCGCTCTACTCCGACCGAAGCGCCGCAGCCTTCCGCCGCAGGCGCAACAGGCGGCCATCGACACCGCGCGGGGCGATCTCCACACGTTGCAACCGGCTGGCCCGCGCCTTCAGCGCGGCCACCCGCCCCTCGACCGCGGCGGCCTCGCCGGGGGTGGCGCGTGGCACGGCCCCGTTCAGAAGCGCGTCCAGCGGCAAGAGGTCCGGATAGGGCGCGTCGGCCACACCCGGCGTCTGCGTCGCGTCCAGTTCAGGGAACTGGGTGCAGCCGGTCAGCGCCGCCAGGACAGCGGCGCAAAACAGCGGATATGGGAACCGAACAGCCATGTGTCAGTCATGCCCCAGCCCGCGCGGGCTGGCAAGCATCCGGGTTGATCTGAACGCCCGTTCAGATATTGATGGGGACATGGCACGCACCCAGGGAAGCCACGCCGGGATCACCGGCCCACGCATCCGCGACGCGGCGCTGCGGCTTTTTGCCGAACACGGTTTTGCGGCCGTCTCGATGCGCCAGATCGCCTCGGCGGTGGGCCTGCAGGCCGGGGCGCTCTACAACTATACCCCCGACAAGCAGGCGCTGCTGTTTTCGCTGATGAAGGAACACATGGACGACCTGCTGGGCGATCTCGCCCGCCTGCCATCCAGCGCCTCTCCGTCAGCGCGGCTGGAGGCCTTCGTCCGGTTCCACATCGCCTTTCACCTCGAACGCCCGGAACTGGTCTTCATCGCCTACATGGAACTGCGCAACCTCACGCCCGAGAATTTCGCGGTGATCGAAGGCCTGCGCCGCGACTACGAAAATGCACTGCAGCGGATCCTGAGCGACGGAGTCGCCTCGGGCAGTTTCGAGGTCGCCGATACCAAGCTCGCGACGCTGGCCGTGATCGCCATGCTGACCGGCGTCACCACCTGGTATCGCCCGAACGGCCGCCTGAGTGTCCCCGAGGTGCAGGATCTCTACTGGGACATGGTGCGCAAGTCGGTCTCCGCCTGACGGCGCCCCTCGGGACGCGTCACATGTCGGCCCCCAGCCTGTTCCCCGGAGCCCTCCATCGCTTGAGGCCGATCAGAGCCGGGGCGGGGGGCAATGCAAGG
>Ga0208330_1000858_pt1 | contig 11198 bp, 9 predicted proteins | sample DeeseametaMP1896_FD_184180 | JGI IMG/M metagenome (GOLD analysis project Ga0208330, IMG submission 184180) | Marine microbial communities from the Deep Pacific Ocean - MP1896 (SPAdes) | ecosystem: Environmental > Aquatic > Marine > Oceanic | place: East of Hawaii, North Pacific Ocean | collected...
GGGGGGGGGGGGGAACCGCTCGTCCAGATAGCTGGCGATAATCGGCGCACTGACCACCACGGCATCCCGGTCGACCAGGGTTGGCAACCGCAGGGCGGGGTTGAGCGCCACCAGATCCTCTGGCGGGCGGGAAGGGTGTACGGCCTCAAAGCGCGCATGCTCAAGATGCTTTTCGGCGAGTACCAGGCGCACCCACTGTGTTTCCGCGGTGTCGGAAACCCCGTACAGGCACAGGCTGGCGCGTTGCGCCGGCTTTCGCTCAATACGATGACGGGTTTGATGGGGCAGGCGCATGGTGTTGGGTGCGGGACGCGATGCCCCGGAAACGGCAGCGCCGCTCATGGTAAGGGACCATGAGCGGCGCCGGGAAATCCGCAGGGGGAGTCAGTGTACGTCCTTCCAGAATTCCTTCTTCAGCATGTAGGCCAGCGTCGAGAACACCAGCAGGAACAGCATCACCTTCATGCCCAGACCGACCCGGCCGGCCCGGCCCGGTTCGGCTGCATAGGCCATGAAGTTGACGGTGTCGGCGACGAAGGCTTCGTATTCTTCGGGGCTCAGCGTCCCTTCTTGAACCAGCGTCAGACCGGTGTCAGGGCCGTGTCCGCCGCCGTGACCTTCGTCCTCGGCGTGATGCGCGTCGTCACCCTTGGTCTGCCATCCCTGCAGTTCCCACAACACGTGGGGCATGGAGGCGCCCGCCAACACGAGATTGTTGACGCCAGCGGGGCGGCTCGGGTCGAGATAAAAGGTCATCAGGTAGCTGTAGACCCAGCTCGGACCGCGTGCGCGCGAACTCACTGTCAGGTCGGGCGGTTGGCGCCCGAACCAGGTGGCCGACTCTGCCGGCATGGCGGCGCTGATGGTGTCGCCCGGCTTGTCCGAGGTGAACATCAGGTTGGCCTTGAGGATGTCCTCCGGGATGCCGAGGTCCTCGCCGATGCGGCTGTAGCGCAGCAGGTTCATCGAGTGACAGGCGGAGCAGTACGCCATGTAATTGCGGGCACCGCGCTGCACTGAAGGCAGGTTGGTGACGTCCGGCTCGAAGCTGTAGGGCAGCGGCCCGCCGCCTGCCGCCACGGCGGCGCCGGAGAGCAGCAGGGCGGACAGAGAAATAAGAATCCGTTTCATCGATTACCCCGTCACCCGTTCCGGTTCTGGCTTGGTCTTTTCCATCGCCGTGTAGAACGGCATGAGGAGGAAGAAAGCGAAATAAATGATCGTGCCCACGCGCGAGATCAGTGTGCCGAGTTCGGTCGGGGGTTGCAGGCCGTAGTAGGTGAGCAGGATGAAGGAGATGGTGAACAGGGTCAGTGCGATCTTGGACAGCATGCCCTTGTAGCGGATCGAGCGGACCTTGGAGCGGTCCAGCCACGGGACCGCGAACAGGATCACCACGGCCCCGCCCATTACCAGGACGCCGCCCAGCTTGCTCGGCACCGCCCGCAGCATGGCGTAGAAGGCGCCGAAGTACCACGCCGGAGTGATGTGCTCGGGCGTCACCAGCGGATCCGCCGGGATGAAGTTGGGCTTTTCCAGGAAGTAGCCACCACCGTCGGGCGCGAAGAACACGACGCCGAGGAAGAAAATCAGGAAGACGCCGACGCCGAAGATGTCCTTTACCGTGTAGTACGGATGGAAGGCGATACCATCCAGCGGTTTGCCGTTTTCGTCCTTCTTCTTCTTGATGTCGATGCCGTCGGGATTGTTCGACCCCACTTCGTGCAGTGCCATCAGGTGCGCCACGACCAGGCCGACCAGCACGAAGGGCAGGGCGATCACGTGCAGCGAGAAGAGGCGGTTGAGGGTGGCGTCCGAGGGGATGTAGTCGCCCTGGATCCATACCACCAGATCGGGGCCGATCACCGGAATGGCGCCGAACAGGGAGATGATCACCTGCGCCCCCCAGTAGCTCATCTGGCCCCAGGGCAGCACGTAGCCGGCGAAGGCCTCGGCCATCAGCACCAGGAAGATCAGCGCGCCGAAGATCCAGATCAGCTCTCGGGGCTTCTTGTAGGAGCCGTAGAGCAGGCCGCGATACATGTGCAGGAAGACCACCACGAAGAACGCCGAGGCGCCGGTGGAGTGCAGGTAGCGGATGATGTTGCCGAACGGCACATCGCGCATGATGTATTCAACGGACGCCCAGGCGTCGGCGGCGGCCGGCTTGTAGTGCATCGTCAGGAAGATGCCGGTCAGCAGCTGGTTGACCAGCACCAGCATGGCCAGCGAGCCGAAGAAGTACCAGAAGTTGAAGTTCTTCGGGGCGTAGTACTCGCTGACGTGGTCCTTCCACATCTTGGTCAGCGGAAACCGGTCATCGATCCAGCCGAGGAACCCGGTTGTTTTGTGCGGATTGGGGACGATCGCCATTACGCGGCTCCTGCGGGGTCTTCACCGATGACCACGGTGGTGTCGTTCTCGTAGCGGTGCGGTGGCACCACCAGGTTCAGCGGTGCCGGTACGCCTTTGTAGACGCGGCCCGCGAGGTCGAACATGGAGCCGTGGCAGGGGCAGAAGAAGCCGCCCTGCCAGTTGCTGTGAATCTCAGGCGCCGGATGGTCCGGACGGAAAGTGGGTGAGCAGCCCAGGTGGGTGCAGGAGCCCACCATGATCAGCAGTTCCGGCTTGATGGCGCGCGCCTCGTTCTGGGCGTAGGTCGGCTGCTGCGGCTCCTGCGACTCGGGGTCACGCAGGTCGGGGGTGACCTGGTCGAGGGTGGCGATCATTTCGGGGGTGCGACGCACCACCCATACCGGCTTGCCACGCCATGCCAGCGTCAGACGCTGACCGGGCTCCAGCTGGCTGATGTCCTGCACCACGGGTGCGCCCAGTGCCTTGGCGCGTTCACTGGGCTTCAACGAAGCCAGGAACGGCCATGCGGCTGCGGCTGCGCCTGCCCCGCCCACCACACCGGTGGTGAGCGTCAGGAAGCGGCGACGGCCGGCATCCACGCCTTGATTGCTCATCGACAGATAAACCTCGTGCAATGTAATCGAGAATCCCACGCTGCCCGCATCGCGCCACGACCGCGCTCGGCGGCCGGAGGAATGGACAGATCAGCGGAAGTATACCGGGCTGCGGCAGCATCCGAAACGTCGACGGCGGCATTCGTGCCCCGGGCCGCTCAGGCATCCAGATTGAGTTTCTTGATGCGGTAACGCAGGGATCTGAAGGACATGCCCAGCAGTTCGGCGGCCCGCGTCTTGTTGAAGCGGGCCTTTTCCAGCGCTTCAAGGATGGCCTGGCGCTCCATGGCCTCCATCTGGGCGTCCAGCGCGGAGCGCGACACCGTGGCCGCCGTGGCGCCCTCGCGGAGCTGCAGGTCGGCTGCGGTGATGCGGCGCCCGTCGCAGAGCGTGAGCGCACGCTCAAGGATGTTCTCCAGTTCCCGCACGTTACCGGGGAACGGATAGTCTTCCAGCCGTTTCACGGCCGCGGTCTCGAGCGCTGGGGGTGTTGCCCACCCGTTGTTGCGGCTCAGCCGTTCGAGAATGTGGCGGGTCAGCAGGCTGATGTCGCAAGGGCGCTCGCGCAACGGTGGGGTGCGGACTTCAATGACATTGAGGCGGTAGAAAAGGTCCTGGCGGAACCGCCCTTCCGCTACGCCGGCCTCAAGCGATTCGTGTGTAGCGGAGATGACGCGGACGTTGACTGCCTGTTCGCTGTCACTGCCGACGGGGCGCACGGCCCGTTCCTGCAGCGCGCGCAGCAGCTTTACCTGCATGTGCAGGGGCAGTTCCGCCACCTCGTCGAGAAACAGAGTGCCCCCTTCGGCGGCCTGAAACAGGCCGGTCTTGTCCTTGACGGCGCCCGTGAAGGCGCCCTTCAGGTGGCCGAAGAACTCGCTTTCCATGAGCTCCGAAGGGATGGCGCCGCAGTTGACCGGGACGAAGGCCCCGGTGGCACGGGGGCTCTGGGCATGGATCATGCGGGCTACCAGTTCCTTACCGGTCCCTGATTCGCCAGCGATGTGCACGGGCGCCTGCGAGCGGGCGAGGCGGGTAATCAGCCGTCGCAGTTGCTCAATTGACGGGTGAGCACCCAGTAGCCCGATATCGGGCGCAGCGTCTTCGTGGTCGCCATTGAGCTCCAGCGCGCTGTGGACCAGCTTGCGCAGCACCTGAAGGTCCACGGGCTTGGAGACGAAGTCGAAGGCGCCGGCCTTGAGGCTTTCGACGGCCGCCTGTGCGCTGCCAAAGGCGGTGATCACCGCGACAGGGGTGTTGGGGCAGTGCTGGCCGATATGCCGGACCAGGTCGATGCCGCTGCCATCCGGCAGGCGCATGTCCGTGATGCAGAGCGCAAAGCTATGCTCGGCGAGGCGCTCGCGGGCTTCTCCGAGGGTGCCGGCCGCTTCGGTGTGCAGGCCCATCCGCGACAGGGTGATTTCCACCAGTTCACGGATGTCGGCTTCGTCGTCAACGATCAGTACGGCACGTTTCATGGCGGCGAGGAGAACATGATCCGAAAGCGCGCGCCAGCGGGCTGATGGCGGTACTGCAGGCGGGCGCGGTTGAAGTCGCACAGTTCCCGGGCCAGATACAGGCCCAGCCCGGTGCCTCGGCTTGCGGTAGTGAAGAACGGCTCGAAAACCCGCTCCAGCAATGCGCTCGGGATGCCGGGACCGTTGTCTTCGATATCCAGCCAGACGGCGTCGGCATCGCGTCCCGCCAGCAGGCGAACGGCCACCGGTCGCGGGCCCGCATGCTCGAAGCTGTTGTCCCACAGGTTGTGCAGTACCTGCTGCAGGTGCTCGGGGTCGAAGCGGATCTGCCAGGCCGGATTGATCGGCGCCAGTTCGATGGCACGTTCGCCGCGGCCGGGATGTTCCAGGTAGACCTGGCGGATCTGTTTGAGGGCGTCCAGCAGCGACAGGGTTTGTGGCTGAGTGGTGTCGCGCCGGGTCAGGTCGAGCACATCCCGGACGATCCGGTCGATGCGGTGGCCGTGACGGTGGATCATGTCCAACAGCCGGCGTTGATCGGCGGTGATGGCGGGATCTTCGGCGAGCAGCTGGCCGGCGTGGGTCATGGCCGCCAGGGGGTTGCGGATCTCGTGTGCGATGCTGGCGGACAGTCGCCCGAGCGCCGCCAGCTTCAGCTGGCGCGCCTGCTCGCGCAACTGCTCGGCGTCGTCCATCAGCACCAGAATGGGGCCGGCCGTGGCCCAGCCGAGACGCGAAAAGCGGGGGATGATGTCGCTGCCGCCATGGTGCGTCTGCAGGGGGGACGCGCTCGGCGTCTCACCCTTGCGCCATTGACTGAGCGAGCTCGCAAGGGCGGGAAAGGCGTGGTCCAGGCGCTGGCCGGGACGGCCTGCCGGCGCCATCAGCCGCTGCGCAGCGGCATTGAGCAAGCGGATTTCGCCTTCGTCGTCGACCACCATCACGCCGGTCTGCATCGATTCGATGATGCTTTCGTTGAGCTGGGACAGGCTGGCGACCTCGCTGTCAGCCTGGGCCACCAGGGCCTCGCTCTTGCGTGCCCGGGCCGCCACCGCAGAGGCAGCGATGCTGGTGGCGAACAGCATCAGGCCAAGCAGGCCGGTACTGGTCATATCGACGGGGGAGATTCCCTTTCCGAGCGGGCGCAGCAGTTCCTCCGCGAACATGACCAGCGTGGCAGCGGCGGCGCACACGGTGGCCAGCCGCGGTGTGAGGATCAAGGCGGCGGCCACAGTCGGCGTGATCAGCAGAATGCCCAGCCCGTTCTCAACCCCGCCGGTGCTGTAGACCAGCGCGGTGATGCCCGCCAGGTCGACGCCGAACTGCACCAGGGTTTGCAGGGCGATGCGCGGCAGCTGCAGCCGCAACGGCAGCAGCAGCAACAACGAGGCAATGGCATACGCCTGATTGATCCGCCGGAACAGCCCGGCCTCGACGGCCTCGAACAGCTGCAGGCTGACGCCCGATTCCAGCAAGGTGAGCAGCAGGGTGATCAGCAGCAGGCGGTACAAGGTGAGCGCCCGCAGGATGCGCCAGTCCTCGGTCAGGCCCGGGCGGAACCCCAGCGCCGGCCGGCGTCCGTAGCGATCAGTTCTCGGCACAGCGCGGGCAGCGTCCTTGCGGATCCACCTGGTCGCGGGGCAGGTGCGTGCCACAGCGGCTGCAGCGGACGGTGGGGGTGAAAGGCGCCTCCGGCGACTCGGGCGGCGGCCTGCGGTCCAGCTGCTGCAGGCCGATACGGGCCAGCCGCCAGAGAATCCACAGGGCGGCGGCGATCAGCAGCAGTCTGAAAATCATGGTGTCGGGCCGTGCGCGAGGGGTGCGCGGCGACCGTCCGCGGCCCCGGAATGAGGACGTTAGACGATTGTAGGGGATTCATCCGCTGTAAGGTTTCTGGAAGTCAAGCGGCTGATGGGTGAGAATGCGCCTCCCCTACGCTACGCGAGAGCCCTGAATGAACCTGCACGAGTACCAGGCCAAGGAAATTTTCGCCCGATACGGCATTGCTGTCCCGCAGGGCAGCCTGGCCACCAGTCCCGAGCAGGCGCGCGCCGCCGCCAAGAGTCTGGGCGGCGAGCGATTTGTGGTGAAAGCGCAGGTGCACGCGGGTGGCCGCGGCAAGGCGGGTGGCGTCAAGCTGGTGACCGGCGTCGATGCGGTCGAAGATGCCGCCAAGGCCATGATCGGGCAGCGCCTCGTCACCAAACAGACGGGCGCCGAAGGCCTGCCGATCAACAGTGTCTGGGTGGAGCGCCCATCCAACATCGCCCGCGAGCTGTACGTTTCCGCGCTGGTGGATCGCACGCAGGAGCGGATCGTGGTGATGGCCTCCGCTGAAGGCGGCATGGACATCGAGGAAGTGGCCGAGCACGCGCCAGAGAAGATCAAGTCGGTGCACGTCCACCCCGCCGCTGGGCTGCAGCCCTTCCAGGCGCGCGAACTGGGTTTCTTCATGGGGCTGGACAAGGACCAGGTGGCGCAGTTCACCCAGGCCCTGCTCGGCATCTACCGCATCGTCGACGAGCTCGATGCCTCCCAGGTGGAGATCAACCCGCTGATCGTCACCGCCGAAGGGCAGATCATGGCGCTGGATGCCAAGCTCAATTTCGACGCCAATGCGCTGTATCGTCAGAAAGCCGTCGCTGAAATGCGCGACCCGAGCCAGGAAGACGAGCGCGAGCGCGAGGCGTCCAAGTACGACCTCAATTACGTCACGCTGGAAGGCAACATTGGCTGCATGGTCAACGGCGCCGGCCTGGCGATGGCAACGATGGATATCGTCAAGCTGCACGGCGGCCAGCCGGCCAACTTCCTGGATGTCGGCGGCGGCACCACCGCCGAAAAGGTGACCGAGGCCTTCAAGCTCATCACCAAGTCCGACGATGTGAAAGCCATCTTCATCAACATCTTCGGTGGCATCGTCCGCTGTGACCTGATTGCCGAAGGCATCATCCAGGCCTGCCGGCAGACCGGTCTGACGCTGCCCGTGGTGGCGCGCCTGCAGGGCACCAACATGGAGAAGGGGCGGGAGATGCTGGAGTCGAGCGGACTCAAGATCACGCCGGTTTCCGATCTCACCGAGGCCGCCAAAACGGTGGTGGCGCTCGCGCAGGGCAATGCGTGAGGTGTGACGGCTGCGCCTGATCGTCCGGTCACGAGCGTCAGCGGGTCACTTCCCTCCACCACGAATCACGAGACAATTCATGAGCATCCTCATCAACAAGTCGACCCGGGTCATCTGCCAGGGTTTCACCGGCAAGCAGGGCACCTTCCACTCCGAACAGGCCATTGCCTACGGCACGCAGCTGGTCGGAGGCGTATCTCCGGGCAAGGGTGGCAGCCAGCACCTGGATCGTCCGGTGTTCAACACCGCCCATGATGCGGTCAAGGAAACCGGCGCCGACGCGTCGATGATCTATGTGCCTGCGGCCGGTGCCGCTGACGCCATTCTTGAAGCGGCGGATGCCGGTATCAAGGTCATCGTGTGCATCACCGAAGGCATTCCGGTCAACGACATGGTGCGGGTCAAGGCGGCACTGGCCGGGCGTGATTGCGTGCTGATCGGGCCGAACTGCCCCGGCGTGATCACGCCGGGCGAGTGCAAGATCGGCATCATGCCCGGACATATTCACAAGCCGGGCAAGATCGGCATTGTCAGCCGCTCGGGCACGCTGACCTATGAAACCGTTCACCAGACCACGCAGAACGGTCTTGGGCAGAGCACCTGTGTCGGCATTGGTGGCGACCCGGTGCGCGGCATGGGGTTCATCGACGTCATCAAGATGTTTGAGGCCGATGCCGCCACCGCCGGCATCATCATGGTCGGTGAGATCGGGGGCTCCTCTGAAGAGGAGGCTGCCGAGTACATCAAGCACAACGTCAAAAAGCCGGTGGTGGCCTACATCGCCGGCGTGACGGCACCGCCGGGCAAGCGCATGGGCCATGCCGGCGCCATCATCGCGGGCGGCAAGGGAACCGCCGACGAGAAGTTCGCGGCTCTGGAAGCGGCGGGGGTCAAGACGGTGCGCTCTCCGGCCGATCTCGGCGCGGCGATGAAGTCCCTGCTCTGAGACGTCGGTTGCCGACCGGCGGGATCCGGGAATGTCTTCGCCAGTGAAATTTGCCCTGGCGCAGCTCAACCTGTGGGTGGGTGATGTCGACGGCAACGTCGACCGCATCATCCGCGCGGCGGAGCATGCGCGCGATGTGTTGGGGGCCAGTCTGATCGCCTGCACCGAGCTGGCGCTGATCGGATACCCGCCGGACGATCTGCTGCTGCGCTCGGGCATGCCGGGGCAGATCGCAGCCGGCCTCGCGCGCCTGCGGCAAGCGGTGCGGGGGATCACCCTCGTGGTGGGCGCGCCGGAGTACGCTGACGGCCATATCTTCAACGCCGCGTTCGTGATGCGGGACGGCGAATTGCTGGCCCGGTACCGCAAGCAGCATCTGCCCAACTACGGCGTGTTCGACGAGCAGCGCCACTACCGTGCCGGGCATGAACCCTGCGTGTTCGCGCATGAGGGGACGCGAATCGGCATCACCATCTGCGAGGACATCTGGGTGGCGGGGCCGGCGGCCCAGGCACAGCGGGCCGGCGCCGAGCTGCTGATCAACCTCAACGCCTCGCCTTTCGATACGGAAAAGGCCAATGGTCGTCGCCGTGCGCTGGACTCCCGGGTAGTCGAGACCGGCTTGGCCATTGCCTACGTCAACTGTGTCGGTGGCCAGGACGAGGTGGTGTTTGACGGCGCCTCGTTCGCCCTGAACGCCGATGGTTCCGAAGCGTTCTCGGCGCCGGCCTTTGCCGAGGGCGTGTTTCCGCTGACCTGGGAGGAGGGGCGCCTGAGCGGGCCTTCAGAGGCGCCGGCGTCAGCCGATTCGCTGCTCTACCAGGCACTGGTGCAGGCCACGCGGGACTACGTTGACCGGAACGGGTTCCCGGGTGCGCTGGTCGGGCTGTCAGGCGGAATTGATTCCGCGCTGGTGGCGGCGATAGCCGTGGACGCACTGGGTCCCGACCGCGTATGGGCGGTGTCGATGCCCTCCCGGTACACCGCCGACATGTCCAACGACGATGCCCGCCTCGAAGCCGAGGCATTGGGGATCCGTTATGACCGCCTGGCCATCGAGCCGGTGTTCGCCACCTATCTGGAGCTGCTGCAGCCGGTGTTCGGGGACCGTCCGGCGGATCTGACGGAAGAGAATCTGCAATCGCGCGCGCGCGGAATGTTGTTGATGGCGCTGTCCAACAAGTTTGGACACGTGGTGCTCACCACCGGCAACAAGAGCGAGATGGCGGTGGGATACGCCACCCTCTACGGCGATATGTGCGGGGGGTTTGCGCCGATCAAGGATGTCTACAAGACCCATGTGTTCGCCCTGGCCCGCTATCGCAACACGCTGTCAGCGGTGATTCCGGAGCGGGTGCTGACACGACCGCCCTCGGCCGAGTTGAGGCCGGATCAGAAGGATGATGACTCCCTGCCGCCCTATGACGTGCTCGACCCGCTGCTGATGGCATACGTCGAAGCCCAGCGCTCCATCGGCGAGATCGTGGCGATGGGCTTTGATGAGGTCGTCGTGCGCCGCATTGCTGGCCTGGTCCGACGCTCAGAATACAAGCGGCGGCAGGCCCCCCCGGGGCCCAAGGTGACCCGGTGCGCCTTTGGGCGCGAGCGCCGCTATCCGATCACTGCGGTGTACGGGGATGTCTGAGGCACCTTCGGTGCCGTGACACGTGACTGGTGAGCACCTGCGGTGCTGTGACTGGTGACACGTGACTCGTGATTGGTAGAAGCAAAAGCTAAAAGCGAAAGCGCTTGATAGGGCGGGGTTGAGTTTCATCCTGCTCACGAGTCACGAGTCACGATTCGACCCCCAGGGCGCCCTCGTCGGTGTCCTCGCCGAGTCCGAACCAACCGCCGACGGTGGTGCTGATCCGCCGCAGCAGGCTGGGCTTGATCTCGCGCTCGCCTAGATCGGCGGCGGTCGGCAGGTTGTTGCCACGGGCCAGCTGCTCTGCCGCCGCGGCCTGTGCATCCAGGCCCAGGGTGCGGTAGCTGCGCTCCATCAGGGCCAGGGCTTCGGCAGCGGCGGGGGCGCCGGGATAGGTGGCGACCAGGGTTTCGGCACGTCGCGCGGCCGCCAGATACGCGCCGCGTTTCACGTAGAACCGCACGATGTGCAGTTCGTGGCTGGCGATGCGGTTGCGCATTTCGATCATGCGCTGGCGGGCATCAGCCACATAGGGGCTGTCCGGGTACTTCTGCACCAGCAGCGCGAAGTCGTCGAATGCGCGCCGCGCATAGGTGACGTCGTCTTTCGTGGTGTCGACACCGAGGCCGGTGAGCACGCGGTCGCCACGGCTCTGGTTGATCACACCCTTGAGGTAGTGAATGTAGGCGCCGGCTTCATGCCGGGGATGGTCACGCAGAAAGCGGTCGGCGGCAGCCAGCGCGCGATCGGGTTCGAAGCTGCGGTGGTACGCGTAGACCCGCTCCAGCTCCGCCTGGGTGGAAAACACCGAGAAGGGATACCGCGTGATGAGCATGTCGTAACGCGAGATCGCCGTTGCGAAGTCGGACGACATCAGCGCCTCGCGCGCAGCCCGATACAATTCAGTGGCTTCCAGGCGCAACTCGCGCTGACTGACCCGGTCAGGTCCGAAGGGATTGTCCGGCGGCAGTACGGTGTCGCCCTTGGAAGCGCAGGCGCCGAGGGTGGCGAGAACGATGGCGAAGCCCAGTGAGCG
>Ga0208330_1000860_pt1 | contig 11135 bp, 8 predicted proteins | sample DeeseametaMP1896_FD_184180 | JGI IMG/M metagenome (GOLD analysis project Ga0208330, IMG submission 184180) | Marine microbial communities from the Deep Pacific Ocean - MP1896 (SPAdes) | ecosystem: Environmental > Aquatic > Marine > Oceanic | place: East of Hawaii, North Pacific Ocean | collected...
ACCATCTGCTGCACGACCACCGCCATCGCCGGGTCGGCAGTGAAGCCACGGGTGGCGCGGTAGGTGATGACCCGCGGGCTGAACAGCGACATCCAGCAGCGGTTCACCGCCTCGAGCAGGTTTTCCTCGCCGGCCACGTTGGTGATGGTGGCGTTCATCCCCGCGAAGGACGCGTCCGCACCGTCCTCACCGGTAGCCGACGAGCGCACCGCCACGACCACCTCTCCACCGGCGGCTGCAGCGAGCTCGCGGTACGCCCCGAGGACCAGGTCGCGAACCGCGTCGTCGACCCCGGCCTTCTGCACCAGGCTCTGCATCTGTTCACAGAGCTGATTCAGCCGGCCGGTGTCCGATCCGGTGTCGAGCGCCTCGCGATGCAGGGCGCTGAGGTCAGCGGCTACACCCCCGGCGCTCATGGAGTCCCGATAGCAGTCCCGCAGCAACACGAACCCCGGCGGTACCGGAAGCCCGGCAGCGACGAGTTCACCCATGTTCGCACCCTTGCCGCCGGCCTCTTCGGCGTCGTCGATCGTCAGCGCGGAGATGTCGCGGACGTAAGCGTCTTTGCTTCGAATGTCCATGGCTTCACCCTGTTCCTCGGCGTGGGTCCGGCGTACCGTCAGAGGACCACAGCGTGCCCGCCGAAGGTCCCCGTTGCCCAGGGCACAAGGTCCCTGTTCGGTGCCCGGTGGGTACGAGTGACTTCTGTCCCTTTCGTAGTCCGGCCAGCCTCGGTGGTAATGGACGGCGGAAGCAGAGGAGGACAGCGATGAAGCTGCCGGTCTTCGTGGACTCGCGCTATCACGACGCGGTGATCTTCGATGTGGAGGGTGTCGTGGCAGACACCGCAGCGCTGCACACGGCAGCGTGGAAGGCGACGCTCAACGACTTCCTGGCGCGCAGGGCCGCCGGCGGCGCGCCGCCGGTGGTGTTCACCGACGCCGACTACCACAAATACCTGGGGCACCGCTCGGAAGCCGCAGGGGTCACCGACTTCCCTGTCACACAGGGCATCTCACTGCCGATGGGGCAGCCCGGTGATCACGCCGACGGGACCGTGTGGGCGCTGGTGAACCGGACGGCGCAGTTGTGTGCGGACATGCTCGCCGACGGGGTGCGCGTGTTCGAGTCGACGGTCGAGTTCGTGCACCAGCTGCAGGCAGCGGGCATCGCCACGGCCGTGTTCGCCTCGCGCTGCGACTGCGCCCGCATCCTCGACGCCGCCGGACTCTCGGATCTGTTCGCGGCGCGCGTGGACGGACCGGCCACACGGGAAACAGTGGTAGGGGCGCCCACCCGGACCGACACGCTGCAGCACATCCTGCACGACGCGGCGGACCGTCTGGCGGTCAGTCCGCGACGCTGCGTCGTCATCGACGACACCGCCGCGGGCGTCACCGCTGGACGCGACGGTGGGTTCCGGTCTGGTCATCGGAGTGGACCGCGACGGCGATGCCGACGAACTGAGCCGCTGCGGAGCCGACGTCGTGGTCGGTGATCTGGTGGCGCTGACGGTGCGCGACAGCCATCAGCGGGTGTCGGATCTGCCTGACGCCCTCGAGTCCTACACCGACATCGCGCCGCTGGCCGAAACGCGCAGGCCGGTGGTGCTGCTGGACTTCGACGGGACGGTGTCCGACATCGTCGCCGATCCGAACGCCGCAGCGCTGTTGCCCGGCGCGGGCGACACACTGGCCGCGCTGGCCGCGCACTGTCCCGTCGCCGTGGTCAGCGGCCGCAGCCTGGCCGACATTCGGCAACGCATCGGGGTGCCCGGATTGTGGTACGCCGGCAGCCACGGCTTCGAACTGGTGTCCCCGGACGGCGCCCACCACCAGAACGAGGCCGGGCTCCAGGCCGTCGATCTTCTGCAGAGCGCCGTCGCGGCGCTGCACGAGCGGCTGGACGGTATCGACGGCGTGCTGATCGAGGACAAGCGGTTCTCCGTGGCGGTGCACTATCGCAACGTCGACGACGACCGGGTCGACGAGGTGATCGCCACCGTGCGCATCATCGGCCAACGTGACGGCCTGCGGGTCACCGGCGGGCGCAAGGTCGTCGAACTGCGACCCGACGTCGACTGGGACAAGGGCAGGACCGTGAACTGGATCCTGGCTCAGATCGACGGCGCGGATCTGCAGTTGCCCATCTACCTGGGCGACGACCTGACCGACGAGGACGCCTTCGACGCGATCCGGCAGAAAGGTGTCGGGATCGCCGTGCGCAGTGTCGAATCGGGTGACCGGCGGACCGCGGCGCGGTTCGCCCTCGAGGATCCCGACGCGGTGTGCCGCTTCCTGACCCGTCTCGCCGAGCAGCTGGCCAGCGCGCAGGACAGCACCAACGATCCGTGGACGTTGATCTTCGGTGGTTATCAGCGCGATGACGAGAGACTGCGTGAAGCGCTGTGCACGATGGGCAACGGATACATGGCGGTACGGGGTGCGGCGCCCGAGTGCGCCGCCGGCGAATTCCACTATCCGGCCACCTACGTCGCCGGTGTCTACAACCGGCTCACCGATGAGATCGCCGGTGTCACCATCGACAACGAAAGCCTGGTCAACCTGCCGAACTGGCTGCCGGTGCAGTTCCGGATCGACGGCGGACCCTGGTTCGACATCGACAGCGCCGACATCTCGGCGTATCGGGCCACCGTGGACCTGCGCCGTGCGACATTCACCCGCGAATTCGTGTGGCGTGATCCGCAGGGGCGCGCCACCCTGGTCACACAGCGGCGGTTGGTCGCCATGCACCAACCGCACGTGGCTGCGCTGCAAACCACTCTGCAGGCCCAGAACTGGGCCGGCCGGGTCGAGATGCGCTCGACCGTCGACGGTGACGTGACCAACAGCGGCGTGGAACGCTACCGCCAGCTCGCGTCTCGGCATCTGAGGATTCTCGGCGTGCACACCCTGTCGGACGACGCGGTGGCGCTGGCTGCCGAGACCGTCGAGTCCACGATTCAGATCGCCGTGGCGGTGCGGCATACGGTTCGCCACGCAGTGCACGGTGCCACCGCGCCGGTCACCCAGATCACGCCGGTCGTCGAGGACCGGCGGGCGGGCCATGACGTGGTGGCCGACCTCGGCCAGGGTGGGGCGGTGACTCTGGAGAAGGTCGCGGCGGTGTTCACCAGCCGCGATCACGCGATCTCGGGACCGGCGGTCGCCGCCGAACGGGAGCTGCGCCGCACCGGCGACTTCGCCGAGATCGAACGGGGACACCGGCTGGCCTGGGCGCATCTGTGGGAGCGGTTCAGCATCGACATGGGCCACGACCCCGACCTGTTGCGCCTCATCCGGCTGCACCAGCTGCACCTGCTCAACACGGTGTCCCCGCACACCGCCGACCTCGACGTGGGGGTGCCCGCCCGGGGGCTGCACGGGGAGGCCTACCGCGGCCACGTGTTCTGGGATGAGCTGTTCGTCTTCCCGGTGACGAATCTGCGGCTGCCGAAGGTGACCCGCGCGCTGTTGATGTACCGCTTCCGGAGGCTGCCGGAAGCACGGCGCGCGGCGGCCGAAGCAGGCTACGCCGGCGCCATGTATCCCTGGCAGTCGGGCAGCGACGGCCGTGAGGAAAGCCAACGCCTGCACCTGAATCCGCGGTCCGGGCGCTGGAATCCCGACGCGAGCGCACGCGCCCACCACATCGGTCTGGCGATCGCGTTCAATGTGTGGCAGCACTACCAGGTCACCGGTGACATCGGCTTCCTGATCGACTACGGCGCCGAGATGCTCGCCGACATCGCCCGGTTCTGGGTCAGCCTGGCCGAATTCGACACCACCCGCGACCGGTATGTGATCAAGGGCGTCATCGGACCCGACGAGTTCCATTCCGGCTACCCCGGCCGCGACTACGACGGCGTCGACAACAACGCCTACACCAACGTGATGGCGGTGTGGGTGATCGTGCGCGCGCTCGAGGCACTGGACCGGATGCCGATGTACTACCGCTTGGCGCTGCTGGAGTCGCTGGGAGTCGACGACGAAGAGTTGGCGCGGTGGGAAGACGTCAGCCGCCGCATGTACGTCCCGTTCCACGACGGCGTGATCAGCCAGTTCGAAGGCTATGCCGACCTCGAGGAACTCGACTGGGACGGTTATCGCGCCCGCTACGACAACCTGCAGCGGCTCGACCGGATCCTGGAGGCGGAGAACGACAGCGTCAACAGGTACAAGGCAGCCAAGCAGGCCGACGTGCTGATGCTGTTCTACCTGCTGTCGGCCGACGAACTCTACGAACTGTTCGACCGCCTGGGGTATCGATTCACCCCCGAGCAGATCCCGAGAACCATCGACTACTACCACCGGCGAACCTCGCACGGCTCGACACTGAGCAACGTCGTGCATGCCTGGGTGATGGCCAGAGGAAACCGCCACCAAGCCATGGAGTACTTCGCGCAGGCGCTGGCATCCGACATCGTCGACATCCAGCGCGGCACAACGGCAGAAGGCATCCACCTCGCTGCGATGGCCGGCAGCATCGACCTGCTGCAGCGATGCTTCACCGGCCTGGAGATCCGATCCGACCGCATCGTCGTCGGTCCGCTGTGGCCCAAATCCCTTGGCCCGCTGGAGTTCACCTTCCGCTACCGCGGACACCGACTGCGGCTGCAGGTGGCCGGACGCGGCGCCACGCTGCGCGCCGAGCCTGGTGACGCCGCACCGGTGACCGTGGAATGCCGCGGCGAGACCCAGGTGCTCAACGCCGGCGCGTCGGTGTCCTTCAGCGGAGCGGCCCAACAGCCCTGACTGCGCAGAAAGTGACCGTGCAGAAAAGGACTTTGTGCCACATCGGGTCACGTGGCCGGCGGGTTATCGTCAGCTCATGACCGATGACGTTCACCCGATCTCCATCATGTCGGAGACCGAATGCTGGAACCACATGGCCGAAGTGAGCCTGGGCCGACTCGTCACCAGTGTCGACGGGCAACCCGAGATCTTTCCGGTCAATTTCGCTGTGCAGGGGCGCAGCATCCTGTTCCGTACCGCCGAGGGCACCAAGCTGATCAGCACCGCAATCAACAACCACGTGCTGTTCGAGGTGGACGACCACACCGTCGTCACCGGCTGGAGCGTCATCGTCAAGGGTGTGGCGCGCTCGCTGCGCAGCGACGAGGACATCGCCGAGGCCGAACGCGTGCAACTGCTGCCGTGGACATCGACGGACAAACCGCATTTCGTGCGGATCAAACCGCTCAGTGTCACCGGCAGGCGGTTCGCGTTCGGCTCGGAGCCCGATCGGGCGACCAGCACGGTCTGACCTGTGCTGGCACGGGTAGGGACCTCGGTCCCTACCGGCGGCCGTCCCGGTGTAGTGCGATGAGGGAGTAAGGCGCCGCGTCGACCGGTGAACGGAGTACCTCGATGACCACAGCGAGACGGGCATCCCACACCCCGAAACGGCAGATCTACCGGAATCGCCGGGAAGCGGGCCGGGTGCTCGCCGGCCTGCTCGGCGCCTACCGCGGGCGGGAGGGCGTCATCGTTCTCGGACTGGCCCGCGGCGGCGTGCCGGTGGCCTGGGAGGTGGCCGCGGCGCTCGGCGCCCCGCTGGACGCTTTCATCGTGCGCAAACTCGGTGCACCCGGGCATGAGGAGTTCGCGGTCGGTGCGCTGGCCAGCGGCGGCCGGGTCGTCGTCAACGACGACGTGGTGCGGGCTTTGCGTGTCACGCCCCAGCAGTTGCGTGAGGCGGCCGAACGCGAGGGCCGCGAACTGCAGCGTCGCGAGGCGGCCTACCGCGGCGGACGCGCACCGCTGGAGTTGGCCGGCCGCACGGTCATCCTGGTCGACGACGGGCTCGCCACCGGCGCCAGCATGTTCGCGGCGGTGCAGGCGCTGCGCGACATGTCGCCCGCCGAGATCGTCGTGGCAGTACCCGCCGCGCCGGAGTCGACGTGCCGCGAATTCGCCGGGCTCGTCGACGATGTCGTGTGTGCGTCCATGCCCACCCCGTTCCTCGCGGTGGGGGAGTCGTTCTGGGATTTCACCCAGGTCAGCGACGACGAGGTGCGCCAGCTGCTGGCCACGCCGACGGTGGGCATCGCGACCGCGAGGCTTCGCATCGCCGAGACACCCGCCGAGGTCGTGGAGCGCTGCGCCGTCGACGCGCCCGCCGGGGTGCCGCCTGCCGAAGCACTCGAGGAGATCATCGGTGACGCGCGCGTCGTGTTGATCGGCGAGAGTTCGCATGGCACCGCCGAGTTCTACCGAGCCCGCGCAGAGATCACGAAGTGGCTGATCGAGGAGAAGGGTTTCTGCGCGGTGGCCGCCGAGGCGGACTGGCCGGACGCCTATCGGGTCAACCGCTACGTGCGAGGCCTCGGACACGACGCCTCCCCCGAGGAGGCGTTGCGCGGGTTCGAGCGCTTCCCGGCGTGGATGTGGCGCAACACGGTGGTGCGCGACTTCGTGGACTGGCTGCACGCGCACAACTCCCGGCAGCGAGGGGAGGACCGACGCCAGACGGGATTCTATGGACTCGACCTCTACAGCCTGCACCGGTCGATGCGCGAGGTGATCGACTATTTGGACACCATGGACCCGGTCGCGGCGGCGCGGGCCAGACAGCGCTACGCGTGCTTCGATCACACCAGCGCCGACGACGGTCAGGCCTACGGCTACGCAGCAGCGTTCGGTGCGGGCCTGTCCTGCGAGCGAGAAGCGATCGAGCAGTTGGTCGAGCTGCAACGCAACGCTGTGGAGTACGCCCGCCGAGACGGCCTGCTCGCCGAAGACGAGTTGTTCTACGCCCAGCAGAACGCCCAGACCGTACGCAACGCCGAGGGCTATTACCGCGCGATGTTCGGTGCCCGCGTCACGTCCTGGAATCTGCGTGACCGGCACATGGCCCAGACCCTCGACGCGCTGCTGGCTCACCTCGACCGTCATCCGGATGGCCAACCGGCGCGAATTGTGGTGTGGGCGCACAACTCCCACGTCGGAGACGTGGGAGTGACCGAGGTGGGTGCCGACGGCCAGCTCACACTGGGGCAACTCGCCCGCGAGCAACACGGTTCGGCGGTCCGGCTGATCGGTTTCACGACCTATACGGGCACGGTGACAGCCGCGAGCCGGTGGGGCGGGATCGCCGAACGCAAGGTCGTGCGTCCTGCGCTCAACGGCAGCGTCGAGGAGTTGTTTCACGAGGTCGAGCGGTCGGAGTTCCTCATCTCGCCCATGCTCAGCCGCGCCGCCGCCGAACCGCTCGACATGGTGCGGCTGGGCCGCGCGATCGGAGTCATCTACCTCCCCGACACCGAAAGGCAGAGCCACTACTACCACGTTCGCCCCGGCGAGCAGTTCGACGCGCTCATCCATCTGGACCGGACGACGGCGCTGGAGCCGCTGGAAGCCGGCAGCGAGTGGATCGCCGGGGAAGCTCCCGAGACCTATCCCACCGGTCTGTGACAGACATGAGCAAGCGAAACGAGGTCTCATGAGCCGGTCTCCGCTGACCGTCCGCGCGTCGATCGTCACGCTGACGATGAATCCGGCTCTGGACGTCACCGCCGACGCCGAGGAGGTGCACCACACCAGCAAGATCCGTTGCGGCGACGAGCGCTACGACGCGGGTGGGGGCGGGGTCAACGTCGCGCGCTTCGTGCACGCACTGGGCGGGTCGGTGGCGGCGGTGTTCTCGGCGGGCGGATTGACCGGCTCACGCCTGATCGATCTGGTCGACGAGGCCGGTGTGCCCAACATCCCGGTGCCCGTTGCCGGGTCGACGCGGGAGAGCTTCACGGTCAACGAGCGCAGCACCGGCAAGCAGTACAGATTCGTGCTGCCGGGTCCCCGGCTGACCGCCGAGGAGCAGAGACGTTGCCTGGATGTGCTGCGCGCGACGGCCGCCACCGCGCAGTACATCGTGGCCAGTGGCAGTCTGCCGCCAGGGGTGGCCCCCGACTTCTATGCGCGTGTCGCCGACGTCTGTGCCGAATCGGGTTGTCGGTTGATCCTGGACACCTCCGGCGGAGGGCTCAGCCACGTCACGTCCGGGGTGTATCTGCTCAAGCCCAGTGTGCGTGAGCTACGCGAGTGCATGGATCGGGCGCTGTCGACCGAAGGCGATCAGGTGGCCGCCGCTCGGGAACTCGTCCAGCGCGGCCTGGCTCAGGCGGTGGTCGTGTCGCTGGGTCCGGATGGAGCGCTGCTGGTGACCGATGACGACAGCCAACGGTTCTCGGCGCTGCCGGTGCAGGTGGTCAGCGGCGTGGGCGCCGGTGATGCGATGGTCGCCGGCATCACCGTGGCGCTGAGCCGGGGATGGTCGCTGACCGAGGCGGTGCGGTACGGCATCGCCGCGTCGGCCGCGAAACTGTTGACGCCGGGCACGTCGTGCTTCACCGCGGCCGATGTCGACCGGCTCTTCGGACGGGTGGCGGGACCCGCCAGTGTCGTACGCGCGACGGCGCTGGCCGACTGAAGGACGAACAGCGCCGACCGAAAAGACAGCGCCGATCGAAAAGACAGCGCCGACGGAAAGGCGGCCCGAAAGCGGTGAAGCCGGCAGCCCGGACGGGCCACCGGCTTCGGTGTGGGCTCGCTACGTCAGCGATGAAGGTCCTCGTGGCGCTGTGCGATCGCCAGCAGCTCGTCGCGAACCGTGGATTCCGGCAGGGCGTAGATCCGCGCGTAGAGCCGTCGCCGGTTCACCGCGCGCTTCACGTCTGCGCGAAACTGACCGAAGGACATGTCTTTTCACTCCTGTGCTGGTTTCCGGATAGCGGAAACGTGTTTGCTGTATGGCGTCCCCACGTCAGGGATCACCCAACAGAGGAACGCCAAGATCGTCCTTGTTAATTCTGCGTAAATCAACTTTGTAGGTGTGATTTTGGCGACAGCACATCCCTGAGCTGCGCCTCGAGCGGCGGGCCGACACCGTCGCTGTGATCCGGGCGACACCGCCGGTTGCGCGCCTGATGGAGTTTGCTGACGGGTGCGACTTCGCCGCGTGCGGCCACCCGTGAGTGCAGATCTGCAGATCGTCTCGGCCCTCCGGCTGAGGTCCACCGCGACGGCCGGGCCCCAGCTTGACTGCGCCGTGACGAAAGAGGGGCGATGAGCCGTTCGTGCCGCGGTGCTGCGGTACGCTCACGCCATGGAGGTACTACGGTCTGTAGTTGTCCTGTTGCACATCGTCGGTTTCGCGATCACCTTCGGCGCGTGGGTCGCCGAAGCCGCGGCGGGCAGATTCCGCACCACCAGGGTGATGGACTACGGCCTGCTCGCGTCGTTGCTCACCGGGCTCGCGCTGGCAGCCCCGTGGCCGGCCGGAGTCGACCTGAACTACCCGAAGATCGGGGTCAAGCTGGTGATACTGGTAGTCATCGGCGGATTGCTGGGCATGGGCAACGCCAGGCAGCGGCGCACCGGCCAGGCGGTGCCTCGCGGGTTGTTCGCCGCCATCGGGGTGTTGACGTTCGCGGCGGCCGCTGTCGCGGTGCTGTGGTGATCACTGTTCGCCCAACCCCAGGAGTTCGGTGACCTGGTGGTCGCGTCCGGCCGTGTAGCCGCCGTCGACCGCGATGGCCTGGCCGCTGACGAAACTCGCGTCCCCCGACACCAGGAATGCCGCCACCGCGGCGACCTCCTCGGGTCGGCCGAACCGCCGCAGCTTGTGTTCGTGCCGTAGGCCGTTGCGTGGCCCGTCCATCCCGGGCAGGCCCATCACCGAATCGAACAGCGGCGTCTCGATGAAGCCGGGGCAGATCGCGTTGACCCGGATTCCGCTGGGGCCGTAGTCGATCGCGGCGTTCTTCGTCAGCAACACGACGCCGCCCTTGGATGCGTTGTAGGCGCTGCCGCCGGCAGTGCCCTCGAGTCCCTCGACACTGGACAGCGTGACGATCGAGCCACGCTCGCCGTCGACCCTGCTCTGGTTCACCATCTGCGCGAGGGCCGCCCGCATCACCACGAATGTGCCCTTCAGGTTGATGTCGACGACCCGGTCCCACTCGTCGTCGCCCAGCAGGTGCACCGGTCCGCCTCCGCCCACCCCGGCCGAATGGACGACGGCGTCGAGGCGGCCGGCGGCGTCGACCACCGCGCGTACCGCATCCTCGACCGTGGCGGCGTCGAGGACATCGCCGCGCCGGTAGCGTCCGTCGCGGAGGTCCGGCGGCGCCTCGCCGGCCAGATCGACGCCGATGACGTCGGCGCCCTCAGCGGTGAGCCGGGCCACGGTGGCCGCGCCGATACCCGAGGCCGCGCCGGTCACGAGCACGCCCTTGCCGCGAAGTCCGTTCACGCCTCGCAGTATGGCCCACCCGACCATCGGGTGCGGGCGGGTTCATACCATCCAGAGATGGCGCCTCCACCGTCTCTGCCGTCGCCGCACGTGCCGTTCACGACCCGCGGGCACGGGGGTGTGCGCATCGCCGCCGACCGGCACGGTGACCCGGACGCCCGTGCGGTGGTGTTCCTGCACGGGGGAGGCCAGACCCGGCGGTCCTGGGGCCGGGCGGCCGGCGCGGTGGCCGAACGCGGATGGCAGGCCGTCACCGTCGACCTGCGCGGACACGGCGAGTCGGACTGGGCCGCCGACGGCGACTATCGGGTGGCCAGTTTCGCCGCCGACGTCCGGGAGATCCTCGAGCAGTTGCCGCCGGACCCCGTCCTGGTCGGCGCGTCCCTCGGTGGGCTGACCTCGATGCTGTTGGCCGGTGAACTCTGCCGCGGAATCGCCTCGGCCGTGGTGCTGGTCGACATCGTGCCCGACATGGATCCCTCGGGCGCGGAACGGATCCATGCGTTCATGGCCGACAAGATGGTCGACGGTTTCGGGTCGCTCGACGAAGTGGCCGACATGATCGCCCAGTTCAACCCCCACCGGCCGCGGCCGACCGACCTCGACGGCCTGCGAAAAAACCTGCGCCGGCGGGGCGGTCGCTGGTATTGGCATTGGGATCCACGGTTCATCGACGGCACGGCGGCGCATCCGCCTCTCGAGGTGGAGGACACCGACCGCCTGCACGCCGCGGTGGCGGCGATCCTGGCCGACGCGGTGCCGGTGCTTCTGGTGCGCGGGCAGGTCAGCGATCTCGTCAGCCGAGATCGCGCCGACGCCTTCCTGGTCCGGTTTCCGCAGGTCGAGTTCGTCGACGTGGAAGGTGCCGGACACATGGTGGC